>Ga0187827_10006748_pt1 | contig 12984 bp, 10 predicted proteins | sample ETNtaG_39_FD_167969 | JGI IMG/M metagenome (GOLD analysis project Ga0187827, IMG submission 167969) | Marine microbial and viral communities from oxygen minimum zone, Eastern Pacific Ocean - ETNP2014_SV_150_PacBio MetaG (Illumina Assembly) | ecosystem: Environmental > Aquatic > Marine > Hypoxic... | reverse complement strand
TATCCCTTTTCATTGATCTTGTCAAGAACAGCATCCACTTTGAGTTTTAAAGCTTCACGTTTTTCATTCTTCTTATCTTTATAATGACGTTTTATTTCATTTTTCCGATGTATCACAAAGTGGTTAATTGTGTTCCAGTTTAGATTAGAACTTAGATTAGAACGAAGATATACAAACCCAATGATCATCCCTGACAAGTGAGTTAAATGGCTAATGTTAGAATATCCCGGATTCAGGCTGGAAAAGAATGCTATGGTACCAATTAGTATCACAAGATACTTTACTTTAATAGGAATCAAAAAGTAGAGATACACAAGCCGGTTGGGAAACATAAGACCGTAAGCAAGTAGTACACCGTAGATGGCTCCGCTGGCACCAACAACCGGAGTGGATGAGCTCAAACTAAACAAGACAGTAACTAAACCTGATCCAACACCGGTAACAAAAAAGAACCTCAGAAATTCTCTTTTTCCCCAATACTTCTCTAACTCCGAGCCAAACATCCAGAGTACAAACATATTGATTAAGACATGCCAAATACCACCGTGGAAAAAAAGGTACGTAAACGGCTGCCACAACATGAGTTCTCCAAAAGTTTTACTTGGAACTATCCCGAAAATCGTAAAGAGCTTCTCTTCTATGCCAGAAAAATACTGCAGGATGAAAATCAAAAAGTTAATTGAAATAATAAGTTTAATTGCATCTGTGAAAAGAGATGGACGCAGAGAACTTTGATCCCACCGGTGGTTTTGGTAACTAAACCTCACTCAACTTCGCTCCAGAATGACTTTTTAAAAATTTCGCTGTCTCTTCCCATACATTTATTTTATCACAATCAGCCATGAGTGCATGTGCGGAATGCTCATAAGAAATCAGCTGTTTGTCTTCTGAATTAATCCAGTCATAAACATACTGACCGTTTTCATAGGGTACAGCAATATCTGCTTTAGAGTGCATGATGAGAGTCGGGCTTGTGACCTGACCCAACTTCATTCTCACCCGCCAAGTAAGTTTTACCACTTCAGCCACAGCTTTCATTGGGTAAACTGAATAGCCATAAAATATTTTGGGTTTATTCTTTTCATTTTTATAAAATTGTTTTTTTTCTTCATACTCCTTAAAAGGTGCCACGAATGGTGTCAAATAAACTGTCCACTTTTTATGCTTGATGATTGGAGCATACAGTACAATCCCAGGAATGTCTCTTTCAATTGCAAGATTCAGCGTCAATGCTCCGCCCATGCTGAATCCTATAACGAAAACTTCTTCTTTTTCAGCAGAAAGACGATCATAACCTTCTCGTACAGAATCAATCCAATCTTGATAGACCTTTGAATTGCAATCATCAGGAGATGTTCCGTGACCTGGAAGAATATCAGCCACAGCTGTGATTCCTTGGGATGCCAAGTACTTTCCTAACTCTTGCATCTCGTAGGGGCTGCCGGTAAAACCGTGAATAATGTAGCATGCCGACGGACCATCTGCTTCATAACGGAAGCCTTCTCTACTTATTTTTCGTTCAGGTTCAATCATGCCAAAACCTTTCCCATTATTTTAAGAGATCGAACGCTCTGTACGGCATCGATATGATACCTGAGGTAACGGTCCAAAAAACCACCTACTTCACTTCTTTCTCCTTCTTTTAGTTGTAGATTTAAAACATCTTTAAGCGACCCTCGCTTTAGTTTTTTCAGAAGTTTATGAGATTGTGAAGAAACGGTATTCCCCCCGATTTGCAGACAATCTGTGCAGACAAGCTCACCCTTTTCATTAGAGAATACGCCACCATTTAGAGTTTCATCGCAATTGGGGCAGGTAGATAAGTTTGGTCGGAAGCCAAGTAGTGAAAGAAATTTCATTTCAAAATACCAGAAAATCACATTGATATTTCCTTTAGTATCGTTAACAGCATTTAAGGTCTCCAACAAAAGTTCAAATAGTGCCTCGTGGGGTTCTTCACCGGTGACCCCTTTATCAACAAGTTCCACGATAGCAAATCCATAAGAGATTTTCTTGACGTTTTGTTTCATAGCTGTCCAGATGTTAATGAACTCAGCTTTTGAAAAAATTTGGAGCTCACGCCTGGGGTTTTGATAAAATGCCAATGAGAGATGATTAAGCGGTTCCAGATAACCACTTCGGAGGGTTTTACCCTTTCTTACTCCTTTGCCAATTACGGATATTTTCCCATAATCACGAGTATAGCAACGAGCTATTTTGCTCGTATCTCCGAAGGGGAAACTTTTTAGAATAACGGTATCGGTTATTTCAAGAGCCATGCTTTCAGATAATTTTTGAAGTCAAAGAAAAGTGACAACCTTATATTAATATGCCTTCGCGAAAATCACTTCGTGTTTTGCAGGCTTTCCGGAGTAGATGCAAGTCATACCTTCAGGATTCTCATCAAAAGGAATTAAACGGATAGAAGCTTTGGTCTCTTCCCGGATGGCAGCTTCGGTCTCCGGTTCTCCATCCCAACCGCAGCGAACAAACCCGCCTTCAGTTGAAATCAGCTCCTTGAATTCCTCGTAATTCCCCACAGTATTTGTATTTTCTTGGCGAAAAGTAAGTGCTTGCTGAAAAAGTCCATTTTGGATTTCGTCTAATAGCTTGGGGATCTCCTGTACAAGATTGTCACGCTCAACAAAACTCTTTTCTCCTGTATCTCGCCTGACAACAACTGCGCTCCCCTTTTCCATATCACGAGCCCCGACTTCAAGGCGCACAGGAGTACCTTTCATCTCCCACTCATTGAACTTGAATCCGGGCGAAACGGTCAAACGATCGTCAACGTGGACTCGTATACCGTCATCATTCAATGATGTCAAGGTTGAGCTCAAATAATCATGAATGGCTGAGATGTCTTCGTCGCTCTTACCAATGGGTATCACAACAACTTGATGGGGTGCAATGGCCGGCGGGAGGCGAAGTCCTTTTTCATCGCCATGCACCATGATAAGTGCGCCTATAAGCCGCGTACTTACTCCCCAACTTGTGGCGTAAACGTGCTCCAGCTTATTATCCTCAGTCTGAAAAGTGACATCAAATGCTTTAGCAAAGTTCTGTCCGAGATTATGACTGGTACCTGCTTGAAGTGCCCGTTTATCACTCATCATCGCTTCAATACAGTAAGTGTGTTCAGCGCCCGCAAATTTCTCAGCTTCACTTTTAAGTCCTGTTAGCACAGGAATTGCCATCACATTTTCCAATACCTCTTGGTAAATATCGAGTATTCTGCGGGCTTCTTCTTCAGCTTCTTTGGGAGTGGCGTGGGCAGTATGACCTTCCTGCCATAAAAATTCTGTCGTCCGGAGGAACAGACGTGTTCGCATTTCCCACCTTACTACGTTTGCCCACTGATTGATGAGAATGGGGAGATCACGATAAGACTGAATCCATTTTTTGTACATTGACCAAATGACTGTTTCTGATGTGGGCCGGACAATGACTTCCTCCTCCAGTTTGGAATCCGGGTCAACGACGAGTCCTTCTCCATTTGGATTAGCCATTAAACGATGATGCGTAACTACGGCGCACTCCTTGGCAAAACCTTCTACGTGCTCGGCCTCTTTGCTCAGAAACGACTTTGGAATAAATAGCGGGAAGTATGCATTAACGTGACCCGTCTCTTTAAATCGACCATCAAAAGCTTCTTTCACCCCGGTCCAGACGGAATAGCCATACGGACGAATGACCATTGTCCCTTTCACAGGACCATAATCAGCCATCTCGGCTTTGGTAATTACGTCCGTGTACCAACGGGCATAATCTTCTTTTTTGGATGTGACGCCTTTAGACATATTCTTGCATGAAACTGATTAAGGAATTTAGGAGGAGACATCAGCGCTTTCAATGAATTATTTTGTTCTTTTTGTGGCTAGTGTTGAAGTTAGATTTACCATTATGATTTCCAACACAGAATTGAAGCGTCTTACTAGTTTACGACAGGGGAAATATCGAAAGCTTCACGGTCAATACCTCCTGGAGGGAGTGCGACTTCTTGAGGAGGCTTTGAGTGCAGGCGTCAAAATCTCCAAACTGTGGCATCAACCAGAGGATGAGCAAAATGATTTACAAAAAAGCCTAATCCTGTCTGCAGTACAAAAAGGTATTCCTACAGAAGAGACAACAGCTGACACACTGCTGAAATTATCGGATACAGTACATCATCAGGGAGTTATTGGAGTGGCTTCTCTTCCAAAACCTGCTGAACTTGGCTCATCAAGGGGTGAATCTCTTCTCTATCTAGAGGAAATCAGCGATCCTGGGAATCTTGGAACCATACTCCGCACTGCGTGGTGGTTTGAGATAAAGCATGTTGCTCTGTCACCTCAATGTGTTGACCCTTACAATCCAAAAGTCGTGAGAGCAGGGATGGGAGCCCACTTTAACCTTTCCATCTATACTCGAGCAAATCTAAAAGAGCTGTCGAAACTTGGACACGAGATCGTGGCAGCAGATCAAAACGGAGAACCGCTAAGATCACTCAAGAAAATTTCCGATCCTTTCTGTCTTGTCATGGGAAGTGAGGCCCATGGAGTCTCGGAAAAATCTCGGGCTTTAGCCGATAAAATCATATCAATTCCCGGTAATTCCGGAGCTGATTCACTCAATGTGGCTGTTGCTGCGGGGATTCTACTGTTTACTCTGTTTGATAAGCCATGACGCTCCCTGTTTGGTTTTCCACGGAGTAAACCGTAATTTTCGCCTTATTCTGAAATAAAATGAGATGATACAGGAACAGGAAACCCATGAACCCACAGATTACAGTCGGAACAGCCTTCGGCGTTGTAATTTTGTCGCTACTGGTGTCCGGATTAGTGGCTGCCATTTTGCTCCTCGGTTTACAACCCTTTTTTAACCTAGAATTAGTTACATCTCTTTCCATTTTTGTCGGCGAGGCTTTCCTTTTCCTCCCTGTTTTTATCTTTCTCCATGGCAAACAGATGAACATGCGAGATGTCTTTAGGCTCAAACCGATTTCCTCTTCCGTCGTTCAAGCTACAATTATCCTCTCCATCGGAATTACTTTTGTTGTTGATGAACTGGATAGAATAATAGGTATAATCCTTCCTCCTCCGGATTTCTACTTAGACTTGATAGATAATGTCCAGATGGAAAATCCGTTAGCACTGTTCATTTTATTCGTCGGGGGAGTTGCTGTGGCAGCTATTGTTGAAGAGATGATTTTTCGAGGATTTTTACAGCAGCTTCTAGAAAAAATATGGGGAGATGTAACCAAGGCCGTTTTAGTAACTGCTCTCTTTTTCGCTGTTATCCACTTTAATTTATGGTGGACTATCCAAATCTATTTTCTTGGTGTTCTTCTTGGTTATTTTGCATGGAAAACTAATTCTGTTTTCCCCGGCATGATACTTCACGCAATTAACAATGCCTTAGCTATGGTTTTTGCAAACTGGGGGCATAAAGCTGAACCGTGGTACAGTTGGAATGGGCATGTTCATCCAATTATTCTTCTATTAGCCATGGGTTTGATATATCAAGGATACATTCGATTCGACAGTGCCGTAAAAAAATCTTCCACTCAGTTGGAGCCAATGTCATGAATGCAATGCAAAATAATAGATCTGAGATGCTTCACGCTGAAGTTAATGTTCTTTTGGACACCTTCAGAAGACTTCTCCGCAGGCGGGCTCGTACAAACCTGGAGAAATTGACAATAAAAACACATCCTGCTGACCTTGCACTTTTATTCCGCCACTTTTCTGATGAGGAACGACAGCAGGTGTTCACAGTCATTCAAAAGACAGAGACCGTCGGAGAATTTCTGCCAGAGTTAGACGAATCCATTGTGGAGGCGCTCCTGGAACCTCTCGATGCCAGTGCGGTGGTAATCCTTCTGGAGAAAGTAAGTGCTGATGACCGGGCTGATATTTTAAACCTGTTACCGGAAGAAAAGGCAAACAGTGTACTAAAAGCATTCGACAGCGAGGAATCAGAAGAGCTTGAAGAACTTATGTCGTACGCTCCAGACACGGCAGGCGGTATCATGTCTGTAGATCCTTTCTCCTTGTCTGAAAATACGACCGCTGCTGAAGCTGTTACTAATATACAGTCATCGGAAGATGCTGAAATGGTATTCTATCTTTATGTTACAGACGAAAAAGAAAAACTAACGGGCGTTGTCTCCCTGCGTGATCTTGTCGTCGCTCCTCCCAACTCAACCTTGAAATCATTTATGCTAACGAATGTGGTTGCAGTTACAACGGATACAGATCAGGAAGAAGTTGCCCGTCAGGTGTCCCGATACAATCTGTTGGCTATCCCTGTAGTTGATGCAGATAATACACTCTTGGGAATTGTAACTGTGGATGACGTCGTAGATGTCATTCGGGAAGAGGCAACAGAGGACTTCCTCCAGATGGCTGGAATTGGTAAAGATCGCGAAATTTTGATGAAATCTACATGGGAAAATGCTCGACTGCGCCTTCCGTGGCTCTTTGCCAGCTGGATCGGCGGAACTGCTGCAGTCTATATTATTGGCTGGTATCAAGAGATGCTTACAAGCATAGTTGCACTGGCAGCTTTTATTCCCGTAATTGTGGGCATGGGCGGTAACATTGGCACCCAGTCATCTACAATCATCATCCGTGGTATCGCTACAGGCAGAGTGCAGCTGGCACAAGCGAGTAAGGTTATTCTAAAGGAAATTGGAGTCGGAGTTTTACTTGGAGTCTTTTATGGAATCCTCCTTGGAATTGTTGCCTATTTCAAATTCATCGATATCGAAGAACCGATGAAGCTTGGACTGGTTGTAGGCCTGGCAATCTTTGCCTCTATGCTGATAGCTACATCCATTGGTACACTGGTACCCATCTTACTTAGAAAGGTAGATGTAGATCCGGCTATTGCTTCAGGGCCCTTTGTTACTACTTCTACAGACGTTCTCGGTATCCTGCTCTATTTCATTATCGCTAACTCACTACTTCATACAATCTAGAGAATTTTGCTGGGGACACTATTCCTAGTTATCATCGGCCTTTACTGCGCCGCACTTCTGTTCTTTTTTGCCGGTTTGTTCAAAAAAGAGTGGGCGAAATCAGACCAAAAGCCCTTTGTTTCAATTGTTATTCCTGCAAAAAATGAGATGAAGAATATTGGTCGCATTCTAAGTGATTTGACGAAACAGACATATCCGGCAGATTCCTATGAGGTTGTTGTAGTTGATGATGAGTCTTCTGATGATACAGTAAGAATAGTCAACGATTTCATTAGTTATATTCCTAATCTCCAACTCTTGAGCAGTGAAGGTGTTGAATCTTCTCTTCGATATAAAAAACGTCCTCTCGATCTCGGCATCCGTAAATCTCAAGGAGAAATACTTCTATTAACCGATGCGGATTGCACTGTTTCTACCAACTGGATTGCATCAATGGTTTCCTCTTTTACGGAGGATGTGGGGATGGTAATCGGTTACTCTGAGGCTTCTCCTGTGAACACAATCACTCAGAAATTGGAAGCGTTGGACTTCCTAATGCTCTTGAGTGCCGCTCGAGGATCTGCCGCACTTGGAGATCCTTACGCATGCACAGGTCAGAATATAGGTTACCGACGAAAGGCATTCGATGAAGTGGGCGGATTTTCTGCATTTGCTTCGCAAGTTGGCGGAGACGATACATTGTTAATGCAGCAGATTAAGCGGAAAACATCGTGGCAAATTGTCTTTTCCCAAGATCCGGACAGTTTTGTGAAAAGTACTCCTCAGGATACTTTATGGGGCTTTATCACACAACGAATCCGATGGGCAGCAGATACGCTTTTAGTATGGAAAACAGACCCACTTTTCTTCGGCATTATTGTAGTAACATTTTTGGCTAATCTCCTTTCGTGTATCTTCCCATTCATGTTATTAAACAATCCTGCTCTGTCCATGATCTTATTAGGCTTGTTGGCAAAACTCATTGTTGAGGGAGCAGTTATGTTTAAAGGGACAACAATCTTCAATCGTCAAGAACTTAGGTTTGTCTTTCTATTGTGGTTCTTTCTGCAAATTCCTTATGTTGCTTTTATGGGACTTCTCAGTTTCTTTGGTAATTTGCTTCCGTGGGGGGGGAGACAAACCCGATGATTTTGCTCACAATCATCACCACTCTCTATTTTCTATTGTTGATCTGGTTTGCCATGGGTCTTCTACTGAAAGACAAAAGTGACGTCGAGGGGAAGACTGTCTGGAACCCTAAAGTTTCCATACTCATCGCTGTTCGAAATGAAGAGAACACAATTGGAAAACTTTTGGAACAACTAAGGCATCAGGATTATCCTTTTGACAAATTTGAGATCATTGTAGTAAATGACAGATCAACTGATTCCACCGGCACAATTATTTCTGAGAAGTGTGAAAAAGATGATCGAATCAAATACATTACAATCGACCAGGTACCCAATGGTTGGGCTCCCAAAAAATGGGCACTTAACAGTGCTGTCGAAGTGTCAAGTGGAGATATTCTGCTTTTCACTGACGGAGATTGCACCGTAAAGCAATCGTGGATTACCACGATGATTTCCCGTTTTGAAGATGATACGATAGGAATGGTCGCAGGTCCCAGCCCACTTGAATCACCCAACTCTGGAATTCTGGGAGAAATGCTCCGCCTTGATTCTGTGGCTCAAGATGCTCTTTCTACCGGGGCAATGTCTCGAGGAATACCTCTGTCCTGCAGCGGTAGGAATCTTGCTGTCAGACGGAAAGCATTCGATGAGGTAGGCGGTTACGGTGAGACAAAAGGAGTGCTTTCGGGGGATGACGACCTTCTCATGCATAAATTGGCAAACAGAGGGTGGATAATAAAGAACATTCTGATACCGGAAGCAACGGTTTCGAGTCCTCCACCTCCTACAGTTGGCATGTTCATCCGTCAGAGACTACGATTTGCATCTAAAGGGTTTATTTATTACGGAATGCAGGAAACAGGGTTTATTTTTCGGCTAATGCTCCCCTTTCTCTGGGCCGTTAACCTGTCGGTTTTAACAGGACAAGTGGCAGCAATATGGACATTGAGGGCAGAATGGTTATTACCTTGGTTCATCAAAATAATGGCAGATGGAATTATTCTCGGTCTTACAAGCCGTCTCATGCAAAGACAATTTTCTCCGGTCCCATTTTTTCTAGCCGAAGTCTGGCACAGTTTATATATTGTAATGTTCGGTGCTTTAGGTCCATTACTTCCCGTTCAATGGAAAGGAAGAACTCAATAGTATGTAACCAGAAATGAGTTCTTCAAATTGAGAATATGATTTTATAATAGGAGATATTTTATGGAACAGAAAAATCAAAATAAAACCAGAAAAACATTCAAAGAGCGAAAAGGGATGTTTATCGCTTTGGTACTTGTTCTTCTCCTTATTCCCATTCTTATTTTCCTGGAAGTGCCAAAAGAGATTATAGCTTTTGTCACCTTAATCTTGGCTCTTCTCACAAAGGCATTAGCCGGTTTGGCGGCACTTATTGCTATGATACCTGTCATTGGACCTTTAATTGTAAATGTTCTCTCCATCCCCTTCTTCTGGCTCGTAAATGCTCTGGGTTATTTTATATCCATACTGGCAATCAAAAAAGGGTATACAAGGCAGGTTATAAATTCTCGAGTTCTGACACTATCAGTACTAGTAGGAATCGTTATCGGGTATATATTAGGGAACTTACTCCCACTATTTTGAAGCAATAGGTTAGTTTTGAATTAATCAGTAATTCGAAAATAATCTTGGAGACTTCTTACTAATAATCTTTTACGCATCTGTGTCCGAATTCCTCTCACTACCGCTTCAGCCGCTGAAAGTGTAGTGATCGCCATGATCCCTTTCTGAATGCACGTTCGTCCGATGGCTTCTTCATCGTATCTGGATTGCTCCCCCAGGGGTGTATTGATCACCAATTGAATCTCCCCATTCTTGATTCCATCTACCACATTCGGTCTTCCTTCCCCCACTCTAAATATGGACTTAGCCGGAATGCCGTTACGCTTCAATTCCCGTGCTGTACCAGACGTGGCTGTAATGTTGAAACCCATCTCAAATAGATCTCGGGCAATGGGAATCGCATTCATTTTATCCTGATCATTGACTGAAATAAACAGTTGTCCGCTTTCTGGTATTGCGTTGCCAGCGCTAATGGTCGCTCGTCGGAATGAACCTCCAAATGTGGACGATATTCCCATCACTTCCCCTGTAGATTTCATTTCCGGACTCAAGAAAATAGATTCTTCCGGGAATTTATTGAAAGGAAGTACTGCTTCTTTAACTGCAATATGTCTAATATCGTCCCACGGCTTCAAATCCATATCTTTCAATTTTTCACCCGATGCTAATTTCACAGCTATCCGTGCTAATGGGACATTCGTCGCTTTGCTCACAAAGGGAATCGTCCTGCTAGCTCTCGGATTCACTTCCAGCACATAGACCTGCTTATCTTTGAAAGCAAATTGAAGGTTGATAAGTCCTTTCACGTTCAATTCCAAGGCGAGGGATTTCGTAATCCGAACGATATCTTCCATGGCACGGCTGGTAATTCGATAGGGTGGCAACACGCAAGCAGAGTCTCCGGAATGAATACCGGCTTCTTCAATATGCTGCATGATTCCACCAATGTGAACCGTCTCACCATCGCACAGGGCATCTACATCAAACTCAAAAGCATCTTCTAAAAATTCATCAATCAGAATTGGGTGTCCTTCTGTTACATCTGCAGACCTGGCGATGTAATCAATTAGCTGTTCTTTTGAATAGACGATTTCCATAGCTCGCCCTCCTAACACGTAACTGGGGCGTGCCAATACAGGAAATCCGATCCCTTCTGCAGCAACAACAACCTCTTCGAGCGTTCTGCCTGTTCCGTACTTGGGGCAGGTAATTTTAAGCTTATCCAGAATGGTGCCGAACTTCTCCCGATCTTCAGCAAGATCAATACTCTCCGGTGAGGTGCCTATAATGGGTACGCCGGCATCCGCCAAATCCTTGGCAATTTTCAGAGGTGTCTGCCCACCAAACTGTACCACCACTCCGTCCGGCTTTTCAAATTCTACGATGTTTAACACATCTTCAAATGTAACCGGCTCGAAGTAGAGGCGATCTACTAAGTCGAAATCTGTACTTACTGTTTCAGGGTTGCAGTTCACCATGATAGTTCTGTATCCAAGGTCTTGAAGGCCGAAAACCGCCTGAACACAGCAATAGTCAAATTCAATCCCTTGCCCGATCCGATTGGGCCCGCCGCCAAGTATCATAATCTTTTTACCGGCCAGCGGAGCTATTTCATTTTCTTCATCGTAAGTAGAATAACAGTACGGCGTTTGTGCTTCAAATTCGGCGGCACAAGTGTCGACAACTTTGTAGGAAGGATGAACATTCTCTTCATTTCGTCTTTTACGGACTTCTAATTCGTTTTCTCCAAACATTCTTCCTATTTGCTTATCAGAAAAACCATTCTGTTTTAATTCACGTAAAGATATTTCATGAAATGTCTCAACATTACTCATAGAAGTTATTTGTTCAATATGGTGTAAAAACCATGGATCAATCTTCGTCACATTGAAGACATCATCAACTGATTCACCCTCCAGAAAAGCTTGACGCACTTTCAGCAATCGAAAAGCTGAGGCGTACCGCAAAGTGGACATATCCAATGGCCTTGCTCGACTCACATCCATGTCACCTTCAGCCGGTGGTTTCGGTTCCAATCCATCCAGTCCAACTTCAAGTGATCTAAAAGCTTTTTGCAAGCTTTCTCGAAATGTTCGTCCAATCGCCATCACCTCTCCCACGCTCTGCATCTGTACACCTAAACGGCCTGAAGCAGAAGGGAATTTACCAAAATCGAAACGAGGAATTTTCGTCACAACATAATCGATGGTCGGTTCAAATGCAGCTAAAGTTTTACCGGTTATATCGTTAGGAAGTTCATCCAACGTATAACCAACTGCGAGTTTTGCTGCTACCTTAGCAATTGGGAATCCGGTTGCTTTTGATGCCAGAGCAGAGGAGCGGCTTACCCTTGGATTCATTTCAATGATAATCATACGACCATCGTTAGGATTAACGGCAAACTGTACATTTGATCCGCCCGTTTCCACTCCTATAGTTCTAAGGCAAAGTATAGCCCAGTTTCGCATCTTCTGGTATTCTTTGTCCGTGAGAGTCATAGCCGGCGCTACTGTTACTGAATCGCCGGTGTGTACTCCCATGGGATCAACATTTTCTATGGAACAGATGATAATGGCATTATCCGCTCTGTCCCTGATGACTTCCAGTTCGAATTCCTTCCATCCAAGCAGTGATTCTTCCATCAGTACTTCAGTTATGGGGCTGGCGCTAAGTCCTTTCTCCAGCAATTCCTGAAACTCTTCACTGTTGTAAGCAACAGACCCACCCGTACCTCCCAGCGTAAAGGATGGACGAATAATGATGGGAAAATTTATTGTATTAAGCAATTCGTCAGCTTCCTCCCAAGAATGGACAAATCCACCTTTTGCCGTTTCTATACCTACAGCATCCATGGCTTCTTTGAAGCTTTCACGATTTTCTGCTTTTTCGATGGCATCTACCTGAGCGCCGATCAGTTTTACACCATTCTTATTCAGAATCCCTTTCTGATGAAGCTCCATTACCAGATTAAGCGCAGTCTGACCTCCGACAGTGGGCAAAATGGCATCTGGCTTCTCTTTTTCAATTACGGCTGTAACATAATCCGAAGTGATGGGCTCAATGTAGGTGGCATCAGCTAAGTCAGGATCTGTCATAATGGTTGCCGGATTAGAATTTACCAGGATGACGCGATAACCTTCTTCTTTAAGCGCCCGGGCAGCTTGAGTACCGGAATAGTCAAATTCGCACGCCTGCCCGATGACGATGGGGCCAGCGCCGGGAATTAAAATGGATTTTAGATCACTTCGTTTGGGCATTTCTGTTACTCCGACAAATATTCATCTTTCAATCCGGTGCTGAACTGGTATTGATAAAACTCCCTTGTAA
>Ga0187827_10006747_pt1 | contig 12985 bp, 12 predicted proteins | sample ETNtaG_39_FD_167969 | JGI IMG/M metagenome (GOLD analysis project Ga0187827, IMG submission 167969) | Marine microbial and viral communities from oxygen minimum zone, Eastern Pacific Ocean - ETNP2014_SV_150_PacBio MetaG (Illumina Assembly) | ecosystem: Environmental > Aquatic > Marine > Hypoxic... | reverse complement strand
TTACCGGGATCTCTGCTCACATACTACTTAACGCATTAGACTATGTAGTACTAGCAATCTTCATTTCTGGTTCTGCATAGGAGCTCTAATTCGCAGCGAATGTCCGTTGTGGGCACTAACGGAACTTACAAAAGGGGCAACACTGCGGATCGTGAAATGTTTTGTAGGACTAATCACGATATGTCGGTGTCATGTATAGACATTACTGGGGCTTCACTTTTATTTCTTGATCGGGAAACTAGCAGATTGGGTTATGCTGCGATTTTTGGAGCAAGATCGCGTGACGACGTACGAGATACTGTTCTTACCCGTATTTATAACTGCACGAAATTCTAATCAGTATTACTTCTAATCAATCAGGAGAATAACAATGAAAGAAGAAAAAAAAGTTGTTCATGAAGTGAAGCTAGACAAATCCATCATCAAGCTATTGTGGGTATTTGCTGTGGTGTTACTGCTTAATGCTGTGCCTGACGGGATGATAATTCCTGACGCTTTTGCTCAGAGTGGTGGCATTCAACATATAAGGCATACAAATTGTAACGGGAATCTCAATCAAGGAACTATGTGGAATTGTGAGTTATTTTAACTAATCCTTAGCCAGTGCCTGTATCGCTTCCAGATGCAGGGCATTGAGGTCTGTCTGGGGCTTATGCCTTGCGATCCTAGTGCCTCTCAAGCGGTTCCTGATAGCCGATATCTATAGTATCTTCTGGGTATGAATATGAAGAAATTGCTAACTTCTACAACAATATTGATTCTGCTTGTCGGCTGTACCTCCAGTAATCAGATAGTTTTACCTAACGGAGAAACAGGATTTACCGTAGATTGCGGTGGGACTGCGAATTCTTGGAGTTCGTGCTACGAGGAAGCAGGTGAGGTTTGCCCAATCGGTTACGAAATCTTAGAGCAAAATGAAGAGAGAATACAAATTGGTAGCTCTCCCGGAATTAATAGAATGCTTGTTATTTCTTGTGGTAGTTAATTATGAACAAACTACTAACAACAATAACCCTACTCTGCTTTTCTGTTGCTGCTAATGGCCAGGAGACTGAGATAAAAGAAGTTCAACAAAGTTATGTGGAAGACTTTATAGCATTTGATTATGACGGCATGACGGCCCATTTTACTTATCCTGTAATGATTATGGGTTCTACTACGAGAATTCTTGAAAACCCTGAAGCATTAATCAATTACTATAAGTCTCTTATCTCTGAATTACCTGAGAATTATTCGCACAGCACAACTGAAGTTGAAGTTAGGAAAGTAAATAACTCTACTTGGTTGCTTGTAAGTACCTTCTATCGCTACAACACAAATGGCGATATGTTCCAATCGGGTACAACCCAAAATTTCTACATAGAAACAAATGATGGTTGGAAAATGTTTTTACGACAGAGTACGGCCTTGTAACTTCAAAATGTTTATGGCTACTCTGATAGGGGTAACTGATTTAAGGGTGGGAGACAATACTCCAGTGGGACGGTGAAATCTCACAATTCAAAGCAGTCCGTGAGCTACTTAACGAGTTGAAATCAACCTCAGTGAAAATCTTTGTTTACGTCAGTGAGTAGTCAATGACAACTGCGAGGAAGTAAAGATAGAGCTACGCCAGAAATAGTGTTAGCGTTTGAGGGCTGGTGATGGCAAGTCTAGCAAAACACGGCCAATTTCTTCCCCAGTAATCTTAAGTTTTTGAGTTTTGAGTGTCCTCTGTAACCCACAACCTCTAGTCGCTCTGATTATCACTTTGAACGAAACTCATTGAAATCTTCAGGCCCTTAGCCTGTGAAGAAACATCGATAACAGCATCATGGAAGTCTGCTATCACCCTTACCATGCTCAACCCCAGTCCATGACCCGGAGTGCCTCTATGTTGTTCCAGCCTGTAGAATCGTCGAAAAATTTTGTCCTTCTCTTCTGATGGAATACCTGGTCCTTGATCAGATACAGTAAAAAACACATGCGAGTTATTTCTGATACCGATGCTTACTTCCAAAGGTGCCCCCTCAGGAGAGTACTTGATTGCATTTTCTATAAGGTTGTTTAGTGCTTGAAAGAGAAGGTGTCTATCCCCTCTAATGTTTGCTGGCCGGTTAAGTTTGCAAGCGATTTCTATGCCTTTTTCGAAGGCCAGAGGCTCGAGTAGCTCAACTACATCTTCAGTAATTTCCGCCAGATCGATTGATTCGAAAGACTTTGTTGTCGTTCCTGACTCGATTGCGGCGATCCGTAGCAATGAGTTGAAGATTTCAAGTAGTGATTCAGATTCTCTTCTGATCTCTTCCAGCCGGTTGGCGAGATCAGTGCCGCTCGCAGTTTCGGATTGGATGGTCTCTATGTGGGCTTGAATACGAGTTAGTGGAGTACGTAGATCGTGTGCAATGTCATTTGTAACTTGCTTATTTACTTCGATCACGTTTTTTAGCCTGTCTAGCATCGCATTCAGGTTTCTGGACAGGTTTTCGAACTCATCTTGCGAACCTTCCAATGGTATCCGGCGGTCCATGTCACCCATGATAATGTCATTGCTAAGTGCATTAACTCTTTCAAGTCTCCGACTCACAGCTCGAGTCAGAACGACAGCACCTGCCAGACCTGTTGCAACTAGTAATACCAATACTAGACTCAATGTTATAAATAGAAAGTCCTGAGTCTCTTCAATCTCTGGTACCACTAGAGTCACAAGTAACCACCCTCCCTCTGGCAGTGGTTGAATCCTGGCAATGGCCTCATCCTCTTCTCTACCTGGATCTTCATCTCTGCTACTCTCTGAATGTCTGTGCGCAACATCAAAAGCGGCATAGGCTTCTTCGATGTTTTCCATGTCACTACAGGTTCTCTGGTTTATAAAACCGGAAGGCATCCGGTCAGGTGAACCGCCAACTACCACACACTCCTCGTTGAACAGGACGTATATCTCACGTGAATTTTCATCAAGGCTGGAGATCTCATTAATCTCGGCGATCAATGCGGCAGAGCCGAATTCTTGGGCGAAATCCATATTGTCTAGAATCAAACCTTCCAGGAACAAATTGGCTTGTTGCTCTAGATAGCGTTCCATTGCTTCATAAGTGAAGCCAACTATAGCAATGGTCGCTACAATGAAAATCAGCATGAACGCCGATGTTATTCGAAACGATACACTGCGGAAGAGGCTATTTAGGCTCGCGAATAACATAACCTGCTCCGCGAATTGTATGAAGGAGAGAAGTAGAGAAGCCTTTGTCTATTTTCTGGCGTAACCTGCTTATATGCACATCAATAATGTTGGTACGGGGGTCGAAATAATAGTTCCAGACGTTTTCCAACAACATCGTCCTTGTCACGACCTGGTTGGCATGCCGCATCAGGTACTCCAATAGCCGATATTCCCTGGGTTTCAATTCGATTTCCTGCCGACCTCTCCTGGCTCTGCGAGTTAACAAGTCTAACTTTAGATCTCCAACGTTGAGTTCGGTTTCGCTTGCTACTGACTCTCCAACTTTACGCCGCACTAACACATTGACTCTCGCCCTTAGCTCTGAAAAGGCAAATGGTTTGACTAGGTAGTCGTCAGCACCTGATTCCAATCCTTCGACCCGTTCGTTCACATCCGCGAGTGCGCTCAAGATCAGGATAGGCGTACCGATCTCTGCAGCTCGAATTGAGCGGATAATCTTGAGGCCGTCAATCCCCGGCAACATTCGATCGATTATGAAGATGTCATAGGATTCCGAAACCGATTGAGCCAGCCCATCCTTGCCATTGGCAACTACATCTACAATATGGCCTTCCTGAGAAAAACTTACATGAATGAAGTTAGCTACTACAGCGTCATCTTCTATAAGTAATATCCGCATTTCAGGCTTGCTCCGACCCTGCATAGACTCTTATTCTGAGAGTCCAGCTTCTGAAATCATCCAGAATTAGCAATAGGGAAGGTACCAGAATGAGAGTAATCAGGGTGGCAAATAAGATACCGAACCCCAGAGAGATACCCATCGGTATCAATAACTGTGCCGTTGTTGATTGTTCTAATAGTAGTGGCAACAAACCGAAGAAAGTCGTTAGCGACGTCAACATGACTGGCCGAAACCGCTTTATTGCAACCCCTCTCACAACGTCTGCCATCTTCGAACCCGGAACAAATCTTTGATTAGCGAAATCCACAAGCACTAAACTATCGTTAATCACAACACCTATCAATGCGACCATTCCAAGAAGACTCGCCAAAGAAATCGGGTAGCCCATAAGCATGTGTCCGGCGATTGCGCCAATCAATCCGAAAGGGATTACAGTCATTACTAGAATCGGTTGAATGTAAGACTTCAGGGGAAGGGCCAGCAGGCTGTAAATCACGCCCAGGGCAATTATAAATCCCGAAAACAAACTCTGTAGTGACCTTCTCTCTTCCCGCTCTTCTCCTTCCAGGCTATAGTCAATAGACGGATACTGAACGAGTAGCGAATCCAAATAATCCTCTAGGCGTGATTGCAAGGCTGGCAGATTGACAATTTCCTTGTTGATGTTGGCTGTGACATTAAGCACGCGATTCTGGTCGATTCGGGTTATCGTTGCCGGCCCCCGGCTTGGAACGAGTTCAGCAACATTCATAAACGGTGCTGACGACCCAGTCGGTAACTCTATTAACATCTCATTAAGCGACGTCAGTGTGTTTCTCTCATCCAATGGGTATCTGACAATTACCCGTATTTCATCCACGCCCCGCTGAATACGCTGGGCTTCCAGACCCTGAAACGCTTGGGAGATTTGCGCAACCACATCGTTTCTAGTTAAGCCCAGCAGATGCCCTTGAGACTTGAGTTCAACCTGGAGCTCTTGTTTACCATTGGACAAACTGTCACTGATATCAAAAACACCTGCCCGGAGCGCCAACCAGCTCTTGACCTCTTCCCCGGCCGACTCCAACCGTTCTAACGAATTGCCAGACATTTGCACATCAACAGGAGAGCCAGGGCTGAAAAAATCAGTGCGAAACTGAACGCTTTCTGCACCGACTATGGGGCCGACCACCTCCCGCCACTCATTGGCGAACTCGGCCGTGGTCACCTGACCAACCCTCTCTTCACGCGGTACTAGTTCAAACTGAACCTCACCGAAGTTGGGTCGGGATTGTTCGCCTGCAGTACCAGTGGTGGAGATGATATTGGTGATCAGGCTTTCACCGGTCACTGGGTTCCCATAAATCTGTTTTAACTGCTCCGCAGCATCTGCTATTCGGATGACGTGGTGGTCAGTAAGTTCAAACGGGGTTCCTGCCGGCATCTGTATTGAGGCGGAAACGGTTTCGGCATCATTCTCAGGAATGAATACCCAGCGCACCCACCCGCCTGCCACGATAACCGCTGTAACAAGTAACATTCCTGAAAATGCCGCAACTACAGTGTATCGATTCGACAAGGCCCGGCTGAGAATAGGGTTGTAATAGTCGTTGATGGCCTGTTCATACTTCTCGGCGAAACTTCGTTGCCAGGTCGAAAATCTGGTTTTGCTCGAAGGTTTGCTAACGGAAATATTCTTAAGGTGGGCCGGCAGCACCAATTTGGACTCTATAAGCGACAAAATCAGCACGGGAATGACCACCAGGGCTATAGGCTGAAACAATTCGCCCACTGGGCCCTCGATCAATGCTAATGGTGTAAACGCGGCGATAGTTGTTAGTATACCAAAAGTAACAGGTGTGGCGACTTCCCTGGTTCCCTCAACAGCGGCCACTGTGCCGTCTTTTCCTTCAACTAAATGAGAGTAAACATTCTCTCCTGTGACTATGGCATCATCTACGACGATGCCCAGCACGAGAATAAATCCGAATGAGCTCATGAGGTTCAGGGTGATCCCGAACCAGTAAAGTGCTGCAAACGCACCTATAAAGCTGATTGGAATTCCCAAGAATACCCAGGCGGCGACCTGTGGTTTAAGGAACAATGACAAGAGCAGAATAACGAGCAGACTTCCCTGTACAGCGCTGGATAGCATGATATTGAGTGAATCGGCAATCGCCTCAGATTCATCGTCCCAGATTTCGAGCTGCATGCCGCGAGGCAGGCTGCTTCTTCTTTCTTCTATGTATGACTTAACTTTCTGAGCGATATCGATTGCATTCTGATCACCGACCCTGAGCACAGCAACGATTGCTGCATGATTACCGTTAAGGCGGGTTATTACACCAAGCTCTTCGAAGCCATCATGCACGACGGCCACATCAGCCACTGTAATGAGGGTCCCTTCGGCAGTGGTTTTTACAACGATCGAGTCGAACTCGTGCTGCCGGTACGCCTGCCCCTGGGATCGAATGAGGATGTCGCCGCCAGCAGCCCTGATATTACCTGCCGATATATCGAGCGAACTTCTACTGACGGCTTCCGCGATGTCTTCAATGGCAATGTCGAATTCTCTCAACCGATCAGGTTTCACTTCGATGGCAATTTCGAAGGGGCGAGCTGATTCGAGCTCTACATGAGTAATCCCATCCAGGCGCAGAAGGTCGAGCCTGATCAGTTCCGCATATTGGCGAATTTCTGTTTCAGTCTGTCGCCCGGATACCAGAACGGCAATGGTTTCATAGGAGTCGATTGCTAATCCGATGACCGGCTTCTCTGCTTCCTCCGGTAATGTGTTAATCGCATCAACACGCGCCTTGACATCATCCAGGAGAAGCCTGGGATCATAACCTGTCTGCGCTTCTATCTGGACAGTCACATTACCCTCGGAGGAGCGGGAAATAATTCTGTCGATCCCTTCCAGGCCTCTGACAGCCTGTTCTATCCTCGTCGCTACTCCCAGTTCCATGTCTTCCGGAGTGGCACCGATCAGGGTTACCGACACATCGACGGTGCGGACTTTCTCAGGCGGAAACGCTTCCAGCGTAATACCGGACACAATCGATGTAACTCCACCGATTATTATTGCCCACATCAGTAGATTTGCAGCGACTGAATTTTTTGCAAACCAGGCAATCATCGGCTGTCTATCCCCTGCTCTTCATCATCCTCGGGAATAAGTGAGTTGGTACGCTCAATGCCAATACCTGAAGTTACCTGACCCAATAGTGTCAATATGAGCTCATCACCTTCCGACAATCCACTAGCAATGATGGCCTCCTCACCATTCTGCCAGGCGATATCAACTTCGCGAAGCTGCAAATAATCCCCTTCGGCAACATAGACAAAACTGTTCTGGTAGATAGCAGACACAGGCACCACGATGGCATCCGGAACTATCCTGCCTTGAATTTCAGCGGTAACGTATTGGAATATTTTTAACGCTGGCCCACCATCTGTTTCCACTGCAAACGGATTCCTGATCTCAGCGATCACATGTAGCTGCCGTGCTGCCTCATCTATTGCGCTTTCAGTGCGAACTAAATCAGCCGGCCAACTTACTGCGCTGTCGAGTTCTGATTGTAAAGTTACAGTATGAGATTCAATCAGGCTGGACGATGGATACAACGACTCCGGCAGATCGATAAACTGTAGATCGGAATTTCTCAGTGGCAATCTGATTTCAACGGACTCTATGGAATAGATCTCCGCCAGTGGTGTGCCGCTGGAGACTACCTGGCCCACGTCCACAAGTTTCTCCAATGCTCTGCCGTCGTAGGGGGCAACTATGCGGGTTCGCTGTAGCTCTACCTCCGCTTTCCTGAGTTCCGCCGAAGCAGCTCGGACCCGCGCTTCTGCTGCCTTTAGATGAGGAAGCCGAAGTACTAACGGGGGAGGATCGCCGGAATTTCCCAATCTGACCCAATCCTGGCTCGCTTGGTTGGTTCTGGCTTCTGCTTCAGCAAGCACTTGTTCTGCATCTGACAATGCAGCGGCAGCTATGTCTACATTGGCCTCATAATCCACGGGATCAATTTCAAACAGAACATCGCCAATTTGAAAAACGCCACCGTTACGAATATTGGGATTAACATTAACGATCTCACCGGAGACCTGGGCAGATAATGAACTGGCCACAGTGGGTCGAATCAGCCCATAGCTTCCAAGGATCACGGAATAGGGCTGACCCCTTACTACTGATGTATCCACAGCAATGGAAGCGGTTTCCGGTTCAGTCTCCGTTGCTACATCCGGGCGAAAAAACCAGAGTGCAAATGAAACTGCAATAAATCCCGATAGAACCAGCAATGCGCTGATACGGGTCAATATGGACTTCATAGAGGCACTCCCAGCGCCAGCTGTAGTTGAATCCGGTTTTGAAGAAGCAGGTTCCTGAGCTGAATCACGGTAGTGGCAGCGTCAAAGGCGCGCTGCTGTGACCCCAGAACAGTGATGTATTGAATAAGACCGCGCTGATACTGCTCGAGAGCCAGGGTAAGGGCAGCATCCGCACTTGATTCGGCATTAAGGGCTGATTCGAAACTTTGCCCAAGTGACCTGCGATCCGAAAGCGCATTTTCGACTTCCGCTATGGCTCCGTTCACAGTATCCAGGTAGATGTTTTCAGCTTGAGTAATTCTTGCATCAGCCTGCTTCTCAAGAGCCCGCAGCCGGCCCCCTTCAAATATCGGTTGAATCACGCCACCTGCCAGCGACCACAGCAAGGATTCACTGTTACTAAGATCTGGCGGGTTTCTCGAGGCCAGCCCTATGTTGGCGGTAAGAGTTAAAACAGGAAAACGATTCTTGTGAGCAATTGCCGATTCCACGTCAGCAGTAAGCAGTTGTAACCATACCAGCTGCAGATCCGGCCTGTTGGTCAGCAACTCCGAAGGAATTCCTGTCGACGTAGGCGCACTTATGACAGGTAAATTTGATCCTAATTCCATGTTGCCATCTGGATAGAGCCCTAGATTGAGCTGCAATTGTGCGATTCTCTCTAGAAGAAGCTGCTGACGCTCAGCCAGTTGTGATTCATTGGTCTCGACTACAGACTGTGCAAGATACAGATCAAGTGCATCATTGATCCCTAACAAGTAGCCTTGATTAACGATTTCAAAAGATTCATTAGCATTCCCCAGGCGCCTTTGTGCCAGGTTGAGCAGTTCTACTGCCTCGATCGCACTGAAATAGGTAGATGTCGTGTCCGATATGACCCGTCGTTTTGCGGACTCGTATCGGGCTTGTTGAGCGGCATAGTACAATTGGGCAGCTTGTTGAATATCACTCAACTGTCCCCACAGATCCATTTCCCAATTCACGCTGAGGTTCAGGTCAATTGGAGAACTTATGGTGGAATGACCCTGACCGCTGTCCTGAACTCTCCCTCTGGACCTGGAAAGGAACAATGCTGCAACGGGTAGTGCTGTCGATTTCGCAATCAGGAGTTCCTGGAATGCTTCCTCCAGATATGCTTCCTCAGTCTTTAACATATAGTTACTTTCCAACGCACAGTTAACCAACCGTGACAAGATCTCATCACCGAAAGGCGACAGCCATTCGACAGAAACCTCTCCGGAAGTAAAGTCTCTACTCCATTCTGGTGGGAGGTTCGGGGAAGACCTGTCGGTGCTAAAGTCCCCTGAAGCACAGGAAACAAGGCTGAAAAGTAGGCTGAGTATCCCAATAATACGAAATACTTTTGGTGGGAAAACACTACAACCGACAGCGTGCAGAATGGTCAAAATACAAATTCTCGCGTAGGTACTTATGCGGGAATTATAAAGGAGCGGACCTCTACAGGACGTTGCAGGAAGATTAAATTTTCTTAATGATTGAAATCGCCTCTAAAAGTCTAAAAGGAGGGGCAATTATGGCGAATAGCATGCGATGATTTGGCATAGCGATAAGTCACGAAGTTTAGAGACGTTCTATAGCACACTCTTATTTCGCTGTTCTAATTCATCGATTCTAATAACGAATCGATTACACAGTCTACTGAAAATCCTGCGCGGCAAACAAAATGTCTTTCAAGAACTGATGGCCCAATTAAGAGCAGCAGATTTTGATGGGAATGTAACGCTGGCGAAAGACATAGCTAATACAATAGTTAGGCACTCATATGAAGTTTTTTATCCAAGCGGCCTCACGAGAGAATATATCTCTGTACTCGTTGCCGATTCCCGGCTCGAATATTTGTGCCCACTTTAGATTAAAAGGCTAACCATGAAAAAATTAGTCATTTTCCTTACCCTGCTTTATTCAGCAGCAAACACTTCGCAAGCTAACGCCCAATTCTTCGGACCGGACTCATATGAAGAATGTATTCTCGAATCAATGGAAGGCGTCTCCAGTGATATCGCGGCAAGAGAAATAGTGAGAGCGTGCAGGAGTCAGTTTCCTCGTGAGTATACACCCCCAATCCCAATCTCAAATCCAGATTGCTTGTTTTTGTTCAATTCAGACACATTCGAATTCGGTGCCTTAGCACAGCGGCCATCAGAGGAGGAAATGAAAAATTTAAAAAGTACGATTGGACCTGCAAGAACAGGAAAATACCAAATAGCGGAAGATTTGGCCCGCCAGATAGTAGCAGCAGACAAGGCGAACGATAATGAGCTTATAGAAGCTCTTAGGCCATTATACTTAAATGTTAGGTATACCATTTACTACCCGAAATCAATCCCACTGGAAGGAATTCAAGCCTTCATATCTCCGGCAAATCTACCTGCCTGCTAATGAGGCTTTTCTCGTTGGAGTTTAGGTTTGCGGCCGGGTGTTCGATTGCCGCGTAAAATTCCCATCTCGACCATTTGAGTCTCCAGCTGTCTGAGTTCAGCGAGTTTCTCACTTCTGGCGTTCCTTATCGCTCTTGTTTCTCTGCCGTGAATTGTTTTAGCTGCTGCGCAGCGACGCTTACCGTCTGTAGTCTTGGCTCCCGTGGATTTACCACCATGCGCGGCACAGACCTCCTTGTTCCGCATAGCGGGTGCTCTGCATTGTCGTTGTTTTTGTTTAGAGCGTGCCCTACACTGTTTGCATCGCAAGCATCCTAATAGTGGGTAATCAAGCATATTTTACCTCACGGGTTACATAGACTTTAAAAAGTGAACAAACTACTAACGACAAAAAAAGGTATCGAAACATGAGGATATTTGCTTTGTTGCTGGGGAGTTCGTTGCTGCTGATTGCTTCTCAGTCATTTAGCCAACGAGATGGGTTTAAAGCAATCTTTGATGGCGAAACGCTGTCTGGATGGGAGGGGAACGCAAATCAATTTCGTGTAGAAAATGAAGCGATAGTTGCCGGCAATCTAAATTCGACCATCGAATTAAACGAATTCCTGTGTACTACTGAGGAATACTCTGATTTTGAATTACTTGTTGAAGCAAAAATTTTAGGTGATCAAATACCAGGAGTTTCGTTTCGGGCAGAAAGGGTTCAAGGATCTACAGAAGTGTCTGGCTATCAGGCTGACATGGGGTATTTAGCCGTCGAGTTTATTCCATTCTTTTTTGATGAGAATGAAGTTGATATGACCGTTCCTTATCCTTTGTGGGGCAGCCTGCTTGACGAATTTAGACCAGAAAAATCAAGGTATCCAGACCCTAATGCTCCATACAGCCTTCTGGCGGTAGCAGATAAAGATGCAGTTGAGGGCGTACTGAGGCCAAGTGACTGGAATCAAATAAGTATCGTTGCAAACGGGCAATCTATTGAACTTTTTTTAAATGGTTTGAAAACAGTAGATTTTAAAGAGGAAGAATCTGTCTCTGGTAGTGGACATATTTGCTTACAGATTCATTTTGGAACACCAGCTAAAGTTGAATATAGAAATATTTATATAAATGAATTTGAATGAAGAACATTAACTAAATGACTAACTACACAACTCTCGGTGGGCGTGTGACATGCACCCGGCCGTGGTACGGGTGGTCTAAATTCAGATTATGGTTTCCACTGGTACGCAGGCGCATAGAAAAATATCTGCACTAACCACTCCCCACTTAATTCTAATTATTATTGTTTTACAGTAAATTATTATTGTTTAATATTAATAATATTGCTAGCATACTCAATAATATTTCTACCTTTAGCAGGGCTTTGGCATGAAGAACACACAAAAAATCCAACGAATGAGCGCCCTCATATCCACACTGTGCAGTCTCAGTCTGATCTTATTACCTCTTTTACAAATTTGGATCTGGGTAGATTTTGAGCGTATCACTGGGACCTTAGAATACATTGGCTATGCGTTGCGCCCTGAAACTATCGCATTACCTTATCGTATTCTTGGTTTTATAATCAGCATGGTCCCTGTCGCATTGCTGATGTGGGGTCTTTTACACCTTAGGGCTTTATTCGAACTGTTTCGAAAAGCCGTGTTCTTCAGCGAAGCTAATGCACGACTGCTGCACAAGTTCGCAATGATGCTGTTTTTCAGTACGCTGGCTTCACCCATCGCACGTGCTCTGGTTAGTGTCGCTGTGACTATCAACAATCCGCCGGGTCAACGCGCAGTGGTTGTTAATATAGGCAGCGGTGATTTGAACAGCCTGTTTGTTGCCACAGTTTTTCTAGCCGTGGCCTGGGTGATGCGAGAAGCACACGCACTGGCCCAAGAAAACGCGGAGTTCGTTTAGTCATGAGCATTGTGGTGAATTTAGATAAAATGCTGGTTGAGAAAAAGATGAGTTCTAAGGAACTGGCGCAACATGTTGGCATTACCGAGCAAAATATTTCTTTGTTAAAAACTGGCAGGGTCCGTGGCATGCGGTTTGCCACGCTAGAGAAAATTTGTGAGGCACTAAAATGTCAGCCTGGTGACATACTTGCGTATGACGCAGATAAACTTCCCGACGACTAATAACTCAATATATGAAGCAGAGTCATAAGTGACTCTGCAAAATTTATAACTTAAAACTTAACTATGACTAACTACACAACTCTCGGTGGGCGTGTGACATGCACCCAGTGCAAGGCCATGTCTAAGCGCACTAGAGTCCGTTGCAGAGCGCCAGCGATCAAGGGTAAGGCCGTATGCCGGTTTCACGGGGGTAGGTCTACTGGGCCTAAGACTAAGGCTGGTCGGGCTAGGATAGCAGAAGCGCATACTGTTCATGGTAGGGAAACGAGAGCTAAACGTGCAGAGCGTAGTGCCA
>Ga0187827_10006745_pt1 | contig 12986 bp, 12 predicted proteins | sample ETNtaG_39_FD_167969 | JGI IMG/M metagenome (GOLD analysis project Ga0187827, IMG submission 167969) | Marine microbial and viral communities from oxygen minimum zone, Eastern Pacific Ocean - ETNP2014_SV_150_PacBio MetaG (Illumina Assembly) | ecosystem: Environmental > Aquatic > Marine > Hypoxic... | reverse complement strand
GTTTTAGAAAGTTTAAATTCTTTTAGAAAATATAATATTGATATGAATAATACTTTTTATGAGATAAAAGAAAATATTGTTCATGGATAATAAGAATTATTATATTACTACACCAATTTATTACCCCTCTGGCAATCCCCATATGGGCCATGCATATTCAAGTATCATTGCTGATGTATTTGCAAGATTTAAAAGATTAGATGGATATAATGTTTTTTTTCTAACTGGTACGGATGAACATGGATTAAAAATTCAAAAATCAGCAGAAAAAAATAATAAAAAACCAAAAGATTTTTGCGACAACATTAGCAAAATTTTTAAAAATCTTACCAAAAGTTTGAATCTTTCTAATGATGATTTTATAAGAACAACAGAAGAAAGGCATCATAAATCAGTTCAATTTCTTTGGGAAAAGCTACAATCAAAAGGATATATATATTTATCTAAATATAAAGGTTGGTATTCTGTATCAGACGAGGCTTACTATAATGAAGATGAAATTGCTGAAAAAGATGGCAAAAAAATTTCAACAATTTCAGGATCGTTAGTAGATTGGGTTGAAGAGGAATCATTTTTTTTTAAACTATCTTCACTTCAAAACAAATTATTAGAGTTTTACAAAAAAAATCCAAAATTCATTTTACCTATTTCAAGGAAAAATGAAGTTGTAAGTTTTGTTAAAAGAGGACTAAAAGATTTATCCGTTAGCAGAAAATCTTTTTCATGGGGCATAAAAGTACCAAATAATAAAAAACATATAATTTATGTATGGTTAGATGCTCTTACAAACTATATAAGCGCATTAAATTATCCTAATCTTGAAGATAAGTTATTCAAAAGTTTTTGGCCAGCAACATTACATATTATTGGAAAAGATATCTTGAGATTCCATGCAATATATTGGCCAGCTTTTTTGTTAGCAGCAGATATTAAGCCTCCTAACAGAGTTTACGGACATGGCTGGATTCTATCGGATAAAGAAAAAATGTCTAAATCAAAGGGCAATATTCTCGATCCACTTGAGGTGATCAAAATTTATGGACTAGATCAATTACGATATTATCTCGTAAAAGAAGTTTCTTTTGGTAACGATGGAAATATTAGTTATAAAAATATAGAAAATTGTATAAACAGCGATTTGGCAAACAATTATGGCAATTTTTGTCAAAGAACATTTTCTTTTGTAGAAAAAAATTGTAACAATATAGTTCCAGATGATGTTGATTTTAATCTTGAGGACTTAAAAATCTTAAATTCTTTTAATAACAACATTGATAAGATTAGATCTTTAATGGATAACCAGCAGCTAAATGAATATGTCAAATTTATTATTGATAAATCATCTAATGCAAATAAATATTTCAATGATGAAGCTCCCTGGAATAAAAAAGACGATAAAAAACGATTAAATACAATAGTTTATGTTTCTTTAGAAATTATAAGAAAAATTTCAATTTTGTTATTGCCGATAATACCTTACTCAGCAAATAAAGCACTTACATCTTTAAGTTTAAACACAAAAACATTGAATCTTAGTAGTATTACCGATCATCTTATAAATAGGCCCGGAACAAAAATAACAAATCGAGGAATACTTTTTCAAAAGATTGAAAAAAAACAATGATAGATTCACACTGTCATCTAGACCATTCACCACTATATGAAAAATTGGATGAAATTCTAAATAGGGCAGAATTATCAGGGGTTGGATGTTTGCTGACTATTTCTACTAGTTTAAAAAGCTTTGAAATGGTTAAAAGAATAATTTTAAAACATAAAAACATATACGGAAGTATAGGAATTCATCCTCACGAAACTAAAGATCATATTAATGTAGACAAAAAAATGCTAATTTCACTCAGGAATGAAAATAACAAAATTATTGGTATAGGTGAAACGGGGTTAGATTTTTATTACCAAAATAGCGATAAATTAATTCAAAAAAAGAAATTTGTTGAACACATTGAAGCAGCTATTGATCTTGATCTTCCTATAATAGTTCATTCTAGAAATGCTGAAATTGATACTTTTAGTATTTTAGAAGATTTTTCTTCTAGAAACCCAAAAATTCTTATGCACTGTTTTACTGGATCTTCCGATTTTTTAAAAAAAATGCTTAGTCTAGGAGCCTATATTTCTCTAAGTGGAATAATTACTTTTAATAAAAGTAAAGAATTACAGAAAACCGCATCTTCAATACCTATTGACAGACTTCTTATTGAAACTGATTCACCTTATCTTGCACCAATGCCAAAAAGAGGATCTAGCAATGAACCTTCGTTTATAAAATATACAGCTATGAAGTTGGCAGAAATCAAACAAATTTCTTATGATGATTTAATAGTTTGTACATCTAACAATTTTAATAAATTATTTTCATTAAATCAGTGAAAACTTTTTTAACATTTTTAGGTTGTGGAAGTTCTATGGGTGTACCAAGAGCGGACGGATATTGGGGAATTTGTAATAAAAAAAATATAAAGAATTATAGAACTAGATGTTCAGTTCTTATTTCAAAAGGAAATAATAATATTTTGATTGACACCTCGCCAGATCTTAGATTTCAACTGTTAAGGAATAAAATAAGAAACATTTCCTCAGTTTTATATACCCACAAACATGCTGATCAAACTCATGGAATTAATGATTTGCGGGTTTTTTTTCTAAAAAATAAAAAAAGAATAAATATTTATGCTGATAAAATTACCTTATCTTATTTAAAAAATAGTTTTTCATTTTATTTTAATGATGGAACTGAATATCCAGCAATATTAAATGCCAACATTTTAAAAAGTAATTTTACTTTAGGCTCTAAAAAAGACTTAATTAAATTTAAATCTATCAAAGTAACCCATGGAAAAATAAATAGTGTTGGTTATATATTTGGCAATACAGCATATATTAGTGATTGCAACAAAATTTCAAATTCAAACTTAAATAAATTAAAAAATTTAAATTATTTTATAATTGATTGTTTGAGATTCAATCCTCATCCTTCTCACTTTTCACTTGATGAAGTTTTGGATATTTTAAAAGAGATTAAACCTAGGAATACTATTTTGACAAATTTACATTCGGATCTAGATTACAATATTTTATTGCAAAAATTACCAATCAATATAAAGCCGGCGTTTGACGGATTAAAAATACAACTTTGAAATGAAAAAAAATAAAATTGTTATTACAGGAGGTGCGGGTTTTGTAGGTACTAATTTAATTAATTTATTATTAAAAAAAACAAAATATAAGATAATTAGTATTGATAATTATTCCTCAGGTTTAAAAAAAAACCATATTAAAAATTATAGAGTAAATTATATAAAAGCAGATACAATAAATATTTCTCAGATTCTAAAAAATACCAAGAGTATCAATTCCATCTTTCATTTCGGTGAATTTGCTAGGATTTATCAAAGTTTTATTAAAATGAACGAATGTATTAATTCAAATTCTATCGGAAGCAATGCTGTTTTTAACTATTGTCTAAAAAACAAAATCAAACTTATTTATTCTGCTACATCAGCATCCTTGGGAAACAAGGGAAATGATAAAAACTTGTCTCCTTATGCTTTTACAAAAGCAAAAAATTTAGAATTATTAGAAAATCTAAAAAAATGGTTTAACTTTAAATATGAAGTAATTTATTTTTACAATGTTTATGGACCATGCCAAATAAGCAAAGGTAAAATGGCAACGGTAATAGGAATTTTCGAAGATCATTATAAATCAAAAAAACCCTTACCAATTGTAAAGCCAGGTAACCAAACAAGAAGATTTACTCATATTTATGATACTGTTGAAATTTGTTACCAAGCCTGGAAAAAAAATCTTTGCAGACATTATAGTATTGCAAACCATAAAACTTATTCAATTTTAGATGTGGCTAAAATGTTTGGAACAAAAATCAGATATTTGCCCAAAAGATCTGGAGAAAGATATGCATCAGCATTAACAAATATGAATCTATCTAATAAAGTTTATAAATATTTTGGTAAAATTGATCTCAAAAAATACATAAAAAATATAGTGTTAAATAATTGATGAATTTAAACTGAAGTTTTTTTCTATTTCTTTTTCTTATTAGCTGTAACTAAGAATAACAATAAATATCCAATAAAAGCTGATAACATTGATCCGGATAAAACACCAATTTTTACTCCATCCATATATTGATTGTTTTCAGCAAAAGCTAAATTTCCAACAAATAAGCTCATAGTAAATCCTATACCTGTCAAAATACCAACTCCATAAAATTTAAGCCAATTTGAATTTGAAGGCATTTCTGCAAATTTAAATTTTACAGATAGGTAAGAAAATAGAAATACTCCAATTTGTTTTCCAAAAAATAATCCACATAAAATTCCCAAAGGAACAGGTGCCAACAAGGAGTTCATTGACAGTCCATCAAGTGAAACACCTGCGTTCGCTAAAGCAAACAGAGGCATAATTCCAAAGGCAACATAGGGTGATAGAACATGTTCCAATTTTAATAATAGTGAAAAGTCTTTTTCATGAACACGATGGGGTATAGTGAGAGCTAAGAGAACTCCTGATATTGTTGAATGAATTCCAGATTCATGAGTAAAATTCCAGAGGAAGATTCCAATCAACAGGTAGGGCAGGAATTTTTTCACTCCAAATTTATTAATAATGAGTAGAGTCAAAAAAGATCCCATCATTAAAATTAAATATACGTAATGAAGTTCAGCTGAATAAAAGAAGGCTATGATTATAATTGCACCCAAGTCATCAATTATTGCCAAAGCCAATAAAAAAACTTTTAAAGAAACTGGAACTCGCTTGCCTAATAATGACAATACGCCAATTGAAAAAGCAATATCAGTCGCTGATGGTATTGCCCAGCCTTTAATTGTGTTACCAGTTTCAAAGTTGATTATTACATAAATAAGCGCTGGCACAGCCATACCGCCTATAGCACCGATTATTGGTAATGAAGCTTGTTTAGGTCTTGAAAGCTCACCATGAATAAATTCCCTTTTAATTTCCAAAGTGACAACAAAGAAAAAAACACACATCAATACGTCATTGATCCAATGAAGAACGCTTAAATCTAAAGCAAAATTTTGAATACCAATAGATATGTGAGTTTTTAATGTACCAAAGTAATGTCCACTCAAATCTGAATTACTTAAAATCAGAGCAATAGTTGCTGCTATAAGCAAAACCAAACCACTTGCAGCTTCTAATTTAAAAAACCATCTAAAAGGAGCAGTTATGTATCTAATCATTTATTCATAGTTATTAAAAAGATCTTTAACAATAATATAAATATTGTTTAAGGTTTCAAAAATATAAACTAAGTAATTGTCTAAATTAGGAAAGACAGAAATTAATTGATATTTGAAAGTATCTAAAAGTAATATTATTGCAGCAACAGAAATAACCGAAACCATCAAAAAACTAAATATTCCCATCCCATTATCTTGTTTTTCCTGATATTGATTAGCTGGTTGGATTGATTTTTGAACTGTCTTGTTTTTTTTAACCTGTTTTCTACCAGCTAATTTGTTTAGTTCTTTTGAAATATTTTTTCTAGCCAATCTTCCGAATTTACCTGATGGTAGAATTTCGGACCACTGACTTCCAAGAAATTTATAATTCTTACCATCCGAAGCCGTTAATTCATTTTTTGAAAGGTCTTCACTTGCGTCATTATCCTCTGTTTCTAAATTATCAGCTGTAATCGAAGGAGAAATTTTGGGAGATTTTTTTTCTACATCTAAATTGTCAGTTGTAACTGCAGTATAAATAGGTATCTGTAGCCATTGTGTAGAACAATTACCACACTGAACAGTCCTTCCTCTACTAGGTATATCACTGTCTTTTACTGCAAATTTTTTAAGACAATTTTTACATTCTAGGATCATTTAGTTTTTATTATCATTGGAGATATTTTTTTCAATTATTTTATCAAAATCTTTCTAAAACTACTGAATCTTTGATTTCTTTAAGGGTATTTTCCAATATTTTTTAAGTAATAAAGTTGATTGTTCTTTTGTGTGAAGAATGAAACAAAATTTTTTATAAAATCGAATCACCTATGTGTATTCCTCCTACCCACCAATAAACTTGAATTCTGATTTTTTTTTAATAAATATTCAAGCAATACACTTCCCGTTCCTTTATCCGGATCTATTCTTTATAACAATTGGCGCTTATAAATACACTAAACATTATCTACCCAATTTCATCTGATTTGATACAATAAATAATATAAAAAAAAGAAAGGAGATATTATTATGGAGATAGCAATCTTATTTTTACTGTTTATGTCTTGGTGGTCTACTCAATAAACTAAGCAGCATTGTAGTACTTCAGTTTGCTGAGAATGTGACAAAAACATTTGACCACCGGAATAAGGAGCCACTTTCTTGGATCGTCAGTACTTGAAGGAGACATTTTGTTCCAATCGGGGTGTAGCCTGGCAGCACATCTAGTTTGGGACTAGAAGTTTATATTATCCCAGGTATTTCAAATGACTTATATCATTCAACGTAAATAGATCAAATTATGAAAGATGAATTAAAATCAATTAATTATAATAGTAAACTTCTTCTATGTATAGATTTGTTTTAAAAAAATAGTTATTTAATAAGATATTTTTGATCTTTGATTAATCTATCACACAAAAAATCGACAATTTCTTTGCATTTACCATATGAAATAATTTGATTATTTATTTTTATAATTTTTATAATTCTAGATTTAGTCATATCCCTAACAGGTCTATCAAAATCATAAATAATTTTTTTTTTTCGTGAATAATAATTATAAGAAATTGATATTTTTTTTTCTTTAAACATTATAGATTTTTTAAATGATACATACTTTCTATATTTAACTTTACACAATTCTTCAGCGTGATGAAATATTGTATAACCAGCATTATTTTCAGCTCCTAAATTAATCCAAGTAAAGTTTTTTTGAGTAAAAAAATCAAAAATTGAATTTTTACCAAAAGAATATCTTTTATAATTTGATCTATTTAAACTGTAATTTGCATATATGTAGCTATGAACTGGGTTAATAATTCTTTTAAATTTTTTTTCTTTAATTAATAAATTTGTTAGTCCCCTCATTGTATTTTCATTTTTGTCAAATCTTATAATTTTTTTTTTATTTATATTAAAGCTTGGAACAAAAAGACCCTTATTGAATTTCTCTAAAAAAGTTTTTTTTAATCTTTTTTTATCCAGTAACATTTTTTTTCCTAAAACAAGAAGATTAGAATGAATTACTACTGGATTTTTTGTTGGAAGAATGTTAGAGATTTTTTTCATAATTTTATGAACAACATTATATATAATTATAAATCATTTAAATCTGTACATAACTTAAAATTAAGCAACTTATTAGATAAAAAGATGTATTTTACAGGATCATTTAGCTACGCGCAGAAATATAAAAAAAATAATCTTATTTGTTTAAGAGATTCTGCTGGATCTAGAAAAATATTTTACGGAATTCATAAAAAAAAAAGAAAATTAATTTTCTCTGATAATTATCTTTCTTTAAAAAAAGATTGTGATTTAAAAAGCATTTTTAGTACACCCAAAGGCTCATTAGTCATAATTAACTCTTCTGGAAACATTATATACCAAAATAAAATTTCTATCCAAAAAGTGAAATTTAGTAAATATTTTACATCTGTTATTAAAAAAAATTTAATTAAATATTTAAAAGAGATTAAAAAAAAACATGGAAATAAATGTATTGTATGTTTATCAGGTGGTCTTGATAGTACAATAATTGCCTATTATGCTAACAAAGTTTTTGATAGCACAATTGCACTTACTGCATCTTTTGGTAATAACAAAACACAAAGTTTAGATGCAATACACGCTAAAAAGATATCAAAGTTTTTAAATATAAAAAATATTTCACTTAATTCAAATTATCATGCAATAAGAAAAGAATTAAAAAATATTTTATTTTCAGCTCAAGATTGGAAAGATTACAACATTCATTGTGCTACTTTAAATTTTTTCATTGCGAAATATTTAAACAAGAAAAATATAAAAATACCAATTTTGACCGGCGATATGATGAATGAGTATTTCGCTGATTATCAAAACGAAATTTTTGATGGGAAATTTTATTATCAAAAACCAAAAATTTCTAAAAAGTTATATCAAAAATATTTGATAAATAGCCTTGATAGTTCTAGTAGGGAAATTGGAGTATTTAATTATTTTAATATTAATTTATTTCAGCCGTATTCGGCTCTAATAGACATATATAATAATATTCCTAATAAAATTTTTAAAAAATCAGATTGCAAATATGAAATTAACGGAAAATTAATTCCAAAATCACTTTTAAAACTTATACTTAAATCTAAAAATAGAGCTCAATTGGTTGATGATCATGGTGGTATACTTGGTTATTTTATAAGGAATAAAATGGACCAAAAATATTTGTTTAACAAATATAAAAAATTTTTTCATTTAAAAAATTCGTGGATTACAAATTTTATTAATGTTGGATTATTTAGATCAAAAAGTTTAATTAATTCCTCTAAATTTTAAATAATCAGATGTGTGGAATATTTGGCATTTTTTCAAAAAAATTAGAAAAAAGAGAGCTTTTTAATATTACAAAAAAAAGTTTAAATTTAATTAAATATAGAGGACCAGATCAAACACATATAATTTTAACGAACAATTTTTGTTCAGGAGTAAATAGACTTTCAATAGAAGCCTTAAAGTATGGAAAACAACCTATAGAAAATGAAGATTATGTCGTTGGATTTAATGGTGAGATTTTTAATTATAAGGAAATTTTAAAGAAATATATTTTTAGAGGCAAGCAAGAACTTTCTGAGGTTGAAACAATCTTAAAATTATGGATGTTAAAAAAGGAAAAATTTATAAGTGAAATAAAAGGCCAGTATGCAATATTTATTTTTGATAAAAAAAATAAAAAGATTTTTTTATTTAGAGATCCTTTTGGCATAAGGCCAGTATATTATTATTATGAAAATAACACATTTATCTTTTCATCTGAAATTAAAGCCATAATTAAAACAAAAATAAAAAATTTTTCTATTAATGCAGAAAGTTTAAATAAGATTTGTATGTTTTGGACAAATATTGGAGAAGAAACTTCGTTTACAGGAATAAAAGTTTTAGAGGCAGGAAAATACTTAATATGGTCCAAGGATGAACTAAATATTAAAACTCACTACACTTTTCCAAATCTACTTAACAATCCACAATCTTCAGAAAAAATTGATATTTATAATTCATTAAAAGATGCAGTAGATAGCCAAATTCATGGTGAGGTAAAATTTGGTAGCTACTTGTCAGGTGGTATAGATAGCTCAGCACTTACTTATTTGTTATCACGTGATCAAAAAATTGACACTTTTTCAATAGAATTTGAAAATAATGAATATGATGAAAGTGAAGCGCAGAAAATATTAGTGAATAAATTAAATACAAATCATCATCCATTAAGAATAAACAATAAAGATATATCTCAAAATTTTTCACAAGCGGTTAATCATGCAGAAACTTTCTTATTTAGAACAGCACCTGTGCCCATGTATTTGCTTAGTAAGTTTGTAAATAAATTAGGTTTTAAGGTTATTTATAGTGGAGAGGGTGCTGATGAAATATTATTTGGTTATGATTTATTTTTTGAGAACAGAATACGAAATTTTTGGAAAAGGAAATCAAATTCAAAAATTAGACCATTATTATTAAAGAAATTATATCATTACCTTCCACAGTATAGAAATGATAGATATTTTGAACTAATTAAAGATTTTTATAAATTAAATTTAAAAAGCAATAGCATTTTTTATAGTCATCTTGTTAGATGGCAACAATATGATTTGGTTTCAAGCTTTTTTAATTTAAATGAAGTAAAAAAGAATAAATTGCAAAAAGAATTTTTACTTTCACTACCAAACAGTTTTAAAAAGATTTCATCAGATAAAAAAGCACAATATTTAGAAATTTCAACTCTTCTAAGTAATTATCTTTTATCTTCACAAGGTGATCGAATGTCAATGGCAAACTCAGTTGAAGGAAGATATCCATTTTTAGATGAAAATTTTGTAAGCAATATGTCAAAAATTGATACAAATTTATTAGCACCTTCTATAAATTCAAAAAAATTATTTAGAGAGGCATTTAAAAATAAATTACCACAAAAAATTTTAAATAGACCAAAAATTGCTTATCAAGCTCCTGAGGCAAAGTGTTTTGTAGACAAAAACTTTACATCAAATAATATGACTGAATTAATGGACAATATAAATGAATTAAATTTAATTAATAAAAATAATTATTTTAATTTAATTAAAAAATTTAAAGATGAAAATTCTTCCAAACGTATGGGTTTTAGAGAAAATATGGCTATTATAATTGGATTATCTTATTCAAGTTTAAATAAATCTTTAAAAGATTGGTCTAGATAATGTTTAATAAAAAAAATATTTTAGATAATTTATTAATTTTTTTAAAAAAAGGGAATCCAAATTTATCTAAATTAAAAAAAATACCTTTAGATAAATCTCTTGTGGAATTAGGTTATCTAGACTCTTTCGGAGTTATAGAGCTGATTACTTATTATGAAAAAAAATATAAGATTAAAATAAATGACGATGAAATAACAAAAAAAAAATTTGGTTCGATAAATAAAATGGTAAATTTAGTTTTTATTAAACTGAAAAATAAACAGTAAAATCAATTCATCTAAATTATTTTTATTATAACGATTGGCGTTCTGTTCTTCGTCCCTAGTTGGATAATTATGATATTTGCTTACTAATCTGAATTCCTTCGTTGAAAACTTCGTTGTTATAATTATCTATTTTTGTCCAATTTTGACTTTTAACATAGTTGAAAGTTAATTTTAAAAAGATTTAAGCAAAAAAGCGTACATCGAAAACATATTTTTAATACTTATGGTTTTTAATTTATCCTTTTTTTTATTATAAAATTTTCTTCCATGTGAGTATTTATAAATACAACTAATTTTAAATTTACAATTAAAAAACATTTTTTTTAATTGATTTAGTGGTGGAGCACAAATAACCATATTTCTTCTTTCTTCATTTTTTATCATAAATGAATATTTTCTAATTTTTTTATTCTTTAATAAATAATGATCTTCAGATGGAAATGTAACAATTAAGTCTTTATTTTTTTTCATCATTTTTCTAAAATTTTTTAAAAGTATCACAATTTTATTATAATCACCCAACCAATGAATTGTTTCCCAGCACACTATTAAATCTAAGTCTTGACTAAATTTATTTAAAAAATCTTCATTGTTAAAAAGTAAAGTATTGTTAAAGTGTGGAATATTTTTTTTAGTTAATTCTATTGCTGCCGAAGAAATATCAGTTGCTAGAACTTTATGATTTTCTTTTAATAAAAATTTTGTATGTCTGCCATCACCACATCCAAAATCTAATGAATTTAATAATTTATTATTCTTAATATGCGTCTTATAAATTCTAATAAAACTTTCAGCAGGTTCCATAAAATCATATTTTTTTGTCTTTAATATTTCTTTGTAACCTTTCGTATAAACATTTATTTTTCTCATATAATTTAAAGGGGATGTTCTGTTGCCCGGTGCCCCGAATTCTATAGCATTATTCGCAAATAATTTGAATTATAAAGTTGGAAATTCACATCCAACTGTGTTCAGAGTGAGCTCAGGGATCGTAGTACGCTCATAAGAAATGCCAAGGTATAATTAATATCTTTCTTTTCATAAAATATCTCCTTTTATTTAATCATTGAAAGAAAGCTTGTCATCGCACGTATACTCACATGGCATAAACCAGGTATGAGCCAGGTATGAGAATTTATAGAACATTTCAAATGGCCTTTTATTTCCAGGTATGAGAATTGATCTACAAATGTTCACAAATAGTAACATTTAAACATCTTTCAATTGATAAAAAGGCCCGTATAACTTATAAAACTAAGCAATCGGGGCGTAGCGCAGCCTGGTAGCGCATCTGGTTTGGGACCAGAGGGTCGCAGGTTCAAATCCTGCCGCCCCGACCATTAAATCTATGAAAAAAGCTAAAATATATATTCCTACAAAATCCGCAATGCAGTCAGGTAAAGTAAATGTAAAAAAATGGATTTTAGAATTTGAAACTCAAGACACAGGTATAAATCCTTTGATGGGTTGGGAGACATCAACTGATACCATGTCTGAAGTGAAGCTAGAATTTGATTCCAAAGAATTAGCCATTCTTTTCGCTAAAGAAAGTAACATCGAATATCATATAATTGAACCACAAAAGAATAAAATGGTCAAAAAATCTTACGCCGATAACTTTCTTAAAAATTAATGACCATTAAATAAATGTTAAAAAGTTTTTTCCTAGAAAAAAAATGGAGACTATGGTCTTGGGGTGGTTTATTACTTTTAATTGTTTCACTTTGGTTTCAAGTCCAGATGACTGTGGCTATCAATACCTGGTACGGAAAGTTTTATGATCTTTTACAAAAAGCAGGTGATTACGTTGACAAACCACAGGAAGGAATAGAACTTTTTTTTAGTCAGTTAATTTCTCTAGATTATATTTTAAATGGTTTTGAGGGAGATCTTTCTTTCGTAGTTATTGCATTTCCTTACATTTTCTTAGCAATCTTTACTGGATGGTTTACTCGTATTTACGGATTAAGATGGAGAGAGGCAATGACTTTTAATTATATTCCTAAGTGGCAAGCCGTTGAAAGCGAAATAGAAGGTGCTAGTCAGAGAATACAAGAAGATTGCAATAGATTTGCACGGATAATTGAGTCACTAGGCCTGCAGGTCATCAGAGCACTTATGACATTGATTGCATTTATTCCAATTCTTTGGACGTTAAGTGCTAAAGTAGATATTCCAATATTAAAGGATATAGAAGGTTCGTTAGTTTGGTTTACTTTGATCATTTCATTAGGTGGAATTGTTATATCTTGGTTTGTTGGAATCAAATTGCC
>Ga0187827_10006744_pt1 | contig 12986 bp, 13 predicted proteins | sample ETNtaG_39_FD_167969 | JGI IMG/M metagenome (GOLD analysis project Ga0187827, IMG submission 167969) | Marine microbial and viral communities from oxygen minimum zone, Eastern Pacific Ocean - ETNP2014_SV_150_PacBio MetaG (Illumina Assembly) | ecosystem: Environmental > Aquatic > Marine > Hypoxic... | reverse complement strand
GGTGTATTGTTTTTTGACAAACTTTTTTTTCTCTTTAGTTTTATTAGTTTTTTATTTTTCTTTATTAAATTCAGTATTTTATTACTGTCTGTTGATAAAATCACATTATCTATAGCTAAGCATTTTATAGCTAATTTTAGTGCAGTTTTTGTTATTATTTGATTTTGAATTTTTATTAGATTTTTTTTTTTTAAACCAACGGATCCTTTTCTTGCTGCAATAAGTCCTAACGTAATACCTTTATTTTTATGGAGCAAACCTCTCCCATTCCTTTGAATCATTTATTTAACTTTTTATTCTTTAGCGTTTGTAACAAAAAATATTTAGTTGTTCAATTGCTGAACATTACTGCTTTACTTTTTGATAATTCAACATTACGATTATTCTAACATTTAGTAGTTAATTTATGATATTTGCTATAAACATAACTTAAAAAATACAAGATTAACCAATATTGAAGAAAAATGGGAATAAAAGTTTTTTTTATTTATCCAAATACATTTGGAATGAATATGTTGCCTCCAGCAATTGCACTGTTCTCGGCTATATTAAAAAAAAAGGGACATAAAACAGAAATTTTCGACACAACTTATTACTCCGTTGATCACGATATGGATTCGGACGGACGTAAAATAGAAAAACTGCAAATTGTTCCTTATAACATGGCAAAGAGAGGTATAAGATTAAAAACCTCTGATTGGAAAAAAGACGTAAAAGAAAAAATTAGAAAATTTGAACCCAATTTAATAGCTCTTTCCGCAACCGAAGATATGTGGAATTTGGGTGTAAAAATATTACATGAAATAAAAGATTATAAAAAGGAAAAAAATATTCCAGTTATAGCAGGAGGTGTATTTTCTACTTTTGCTCCTGAAATAGTTAGCAAAGAAGAGCTTGTGGATTTGGCTTGCGTTGGAGAAGGTGAAAATGCGCTGATAGATCTTTGTGACAAAATCCAAAATAAGGAAGATTATACATCTCTTACCAATTGTTGGGTTAAAAAAGATGGAAAGGTAATTAAAAAAAATACAATATCTAATCCTGTGGATGTAAACCAAAATCCAATTCTTGACATAGGGTTGTTTGAAAGAAATAGGCTTTATAGACCCATGGGCGGCGCGGTATATAAGATGTTTCCGGTTGAGACAATTAGAGGATGTCCTTTTAAATGTCGATACTGCAATTCACCAGATCAAGAAAGATTTTATAAACAGAAAACCGGAGCAAGTTATTTTAGAAAGAAGAGAATGGATTTGGTTTCAAAAGAATTGAAACATTTTAAAGAGAATTTGGGAGTCGAGTACCTATATTTTTGGGCTGACACTTTTTTAGCTATGAACAAGAAAGAGTTTGAAGAGTTTTGCGACGTATATTCTGAGATAAAACTTCCATTTTGGATAGAAACTAGACCAGAAACAGTCAATGATTACAATATGAAAAAATTGTCGGAAGTTGGGCTTGATAGAATATCTTTTGGAGTTGAACATGGAAATGAAAAATTTAGAAGAGAAATTCTAGGTAGAAAATGGAAAAATGAAGATATTATTAAATCGCTTAAAGTGCCTCATAAGTATGGAATAAAATTCAGTGTAAACAATATAACAGGATTTCCGTATGAAACTAAAAAGTTAGCATTTGATACTATAGAACTTAATAGGCATATTGAATCTGATAATCAAAATATATTTACTTTTGTTCCTTTTCACGGAACACCACTTAGAAAAACTTGTGAGGATTTAGGACTTATCAAACCCGAAACAATAACAACATGCGTTACAACTGATGATGCTCAGATAAATATGTCCCAATACCCACCTCATGAAATTAAAGAAGTAATAAGAACCTTTAATTTATATGTGAAGTTTCCAAAAAAAAGATGGAAAGAAATCGAAAGAGCTGAAAAAGAGGATGATGAAGGAAATAGAATATATCAAATTTTAAAAAAGGAATTTCTAGAAAAATATATGCCTAAACCCTATGCAAATCCTCATGGTGGTTTAGAGGATCATGTTTTTCATGCAAAGTCCAACAATGATATATCAAAAAGTTTACACCAAGATGAAATAGTGTAGTTAATAATTACTAAAATTACAAATAATAAACAAATAGGATTTTTTTTATTAGTAGTTTTTCGTTATTATCAAAATCAAGGGTATGCTAGTTTTTTAAATATAACATATATTAGCTTCTATGTACTTCGCTCAAAATAATAATTTTTTTCATGGTATTATGTTTCACCATTTTCATAATGACAAGATACATAAAAGGGGACAAGGTTCAATTTCAAAAGATGATTTATACAAACTCATTAAATTTCTTGGTAGGCAAAATATACTTAACGCTGAAGAATTTTTTATAAGATTTAAAGAAAATAGATTAACAAAAAGAAATATATGTTTAACTTTTGACGATTCTTTGAAATGTCAATATGATATCGCTTTACCAGTGTTGGAAGATTTGAATATAAAAAGCTTTTTTTTTGTCTATTCATCAGTTTTTAGTGAAAATCCTGATTTATTGGAGGTTTATAGGTATTTTAGAATGAACTACTTCAAAAATGTTGACGAGTTTTATAAGAGTTTCTTCAAAATTTACAATAAAAATTTAAGTAATTATTTTAATGAAAAGAAAAGTATAATTAAGAAAACAAAACAACAATTTCCGTATTATTCATTTAGTGATATTAAATTTAGATTGGTTAGAGATAAAATTTTGAATAAAGATGAGTATCAAAAAATAATGTTTAAAATGTTTAAACAAAAAAAATTTAATCCCAAAAAATTTTATGATATTTTGTTTATGTCTAAATCAAATTTAATCGAAATTAAAGAACTTGGACATATAGTTGGGTTGCACTCACATACTCATCCGACGCTATTGGAAAAATCTAGTTATAATGAACAATTAAAACAGTATACTAATAATATAAATATAATTTCTAATATATTAAAGTGTAAAACAACTGATATAGTATCCATGTCTCATCCCCGTGGTTCATATGATGGTAAAACATTAAAGATTCTGAAAAATCTTGGTATAGAAATAGGTTTTAAACCCTCAATGTTCAAAGGAAATAAGAAAAAAATTAATAATTCAAAATATGAAATAGCACGTCAAGACCATATGGAAGTTATAAGAATGATGAATTTATGAAAATTACAGTATTTACAGCAAATCAATCAAGACATAACTATTTGGTAAATCTATTATCAAACATATCTGAAGAACTTTTTGTGATTCAAGAGAATATAGCAATTTCATCACCCACAATCCCTAGAGATTATCCTGTTACAGAGACAATGAAAAAGTACTTTTCAAATGTTATAGATGCTCAAAAAAAACTCTTTGGTAACACCTATATAAATAGGAAAAATAAAAATATAAGAATACATCAACTTGAATTAGGTGAACTAAACAAATGTTCTTTGAAAATATTAAACAATTTCTTAAACAGTAACATTTATATAGTTTTTGGTTCGAGTTATATTAAAGGTGAATTAGTGCAGTTTTTAGTAAAAAAAAAAGCAATAAATATACATATGGGTATCTCACCATATTATAGAGGAGCTGATTGCAACTTTTGGGCATTATATGATGGAAATTCACATTTAGTGGGTTCTACAATTCATTTTTTGTCAAAAGGATTGGATAGTGGTTCAATATTATATCACGCTTTATCAGAGAAAGTATCTGACCCTTTTTTGTATCCAATGTCTACAGTTAAGTCAGCTTTTTACTCTCTTTTAACTAAAATTAAGGATCAATCTATTTTTAAAATCAAAGAACAAACACAAGATAAATCCAAACAACTTAGATATTCAAAAAAGATGGAATTTACAGATAAAGTTGTAAAAGAGTTTTTAAATAAAAAAATTAACATGACCAAAGAAATTGATTTATCATTGTTTAAAGATCCTTATCTATTAAAAAAAGAAAAATTTTGCATTTAGGAATAAATAAATATGAAAAATAAAAAACAAACTGGAAGATATGGTTTACCATTAGAAGTTAAGTACTGTATAAAATGCAATGTTACCAATCAAAAACCAACATCTATAAATGAGTATCAGCATGACAAGGATACCGTTCAAATACCAATTAGTTTTGACAAAAACAATATTTGTTACGCTTGCAAGATAATTGAAGATAAATGGAAAGGAGCAGTGGATTGGAAAGAAAGAGAAAATGAATTAATAGATCTTTGTAAAAAATACAAAAATTTTAAAGGTCAGTATAATTGTTTAGTAGGTGGAAGTGGCGGAAAAGATAGCGCTTTCCAATCTCACGTGCTTAAGTATAAATATGGAATGCGACCACTAACTGTTACCTGGGCTCCACATGTTTATACTGATATAGGATGGAAAAATTTCGAAAATTGGATTAACATCGGAGGTTTTGATAATTATTTGTTTACTCCAAATGGAAAAATTCACAGATATTTAACTAGGAGGGCAACGATTAATATTCTTCATCCTTATCAACCTTTTATTATTGGGCAAAAAAATTTTGCTGCCAAATTAGCTTATTCTTTTAATATACCTTTGATTTTTTATGGAGAGTCTGTGTCAGATTATGGAACCAAGCTAGGTAATGCAAAACAATTTTCAACAAAAATTGAAGATTCTCATCCAGGATTTACACAAGATCCCATATCATCAATGAACATTAAAGATGTAAAGTTAGGAGGAGATTCAATATCTTATCATATTAAACAAGGTTATAATATAAATGACTTTGAGTGTTATCTTCCCTTGGATATTAACAAATTCAAAGAAAAAAAAATTGAAACACATTTCTTGGGCTATTATCTAAAATGGGTACCACAAGAAAATTTTTACTATGCAGCTGAAAATACAGGTTTTGAGGTAAACAATGAAAGAGTAGAGGGAACTTATCAAAAATATGCAGGCATTGATGATAAAATTGAAGGTTTTTTTTATTACACTGCGCATATAAAATTTGGTTATGGAAGAACAATGTCAGATTCTACAATGGAAGTAAGGAATGGACATATAACAAAAGAAGAAGGACTTGGATTGATAAAGCAATTTGATGGAGAGTTTCCCAAAAAATATGAAAAAGATTTTTTAGAATATATTTCTATGACTAGAGAGGAATTTGATGAATTATGTGATAAATTTAGACCCAATCACATATGGGAAAAAAAATCAAATCGTTGGGAACTGAAAAATCCTCCTTGGGAATATTTTGAAAAAAAGAATTAATAAATTTGATAAAAAGAATAATAGCTAGATTAGATATAAAAAATAACTTTTTAGTTAAGGGTATGCATTTGGAAGGATTAAGGATACTTGGATACCCTGAGTTTTTTGCTAAAAAATATTTTGAAGAAAATATTGATGAAATAATTTTCCAAGATGTCGTTGCAAGCTTATATAAGAGAAACCAACTAAGTTCACTTACCAATAAAATTTCAAAAAATATATTTGTACCAATTACCGTTGGTGGTGGAATAAGAAATGTTAATGATATTAAAGAAATACTGGTTAATGGAGCAGATAGAGTTTCAATCAACACTGCCGCTGTAAAGGATAAAAAATTTATTAAAGAATCAGTAAAGCTTTTTGGGTCTTCAACAATCACAATAATAATAGAAACTTTAAAAGTTGGAGAAAAATATAAAGTATATACAGATAGTGGAAGAACCGAGACAAATATTGATACTTTTGATTGGATTAAAGAAGTACAAGATATGGGGGTGGGAGAAATTATTCTGACCTCAATCAACAATGAGGGTACGGGTAAAGGTTTCGACTTAAATTTATACGAAAAAACATCAAAAATATGTAAAATTTCTTTATTAGCACATGGTGGAACGAGAAACTCTGAAGATGTTTATAAACTTTTTATAAATTCCGACATTGACGGAGTTGTTATAGCATCAGCATTCCATTTTAATTATTACAAAGAATTATTAAAAAAGAAAAAAATTTCACTTCAAGGAAGTACAAATTTTTTAATAGATAAAAATTACAAAAATATATTTTTTTGTGAAATTAAAAATCTAAAAAAATACCTTAAATTAAAAAAAATTAATATAAGATGACAAAGAAAAAACCTTTAGCCGGAATAATTAATATATCTTTAAATAATATTTTGAGCATCAAAAGAGCTTTAGAATATGTAGGTTTCAACGTAATTATTTTTAACGAACAAAGAAATATAGAAAAGTTTGATTTAATAGTACTTCCTGGTGTTGGTGCTTATCATGAGGCGATGAAAAAACTTAGAGATACAAAACTTATTTTATCGATTGAACAAGCTTTAAGTAAAAATAAGAATTTTTTAGGTATATGCCTTGGTATGCAACTTTTATTTGAAAAAAGTGAGGAATTTGGTTCAACAAAAGGAATTGGTTTTTTTGAAGGAAAAGTTGAAAATTTTAACAAATATAATGTTGAGAAACAAACATTTATAGGTTGGAATAGGGTAAAATTTGGAACAAAAAAAATATTAATTCAAAAGAAATCTGAAAAAAACGATTTGTTAAATAGTCCTTTTTATTTTGTTCATTCTTTTTTTGTAAATTGTAAAGATAAAGCGATTGAAGCAGGAACCTCTTCAAATGGAAAATTAAATTTCTCAAGTGTTGTAAAAAAAGACAAAGTTATAGCTTTTCAATTTCATCCGGAAAAAAGCGGCAAGAATGGATTAATTTTGTTAAAATATTTCGTGAAAAATTTGTAATGAAAAACAAAAAATATTTATCTTGGTTTTATTCAGATGAGTCTATGAACAAAATGATGGTAGGGCATTCTTTCTTGATAAATAAATTGTGTGAAAATTTTGAAAAAATATATTTTATAAATATTAAAAAAATCGAATTACCTGGAGATCGGGATTACCATGAAGAAGATTTTGGTTATAAAGTAGATACTAAATTTAAGCTTCCAGACAATATCGAATTTTTTATTCCTAGAACAAAAAAGAATTTTGAAGATTTTATGATTGGTAAGGAATTAATAGCTATAAATAGTTTTGGAAGATCTTTTTCCGAATTAAAAGTTTACCGTCTTTTAGTAAAATATCGGATAAAGCTGATACAAATACAAAATATAGGTTTTTTCAATACAAGACAAAAAAATATAAAAAATTTATTTTGGAAAAACTTATTCTATAGATTAAACAAAGCTTCTTCTCATAAACTTATTGTTTTATTAAGCAATTTAGGATTGGTACCTAAAATACAAATAAGATTTACATCGAGCTCAGAAGTTATAGAAAGTATAAATAAAAGTTTTATAAAAAAAATTTTATATAATTTAAAATTTTTTTATGTAAAGGAGCTTGTTCTCATTAACAGTTGTACTTACGACGTATTCAAAAAAACCAAAATCGAAATTAAAGAAGATCAAATAGTTTTACTGGATACTTTTTTTCTTAATCCCGATATAGTTGCTTTTGGGGCAAACCCCAGTAAAGAAAAAATTGAGAAACATTATTATTTTTTAAACAAGTTAATTAATAATTTATCTACAATGTACAAAAAAAAAATTGTTGTCTGCATACATCCAAAAGATAATTTAAAACTTAAAAAAAAATACTTTCCCAACTTAGATGTAGTTCAATATGAAACTAGAAAAAATATTTACAAAGCTTTTTTGGTATTATTTATTGAAACAAGTTCGATTGTAGATGCAATTTTACTTAAAAAAAGAATTTTAACTCTATTTTCAAATTTTTTTTCCAAAACTATAAATAATTTTGGCCAAGATTTTGCTGCTAGGGCAGGATTATTACAAATTAACATTGAGAATGAATTAAAGACAGATAAAAATATATTTTTATCTAAACTTGACAAAGCTAAAGGTGGTTACTCAAATTATATTAAATCTTTCATAGCTCCAGATGGAAGTAATATAGGTTGTGAAAAAATAATCAAGATATTAAAAGAAAGATTTTTTTAAAATTTATTTGATTTTATCTAAGATAATATTTTCTAAAATTGAGCAATTACCAACTTCTTTTTTCATATGTTTGACAAACTTAATAGCGTCATTCCCTTTTGATGAACCACGATTTACTAAACAATTAATAGTTTTGTCCGAAACAAAAAAATCTGTGGAGGAATCTAATTTAAGCAATCTAGAGTAGATTTTGACGAAGAATTTTCGAAAACCAAAAAAATTTCTTCTTGAAAATTTGTAAACTAAAAACGACAATATTTTATAAACAATATATGTCATATAGAATAAAAAATTTTTTTTTCTTAAATCTTTATAAAGGTCATAAGTGGCAAAGATACTTCCAAGATTTGGAAGTATGTTTTCTTGAAAATTACTCCTGTGTTGTATTACTTTTTTAGATCTTTTTGTTGTTTTTTCTATTCCTACTAAATTTTTTAATGGAAAAAGAAAATTTATGTTCAATATTAAGTATTTTTTATCTTGAAATAATGATTTTCTGAAACTGAAATTTATTTCACTTTTATTTAAAGAAAATAATTCTCCATTTTCATCAATGCATTCAACTGAAATAAGATAATCTGAAATGCATGAACCGTAGGAAGATATATTCATCACAATACCACCACCCAAAGTACCAGGAATGCCCACCAAACCTTCATAAGCTGTGATTCCTTTATTAACTAAATATTTTGAGAATTTTGGTATTGAGATACCAGCATTAACTTTTAACTTAAATTCTTCATGGGTTCGTTTTTCAAAGATATTGGATAATTTGTGTAAATTAATTATTGGTGTATTAATTATTCCATCTCTTATAATTATATTAGAGATATTTCCCAATACATAAAATGTAAATTTATTTTTATGAAAAAACTTTATAGTTTTTATACAATCCCCCTCACTATTCGGAGTTATGAAAGTTTTAACAACTCCACCAGCTTTTAACCATGATTTGTTTTTTATATTGAAATCTTTAATAAATTTTATTTTATTTTCAAATAACCACATTTCCAATAAATTATTATTTGATGTCATTAAAAAGAAGTAAATTCAATTTTAGTTAATAAATTACTATAGATAATTCTGATAAATAATGAAAAATTAAGCAAGTTTGTTTTATAAATATATGCATACAATAGTTAATTTAATGTATTTTGATAATTATGACAAATAAGGATCTGAAGTTAACATGATATATTGAATCTTATTATGAATTAAATTAGAAAATTTTTTGAAAAATTATCAATGGATTTTTTACAATAATCAATAACTGTATAGATGCACTACAGGATTGTTAGGATCTAATATTATATAGGAATGTCGGGCTGTTTTAGAGAATGAAGACTAGATCTGTAAGACGCAGTAATAAATCATTGCGGCAGTTTAGAACTTGATTTGATATTAAAAATTTACAATATTTGATTAAGTCGATTTTTATTGATATTAATCAATGTAAAATAAAGTTATGAACTTAGAATTTTTATCTTTCGGTGGTTACGGGATTTTTGTATGGCCTGCTTTTATCTTCGCTTACGCTAGCTGCTTTTTGCTCTACTTAAAAACAAAAAAAGAGTTTAAAAGACAAGAAAAAATGTTTTTAGTTGAGTTTAAACAAATACTTGTCAGGAAAACTGAAGTTTCCAAACAAAAAGACATTTCCAAGGAAGTTTTGTCTGGCAGCCCAGTATATTAATCGTCAGTTAATTACTCGATACTTAATTTATGTTGAGTAAAAAAACCCAAATAAGAATTTTTTTCACGACCTTCTTATTGGCAGCGTCAATTGTGATTATTTTCGTTGTTCTCAAATCTTTGGAAGAAAACGTAGTTTATTTCTTTTCCCCAACCGAACTTTTCAATAAAGAAGATATTTCTTTTAATAATAAAATTAGAGTAGGTGGCTTGGTAAAGGAAGGTTCGATAATTAAAAAGCAAACGTCTATAAATTTTATTGTGACTGACCTGAATAACGAAATTATAGTTTCTTACAAAGGTTCTCTTCCCAACCTTTTTTTGGAAGGAAAGGGCGTTGTTGCCGAAGGTAAATTAAAAGATAAAAAATATTTTATTGCGGATAAAATTTTGGCAAAACATGATGAAAACTACATGCCACCTGAGGTAAGTAAAATACTAAAAAAGACAATTGAGCAATGAATAAATAGGCAGTCAATAGATCACGTTCTAATTATATGATTTTGGTTGTAGTATATTTGTATGTTTAAAAATTTTTTCCCAAATAAAATACTTTTATTTAGTAACAAACTTTTTAATTTCTTGATTCTTTTAATGCTTTTTTTTGTTTTTGTTGGATTAATTTACACACTCTTCCTTTCACCTCCCGATTTCACACAGGGAGACTCAGTTAGAATCATGTATGTGCATGTTCCTGCATCTTTTATAGCTCTTGGTTGTTTTGGTTTTATGGGGATAGCATCAATCTGTACTTTAATTTTTAAAATTAAAATTCTTCCATTAATGGCAAAGAGTTTAGCACCAGTGGGTTCTGTTTTTGCTTTAGTTTCAATTGTTACCGGTTCGCTTTGGGGCAAGCCAACGTGGGGAACATGGTGGGTCTGGGATGCCAGATTAACTTCAATGTTAATCTTATTTATTTTTTACATTGCTTATATATCCTCTTGGAAATTTGTAGACAATTATGAAAAAGCAAATAAAGTTTCATCAATAATTGCAATCATAGGTTCGCTTAATTTGCCTGTAATAAAGTATTCTGTTGATTGGTGGAGTACCCTTCACCAAACCTCAAGCATAACACTAACCTCGGCCCCAACCATTCATTACACAATGCTTATTCCTTTAATAATTATGCTTATAGGAACAATTTTATACACTTTGATTATATTTTTAATGAGATACAAAACAGAAATAATGAAATTTAAATTAGATAAAAGGAATAAGAAAAACTAAAAAATATCATTTATTGTAATCAAGTTTCTTTGATTTGTTATTGTGTAAAAAAATTACAAAAATTCCAATAGCAAGAAAAACAAACGGTAAAATCCATAGAAAAAGTGTACTAATTTTGAGTGGAGGATTTAGAAGAATAAAATCACCGTATCTTTTAGTTAAAAAATCATAAATTTCTTCATCTGAATTACCTTGTTCAATTTTTATTCTAATAAGAATTCTCAAATCTTTTGCAAGGGGAGCGGAAGATTCATCAATGGATTGATTTTGACATACCAAACATCTTATATTTTTTGAAATATTGCGTGCTCTTAATTCTTTTTTTGGGTTTTGTAAAAATTCATCAGGCTCAACAGAGTAGCAGTTTATTATAATACTCTGAGACATCATTAAATAAACTAATATTGCTAATAAAATTCTTTGCATTATTTTTTAACTTCCTTAACTTTTAAAACAAATGCATCGTAATTTCTTTTGGTAATGGGACCAACCAAACGATATTTAATCATACCGTTTGAATTAACAATAAATGTTTCAGGTAATCCATATACTCCCCAATCAATTCCTAAACGGGCATTTGGATCGAGCAAAACGCTTGAAAAGGGATTGCCTAATTTTTCCAACCATTTGATGGTTCTTTTTGAATCATCTTTGTAATTTATTCCTATAATTTTTAATCCTTTTTCATCTGATAGTTTTCTCAAATAATGATGTTCATCACGACAGGGCTTACACCATGTGGCAAAAAAATTTACTAGTGTAGTTTCATTTTCAAATTCGCCAGGGGATACAAAGGTTTTGTTTTCTAACAATAATTTTGCTTCAAATGCAGGTACTTTTTTATTTATTAGCATAGAAGGAAGTTCTGACGGATTACGATCGATGATCAACAAATAAAAGAATACAAGCAATATTATGAAAAATAAAATAATAGGTGAAATTAATATACCTTTTTTCATATAGACAAACGTTTTAGTTTTTTAAAATTATTTTTCATTGAAAATAATCCTCCCATGAATATTGCAAAAGCACCAATCCATATCCAAACTACAAGGGGGTTATAATATATTCTTACAATCCAACCTTCATTTACATCACCATTACCAAGAACAACATACAAATCTCTAGCCAGATTTGCATGTATAGAAGCTTCAGTTGTCGAATTGTTTGTAACAGGATAAAAACGATTTTCAGGTTTTAATTTAGTGATGATATTTTTTTTATTATTATAAACCCAAAAATTTCCCTGTAGTGCAACATAATTCGGACCCATAACCTCACTTATTTCTTTAAAGACGATATTGTAATTATGAATAGAGGTTTCATCATTTACTTTCATACGTATTATTTTTTCTTTTTGCCATATACTTGAACCAGTTATTCCCAAAATTAACAAGGCAACACCTAAATGAGCTACGATCATTCCAATTGAGTATTTGGGTATGTTCTCTTGTGTAACTTCTTTATTTTTTACAATTAATTGCTGAATTGTTGTTAGTAGAATATTTGAGATGATCCAAAAAGCCAAGATGATTCCTACTAAGCCAAGCATGTTGTAAGATTGATATACCCAAAAAAATATGGAAGAAATTACAACGGCAAAAAGAATACTTGGTAACGATTTTATTAAAATTCCTATTACATCAGCCTTTCCCCACGACAGTATTGGCCCAATTCCCATCACTAAAATAGCTGGTATCATTATAGGGATAGTTACTGAATTAAAATAAGGCTCACCAACAGATATTTTATTATTGGAGAAAACCTCAACTAATAAAGGATATATTGTTCCCAAAAATACAGAAGCGCATACGACTATCATAATGATATTATTTACTAGGATTGAACCTTCTCTACTAAAGAAAGAAAAGTAATGCCTATTTAAGAAATTTTTTGATTTTAATCCAAATAGTATCAATGAATATCCGCCCAATAAAGCAACAAATGTAAGAATGTATATTCCTCTTGCAGGATCTAGGGCGAAAGTATGAACGCTTGTGAGTATACCAGATCTTACAAGAAATGTTCCAATTACACTTAAAAGAAAAGAAAGTATGGATAAAAGTAAAACCCATGATTGAAGTGATTTTCTTTTTTCAACAGTAATAAGAGAATGAACCAGAGCAGTACTAA
>Ga0187827_10006741_pt1 | contig 12994 bp, 10 predicted proteins | sample ETNtaG_39_FD_167969 | JGI IMG/M metagenome (GOLD analysis project Ga0187827, IMG submission 167969) | Marine microbial and viral communities from oxygen minimum zone, Eastern Pacific Ocean - ETNP2014_SV_150_PacBio MetaG (Illumina Assembly) | ecosystem: Environmental > Aquatic > Marine > Hypoxic... | reverse complement strand
CCAACTTAAACCTGTACCATCTGTTGTTAAGAACTTGCCATTCTGTCCTGATTGTGCAGGTACCGGATCACCTGCTATAGTTCCTATATTAATACTATAAACAGTATTTGCACTTGCATCAAGCATTAATATTTTATCATTAACAGTATCTATTGTTCCTCCAAAGCCAGAACCAAATGCAGAAGAATTTACAGTACTTACTGAATTAGAAATTTCTCCTAAATGACGAATTGTAATTACATCGCCAGTTACTGGTGCTTCACTAAATGTTAATGTTTGTGGACTAGATACTAAATTAATTGTAAATGCTTTACCTGTACCTTCGTCTTGCATTAGTCCATTAATATCTACCATTAAAGTAGATGCACTTGCTAATGGTACAGTAGGATTTGTTGGAACTAAATTAAATGTAACTGTCGACCCGTTGCCGTTAAACTTCTGTACAGCCATTGCAGTAGATCCACCGCCTCCGCCGCCTGCTATTTGTGCCCATTGAGCACCATCGTACCCTTCAAACTGATCATCAGTTGAATTGTATCGTAACATACCTTTAGAAAAGACTGTACTTGGTGCAACACCGTCCATACCAAATCCTGCATCTCTTTCTATAGTTGTACCAACAGGAACTTGTATGGCGCCTATGCCACCAAATGCTGGGTTATCTATAATAACTGTACCGCGTACTTTTGTTCTACTCATCCATTAATCCTTTATGGTATTTATTTCCATGCTAAACTGGTTGCGTGTATACGTGTTTCCAATGCATAATGCTCGCCTGTAAATGTTGTTCCACCATCTGCACCATCCATGTGTAAAAGTAATTGTGTGTTTACATCTATAGTATATGGCGCAGTAGGAGACGTGAAATCAGCTCCGTAACGTGCAATTCCTTTAGAAAATCTAAATTCATCTGTATAACCATTATATCCACCTACAAGTGCTATAGCCCGTCCTCCAACAGTTAAAGTATTTCCACTATTTCCTATTGTTCCTGTTCCAGGACCTGTACTTGATCCCATAGAAGTTCCATTTTTATACATTGTTGTGGTTCCGCCGCTTCTTTCTACAGCAAAATGGTTCCATTCATTTAATGTGGGATGTGCCGCAGTAGAACTAGTAGATCCAACTCCTTTAACATTAAAAGTTATATAACCATTACCATCAACTAGTAAAATCCAATCACCAGTTGAGGCTAAACCCCAATCTTCATTACTTAAAGAACTAGCAATAGGTGTATTAATAGCACTAAAATAACACCAACAATCTATAGTAAAGTCTCCAGTAATAGAAAAGTCAGAACTAGCAGATGTTGTTAAAGCGTCTGTTCCAGCTGCAAATTGTGCCGATGCCGTTCCAAACTTCTTTACAGAAGTATCTGTATGTACACCACCAGTTACTGTTATAGCATGAGGGGCACTTCCTGTTTGACCAAATGTTTCTATCTTATATCGCATAGATGTACCTGATGGTTGACCACTAATATCTACATCTCTTGCAACTAAAATCTTTTTATTTGTTCCCCAAGTACCTTCATTTGTTAATGTTGTTTCTGCCCATGTTGTACCATCATCACGTGATACATGAGCTTTAATATCTGTGTTTAGTGTTGCTGTACCTGAACCATCTTCTAACAACATTACTACATCACCAGTTACAGGTTCTGTTTGTGCTGTTGTTGCTGTAGATACAAGAGATAAATCTCCCGCAGAAGATTGTAAAAATGTATCATCTGCATATTTAATAACAACTATGCCAGAGCCTCCCGCGCCGCCGCTTTGACCCCAATGATACCCACCACCACCACCACCGCCCGTATTTGCTGTAGCGGCATTTGATGCGCCTGTTCCGCCACCACCAGTTGTCGCACCATTATTAGCGCCACCTCCGTAAAATCCACCGCCACCGCCGCCACCAGCATATACAACATTTGTGCCATCTCTATAGGCATTGGCTAATCCGCCGCCACCTGCGCCACCAGTACCGCCAGAGTAACTACCGCCAGAGCCTCCGGCTCCGCCTCCGCCTCCGCCTCCAGCATGATTCCCGGGACTATGGCCACCGCTACCGCCACCGTGGCCCTCTACTGGGTTGTAACCACCACTGTTACCACTACCAGCACCTGTGGAGCCACCGCCTCCGGCACCAGAAGCGCCACCGCCAGAACCACCGCTTGCCGCAGAGCCATCCCAACTACTTCCCCTACCACCGCCACTAGCGGTATAACCTAATGCAGTGGAATTAGAACCGTTACTCATATTGCCGCCACCTGCGCCGACATCAATAGCGTATGTTTGGGCAGTAACAGCAATACTCGTAAGAACCCTAGCACCACCTGCACCACCTGCACCACCACCATTATCTCCGCCGCCGCCGCCACCAGCGATAATCATCATATCTACATTTCCAGAACTGGGCACCACAAAATTACTGTCCGATAAAAATGTATTAACTACAGTACTACCATAAGTGGTTACAGTACCTCCAGTAGCAGGACTTCCAACTATAGTTTCTCCCCTAACATAACCTGTTTCTAATAATTCATTTGTGCTATTAATAGTATCTATACCACTATTATCAATATATTCATCGATAACCTGATCAACCATATCAAATTTTGTCAATGAATCACCAGTTGCTACTTTAAAAGCAAGTAAAGCAATATTCGTTTCAGTATTATCTATGTCACTTGTTAAAGTAGTTACACCATGATAATCATTTCTTACGTCTTTTAATTCAGCCATTCATTAATTCTCCTGTAATATCCATCCATTGGCGGTATTATAATAAACTAAAGTAATACCAGCACGACCTGTACTAATAATTAAATCACTAGCGGAACCCATAATATTTCCTGTTGATTGTATTAAAATTTGATATAACGTGCCATTTCCGGCGTGACCCGATCCATCTAATATTCTTACTGTATCTCCTATTACTGGAGAAGCAGGTAAAGTAATTGCTACTTGACCAAGTGATGTTTCTACAATAATATTTTCGCCTTTTGAAGCAGTATATCCAATACTTGTATTTAAAACACTTAAAACTTCTGTCCATGCACCTGTTGTAATAATATTGCTTGCAGTAATTACACCCGGTGTTGTATAATCATTTACATCAAATGTAACAATTACGTCTGCACCTTCTGCACAATTCATTGAATATGCTTGAGACGTTGCTATTCCTGAATTCATTATTGTGAAAGTATACAGTGCTGCCGTTTCAACTGTAAGTGTTCCACTGATTATAGCAGTAGCAGTATCAAAACTTAAACCAGATGGTAAACTACCATTAATAATACTATAAGTAGATGTTACTGCTCCTAATGGTTCACCTGCCCATGTTGTATGATTAAACGACATGTCTTTGTTTACTGCCGCACCAAAAGCAAAATTACCTAATGCTTCTGTAGATCCTGTTGCTGTCATAAAACTACCAGCGGCATTTTTTACTTGATATGTTTCTTCTACATATGGTTGAAACAGTAAAAGATTTGGTTGTTCATCTATTGGAAAATAATCATCAATAGGATCAGAAGCTGAATTTGTAGGCGAATTGGCAGGATCATCAAAATGTGCATTTAATATTATTGAATTAATCCAACTATGTGTACCTGCTGAAATAAATGCGTCTGTTGCTTCGTGTGTATTATGCAATGTACCTATCTTAATAGAACTACCGCCTGCATTGACAACAGTTGCAGTGGCATTCATATTATCCATATTACATTCAAGCCAAGTACCTGTTGAAGGCATTGTACAAGTACCATATGATGCTTGTGTGCCAATATTAATAATTTCTTCACCTGCCTGTAATGGTCCACCTGAACTTTTACACCATACAACAATTGATGCTGGTGCGCCGTCTGATGCAGCTCTTACTACTGTTGCTGTGTTGTTACTTGTTGTTCCTTTAATTACAGTACCATCGGGTGGAACAGATGTTATACCCGATGTAATACTAAAAACTTGATCAACACTTTCGCTTTTTACATGTCCTTTATTGTTTAAATCAGTTACACTATAAGTGTCTATTGCCGCGGCGCCTCTGAGTTGAAATGCAATATTTTTTGCATCGTTATATACAGCAGCTGGTACTTTTACTAGTATATAAGGTTCGCCTGCAAGACATTGTAAAGGATTAGCATCTAATGCAATCTCTGTATGTAAATCAGTAATATAACCTGTGCTTGCGGCATTTGCTAATATCCAAGTTCTTGCACTTGCAGGAGTTTCTCCGGGGCCGTAGGCTTGTGCTCTAAGACATAACATTCCTGCAATCATTGGAGTACTAAAAGATGTTCCTGCCAGGCCGTATACATATCCACCGCCTGCTATCCAATTATATGCTATAAGATTATGCCCTGGTGCCGAAAGTGTATTACCCCAACCATAATTTGAGAAATACGCCATTTCATCTGCATAACCAGTTGGCCAGTTTGTTGCGTTAGGTGTTGTACCTGCAACAGTTGTTGCACCGCCACTAAATTTATCATGTAAATCATGTTCATTCCAATAATCTCTTTTATTGGCAACTAATGCACTAGACCTAGCACCTGCAACAAAAGAAGATTGCATTGGACCTACAAAATTATCAGTTCCGTCTTTAACACCATTACCTGCACTTCGTGCAACATGGATACCTGCGGTAACCATATTCATTTCCATATCATCCATTATAGTTGTTGCATCTGCGCCAGGTTCATTAATATAAACATTAGTACTAACTGTTGTAAGAGGTGTTCCTATTGATATACTAGCAACACTAGGAAATCCTGTTGTTTTAGCTGTGTGGTGAGCAATAACAGCATTAGCACCATTAATAATATCCGACAAGTAACCACTATTAGCACCTGTACCGCCTGAATCCATTACTTTACATGACCATATAGTTGCTTTTTTAGCAAGTCCTACTAACAATCCAGCTGCATATTGAGCACAATAAGTACCGTGTCCTTGTGTATCTTCATTTTGGAATCCACCAACATTAATTCCGGGAACTCCGCCATCCACAACACGATAATTTCCTGCAAAGGAACCATCTATAAATTCTGAATGTTCCAAACCAATTGGATCTGGAGTAGGTGTTTTATTATTTTGACTCAAGCCACCATTAGAAACTAATTTTGCACCAGCAACACCTGAATCTAAAATATATAAGTCAATATTTAATCCATCTTGCAAATATGAATACTCTCTATTCATATAACTTGGATTCTTTTTCGTAATACGATCTAAATGCCAAGTATGATAATCAGTACCACCACTATTAAATAATAAAGTACTTTGTGTTACATCCCCTACAGCATTTGTAGTAAATGTTTCTTCTGTTGTAGGAATAGTGTCTGCTTCTATAGTTTCTATTTCTGAAACATCTTCCATTTCTACTAATTGATCCTCTACAATATTTTTAACATCAGCGTCTGCTCTCCATGTAGTAAGTTCTTGATCTGTAGGATCTTCTACTACAATCATATGAACATTTTCATATATTTTAGCAGTTGCAGGTACACCTAATCGTGTTGCTACTGCATTAGTATCTGCACTATTTTGTAGATTAATAATATAAAGCATTATTGTGCCACCTCAACTGTGTTTACTACTGCCATCCAACGGACTGTGTGTCCTGTATCACCAGTAACACGTATTCTTAATGCATCATTTACATCTGTTTCATCTACAGAAACATCATATGCCGCTGTTGTTTTTCCCATTACTCGTTTTGTTACGCTTCCTAATATAGAAACTACTCCTGCATTGTTTTCTAATAGTCCTACAAATTGCCATCCTGCTCCACCAAATGTAGTTTCTCTAGTTGCAGTAACTAACACTTCAAAACTCATTACTGCATTGTTCTGTAAAGAAATTCTATTAGAAGCTGTTCCACCTACGAAAATTTCAGTTTGTGTTGCATCTGTTGTTGTTCCACGTGAAATATATTTGCTGTTACGACTATCACCAGCAGTACCAAAATTTCCATTAACATAATGAATAGTTGTTGATCTAGCCGCAGTTACATCTAATGTAGCATGTGTAACTTCGTTTGTTGTCGCATCATATTGTAAGTACGTTGTTCCTGCAACATTTCTAATTGGTGCAATCTTTAAACTACTTGCTGTGGTATTTTCAAGCGTCGATCCTGTTGCGTTAATTACTATTGAACTAGCAGCTTGTGATGCAGGACCAGCATGAGCACCAATTGCTACTGCATTAGCACCTTGGCTTATTGATCCAGCATAACTGCCGACTGCTACACCCATTGCACCTTGTGATGTCAACCCTGCCTCTTGACCTATATTAATTCCTTGTGGTCCTGTTACTCCTGCTCTTGTAACTAGATTTGTCCAAGTTACTCTTGCATCGGCTCTAGCATCTGTATAATATAAATTAGTAGTGCCTTCTGGTAATGCATCTGTATCTGCAGGGCCTCCTGCATCTACTTTCCATTTAAAAGAAGTAGTACTATGGTCATAGTATATAATTTTACCATCATCACCTGCTACTACTGCGTCTAGATCTGTATGTGAAGTTAATCCACCAACACTTGTTAAATAACCTGCACCACTATGATCACCCCAACTATGTGCAGTATCCCAATTGGTATTATTATAACCTGCTGGAGTGTCATCGTCTACTTTCCATTTAAAAGAAGTAGTACCATGATCATAATAAAGTACTTTACCGTCGTCGCCTGCTACTACTGCGTCTACATCTGTTAATCCAGTTAATGTAGTTGTTCCACTTGGTAAATTAGTTAACTGTGAACCATCTATTGCTGGAAGTTTTGCAGAGCCATCAAGTTGTACAATTTTATCTGCTGTCGTTCCTACATCAACTGCTATTGTACCTGTTGTTGTAATTGGGCCGCCTGTTAAACCTGTGCCAGTTGCAATATTTGTAACTGTACCACTACCAGATGCTGTGGAATTAATTGTAATAGCATCTGTTCCTGCATCAGTTGTAATTGTTATATTACTTCCTGCAACAAATGTTAATGTATCTGTTGTATTGTCTGCTACTATATTAGATTGTCCACTAACAGCAATTGTCTCAAATAAGTTTTGGGATCCGCCACCTCCTCCACTAGAAGCAAATGTAATAGTATCAGTAGTGGCATTAGTAGTAATTGTCATATTACTACCAGCGGCAAATGTTAATGTATCGGTTGTGTTATCTGCTACAACATTGGATTGACCAGCTACTGCAAATGTTTTGAAAAGATCTTGTGAGCCTCCACCGCCTCCGCCACTAACAGTAGTAAACGCTAAATCTCCATTACCGTCTGTTGTTAATGCTTGGCCAACTGCACCATCTACTAACGGCCATTTCATTCCATCAAGGTTTATTCTACCTGTACCATTAGCAAGGATATTAATATCACCATTTGCACTACTACGAAGAGCATAACTATTAACATCTAAATCTGCACCAAGTGTTGGATTTGGATCATTTATAAGATCTGTTTGTGTTCCACCTGTAGCAAAACCTCTGTGCATAACAAGTGCATCCATACCTATTGGTAATGCTGTTGTAAATGTAATGGTAGGAGAAACACCAAGTGTTACAGTAAAATCTACACTAGGGTCTTGTGTTACACCATCTATAGATACGTCTAAATTAGTTACTAAACCAGGATCTCGAGATAATGAATATGTTGACGCACCTGTGCCTACAATAAGATCTCTAATTGCACCAGGTAGATCGGTAATTTTATCAAATGCTACACTATAACCTCCAGGTTTAATTCCAATATAACTCATATATTTCCTCTATTAAGTCGAAAGTTCCAATATACTAGCAAATACTTCACAATCTGTATTTGAACCACGAATAACAATTTTATCATCTGGTTCTAAATTAAGTGGTTTATCCATAGATAAACTTGTATTAGGAGGAACCGGTACTTCATTAAGAACAGTCCTTGTAGCAGTTGCACTATTATCAAAAACTTTTAATGTTACATTAACATTAGCACTTGCTCCCGTATTAGCAAAGTATAAACCATGAATCACTGCGGCCGTTTGATTAGTAGCATTTGCTGTATATAAATCTTGATCTGTATCTGCTGTCGCTATAGCTGCGTGTGCATTTTTAAACGAACTAGCCATATTATCCTCCTAATGCAATAGCAAATGCTATCGCGTCTCCTTCTGTTAATGCCCCACCTGCACCTGCACCTGCTTGAATTTTCTCCCAATTAGTTGATATATTAACTTCTAATTGTGATAAAGATGTATTCCACCTAATTGCACCATCTGTTGGTGCCGAAGGTCGTTCAGCAGTTGTACCTTTGGGCACAACCAAACTTCCTGTATGATCGACTGTTATAGTCTTATTACTCGATGATATGGTATTTTGTTGATGATCGATGTTAATTGACATAGATTAATCCTATTTGTATGTATTTATTCAACTAGTTGCACATGATAAAATATATTAATTTAAATTTAGAGGTTGACAACCCCTTATAATTCGTGTATAGTAGTACATGTAAGTTGACGGACTTACACGGGTTGCAGGGAAGAGGTGTTGCGAAGCATCGAACCTGGATTGTCAGGGGTGGTACCCAGGGGTCTACTTGAAAAAGGATGGTCTCACATTGTGCTTACCAGCACAGGACAAGGTGTTACTGGTAACCAAACGAATCAAGGATTCTGCCCAGTAATTGAAGGTATTCCTAAATCCTTCACCCACTTTTTTGAAATTGGCCTCTATGGAGGCCTTTTTCTTTAGTCACAAAAACAGGGTGCAAGCACCCTGTTGATGTTTTGTTAAATCCGAAACTCTTATTGGAATTTCAAACCTGCAAAGTTAGTACTCATATCAATTTGATTGAGATAGTCAGCTGCATTACCAAGCGAACTTGCTGTATTTGTTAACTCAACATAACCATAACGTGTCATGAAGCTAACTACTGGCTCGAACGATGTAGGATCTAATACAACGCCTGAACTCATCAAAGGTACGTATGGGCAATAGAACGCAGCTGCGTCCATTTCGCCTGAACCTTTATAACCAACCAATACATGTGCATTGTCGGCTGCATATTGATTTGCATATACTCGCATTGTGCCATTCAATGTACCAACAAACTTTGTGTTTGTAGGTGCCTCAAATGTACCTTCTGTAGTACGTGCAAAAGCACTTGTTGTAGCACTTTGTAGTATTGTCAACGAAATTGGCGATACAACTGCCCAGTTACCTGCGCCACGACGTGTACGTGCGGCAATTTGGTTAGCTGCCTTATTAATTAAGACTGCTAGTGCGGCGTGTTCGTCACCAACAAATACTGCGCCTGCACCAGAAACGTTTGGCTGGTCATAAGTATCGGAAGTTCCTGCTAATGCGAGTAGAGATGCAATAATCTCTTGATCGATTTCAGCAGTAATTTCTTGTGCTAATGCGGCCATTACTTCTGCTTCAACGTCAATACCGTGCTGGCTATTAGCGTCTTGTGCGGCTTCAAAGGTCCAACGTGCGCTCAACTTGCGTGTCTTTGCCTCAACTGTTTGTTTGAGGATTTGAATCGATAGTTGATTGCCACCTGTAGCTTCTAAAGAACCTGTAGGTGCTGGTGCGGCTGTGCCATCACCAGAATATGCTGTTGCAATTTTGAACGGGCTGAGTGCTTCTTCACCTGCTGTAACACCTGCGCCAGCTACTGTTTCTGCGTAACGAACACGTAGGGTGTGGATTTGACCCACAGGACCTGTCATTGGCTGTACGCCAATTAGTTCGTTTGCAATTACAGTAGGCATAACTCGACGGATTACAGGTAAAATAACCTTATTCAATGTAGCAACATTACCTGCTGACGTGGTGCCAGCGGCTGCTGTTTCCATAAGAGCTGTCTTGGTGTTCTCGAGGACGGTATCCATTACTACTCTACGGTTACCTTTTAGACCTTCTGTTAAGGCCTCTCTAGCTGCACCCCAGTTCTCGGACTCAAATAGTGCGTCTGTCATTTCAACATTCTCCTATTAAATTTTAGGTTAAACCAGCTAATTTACGTAGGTTAATAATATCAGCACCATCTGCATCTGAATGATCAGCTTCTGTTACTTCTTTATCACCTGTAATTATTGATTTATTTTCAGTCAAAGGTTGTTTCTTCGTAGCAACAGTATCCTCTGATAGAATAGTAGGCACATACTTCTTAAAAGATTCTGTTAGTTTCTCTGTCTTCGTTCCTTCCAACAAATCACTCATTATCTTCTTTGCTTTTTTATCAAGCGGTTGAAGTAATTCTGCCATAATTTTTGTACGTGCTACTGAATCTTGTGCGATTCGAGTTTCACGTTTAGTAGTATTAATTAATACTTCTTTTTCCTCAATAACATTTTTTGCTTCTTCTAACTTTTGGGTTAGTTCTTGCTTTTCATTATCAAGTTTTTTAAGTTTTGTACCATCTGCTAATTGTGATGTCATAAATTCAGCTGCATATGTCTCAAAAATACTACGTCCAAACTCGTTTTCACGAGCGACTTTAATATCTTCTTTAAGTTGAGTTAACTCTCCTCTGAGACAATTTTCAATTATTACATTGATCTTTTCTGCGGCATTCTTTACAAATTCACGCTTGGCTTCTGCAATTAACTTCTTACCTTCCGAAACAAGTTTAACCTTAGTTTCTACTAGATCACGTTTATCATCGTGAAATTCTTTAAGTTCATTAGTTAACTGACGAAGTACAAATTCCTCCAACTTACCAAATTTAGTTTCTTGGAGTGTACGATCTTTTCGAAGTTCGTTTATTTCTTCCTTCAAAGTTTCAAGAACAAATGAATTCAACATATCAACATGTGTTCCTACATTTGTTTTATAAGAAACTCTTTGTTCTGCAAGACCTTGCTTATCTTCGGCAAACTCAGAAAGTTCAGCTTTAATAACATCATTTAGCATCGCATCAATTGCTTCTACAATTTGTGACTTGTCATTTTCATAACGAGTTGCAAATTCTTCACGCAATTCAGCGGCAACGCCTTCACGAGCTTCTGTCAACTGACCTTCCCATGCTTCAGATAAAGCACTTTTTACATCTTCAGAAAGAACATCGGACTTCAATAGTTCTTCGAAAGCATCTGCCATTAGAATTCTCCTAATTTATTTTAGGTCTTTAATTAACTTTAAAATTTCTGTTTTAAAGTGTTTTTGTGCACCGTTATCATACTTTGTTGCTTCTGCAAGATCCATTAAAGCATTACCGTTCTTACGATTCATTATTGCTTCATATATAGGATCAGGATATGCATTAGGTGCCGATGGATTAGCAACAATATCTACAGTGATTATTTCAAATTCTGAAACATTACCACCTTCGTTTACGTTGCCTGAACCCCTACTGGAAACTCCCAACTTAACACCATTTTCAAGTAATGTCTTACAGATATTACCCATTGGTGTAGGAAGAATCCTTAATTTTCCCATACCGTTATCTCCATTCATTGCCATTTCAGTAACTACGTGAGACACGCGGTCTAAATTGACTTGTAAATCATCTGGATGGTCTGCTTCACCTAACACAGAATATCCTTCTTTAATTTTTTCTTGAATGGATTTTACGGCGTTTGTAATTTCGTTAACAGGATATACTCTTTGATTCTGATTACGTACATTACCTTGAATAAAAATACCTCTCATGTACAAGTCTTTATTACCTTCAGAGTTTTCAACTGCTTCAGTAACTAAACCTGCTTGATCATATGTTAATTGTTCAGTAAGTGTAATCATAATTTATTGTACCCCATTAAGAATGTATACTCTTTGTATTACCAGCGCCTTCTTTATTTGATGGTGCAGCTACATTACCAACACTAGGTTCTGTTGTGCCTGGGGAATCTGGATTGTCGCCTGTTGCAGGGGATGATTCACGATTATATCCTGAATGATCTGATCCTGTTTGACCAACTGGGTCTCCTCCACTTCCTGCGTCACCGCCAGGTCCTACTGTAGATTTTGTATTATCTGCGCCTTCAGAATTGGAAGGTGCCGCTACTGCTGATAGCTCAGCCGCTTCATCTAGTTCTTCAACAACTTCTTCTTCGTCAGATTCGACAGATTCCATTTCAGGAGCTACTTCAAAGTCTACTGGCATCTCTTCATCACCTTCAACTTCGTCGTCGCCTTCAACATCGTCACCCATCATATCTGAAAAAGCTGCTTTAAGTTCTGCTAAAGCGTCTTCGACATTCATCATAGCATCTTCAACGTCGGCTTCTTCGCCATCGCCTTCAGGTGCCATATCGCCTGCTAAATCTTCAGCTGCTTCTTCGTCTTCAAGATCATCTTCAGAAAACATCTCTTCTGCGTCAATCTCTTCGGCGTCAGCTTCAATTGCATCGGCAAATCGTTCTTCTGGATCGCCACCAATTGCTTCTTCTACAGCTTCTTCATCTTCGTCTTTGGCTTCTTCTGTAATGTCATCTTCGATATCAGCATCTGACTCTACCAATTCACTATATATAGTCTTGGCTTTTTCAACAAATACTTCGTGAAGAAGATCTGTCGCTTTGTCGTTTTCCTCGTTTACTAGGTATTCGAGTACTTGCTCTAATTTTTGTGTAGTCATATAATTCTCCTAACAAGTGATTAGACACTAATTATCAATGGTATTTAATAACAACCAATAATTCTTGGTTGAAAAAGGGCAAAAAATGGTACTTCTTGGTAATAACTATGTAGTTATTGGGGAAATTTTATAGATAAGTAAAGTGGTTTTACTCTTCGGCTTGCTTACCGTATATGAACTTAAAAAACTTATTTCGCTCTTCGTCTTCGTATTTTTTCATCTCACGCATACGGCGTAACTTGCCTAAATGCATTAAAGTTAAACGAGGCCGTGTTATATCATCAATATCATAACGACTATGATCGTCGTCTTCCATGTCATAATAACTTTCTGTAAGTTCTTTAAATTTCATAATTGTATTTATTATGGTGCTGGTGGTGCGCCTTCGCCTCCACTAATTGGAGATTCTTCATCGCCGCCTAACTCTTCG
>Ga0187827_10006738_pt1 | contig 13000 bp, 12 predicted proteins | sample ETNtaG_39_FD_167969 | JGI IMG/M metagenome (GOLD analysis project Ga0187827, IMG submission 167969) | Marine microbial and viral communities from oxygen minimum zone, Eastern Pacific Ocean - ETNP2014_SV_150_PacBio MetaG (Illumina Assembly) | ecosystem: Environmental > Aquatic > Marine > Hypoxic... | reverse complement strand
AGGGTTGAGTGTAATCCTCTCATCCCGACTCTTTTCTCTTTTATTCTGCTTAGCATAATACTTCCTTTTTATTTACTTTTCTTTGCTTTATGAAAAAGCTACTCTTACTTTTAATTACAATAATAACATTTACAAATGTAAGTTATGCATCGTTTCCAATTACTGAGAATAGTACTTCTGAAGTATTAATTTCTTTAAACTTTGGGGAGGAAGTAGATGAAAATGATGAGCCATCAATTTATATTTATATTTTTAGAGCTCTTCTTATGGCTACTATTTTGTTTTTTGGAATACGAGCTTGGGTAAAGGGCTTTAGAAAAAAAAGATGGGTAAGGATAGTGACAATCAGTATATTTAGTCTTTTGTTATTATTTATCACCCTTGCTTTGTCTATTAACTATGGGTATAGTGGTGGATAAAATTAGAGAACTTATGAAAAAGATAATAAGAATAATTTATTAAGTTTGTTTTAGTAGATTGGTTAGCGGTGCAAAAAGCGGAGCAATTTTTAGTTTGAAAGCTTGCTGTAATCATGTAAATAGAGTGTAGGTTGTAATCTTGCTACCCCGACTTCTTCTGTTTATCTAATCATATAAATAAGGTTCATTGTTACGTATCATTTGCCTTATATTCTCCAATACTTTTTTCATATATTTCCTAAAAAATATTTTTGCGAACAGCCAGTGTAATGGATAAAGCAATACGATTTCTGAATGTAAAGTATAGGTGTATTCAATTAATATTTTGTTCCTTTCAAGTTCTGTTGTCGTCCATTCTCCTACAAATTTAGAAAATCCTAACATCAAGTAATTAAAATTACTTACTTCAATCTTCCAATATTTATTTTCTATTCTTTCAAGTACCTTATCTGTTATGGGTTCTGTAAATAACTTGCTTAGTCCAAATACTTTTTTACTATAGCCAGGCTTGCCCCAATTTTCATCTTCTGTAGAATGAGTTACTTTAGGCATAAGCCCATATCCTGTATGGACTTTAGAAACATCACCTAGAAATCCAGTTTTAAAAGCCCTTTCCAAAGAGCAATTATATATAGTCTTTGTCGTAATTGTTATTTCCATCTCAATGAATTAGAAAGCTCACTTAAAATGAGTAACGAAAAATTAAACTGTTTACGAAACTACTTGAGGTTCATTTATCTGGTTTGTCTTTTGTTCAAATAAAGTGTAAATATATGCCCCAGCAAGGTAAATTAAAGGAAGTGCTACTATTATCCCAACGAAAAGACAAATTATCCCAGCTAAAGCAATTAATCCGAATGTTAAAACAAGTAGAAAAAGATTAATCGTATTTCCCTTGGTCATTCTCATACTTTCTTTTATAGCTACATTAAAACTAATATCCTTATCCACAATGAGATATTGTACGAACATAAATCGTAATGCTAAATGTACTCCAGGAATGATTAATAATATTAGTCCAATAATAATAAAGAAAGAAGTAATAATCCATGCAACTATATAATTAAGAAATGTGTTTAAAGATACTGAATATAAATCCTTAAAATCTATGGCCTCACCTCTAATATGATTAATAGACATTTTAATTATCCCTAACTCAAGATACATTACTATCACTCCAAAAATAATGCCAGTATTAGATGGGTATGTAATATCCATCCCATTCCATCCAAGATTTGTTTTTTCACTTGCTATACCACTAAGAACTAACATTAGGATAGATGCTCCAATCCATGTAGGAATATTTTCTTTAAATTTATTCCATGCTAAACTTATAGCGTCTGATATTGAGAAATTTATTGCTGACATATTTTTTTGCAAATTTACATATTATTTAGAAAAAGATATGTGTACCGTGAAGTAAAGATATAAGAGTGGACCTTTATTAATATTTTTATTTTTCGAATATTTAGGCCTTCATAATATTCTTAATAATATTATATTATTATATTTTTTGCCAATTTTTAGTATTGTATACTTATCTTATTTTATGAAAAATACATATAATAATTCATGGATAAGCACCATCATTAAGTCTATTATTCTCAGCTCTATATATCTCATTACATTTTTCTTTACTACATTCTATATTATGTTTTTTGCAATGGCATTATTTGGCCAACCTTAATTGCTCCATTAAAATCATTAGATTAGGAAACAAAATATATTAAAACAAGTTTGATATATTTGCTCTGTAGTTTTGCTCCATAAAAATAGAGGGACCTATTCGGGTACCTATTGAGGGGCCTAAACTAGTAGAATGTCGTCCTCTCATCCCGACTTTTTTTATAGTTTAGCATTACGAAAAGACGAATACTTATTTAATTAAAAACATGTTGAGAAATATATTAGCTGTTATAGTTGGTTTAGTAATTGGTCATATAGCAATTATGGGGCTGCATTATTTAGGAATGGTACTATACCCTTTACCTGAAGGCACCGATATGAATGATATGAAAGCAATTTCTGAATATATTAGTATAGCACCACTTGGTTCTTTGTTATTTGTAATGTTAGCTCATATAGGAGGAACTTTTATAGCAGGTATTTCTACTGCATTAGTAAGTAAAAATATCATACCAATTTATATAATAGGTGGTTTTTTCACTTTAGCAGGAATTTACAATTTATATATGCTGCCACACCCATTATGGTTTAATATTGAGGTAATCCTCTATTTGCCTTCTGCGATATACAGTTATAAGCTAATAACTAAACAATAGATTAACAATAGAATGAAAAAACTACTATTCATATTACTTTGCTTATGAAAAATAAATTATGGTTACTGATATTAGCAGGATTGGCAATTACTTTTTTAGGAGTTGTTACCAAAAAATTCTTTTTTCTATTATTAATTTTACCTCTTGGGCTATTATATAATAAAGATTAAGAATAAAAAATCCTAAGCTTTATTCAATAATTATCTTTTTTTCTACAGTTCCGTCATCATAGATGTAGAATAAAGGAGTGTTTGATTTAGGTTTTGTTGGCTCTCCTAATACATTTGTTATTTTTAGAAGGGTTTTATTTTTATTATTAGATATTGAGAATATAACTGAAGAATTCTCAATTATTAATTTCAAATGAGCTATACTATCACAATTTACTGAATTTGTCAATAAGAATGTATAATCTCCTGATGTTGTTAAATTCATCCCATTCCATACTATACTAGTAGTTGTACTTAAAGTATCGAATGATGTATGGGGGGCACAATGAACATAAAATTCATACTCTGCTCTTTCAGGATTAAGTGCTAGGGCATCATTATTTTCTGCTCGTATATAAAATTTTACATCATTTCCTGAACCTTGAAAAGGTAAGGCAACGGTAAAGATACCATCCCCTGCTATCATATCCCCATTTAATCCATCATCCAACATATAAAAAGATTGAAATTTGGAGTTATATTTACTTTCAGTCGCCATCAATTCAACAGTATTACTACTAATAACATTTGCAGTTACTAAACTATTATTTATTGCAACATTATTTATGGTGGGTGGGACTAGTGAAATTTCTGGATGAGAGAGTAAATATGCTTTTCTTCCATCAATGGTTTCCATAATACCGCCATTTCTCCACCAAAAACCTAGATGATTCTCAACATTACTATAATATTCAGCTGTGGTGTATTGTCTGTTTTGGTCAGAATCTACAGCATTATACGCTAAAGATTGTAATGTGTTAATACTACCTCTAATGATTGATGTATCTAATGATTCGTTAATAATAGTTCTTAAATGAGCAGTATATTGTTTTCTATAAAAAGGATCATTTAAAAGGTTATAGGCAAGAGGCCTATCTCCTTGCACGCCTGTATAATAAGGATCTCTTTGATATAAGGTTGAAGGACTGGTAAAGCCTAATATTGCACCAAGAAAACTATTATCTAAATCCCATGGGATTATTTGGAAAAGACCATCCCCTGTTTGATACAAATAATAATTATGGATATAATACCCGTTATAAGTGTCTAAATTAGAAATTACACTATTGACAGCAAAATACCACAATACTCTATCCACATTTAGAACACTATCAATCTCATTAAAATGATTATTTAATGTATCTATAAAATCTAATAGTTCTTCCCATCCATAATCTGATTTTATATCATAGCTATTATAATACAATGTACTATCACTTCCAAGATATTCCAAATCTGGATCCAGAATAAAAGCTGAGCTAGGCGCACCAGCGGTATCACAAAATCTGTCGCTATCATCGCATTTAAATAAAGGTCCGGATTTTTCATTAAAATGCTTATTTAAAAATTGTTTATTTATAGACTCTGTATTTACATATACTCCTAAATAGGCTCCTTGTACATGAAGCTTTGTCAAATTAATCTCAGGAGACGGGAGATATTTACGATATATTTTTGCTGCTGTAAATTCTTTTGCAAATGTTGGATCCATCCACGCATTAGCTAGTTTTATTTTTTTATAGCCCAATAATTTTTGCCCAGAAATCCAATAATTCATATCAATATTAAAAGGAACTTTTGGATTGCCTGCATCATTTGGTAAGCAGAAGGTAGAATTTCCTTTATATCTAACCCCTACACTATCATGAACCAGTCCATTTAAAGTTACTATAGCAGGAATTCTTTCATCTGGATTATAATACCATGAATTAACTAAATAATTATGATAATTAGGATCTTGAAAATTAACATATACATCTCTTAAAGAATCTTTATCAAATAATCCTCCAGAAGTATCATATAAATCTTGCGGATTATACAGAGTTTGCCCAAAAGAAAACAAAGAACAAAACATAAAAGATATTAGTATTGGGATTTTCATATCCTGGCAAAAATAATAATTATACTATAATAATAAAAAATACAGTTGGCAGAGCACAACAAAACAAATAAAGAAGGAGAGAAAATAGCTGAAAACTAGTTAAAGAATCTAAATTATGTTATTTAATAGAAACAAATTGGCGTTCCCAAAAAGTGGAGATAGATATTATTGCAAAAGAACATGATTTTTTTGTTTTTGTGGAAGTAAAATGTCGTCCTTCCAATTGTGTTTGGTTATCCACAAACTTTTGTTTCAGAAAAAAACAAGCATTTTTTATAGATGCAACAGAAGGCTATTGAGAGATGAAAGATTTGAATTATGAAATTCATTTTGATATAATAAGTGTGATACTCAGTTTACAAAAAGCTAAAATAGAGCACTTTAAAGATGTTCTTTAACCCTTAGTATTTCCTATCTTTGTCAAAAATAATTTTTATGCAAAGAGGGGAAAAATCAACTTTCAGAAAAAGACAAAATTCAAAAAAGAGATTGGATGATGGCTTGATGCGTTTAAACAAATATATTGCGCATGCTGGAATTTGTAGCAGAAGGGAAGCTGATACTTATATAAAAGTAGGAGTAGTAAAGGTAAACGGAAAAGTAATAACCGAAATGGGATTTAAAGTAAGTGCAACAGATGAGGTTCGTTTTAATGATCGTAGATTAAAATCAGAAAAAGCAGTTTATTTACTACTTAACAAGCCCAAGAATTATAGTGGTAGAGTGGCAAATTTACCAAGAAAAAAAGATGTTTTTCAGCTGATACAAGGGGCTTGTAAAGAGAAGATTTATCCCGTAAATAGAATGAGAAAAAATAATACGGGGCTACTTCTTTTTACCAATGACACCGAACTCACAAAAAAACTTAACAACCCTACAAAACAGATTAAGGAAATCTACCATATAGCATTGAATAAAAAATTAATAGCAGCCGATTTAAAAAAGTTGCAAAATGGCTTAGTAATAGGGGGCAAAAAGATACTGTTAGATGAAATATCTTATATTGAAAATAAAGACAAAAATGAGATAGGGATTGAAATTTTGCAAGGAGGAATAAAACAGATAACCCAACTCTTTGAGCAGCTTGGCTATACTGTTTCTTGGGCTGACAGGGTATTTTTTGCAGGCTTGAACAAAAAAGAATTGCCTAGAAAAAAATATCGGTTTTTAAATGAACAAGAAATTAATCTTTTAAAAAGAGTATAAAGTTTATATGAGATTACGCTCAAATTCCGTTCTTTCTAGTAGCTTTATTTTTTACAAATGAGAACTCTTAAAAAAACATTAAAAATTCTACTGCTTTTTATTACAATAATTACTATGCTCCCTATTGTATTTACTTATTTGTATGGAGATAAAATTGAGCAAATAATTCTAAAAAAGATTCAAGAAAATTCTCTTACAGAAATACAAGTGAAGGAAATAGATTTTTCTCTGTTTGCAACTTTTCCATATGCTTCAGTACAATTTACAGATATGCTAATTATGGAAAAACATTCAAATAATAACGACACTCTTTTGTATATGAATCAGGGATATTTACAATTTAATATCATTAACTTAATTGATGGCAAGCAAGAGTTAGAAAAAATAGTGCTTTTAAATGCAAAATTAAATATAAAATATGATAATGAAGGCAATCCGAATTTTAAGATTTTTAAACCTAAACAAGAAGGAGAGCAAAGCGTAATAATTAACCAAGTGTATTTCAGTAATTCAGAAATTACATATTTGGATCAACAGAAAAATATCGACATAAAAGGCACTACCCAAAAGATTTCGCTAGAATTTTCAGCGGAAAAACAATCTGATTTTTTGACAAAAGGCGATTTACAAATGCATAATTTGATAGTTGGACCAACCAATTATGTGCAGCAAAAACAAATGAAAATAAATGCAGATTTTTCTGTAAATGATAGGATTATTTACATAAAGCCAAGCACTTTTTTTATTGAAGATGTAGAAGCAAAACTAGAAGGGAAAATTAATGGAATAAATGTAGATTTGATTGTTTATGCTGAAAAACAGAAAATAAACAGTATACTTACTCATATGCCTGAAAAGTTCAAAAGTATTTGCGCTTCTTTTATTGCAAATGGCGACTTAAATTGTAATGGGACTATTAAAGGAGAGATTTCCAAAACATCTAACCCACATTTTAATATGGATTTTAATGTAACAAATGGTATTTTTAAATTGAAAGAAAATCTGTTTAATCTTACTGAAGTAACTCTGCTTGGAAATATTGATAATGGAGTAACAAATAGTTTTGAAAATACTCAAATTAAAGTAGAGAAATGTAGTGGAAAAACAGGAAATGGGACATTAAGCGGGATGTTTAGTTTGAGTAATCTCAACAATCATTACATTACAGCAGATATTTCTTCTAATTTGGATTTAGCTGAAGTTAACCATTATTTTATTTCCACCCCTTTTTTCGACATGAAAGGTTCTTTAATTACTACTACAAAATATAATGGAGAGTTAGATTTTTCTGAAAAAATGCGAGACAACTTTTTGCAAGCAAATCATCAAAGTAATATTGAGTTAAAAGATGTGAAGTTCCAATATAACGATTCCCCACTATTATTTGGAATTTCGGAGCTTAAAGGACAAATGAAAAATAATAAAATAATTATAAATAATAGTGAGCTTACTATTTCTGATAGTGACATGAAATTTGAAGGAACAATAACTAATTTTATTCCTTATTTGTTTACTGCTTCACCAAAAATAATAGTGCAAGGGAATCTGGAATCAGTTTATGTTAAATTTGATGAATTGATGACAATTAAAGATATTAAAGGCAAGGAAGAAACTAGGAGTTTTTCTACTATGCCAAATTGGATTGAGGCGAATTTACAAACCAAAATAGAGCAACTAAGTTATAAATATTTTATTGCTAAAAATATAGATGCTGGAATTGATTTCAGAGACTATACCTTAATGGCAAAAAAGGTAAAAATGAATACTCTAAACGGGGAAGTAAGTGGTGAAGCAAAATTTTTTGAACGACCGTTTAATCACTTAAAATTATTTACATCTACTCACCTTGAAAAAATCAATATTCGAAATTTATTTACTGCTTTCGAGAATTTTGAGCAAGATTTTATTCAGGACAAACATTTAAAAGGAGAAGCGACTGCTGACATTCAATTACAAACAAGTTGGACCCCCGGTTTTAAGTTTGACCCTAACTCTTTACGATTAAGCTCCCATCTTATCATAAATAAAGGAGAATTAATTGAGTTCTCCCCGCTTTTAGATCTTTCTTCTTATGTAAGCGTAGAGGAGTTGAAAGACGTGAAATTCTCTACCTTGGAAAATAACATACGAATTGAGCATAATATGATTAAAGTGCCTTCAATGGAAATAAACTCTTCAGCTTTAAGCGTATTTGTTTCAGGCACACATAGTTTTGAAAACAAAATAGATTATCAGGTTAGGCTATTACTTTCAGAATTGATTTCAAAAAAATTTAGAAAGAAAAACACTAATTTTGATAATGAGTTTGGAGTGGTGGATGATGAGATGGGCTATACAACACTGTATTTAAAAATGACTGGGGATGTAGATAATCCAGAAATTTATTTTGATAAAATAAAAATAAAAGAAAAATTAAATTTAAAAGTAAAAGAAGAGAAAGAGGAGATAAAAAAAATTATAAAGGAAGATGTGCTTAAGCAAAAACCGGATAGCATTAAATCAAATCAGAAGCAAGAACCAGATGTGATTTTAGAGTGGAAAGATGAGCTATAGAATGAATATATACAACAGAAAAAAAACCTGGAAATTTTGGCTTTTAATTTTTGCTATTATTATTGGGGTTTGCTCTCTTTTTGTGACCAATAGTTTGGTGAAATCACTTGCTTATGAAGAGAAAAAAAAGATAGAAATATGGGCTTATGCTACCAATCAAATGGTGAATATTTCAGATGAAGGGAACTTTTCCTTAGCCATAAAAGTAATGGAGTCAAATGAAAATATTCCTATCATTTTAGTAGATTCAACAGGCATTCTAAACCATAGAAATTTAAATCCTATAAATGAAATAACAGATGAGTACCTAAAAAAACAATTGGCAATAATGAAGGAACAAAACGAACCAATTGAGATTCAGGTTTTTGAGAATTATAAACAGTTTTTATATTATAAAGATTCTATTTTACTTACTCGGTTACGTTATTATCCCATTTTTCAGTTAGGACTTATTTTTCTTTTTATGTTCATTGCTTATTTGGCATTTTCATCTTCTAGAAAAGCAGAACAAAATCAAGTATGGGTTGGCATGGCAAAAGAAACTGCTCATCAGTTGGGGACCCCTCTTTCTTCCCTTATGGCTTGGGTAGAATTATTAAAGTCAAAAAAAGAGACAAAAGACATGGTATTGGATATGGAAAAAGATGTACTTAGATTGGAGACTATAACTGATCGGTTTTCAAAAATCGGATCACAACCAACTTTGAAAAACATTAATATTGTTAGTGTAGTAGAGAAAGCAAAAACCTATTTACAATCTCGATTCCCCGACAAAGTAAAGATGGAAGTTAGCTTTGAGAAAGCAAAAACGTTAGTTCCGGTAAGCCAAGTCCTTTTGCATTGGGTAATTGAGAATATTTGCAAAAATGCTGTAGATGCCATGAAAGGAGAAGGCGAAATATCAATTCATATTTTAGATGAAGAGAGTAATGTAAAAATTCATATTCAAGATACCGGGAAAGGGATTGAATCAAACATATTGGATTCCATTTTTAAACCAGGATTTTCTTCTAAAAAGAGAGGGTGGGGATTAGGCCTGTCTCTTTCTAAACGAATAATAGAAGAATACCATAAAGGTAAGATTTTTGTAAAAGAAACAGCAGAAGGAGAGGGAGCTACTTTTTGTATCATTTTGCCAAAAAAATCATAAACGACAACTCCCTAAATTGTTTTTGTTAAGATAATCCTGATGATATTCCTCAGCTCTATAAAAAGTTGTAGCAGGAAATAGTTGCGTTACAATTGTATTCTCCCATTTTTTTGCGTGTTCTAATATTGATTTTTCAAAAATTTCTTTTTGACTATCTGAATGATAAAAAACAATTGATCGGTATTGTGTTCCTTCATCAACTCCCTGTCTATTTAGGGTTGTTGGGTTATGATTTTCCCAAAAGATGTTTAGTAGGGTTTTATAAGGAATTATATTAGGATTAAAATACAAATGAACTACTTCAGCATGATTTGTGTCACCCATACAGATTTCTTTGTAAGTTGGATTTAAAGTGTCTCCACCCATGTAACCAGAATTAGCAAGGTATACACCTTTAGTTTCTTTAAAAAGTTTCTCGACATGCCAAAAACAACCAGCTCCAAAAGTAGCTTCTTCCAAATGGTTGTAAGAAATAAATTTGATGCTTAAGGAATTTACGCAATGTCGAGTATTTCTTGCTGTGAATTGCTCTCCCTCAAAAACATGTCCTAAGTGTCCATCACATTTTTCGCAACAAATTTCAGTACGGACTCTGCCGCCACTTATATCTTCATAGCGAACAATAGCATCTTCTAATTCATCATCAAAAGATGGCCATCCGCATCCTGAATTAAATTTTGTATTAGATTCATAAAGTGGAGAGTCGCATGCTCTGCAAATAAAAATTCCTGCTTCAAAAAAATCATTATATTCTCCAGAGAAAGGATCTTCTGTTCCTTTATCTTTTAGGATATTTTTTTCCTCAGAACTAAGTTGTGAAAAATAATCTTTTTTCATTTTTACAAAAATAAAAAAAGCACCCAATAGGATGCTTCTAAAATTAGCTAAATGTTTAGTTAGAAAGTAGTCCCCCCGTTTGATTGATATACATAATTAAATGTATAAAAACCACCATAATCTCCTTCTGAAGGGTTCGGATTAGGGTTATCATAAAATGACAAAACTTCCATCTTAGCATATTTATTATCTTGTGTTCTAAAAACTAAGATTCTACCAGGAATTGGAGAAATTATATGAGTTTGATAATTATAAGATGCCCATCCTTCTCCAGAAATTCCTAAATCATCTACCATCATATTTTCTAAGATTGCAGAGCCCGAAACATTATCTTGAAATAATCTATTTGTATCAACGCTATTAATTTCGGACATACTGCCAATAGCAATATAAACGGCAGCATTTCCAGTCCGATCTGGCTGATCATTGTGAGCTTTCGCTCCACCATTTACAATAATAGTGGTTCCTCTAAAAGCAACATCCCAATTATTATGATTTACAGTATCTCCTTCAGAGAAACTGAATTTTGTAAACGTCCCTGTTGCTGATGTGTCAGAGAGATTAAGAAGAAAATCACTGGCATCTAACTCTACAAAACTTATCACCTCTTCTTCATTAGTTGGATCATAATTATTATTTTTCTCACATGAAGAAAAAAAAACAATAATAAAACCTAAATATGACAGTATATTTATCTTATTGAATACTATCACAATTATTCCAGTAAGGATTTGCAACATCATTTGGCATCCCAATTAGATATTGTCCAGGGTTTAAGGTATCACTTACTCCGGTAGTGTCATCAATAAAAGTTGCTGTATGATTTATAAAGTCATAAATAAAAGCTAAACGACAAATACGACAAGTATCTATTAGAGCAGGCCCATTGGAAATTCCATTACAATCTGGGCAAAAATTCCAAGCTGGGTTCATAAGGTTATTGGGACTTGTATACATCTCCGCACCTACTAACACTTCACTAATAGTGTCATTTACTTCCCTAGTTTCATGCGTAAGAATATTATACACAAGCCATTTATGACAATCTCCACAGTCATCAGTTATTGCGGTTCCGTTTTCAATTCTCGCGCAATCTAAAGGGCCTTGCTTTTCACTTTTTGTGCATGCATACAAAACTACTGCTAATGAACATGCTAGTAACGATAATTTAGTTTTCATTTTAGTTTTCATTTTTGTTAGTTATTAATATTTATTTTAATTTGAAAGTAATATAATCTTCCAGATATATTACTAATGTATTCTGGATTTTTAAATCCAAAAACATTTTTCACTCCTAATTGAATAGACCTTAAAGAAGACGTATGATGAGCGACTCCTACATCGCACAAAGTATATCCTTCAACAAACGGATCATAACTATCTAAAATGTCATTTCCGTTTGAATCATTTAGAGCGTATTTGCTTCTATAAGTAATGATAGTATGTAAATCTATTTTTTCATTTAAATTATAAAAAAGCTTCAGATTTCCCATATGTCTGGAGCGATTAAAAAGGCCAAAATAATCCTCTTTACTCAATTTAAAACTTTCTAATGTTTGCAAATCTTTAGCATACACGTCTTCATTTTCAAATCTATCTTTTACGTCCATATCATAGGCATATAGTAATTGGTAGCCTGCTTTTATCTCCAATTTAGTGTTTGGGCGAAAATTAGTATTAAACTCTAATCCTTTTGTTTCTATTTGATTGAGGTTGAAATAACTAAAAACAGGCAAACTATTTGTTTTAGTTGCAACCATTTGTGCTTCAATTAAATTTTTAACTTCATTTTTAAATAAGTTGATATCAAATGACGCTTTATCATTAGGATTAAATTTAATTCCAATATTTATGTTTAATGAAGTTTCGGATTTTAACGGAGAATTTATTTCTGAGATGGGGATAAAAATATTTTGCAACATAGCATCATTTTCCATCTCGGTTAATACATCAAAAGCCACCTCTCTTCCTAAAACGGTATAACCAATCGTGGAATTGGTGAAATCGAAATATCTTTGTCTGAAATCAGGGATTTTAAAACCAGTCCCTATAGAGGTGATATATTTCATTTGTTTTGAGATAGGGAATCCTAAAGCTAGCTTATTAGAAATTTCAGGATCGTAATTAGTATAGTTGTCATATCTGCTTCCGGCAATAATATCAATGCTTCCAAAAGCAGTGTAATCTAGCTGTCCATAGATAAATTTCAAATCTTGCTTGGCAATACTAGAAAAATCCTTGCGCTCTAATTTTTCTTTCGCCACACCAAACCCGACAATTCCATTCATCTTTTTTAAGTTAAATTTATTTCTTAGTTCGGATTGCAGTAAGGTATGATCAAAATAATTCTCATCAAATAAACTTCCGTTGAGATTTTCTAAAAATTCATCTGTTTTATAGTTAGTAGTATAAATTTCAGCTTCTGAAGAAAAATCATTAAACATTAAATAATTTAGAGAAGC
>Ga0187827_10006736_pt1 | contig 13004 bp, 9 predicted proteins | sample ETNtaG_39_FD_167969 | JGI IMG/M metagenome (GOLD analysis project Ga0187827, IMG submission 167969) | Marine microbial and viral communities from oxygen minimum zone, Eastern Pacific Ocean - ETNP2014_SV_150_PacBio MetaG (Illumina Assembly) | ecosystem: Environmental > Aquatic > Marine > Hypoxic... | reverse complement strand
GCTACCAGGCTGCGCTACGCCCCGATTGCTTAGTTTTATAGGTTATACAGGGCTTTTTATCAATTGAAAGATGTCTGAATGTCGATATATGTGGACATATGTAGACCGAATTGTATCCCTATTACTACCCTGGGATTGTTGGTTAATTTTAATGTTCCCGTAAAATTGTATCCCTGGTGTATCCCTGGAATCAGACAACAGAATGCCCCCTACCCTGTTGTCAATGAATTTGGAAAACAACAACTATTTAAATAAAAAATAAAAAATAGCCCATCCATAAGGTTTTCCTTTTATTTTTTTTTCTTCTCTATATTTGTTAGCACTTTTCCATGTGCCAATCATAGATTTATTTTGTAGACTAGACTTGATTCATATCAATTTATTTTTTTTAATTTGCACTCCATCTGCCATTTATGGGACAATACTAAAGCGAAGAAAAATTGGAGGTATAAATTTAATGAGTGGTTGGGAGATTCTAATAGTATTGGGAATAATTTATTATTTTGTTACACAATAATTAAAAAAATTAATAAATTTATTATTTTTTTTAACTGTAGTTAGGATGCCGATGATGGGGGCAACCCAGATGTGCTTCGCCTGATTGCTTGGTTTTATAGCATATACATCTAACATTTAGCTAAATAATCGCTAAAATATATTTCCACATAAACAGATCAAAAATAAATTTTATATTTATGATACAAAAAAATATTTTGATATTGGGAGGCTCAAGGTTTATTGGTTATTTAATGTTGTCCGAGCTAATAAAAGCAGGACACAATATAACAATTTTCAACCGGCAATTAAGAATTCCACCTGCTCCATTCCCAAAATTCACACGATTGGCTAAAGGAGACCGCAACTGTCCTCATGACTTAGAAAGACTTTTTAATCAAAAATATGATGCGATCATAGATATTTCAGGATACACCCCAAATCACGTTGAACCAATCATAAAAAAATATACGTCTAAGATTGAACAGTATATTTTTATCAGTTCTACGTCTGTCTACAAGATCCCTCCACCCAATCCTATGACTGAAGAAAGTCCTAAAATTTCTTTAAAAAATACGTACGGTGGTGATAAAACTTTAACTGAAAATCTTCTTATTAATTGTAAAAAAGAATTGCCAGTAACAATTTTCAGGCCACAAGGAGTTATTGGTCCATACAATCCTCATATTGCAGGACTTGTATTTTACAGAATTTTAAATAGATTTCCTATATTAATTGGGAAAAACACAAGTATCCAAATGAACCATCTTTTTGTTTTTGATCTTATTCAAGCAGTAATTTTATCCATAGGAAATCCAAAAGCTTTTGGGAAAATTTATAATATAGCTGGTGAAGAAAAAGTAACTATAAACGAGTTTATTGATTTGTGTGGAAGTATTTGTTCGATCAGTCCTACTACAAAAAAAAAAGAGATAATTTTAAAATATATGGATATAAACCTTTGCGATAAAAAACGTCATTTTGATTTTTTTTCTGCCTGGCCAGAGTTTGATATGATTTGTAACAACAGTTTAGTAAAAAAAGAATTGGAAATAAAATTTACTAGTCTTAAACAATCTCTCTTAAAAATTTATTCTTGGCTAATGGAAGATAAGAAAAGGTTGAATAATTTCTCGTTACGTGGCGAACAATATATTTTATACAATCTTTCTGTACCCTTTTACCAAAAATATATGTGGAAAATTATTGATTATTTTAAAACTCCCATAAATAAATTTAAAGAGAGTTTAATACGTATTAATTTTATAAGAAATAATTACCACTATCTTAAGAATATTATATCTAAAAAGATGAGGAAAAATATAAATCTTTAATTAGATAAATACATAGACTTAAGCAAGAAGCCTTTTTTTTTCGTATTAAGTCCTGATAATAATTCTCTCTCTGATAGTGGATTTATTATTATTAAATCTATTAAAAATGATTCATCATTTTGACAATCTATATTTAAACTTAACATATTATCGCCGTTCTTTTTTAACTCTAATTCCTTAACAAATTTTTTGTTCAAGAATAGCTTTAAATTTAATTTTCTATCCTTTCTGTTTGGAAATATATCTCCTAAAAGATTTAACATACTACCTCTTCTACATTCATCTTTATTAATTGAAAATAATATTGAAGAATGAAATCCATCTGTCCAAATACCATCTTCATCATTTTCCTTAGACCATCCCAGACCATAATAGCTATCATGATTATTAAAGTTAAAATTGATTTTGTTATTATAATTCAAAATTTTTGGAAATAGTCTATTTATTAAATTTTCATCTACGTTATTATTTTCAACTATTTTTTTGCTACTTACTAACCACAGATCATCTCTAAAATAATAATTTAATTTTATTTTATTATTAAACAAAAGCTTCATATGCCTAATGTAATTATAATTGTCAGATACAAAAATTGTATCTTCAGGAAAATTATAATTATTTAAATCATCAATTAGCTTATATCGGTCTGATACTGTTTTTTCTCTATCTATTCTTGATAGGTGAAATATGTCCGTCTCTATTGAAACTACTCTTTTAAGGTACTCTGACAATTTATAAAATAAACTTGAATAATTTACTTTATAAAAAGTTCTTAATTTATCAAATTTTTTTGGAATAACGGTCCATATGTTGTCACTTAAAGAATTATTTTTAGTTATTTTGTAAGCATTTCCCAAATAATAATTTTTTAATCCAGTGCTTAAATCAAAAATTTGAAGAGAAAGAAGAAAAATAATAATTAATATTCTTTTTTTTGGATTATTAAAATTATTATAAAAGAAAATTATCCCAGTAAAAAAGATTAGATAATAAATAGGCCAAATTAATCTACCACTGGCTCTTATAATACTAAAAAATCCATAAATAAATTTATTTAACTCAATATGTATAATATTGATTGGACCAAAATTTATATTGTTTGAAATTGCAAGAGGAAGAAAAACAAATATAACTAATAAGGTTATTTTTTTATTTAATAAAAAAATATCTTTTTTTAAAATAAAACCATATATAAAAATAATAAAAAAAATTATCCCACTCAAACCCAAATACGAAAAACCTTCATATTCATAGTTCTGTATCTTTTGAGAAGGTAAAAATTGTGACCAAGAAAAGGTTCCTAAGTTATTGAAACCAGATGAATTAAAAAATGAATTTAAATTAAAATTATAATAGCCATATCCCCAACCTAAAGCATCATCAACTCCAAATTCAAAATATCCAATAATATACATTAGTAAAACCAATGATAGTATTGTTAAGAAAATATCTCTAATAATTGGATAAAATTTTTCTTTTTTAAAAAAGAATGAATCAAATTTTATAATAAAATAAAAAATAATTAATAATATTGTAAAATAAAAGTGAATTGTTGCTGAAAGAAGGATATTTAATCTTCTCAATAAATTTTTATATTTTGTATCTAGTATTTCAATATAAAATCCTGACAAAATTATCCATTGACCAACTAAGGTTAGGTGTATGCCAGTACGATGAATAAATATAGGAGCAAGACCGAAAAAAATACTACCAATTAATGCATAATTATAATTATTGGTTTTTTTTTTTATAATTTGAAAAAAAAAAAAAAATTGTAAAAATATTGAAATAAATATCCATAATGAGAAATATTGAAAATTAAATGGTAAAAAATTTTTGAAAATTTTAAAAATAATTGCAAAAAGAGGTAGTGAGTCTGAGTAGACTATGCTGCCACCAATATCCATTCCATAATTTGGATTTTGACCTAGTGGAAACCTCCACTGATCATTCTTAAAAAAATTCCATCCAATCTGATATGTTGATAAATCTCCTGAGGATAGCCATTGGGTATTATAAATACTTGAATATTCTGTTCCAAATAAAAAATAGAAGATTATTATTGAAAAAAAAATTAAAATTAGAGGAAAAATTATTTTTTTATTAGAAAACATTTCAGAAATAACAATTATATAAAATACTTATAAAAAAAACATAAATTTACCAAGATTTTTTTTGTAAAAAATGCTAATTTTTTAAATTGATAAAAAACTTTTTATTAACCATTTTTTCAATTTTTTTCACTCTAGCATTTTTAGAGTTGGTCATGGGTAATTTGTGGTTGAAAAGTCATATTGACAATAAACCAGATAAATTTTCAAAGAAATTCTATAAAAAATATTACAATAAACTCCATCATTTAAGAGAATTTAGAGACGATAAATACAAGTATGGTTTAATGTATACAATAATTGATGATAAATCAGATTATAACAACTTCAAACCGACAATTCTTATAAATGGTGATTCATGGGCAGAGTTTTTATTAGAAGATATCGTTGTCTTAAATGAAGTTATAAAGATAAAACGGGAGGAAAAAATTAATATAATAATATCTGGCACAACATCATATTCATTCTCACCTACTACTGTCCAACTTCAAATTTTGAGAAAGGATTTTAATATTAGCCCAAACAAGATTATTACAATGATTGATCATACTGATGTTGGAGATGAAATTTGTAGGTATAAAAACCAACTAGAGTTTAATGGTGATGGAACTTTATTGAGAGTAAGACCGGAAGATTTTTTTTCAGGAGAAATATATGCAGTTAAAACATATTTGGCTAAATATGATATTTATGACTCGAATGATTTAAATATAATAAAGCTCTTAAAATATACAGTTTTAAAAAATAAAATAAAAAAAAATAGAAAACCTCTGAAATGTAACTTCACTGAACTTATGAGGCCTCTCGAAGCTGGTTTAAGTAAAAATGAATACATCCATCTTAAAGAAGCAACTATAAGATATATTAATACTGTTTTTTCAGATAATAATGTTGAAAAACTTTTATTAGTAGTTCACCCACACTTAAAACACTTTACAGGCCAATATAAGTTTTATTTTGGTAATTTTTTAAAAGAGATTTTGCAAGAAAACGCTCATAAAAACAAAATAATTTTATTAGATTTTAAAAAAGTTTTTCGTGAAGTTTATTTCAATGATGATGAATCTAAAAAATATCAAGATGCTTACGTAATAAATGATCCATCTTCTCATATAAATGTTCCTGCTCGTATTCCTTTTATAAAAAAAGCTTTTAGTGAGTTATTATATTAATTATCTTTCCTATTTGGATATTTTTTAAAAATAATATTTCAGTTCTAAATAAAATGTATCAGATAATCTACCAAATTCACTTTGTATATTTGGATTTTGCCAGTTAGTACCATTCGGTCTATCTCCTATATTGATCTGGCCACCCGCTTTAAATTCTACATTATCAGTTATTGATTGAAAAAATGAAAAGTTATGCTGATGAGAAGAATCAGCCCAGGCTAACTTAGCATCGTATCGACCTACTAGTAATGGATTAAAGTCGTAACTTAATGACACTCCACTCTGATGATCATTTAGTGAAGTAGTCACTCCATTTTTATAACGAATATCAGAGGCATCCAAATTATTAGAATCACCTATTCCGTTAAATAGATGTTCTGCTGTTATTTGTAGACTGTTGCTGAAACGATAATTAACTCCTAAAACATTCATTAAATAATTAGTAAGCAAATTTCCTTGATACGATCCTGGCATCGAAATTTTATTCGATCCCCAAAGGTAAGTCATTTCATCGTAAATGTTAACAGATCCTATTTCGCCATCTATCTCAATTCCAACACGGTGCCCTTCTGGGTCCCTTTTATACAACAATGCATAATCTGTATCTTTGATAGTCGTATAACCTTTTAACAGTAAACCTATTTCTTCTTTCAATCCCAACAGTTGGTAAGATTGAACAGCATTATTTTCTAAATAACCTCCAGATTGGCTTAGTGTTTTCTGTTTATTGATAACCATATTTACACCACTAAGATTGTTGATCGCTTTATCTAATCTTATGGCATCTATGCCAGCCTTGTATTCTTGGTTAAGATAAGGTTTTCCATAATAATCAAAAAGATTCCAAAATAGTGGTTTGCCAAAACTGACAGCAAGTCTACCAAGATGGATATCTAAATCCTTCATCGCAAATTTAACATTAGCCCGGTCAAGATAATAAAAGGCAGATTGATCTGATTTTTTTATCCAATTATCACTATAATCAATAACTAACATTGATGTATCTCTGTCAGTAATTCCGGTGTTAATGTTGGAGTAATTATACGCTTGTACTGCATGTAGTTCGTATGAATATTTGTTACGGCTATCCCCTTCAATAATAATACGGGCTACCGATGAAAAGTCTTGCGTAATGTTTTTATCAAAATAAGGTGCAAAACTATAATTCTCATAAAGATTATAACCAGTTTGAATACTTCCGCTAACATCTATTGAAGAATCTTGCGCAAATGATTTAAATGGAAAAAATACTAGCGCGACTAATAGTATTTTTATGTATTTATCAAAAAACATTAATAGCATGAACTATCTCTTCGTATATTTTTTTATATTTTTTGAAGATATTTGTTCATTAGCAATTTTGCCGTCCTTCAATATAAGCGTTTTTTTTGCAAATTTTATTACCGTAGGATCATGAGTCGAAAACAAAAAAGTTGTTTTATTATTCTCGTTTAATTTTTTCATTAATTTCAAGAGAGATTGAGCCGTTTCAGAATCAACATTGGCTGTTATTTCATCAGCCAATATCAACAAAGGATCAGAAACAACTGCTCGAGCTATGGCAACTCGCTGTTGTTGACCTCCACTTAGTTCACGAGGAAACCTATGTTCAAGACCCTCTAAACCCATTTCTTTAAAAAAATACATAACCTTTTCTTTTCGTTGGGAAATTGGCACCTCTTGTAACATCAGCACATATTCTGCATTTTCATAGGCGGTCAAAACAGGAAGCAAATTATAATTTTGGAATACAAACCCAATATTATTGCGACGTATGATGCTTAAATCCTTATTTGATAGAGTATTAAAGTCTTTACCATTAAACTTTACTTCGCCACTTGTTGCCCTATCTAAACCACCAATGATATTTAGTAGAGTACTTTTCCCACATCCTGAAGGACCCATCATTGCTAAAAAATCACCTTCAAATATTTTTAAGTTAATCCCCCGTAAAGCTTTTGTTATAATTTTTCCATTACCGTAATCTTTTATAACATTGCTTAATGATACAATTTCTTTTTCTGTATTCATGTAGATCTCAATTCATCGGTAATTGAAATACGTGATATTAAATATATTGGCAAAATACTTAGCAGTTGAACCGCTAGAAAGAAAAAAAAACTAATTTGTAGAATTAGAGGAAAGGAAAACAAAGGTGTAATGATTGTATCCATTCCAAATCCTCCTACTGTCATATCCTCAACCTTGCCTCCAACTACATCCATAAAATCGTGTCCTTCCGCCCATTTTGCAAAAACAATACCCAACAAAGATCCTAATGGACAAGCAATGAGTCCAAATATTATTGTTTCAATAAAAATTTGAAGTTTTATCTCTATTTGTTGTGTTCCAATTGCCAATAGAGATGCAAATTCCCTTTTGCGTTCAAGAGCAGACATCAGAATAGTGCTAAACATAGTAAAAAGTACAATTACAACCAGCAAAACCATAACAGATGAAATAGCAGTTCTGTCCATGCGAATCGTTGTTGCTACATCAGGCATTATTTTCTGCCAAGATAAAAATACTCCATTTTTTTTTGCTAGTGTTTTCTGCAACTCTTTAAGTAAGTGCTCATGAGTATCGGGGTTTCTTACAATAATACCCAATTGTGAGACATCATCACTACTTAAACCAGCAACCATTCTAGCAAGTTCAATATCACTTTGTACAAAATGACCATCTATTTCATTAGATCCAGTTTTAAAAATACCTTTAACACGAAGCAGTTCTTCAACTAATTCGCCTTTAACATTGTTTGTAGTAAAAACAAATTTTTTTCCAACATTGACATTGAGATTTTCTGCTAATTTGCTTCCTATAATAACCCAACGACCATCTCCTTCTGATAAATATTCTCCTTCAACAATGGTTTCTGGTAAAAAAGAAATTGTAATTTCTTTTGATGGTTCTATCCCCATTAATGATGTTCCAACAGAACCTTTGGCTGTATGAGCTACGCCTTGTAAATTAACTATTTGTTTTGTAGATAAAACTTTAGCATTATTATTTAAAGTTTTATTAATTTCTTGAATATCATCTACCCAAATATCATTGGAAGGTGAATTACGATAGTACACATGTTCATAGGTTATATGTCCTGCCATCAAACGTGTTACATCATCAATAAGTCCTGCATAAAATCCCCATGCAATACATACAAAAAAAGTTGGGATTCCTGTGCCAATTACAATGGAAAACAATGAAATTAAAGTGCGTCTTTTGTTGCGCCAAATACTGAGCCACCCAATTTTTATGATCATTAGTAATTTGGATTTCATGGTTTATAATAAATAGCCTCCACGGGTTTAATGCGAGCTGCAATGCTTGCTGGATATATTGATGCTACAATGCTTACTAGCATCAATAACACAATTGGTAGTAAAACAATCCCTACAGAAACACTAGCTTTCCAAACTGGATTCATAACCACTCCCCCAAAAGACATATTGCCACCGCCGCTAACATCAAATCCATATTTTTGAAAATATAAAGCTACACTTAATCCGACAACTGCACCAATGACCGAGGAAATGGTCGTCAATAATATTGCTTCTAAGGATACCTGTTTTAATATTCTCCAGGGTGTTGTTCCAATCGCTCTAATGATGCCAAATTCCCTCATTCGATCATATGTTGACATGATCATTGTGTTCATTATTCCAAGGCTTGCAGCAATAGCAAATATTAAACTAAAAAAGGTCCGCATAAAAACACTCATTTTTTCTGTCATCAAAGCGATGGTTGGCATCAGTTGCTGCCAAGTTTCTACATTTATGCCCATTGCCTTGGCAGATAAAAGTTTTTGTATTTCTTTGGACTCAAGTCTTCCCTTTGAATTTAGAGCAATTTCATGAATTAAATTATTAGCAGAAAATAAGATATCAAAATCTTTTCTTAAAATCATGGCTGCCCCTCTATCAACGTTGTCAGCTACGTTTTTTAAGATGCCTGCGACATAAAAAAGTTCATTACCTATTGACCCATCAGCGCCTTGAACAAACACTACTAATTCTGTTCCTATATCCGCTGCTATTGAGTTTGCTAATTTTCTGCCTAATACAATCTTTTTTAAAGATTTATTGGTTAAAAAGTTTCCTTTATCAATATGGTTAACAAAATCAAAATTCTGAAGTTCCGATTCTGGATTAATTCCCCAAAACTGCGTGCCTGCCGATTTTGTTCCTGAAGAAATTAATCCAAAGCCATAGCTGCGTTCGACCAAGCCGATATTATTTTCTTTTGCAATTAAATGTATTTCTTCTGTATTTTGTAGTGATTTATATATTGAACGATCATCAAGGTAGCCTTCAGCATGAATCTGCACTTCGCCAATAATTAAATTCGTTGTGGTAAATTTTGTTTTTTCAATCAATCCTACGGTCATGGATTGAAAAATAATTAAAACAGCAATACATAAAGATATAGATAAGATTGTCACGTTGGTCCTTGTGGGATTGCGCCACAAATTACGCCAACTGAGTTTTATTATTTTCATATCCTTTTTTTCATTCATTACTGTTGTAGATTACGTAAAGAAAAAAAATCATCATTAATTGTAAAATCAAAATGAATTTTTTCCCACTGAATAGCTGTTGACTCACCTGGTTCGTCAACTGGAATCATTATCATCTGAACTGGCATCTTCTTACCGTCCATCATTTGAATATTTGTAAAATTGAGTGTACGCGAGAGCTGTAAATCTTCATCGTAATAGATAATACTTAATGGAATATAGTTATCACGATAAACAATAACATCCACTTTGCCCCAAACAACAGCAGCATCTTTTTTTGGAAAACATGAAATTTCTACAATATTTTTTCCTTCTCTTTCTCCTTCAAAGATTACAGAAAAAGTATAATCTTTAACCATACGAGATTGTTTGACCAGGTCATCGTTAGTAAAATGTGATCCCATCCAGGAAGATGCCATCATGGAGGAAGGAATTTTAACAACACGCTTAACTTTGGGCATGTAATTCCAAACATTATTATCAACACGAAGGGTAGTAAGACCTTTTTCTTTTTTTGGTTTTAATACCTTGATCAAATGCCTATTTTCTCCTTTGGACCATTGCTCTAAAGTAAGAGTTCTTTGCCAATTCGCAGTAGTCACTGATAAGGTAAGAATACCATAACTAGTATTTGAACGGTAAACATCATCGACACTATCAAGAATTTTTTCAGCATTTAGATTTGAGGCAAATGCAAAGTTGGAAAGCAAAACATTAAATACAACACATATAGCGATAATAGTTAATCTTATCATGACAGAAAACTGATTTAATATTATACTTATATTTTTTAACCAGCTACAACTTTGACAACTTTAGGCTTCGAATGATCGCGGTAATTCTTACCGTATAAATCTCTCAAGATTTCAAAAGTGAGGTCCTCTGCTTTACCATCAAAAATAACCTTTCCACCTGAAATCCCTAATAGCCTATTAGCAAATTTCTTCGCTAAATCAACTTGATGTAAACTTACAATAGCAGTTATAGACTTCTCAATACAGATATCATTTAAAAGTGAAAGTATTTTTACGGATATTGCTGGATCAAGACTGGCAACAGGTTCATCTGCTAATATAACAGTTGGTTCTTGTGTTAGGGCACGCGCGATACCTACTCGCTGCATTTCTCCGCCACTAAGATTTGAGACGCGTTCGAGTGATTTGCTTAATAGGCCAACTCTATCAAGAGCTTCTAATGCTATTAGCTTATCTTTATTAGACCATGGTATAAAGCACTGAAAGTTTGAGTTATGAGGTATCCTTCCTAGTAAAACATTGTGGAGGGCAGATTGACGTCTAATTAGTTGATGTTGTTGAAATATCATAGCAGTTCGTCTTTGATGTAAACGCCATGATTTATTATCGGACAAAAGTCCGTGATCTTTAGTTGAAATTGACCCAGTAGATAAAGGAATAAGACCATTTAAAGCCTTTAACATAGTTGATTTACCAGCGCCAGACGGGCCTATTAAAACCGTTAGTTCTCCACTATAAATCTCAAAATCACTAGCTTGCATTCCAACAACACCATTTGGATATGTAACACCAGCTTGATTAGTGCTTAAAAGAGTTATTGGTTTTACTAAATTCTTTTTCTGAGGCGAGGTATCGTCTCGCTGAATTAAATTAAACAAATAATTAGCTCCAACTGAGCCACTTGTTCCTATATTAAAGACAGATTTTTTTCTTAAAACAGCACAATTCATTCGAAAAGAATCATCATTATTGAGATTGTTGATTATATTCGGTATGTCCGTTAGTTTTTCAGGACTTACTATATTGCCGGTTTTGGACCGCATCTCCACTTCAAAAGCTGGCAGGTTGATCACGTTAAAATCTGCATTTCTAACTCTAATTGGGACGTCAATATAAACTACAGGCTTGAGAAAACCAAAAGCATACTCAAGTGCAACACCAGAAAGGTCACTTATTAAAACATCTGAGTCTATTAAGGAGTTAATCGATGATAAATCTTTTTCTATATTAAAAGTTTTGTATCTCTTTTGTCTTTCTGTAATTTTAGAAATTAATGAAGGATTATTATTTATAGTCATCCAATGCGGTCTTAGTGTAACTGCTATGTTAGCTTTAGCAAGAATGTCCAATAGATTGCAGCACAATTCACCATTATTAATCTCTAATAAACTATGTTGACCATAGGTTGGTGCTATAACCACACGCGAACGCTCTTTTTGTGCTAGTAAAGTTTTTGGTTTTTGCTTTAAGGTATCTAAAATATTTTCCAAATGTCCATAACCACATTCAATTATTGTTTTTTGTTTCAATCCATAATATTGCTCTGAAGCTTTTATTTCATTAAACTGGTGAGGTCCTAAGCAAAATATTGAATCATAATAATCAAAAGCATCGTGCATATATCCCATATGCGCACTAATAAGAGTACTAAAAACATAAACATAATGAACGTCATAAGGTGAGCGGGCAAAATTAAACTTGCCTAAATCAGGCATAGTTGTAACAAAAACCTTAAATTGTAAGGTTTGAAGAAATTCAGTTCTAATTTCGTCATAACCTATGTAGTAAGAATAAATGTTTTTTGTTCTTTTTGTTAATATAGAATCAGTATGATCAGAAGTTATGTAATAAATATCTATGTTATAAACATTTATTAGTTCATTAATAATATTAGAATAATGATTCCAGTCCGATCCCCTTTCCGCATAAAATGCTATTTTTTTATTAATATGATCAAGTTCTTTTATTTGTTGTAAGCTCTTTTCGGCCTCTAACGATAGTTGATTATTATTCATTATTTGTTTGGTTAAAGTTAATTAGATATATAAGTTCAGTCCGGTACAAACATATTGCTTGAATATATTGCTTCAATAACCTCAGGTCGCATAACATAAGGAGGAGGTCTAAGCCCTTCAGCAAGTAATGAACGGATTTTTGTGCTATTAATATGTTCAATTGAATCAGGATCACTTGAAATATGCCTGCATGCACTTTTATTTGTTATGATATTACAGATTGAACAATAGTATGGTTCTTTGTATTTAACAATCTTTATTCCCAATTCATCTGCATATTTTGTGCAAAGATTTTGAGATTCATATATATCATAATAATTATTCACTCCAGCATGGTCTCTTCCAATAATTATGTGGGTACATCCATAATTTCGACGTACTAATGCATGAAATAATGCTTCACGTGGTCCAGCATAACGTCCGGATGTTGTTAACGCACTTAATATAACTCTATTTCTAGGATAATATTTAGAGATTAATAACTTATATCCATTAATTACAGCCATCGGAAGAAAATCCCCTGGTTTTTTTTGACCCAATATAGGCTGAATTAATAATCCGTCATACGATTCCAGAGCCATTCGCTGTAGCCACTCATGCGCACAA
>Ga0187827_10006734_pt1 | contig 13006 bp, 9 predicted proteins | sample ETNtaG_39_FD_167969 | JGI IMG/M metagenome (GOLD analysis project Ga0187827, IMG submission 167969) | Marine microbial and viral communities from oxygen minimum zone, Eastern Pacific Ocean - ETNP2014_SV_150_PacBio MetaG (Illumina Assembly) | ecosystem: Environmental > Aquatic > Marine > Hypoxic... | reverse complement strand
ATACCCAGGCACGTGCGACAGGTATCGATATAAATGCAGCCGCGCTCGAGTCCGCGCAAAGACGTGTTGCACAGATGGGCTTGGATGAGCAGGTCTGCCTGCAGCGGATGAACGAAGGTCAGGCTGTCCCTTATGGCAGTAACGTATTTGATGCCGTAGTCAGCATCGATGTAGTGATGCATTTGCCCGACCGCAGCAGAATCTTTGCCGAATTGTGTCGCGTCATAGTGCCCAGCGGGTGTTTTCTGTTTACTGATGCCTGTATCGTTAATGGCCCACTTTCAGATGAAGACATTCGCATTCGCAGTCATTATGGTATGAGTCATTTTGTGCCTGACGGTTTTAACGAGACTGCGTTGAATGCAGCGGGCTTCGAGCTTGTCAGAAAGGAGGTCCGAACGCAGGGGCTGGTAGCGATCTGTCGTGGTCGACACAAGACAAGAGAAAAGTATAAAAAAGAACTCATCTGTGATTTTGGAGCAGAGGCATTCGAGCATGAGCAATGCTATCTGAAAAAACTGGTCGACCTCTACTCCAATCAGACACTGCTTCGTTACGTGTACCTGGCAAAAAAAACATGGGAGAATGACCAAAGTAACTCTTGCCCAACCTCAAAACAATAAGGAGAAATTGATGCGCTGTCACGCACGAATAAAGTCAGTGTTTATTTTCTTGCTGTTTTCACCGCTTTCGTTCGCTATGTTGGGGGCAGCCCATGCAGCACCCGCATTCCCAGGTATTTCTAAGGTCGTTCAGCCTAACAGTGCGTCGATATCAGTGCGTTTAAGGGGTGATGAATGGAATAACTGGGTGGAAACGGTAGGGGGTTTTACAATCGCCCAGTCGCGCTCCGGATATTGGGAATACGTCATTTCGTACGACGAAGGCACACCCATACTGAGCGGCATTCGGGCAGAACTTGCGCCCCCAGAAAACGTCAGGCGGGGTGTCGGGCCAAGTGTGGTGGTTCCGGTATTTACCGAGGAGCAAAATAAAAACACTCGAAAGGAGCGGTGGGGTCCGCCTTATGGCAAATTTAAGGGTAACGTGTTGTTTATCCTTGCCGAGTTCAAGAACGTTAAAGGAACTTATTCTCAGAACAGCTTTGCCAAGATGCTGAAAACGGATATTGCCCGTTACTATAAGCGTGCATCCAATAATCGAGTAAAGATTATCCCGGCGAAAGAAACCCACGGGAAGAGAAATAATGGTGTTGTGGGGTGGATCAATCTGGGCTACAACCATCCAAACACACGCGGGAATACAAGCAAGAAGAATAGGGATTTAGCAAAGAAAGCGATCATTAAGGCAAATAAATACGTCAACTTCAAATCCTACGATAAGAACAAAGATGGGTATACAGACTCGGACGAGTTGGCAGTAGTAGTTATTGTGGCAGGATATGAGTCGTCATATTCTGCAAAAAATCCCGGTGTGTGGGGTCACGCATGGAGTATATGGCCGCTACCTAAAGTCGATGGTGTGTATGTGGGGCGCTATCGTAGTGGCGTGAACGGGTACACCCAGGTTGGCGAGAGACAAGGCGATCATCAGGCGACAATCGGCATCATAGCCCACGAAATTGGGCATCAGATTTTCGGCTTACCCGATCTTTATGATACCGATGGGTCCTCAGACGGTATAGGGGTTTTCGGTCTCATGGGTGGGGGCAGCTGGGGGAAAAGATCGGTTGATCGGTATGCTGGCCAGACACCGGTCCTACCTTGCGCATGGACTAAATACGAACAAGAGTGGGTCAACGCTAAAAAGATCAAAAAAGGTAGGCGGGTTATCAAGGCGTCTGGTATGTCGGCCACTGGCGTGGGCACGGTCTATGTGTCGGAAACGGGCAGGTCTGGCGAGTACTTTCTTATTGAGCATCGCAACGCGACTGGATATGACAAAGGACTTCAGACCACTCTTGGTAAAAGTTTTGGTGGCCTTGCGATCTGGCATGTCGACGATAACGCTGAGGGGAAGCAAGCCAACGATCGCCATCGGCATGTAGATTTGGAGGAAGCCGATCGCACCGAGACATATGGGGAAAAAACAGATCTTTGGTTTAGCGGAAACGCTGTTAGTTTTAATAATACCTCCAAGCCCAACAGTAAGCGGTATCATAAAAAGAAAAGTAATGTTTGTATCAATAAAATAGGAAAGGCTGGTAAAGTCTCGATCTCGGCAATCTGGGGCTGTTGATGCTTTAGTTGCCAAGACTGATTGCTCCGACCTAAGACCAACGTCGGCTAGTGTGATGCATGACCATCACAAATGAAGAAAGCAATCAATAGGTAGGCTTAATAAAAACTCATGCGAAAGATATGCGTTAGAGTCCTAAAGGCTATTAGATGCAGGGGTGATAGGGCGTAACATGCTGGGAAGGCGTGACCACTTTGTCCAGTGAATTTCGCTGGTTCGTCCAAGTTGGGGCTGTTAATTAGCTTTGTTGTACCCAAAGAATAGAGTTGGATGCCTCTATCTTTGCGCAGTAGAGTTTCTAAAAGAAAAAGGGGATTCATGACGGGTTCAGGCGGAGTTATTTGCGTATCTCCAAAGGTGCTTCTATTGATAGTCGGTTGCCTGACGACCTCAGTAGCCAGCGCTGTTGGTATCAATGACTACGATTACTTTAAGCGGGTCTCACCCGGTAAAGAAAGGCTCATCGTACCCGCCTATAGGGGTGTCTCAGCAAAGACACGGAGATTAATGAAAAGGGCGATCACGCAATCATACAAAGCATTAGGTAAACGCCCGATTGCAAATACCTATGCGCTCTACTGGCATACGAAAAAATCTAATCTGACCAAAGTTGCTAAGAAATGGTGCTCCGTTGCGGGTAGAAAAGGCCGTCACCTGAAGCGTTGCTTGACCGAAGGTGGTGGCTGGGATAAAGGGTTTAAAACCACTAACATTGGAAGCGCTGTATTTGAAACAGCGACTCGCCAGGGCTTGATGGAAGCCACCGAGGATACTTGGGGTGAGACGAACGTTAATTTCCATGCAAAAACGGCCGCTCATGAATACTTTCATGTCTACCAGACCATGATGCAGCATTACTTTGAGAAGGAAGGCAGAATCGGGATTCCAAGAAAACAAACCAATGATGATATGCATTTGGGGCCGGTCTGGATGGGCGAGGGTGGTGCAGACTACTTTGCCTACAATGTGATGGGAAAACACAAATGGCGGGATTACGAGGAATGGATGGAGGACGCCCTCAGAGACGCAAAACAAGAAATCGCCCGCGGCAAGAAGAAAGGCATCAAGGTCATTTTGAAAAACTATGCCACGGACTCACAGTTGGATAAAATGATAGCCAAGGGTTTTAGGCCTCACTTTCAGTATGACGGCGGCGCCTGGGCCAATGCTTATCTGCGTTACCTCACTGGTACTAATAAAGGTGTATTCACCAATTACTACAAAGATATTGCTGAGCTTGAGCGTGCCTGGCGAAAGAAGGGAAAGATGAATTACGGTTGGCAGAAGTCATTCCAGAAAAATTTCGGCATGACTGTTAAACAATTTTACGCACGATTCAATAGATTTATGAAATGGTCAACCACAAGGCAGATGAAGATTTTATCCAGTCCGCTATCTTAGAGGTCGGATTCAAATTCAGAGCCCGGTCGACGATGCGCTTCGGGTCTGAATCAATGACGTGAGCTTCGGGCTTTTGGGGTGGCCCCGTTGCCGGATTTCGCAATCTGTGACCACAATGCCTCAATCAGCACTGCGCCGCAGATCACCACGATGGCGGCGGCCTGCAGGCGGGTCATCGGCTGGGAGAGGATGACGATAGCAAGGGCGGCCGCGATCACCGGCTTGAGGAAAAACAAATATGAGCCGCGGGTGATATCTGGCACCGCGGCCAGGCCTCCGATCCAGAGCCACTGCGTCAAGGTGGTATTCCACAAAGCAATGGTGATCAGCGACCACGCCTCTTTCTGTGAGCGCTCCAGAAGAGTCAGGGGATTCACCCATATACCCCATACGCCACCGACCATCAGCCACAAACCCACGCCCCCAATGAACATCGTGATCGCAGTAATACGCAAAGCGCCGTATTCCTGAATCAGGGGCCGCACTGATACCGCGTAGGTCGAGCCCATTGCGGCACACAGCAGAGCCAGACTAACGCCGGGAAGGCTGCTGGTCCCGCCGCCAGCAAGATCAGCCAGTGCGCCATCCGTCACCAGTAGCGCCACTCCCAATACCGCGGCTACCCCCGTAACCCATTTGGCCACGGTTATGCGTACCCGGTTGATGACCAGGTTAGCCAGACCAACGAAAATCGGAATAGTGGTCGTTACCGTGGCCACCTGGATGACCGAAGCGAAATCGAGCGCCCAGTGAAACGCCAGGTAAGTGATGCTGACACCAAAAAACGACAGTATCGTCAGGCGCAGACCGTATTCGCGCAGCGGTGCCAGCAGATTGCGTGCCGCGGGTGTCAGCAGCGCCCAGAGTACCAGGCCGGCGCCACCAAGCAAAAACCGCCACACCGATACCTCAGGTCCGGAAACTCCAGACAGGACTGCCACGAACTCACTGGATGCGTGTCCGCAGACACCGAGAAAGACGGCACCATAGGCAAACCAGGATCGTTGCCACATGGCTAAATCATCTTAGCGAAATTTACCAGTGCGTCAGCGAGCGCCTGTGGTTTCTCCAGCGGTAGCAGGTGACCCGCATCTTCCCAATCGAGTCGAGTTACCCTGGGCAGGCGGGTGCACAGTTGTGCCACCACCGGGGCATCGAAAAATACCCGATCCTGCAGACCGCTCACTACCAGGGTTGGTAACACCAACTGTTCCCACGGTAAATCCCAGTCGGTCTCTACGGCGGCTGTCATCAATCGGGTGTAGCCATGTGTCGATGACAGATTCTGGTAAGGGGCAGTCCCCAGAAAATCAGCATGATGGGCCGCTTGAAACGGTTCCCCGGTCAGCAAAGGCAGGTACAGATCGGCCAGCAGACGGGTGCCGCCCAGGCTGATTACCCGGGCTAGCGCCTGGTTGACCCAGTGCAGTCGCGGCCCGATCTGGCGCAGCGTATTGAGCAGTACCAGGCCCTCAGCTGGCACACCGGCGAGAATGGCCCGCGCTGCAAACAGGCCACCGATGGATAACCCGCACAGAATTGGCCGGGGTGGGGCAAGCTCGGTGATCAGCCTGGTCAGATCTGAGACAATCAACTTCTGATCTAGGTTGCGATGGACTGCTGCAGGACTCTGTTCCTGGCCGCGCAGGTTGTAGCGCAGACTCCCAAGACCTGCCTGCTGGCAGCCGTTTTCGATTACCCCAGCCCAGGCGTCGAGGTGGCCGGTAAGGGCATTGATGTAGATCACCGTTGGCCTGCCTTCAGCAGGTGGCCGGTATTCGTAGCGTAGGCCCTCATCGGGCCCGAGGGTGAGCAGCGACATCACCAGATCTCCCAAGTGCATCCTGGTGCCGGCAATTCATGCGGCAAAACAGGCTATCAATAATACGGCCAAGTTATCTTAACGGAACGGCCACGGCAACTTTTGCCTAACACCTGTCTGACCTCGATCAGATTGGCGCTGCTCAGGGGTATGCGTGAGCCTGACGTCCGATAAGCGCTTGCACTAAGCCAGCTCCTCTTGCTGGGGTATTTCAGTGATCTCCCACAATTTCCGGGCTATCCTGACATAGTTGATTTGCGATGTATTTTGAGATTGGGATCGACGAGGTGGCGGCAGGCGAGGGTGCATTGCCTACGTGTAAACAACGACGTGTCTTAACAAATAGAAAATCATCGATGATGTGACCATCGTTGGCTACGGCTTGCGCGCGAACTCCGGCAGCGTAGGGCGCCAGATCATCCAGCTGAATATGCGCACAGTATTTTCGCACGCGATTCAGATAGAGCCGTTTGGATAAAGAGGTGGTCAGCTCCGCCGCAGCGGATTTTGAATTTTTCGATAACATCCGCCAAAACCCGGGGTAGCTGAAAGTTTGAAGCAGGTCGCCAGCGCTGATATGGGCACGCTTGTACCCCTCCCGTTTCATTGCCAGTACCGCATTGGGGCCCACGGTAAATCCACCGCCTAACTTTTGTGTCAGGTGCACGCCGAGAAAAGGGCGCTCTGGATCAGGAACTGGATAAATCAGGTGATTGACCAAATTGCTTGGCTGGTTCTTCAAACGGAAATATTCTCCCCGAAAAGGAACAACCCGGTAGTCAGGCGTGTGACCAAAGGCCGATATCATGCGATCGGAGTGCAGGCCGGCGCAGATAACCGCGTAGGCACACTCGAATGTGCCCTTGGACGATATGAGCGTTACCGTAGTCTTGGATTCACGGCCGCTTCGGACTGTGCAGTCGTATTCGATCACCCCCCCACGATCGGCAAACAGTTTTGCCATTACCTGGGCCACCTGGGCAAAGTTGACGATGCCGGTGCTGGGGGACAATAGGGCGCCCACACCACTGATATGAGGCTCGAGTTTGCGCAGTTCATCTACAGATACTTCTTCGATGGGAATATCGTTTTGTGCCGAGCGGGATTTGAGTGCGGCCATCCGAGCCAATTCATCCTGATCGGTGGCGACAATTAATTTGCCGCAAATCTTGTATGGAATTTTGTACTCATCGCAAAATGCGCGTATCGCCATCTTTCCCTCCCGACAAAAGCGGGCTTTCAGACTGCCCGGGCTATAGTAAACGCCGGCGTGAATTACGCCGGAGTTATGGCCGGTTTGGTGCGCTGCCAGGGCAGATTCCTTTTCAAGAAGGGCGATTGATGCCGAGGGGTGGCGAATCTGCAGTTCAAAGGCTGTGGTGATTCCGACAATGCCTCCGCCTACAACCACAAAGTCGAAATGTTTTTCTGCCTTATCCATTGATGACGGGCTTTCTCGAGTTAGGGACGGTCACTCGAGTCTGCAACCAATGCCAGGCTATATAGCATGACAGTGGCAGCGAGAAATGCCGTCATCCCGCCGATGTCATGAGGCGGGCTGACTGTATTTACATCGACTGCAACAATGTTTAAGCCCTTAAGGCCAGAAATTAAAGAGAGCCCTTCACGTGCCGTGGCGCCGCCGAAGGTGGGTGTGCACACGCCAGGCGCACAAGAGGGATCAAAGAAGTCCATATCGAAGCATAGATAGACGGGCCTGCCAGCAAGATTGTCGTGAAGTTCGGATAGCACATCCGCGATACCCCGTAAATTCAATGTATCTCCATCAATGAGTTGGTAGCCTTGGCTTCGGGTATGGCCAAATACACCAGGAATGGTGACTGTGCCGCGGGCCCCGATGTGATAGGACTGGGATGCATCAATCAACTGCTCTTCTGCAGCTCGAGTAAACGTTGTGGCTGTGTTGTAACGATCGTTGGTGCGACTTCCGGTGCTTGGATAGGTATCCGTGTGTGCATCGATGTGGATGACAACGAGATCCGCATGTGCTTTGCTAACGGCGCGTAATTGGGGCAAGGTGACCAGACCATCTCCCCCCATTGTCGCAGGGACTGCTCCAGTCTGGGTCAATTCAGAGGTGGCTTCTTCTATTTTTTCTAGCGAGTGTTCTATTTCTCCGGGCGTGCAGGCCACATTACCGCAGTCGACGACATTGAGCCGCTCCAGCGGGTTGAAATCAAATTCTGGCGGTTGATAGGGCCGCACCAATGCAGACTCGGCACGGATAGCGTCGGGACCCTGTCGTGCGCCTATGCGCGTGGGGTGGGTGCCACAGTCAAAAGGAATCCCGAGTATGGCCGCCCCAGAACCTTTTGGGCTCTGAGCGAATGGGGCTCCCATAAAGCTCATCGGAATGAATCGAGATGATTTGGCCGTCATGAGGCGTCTCCCGCTCTGGGTTTTATGCGTTGGTGAAAGGTTTACGGTTTCTGGACGTTGGGCCAGATTGAACGAATTGCCCGGCAGCTGATCCAATACCCAGTTTGCCAACGGGTGTACAACCCGCTCTTCGCTTGAGAAGCGCCCCTGTGGGGGCTTGAAACGTTGTGCCTTAGTTGTTGCGCTTCGCAAAATTTGCTGTCGTCTGGTATCGCAGTATCCCACATTTTTTCTAGACCATCTTGTAAAATAAAGCCGGGGATTTGTGGCCAAAATGCGCAATGCATTAAAGCGGCGAAAACTAAGATCAACTGAAAAACTATTCAGCCACTAAAGAGGATGAGAAATGATCGAAGGCGTCGTTAAAGACAGCGCCGCTACAGCTTCCTGGAAAACCTACTTTGCCCTGTGCAAGCCTAAGGTTGTTTCCCTGATCGTTTTCACGGCGGTCGTCGGGATCCTGTTGGCATCTGCAGGTGATCCGCCTTGGGCAAGGGCGTTTTTCGCCATTTTAGGCATCGGTCTGGCGGCAGGGGCAGGGGCAGCCGCCAATCACTGGATCGACCGAAGAATCGATGCACTTATGGCCCGAACACAGAACCGGCCATTGCCCCAGCATAAGATTAAGCCGGCATCGGTGGTAGTGTTTACCCTGGCATTGGCTACTGTTTCAATGCTGATTCTCGTGACCCAGGTAAACATGCTCACTGCCTGGCTCACATTTATCTCGATGATCGGGTACGCGATCATTTATACCGTCTTTTTAAAACCCAACACGCCCTACAACATCGTGCTGGGTGGAGCAGCTGGTGCCACACCACCGCTTCTGGGATGGACCGCGGTCACGGGAGAAGTCCATACCGAGGCGCTTCTTTTATTTCTGATTATTTTTGTGTGGACCCCACCGCATTTTTGGGCGCTAGCCATCAAGCGCCGTGAGGAATACAGCAAGGCCGAAGTGCCGATGTTACCGGTGACTCATGGCGTGGCTTTCACCAAGCAGCAGATTCTTTTCTATACCGTCATGCTGGTTGTGATCAGTGTGGTGCCGTTCTTCATTGAGATGAGCGGCCTCATTTATCTATGCGGAGCGATCTCCCTTGGCGTTGGTTTCATCTGGTATGCCTTTCGACTGTTCATGGAGGAAGGGGACAGCCATGCCGGGCCCACTTTCGGATATTCAATCTTTTACTTAAGCATGTTGTTTGGTTTTTTGCTTTTAGACCACTATGCCCGAATACTCATTCGCACCTGGCTGTAACACCGCTTAATTATCTGGGCGGGGTATAGACGATGGATTGCAAGCTCTGTGGATTGCCCGCCACACCAGATATTCGAGAAGATGGCTATGCGTTCTGCTGCATTGGCTGTCGAGAGGTGTATCGTTTTTTTGACGATACCTCGCTACCCGCTCCCGCACCAAAGTTGGCACAAGCAGTGCAAGAGCCGGAAGGCGAAGAGGCGTTTCTTCGTATCGATGGCATGCATTGTTCTTCATGCGAATTGCTGATTGAGAAGCACGCGCTGAAAGTTCCCGGTGTTGTCGCGGCAAAAACCAACTACGCTACGGCAACGGCAAAGATTGTCTATGACCCGGAGCAGGTAAGCGAATCCGATCTGCCAGGGTTGATCAGCCGGTCGGGTTACAACGCACGATTCAGCCAGGACAGCGCACCCAGTTATGATTACCGCATGCCCATGCTGCGGCTGGTTACCGGGGAAAGTCTTGCCGCCACGGTCATGATGCTTTACCTGGCTTTTTATTACCCGTTGCATCTGGGCTTGATCGATATGACAGACCTGGAGCCGGTACGCTGGTTGGTATTTAGCGCCGTGCCCATGGCACTGCTTCTTCTGACAACCATCATGATTGTGTATGTTGCAGCACCTATTTTCCAGGGCGCCTGGGTCGGGCTTCGAACCGGTGTTTTAAACATGGACAACCTGCTTGCCATTGCAATTCTTGCTGCCTACGGATACAGCATTGGTCAATTATTTATCGGCACACTGAGTCTGTATTTTGACGTTGCGGCGACAATCATCGCGGTCGTCACCATAGGGCGGTATTTTGAGCGCGAGGCAAAGGAGAAAGCGACTCAAGCGCTCGCCAGTATCATGGATGCATGGGCACCTCAGGCCCGGGTCTGTCGGGAAGAAAGTCTGCAAATGATACCCGTCAGTGAAGTGCTTCCAGCAGAGCAGATCATTATTCATCAGGGCGAACTGATACCCGCTGACGGAGTCATTGTCCAAGGCCAATGTGCAGTGGATCAGTCGCTGATGACGGGAGAGCCGTTTCCAGTTGACCATGGTGTGGGTGATCGTGTCCTGGGCGGAACGCGCAACGTTGAGGGCTCTATCGTAGTAGAAGTGGGGCATGTGGTTGAAAGCCAGCTCAACAACCTGGCCCGAGTATTATGGAATGCCCAGAGTGCCACGGCTGGAACACTGGGCATGGGCGACAAGGTGGCACGGTTTTTTGTGCCGTTGGTTATGCTTCTGGCGCTGGGCGTGGGTTCCTGGATCTACAGTGGCAGTGGATCGATGGGCGCCGCCTTGCTTGCAGGTATGGCCACGCTGATTGTTTCATGCCCTTGCACCTTTGGCCTGGCGATTCCCTTGACGTCGGCCGTCGGTGTCAGCATTGCATTAAAGAACGGCATTATCATCACCAGTGCCGATGCCTTTGAAAAAGCCCAGGGTATAGGCACGGTCGCGATTGACAAGACGGGCATACTGTCGACTGCCAATATGACGGTGAGTCAGGTACTGGGGCCGCCCGAAATTGCCCAATATGCCGCCGCGGTAGAAAGACTGTCGCCACACCCGATAGCAGAAGCTATCGCCAGGTTGGACTCCGGCCGTGAGGCGCAGGATATTCAGATTTACCCAGGCAAGGGAGCCGTTGCCAATGTCGAAGATCATCGGGTGGCGGTCGGCAGTAAATCACTGTTCACATTGCTGGGATGGGGCATTCCCGAATTCCCAGCAGTTTCTGCTTCGGATCAGGCCATTATTTCTTACGTGGGTTGGGATGGAACGATCCATGGTCTGATTACCACCGAAGATCAGCCCAGGCCCGGCTGGACCGAGGCTGTGAACAGACTGCGTAAAATGGCGCGTGTGGTCTTGCTGACCGGTGCGGAAACCGCCGGGTCTTTTCGTGAGCAATTTGACGAGGCCTTTGCGGGCATTCCGCCAGAAGGTAAGGCAACGGTAATCCGGCAGTTAAAAACCCAGGGTACCGTAGTGATGATTGGCGATGGCAGCAATGATGCCCCTTCGCTGGCCGAAGCAGACCTGGGTATCGCCTTTGGTGCGCCTACTGCACTGGCGGCCGATGCCGCGGATGTGATCATACCGGGTGAGCGGCTGGATCGGATCTTTGTTGCCTTCGAATTGCTTCAGTCGGTGCGCCGCCGTATCCGACAAAACCTGGTATGGGCGCTGTTATACAACGCGATTGCGATTCCGATCGCCATTTCCGGCATGCTTAATCCGCTTTTTGCCGCCATTGCCATGTCATCCAGCAGTTTACTGGTGATATGGAACTCCTCAAGACGCTTTGTTAACGTTGATGCAACCCGAGATATCTCCTTAGATCACCAATCTAGGCAGATGGCGACAAACTGAAGGCCGGAATGGATTCACCCCGGCCCCGGGTGATCCCAAGTGGGCCACGGATGGTTCCCCGACTGGCCCGCGACCCAATTCAATGTATTTTTATAAATGAAAGCCTTGCGTTGATCAGAAATTGATTACGCTGCGAATGGATTTGCCTGCATGCATCAGATCGAAGGCGTCGTTGATTTTCTCCAGCGGCATTTGATGGGTAATGAGATCATCAATGTTGATTTTGCCATCCATATACCAGTCGACAATTTTGGGTACGTCGGTGCGACCGCGGGCACCGCCGAAGGCAGTGCCTCTCCACGCACGTCCCGTAACGAGTTGGAACGGCCGGGTCTTGATTTCCTGTCCCGCGCCAGCCACACCGATGATAATGGATTCACCCCAGCCCTTATGGCAACACTCCAGTGCGACGCGCATAACGTCTACATTGCCGATGCACTCAAAACTGTAATCCGCACCCCCTTTGGTCAGGCTGACCAGATAGGGCACCAGATCCTCTTCGACTTCGTTGGGGTTAACGAAATGGGTCATGCCAAATGCACGCGCCAGTTCCTCGCGGGCGGGATTGAGATCTACGCCGACGATGATATCCGCACCGGCCAGCCGTGCCCCTTGAATTACGTTGAGGCCGATACCGCCGAGACCAAACACTACCACGTTGTCCCCGGGTTGAACCTTGGCGGTGTTGATCACCGCGCCAATACCGGTGGTGACGCCGCAACCGATGTAGCAGACCTTGTCAAAAGGCGCATCCTCGCGAATCTTTGCTAGCGCGATTTCTGGCAGCACCGTGTGATTGGCGAAGGTTGAGGTGCCCATGTAATGAAATACCTGATCCTTGCCCAGTGAAAAACGGCTTGAACCATCCGGCATCAGGCCCTGGCCTTGCGTTTCACGGATCGCCTGACACAAATTGGTTTTGCCGCTGGTGCAGTATTCACACTGACGGCATTCAGGGGTGTACAGTGGAATCACGTGATCGCCTTTTTTCAGGCTGGTAACGCCAGGCCCGGTATCCACCACCAGGCCGGCACCTTCATGGCCCAGGATTGCCGGGAACAGGCCTTCAGGGTCCGCGCCAGAACGGGTGAACTCGTCGGTATGACAGACACCGGTGGACTTGATCTCGACCAGTACCTCACCTTCACGGGGGCCCTCAAGATTTACGGTTTCAATCGAGAGCGGTTTGCCGGCTTCAAATGCCACGGCAGCACGGGTTTCCATGTGTTTCCCTCCAGGGTGATGGTGTCAGGTTAAGAAGCCGGAACAGCAGCCGGTACGGTACTGCTGTGCCGCCTTTATCGCATGAGCGGTTTCAGCAGACAGGGTCTGAGATGGGAGCTACAAATAGATCGGGTGAAGAGCGGATCCGACAGATTCTAAAAAAATCTGAAATCCATCGAATCCGCTGTCTCCATCAGATCGAGATAACAATCAGTATTCCAAAGCCTTGGATCTTCTAAGGCTCAGGAAATACAACACGAACGCATATAACAGCATTACACCAAAGATAAGCATAAAGACGCCAAAGATATACCAGTCACTTTCCCA
>Ga0187827_10006733_pt1 | contig 13008 bp, 11 predicted proteins | sample ETNtaG_39_FD_167969 | JGI IMG/M metagenome (GOLD analysis project Ga0187827, IMG submission 167969) | Marine microbial and viral communities from oxygen minimum zone, Eastern Pacific Ocean - ETNP2014_SV_150_PacBio MetaG (Illumina Assembly) | ecosystem: Environmental > Aquatic > Marine > Hypoxic... | reverse complement strand
TCTGGCAGCCCGTGTAGCTGGCGCATCAGATATAAGGTTGATGTACAAACATATATTTCCAGGAGTGAGTAATCTTTTACTGGTTTTGGCCAGCCTCAGGGTTGGTGGTCTGATATTGACAGAAGCATCATTAAGTTTCCTGGGAGTCGGTATTCCGGCTAACGTTCCGTCCTGGGGACAGATGATCAGTGACGGTCGAGACACCCTGGATGATGCGTGGTGGGTTTCGTTTTTCCCGGGGCTGGGCATATTCCTAACTGTTATGGCGATGAATTTCCTTGGAGATTGGATCCGTGACCGAACTGATCCTCGTCTTCGACAATTACGTGATTGATTAGACTGTTTTCGTCCTCTCGACAATAGTTTTTGCAATTCAATACATATAGGCTTCCATACGCAAAAAAAGGATTTTTGAAGATATGCCAAGCTTTGATCTCGTTATAAAAGGCGGACACGTTATAGACGCCGCTAATAATGTTGATTCATTAATGGACGTGGGGGTCGCAGGACGGGTCGTCGGTGCCGTAGCGCCAAATATTCCAGAATCCCAAGGTCGACGTGTGATAAACGCGTCCGGGATGTGGGTGACACCTGGATTGATTGATATACACGCGCACTGCACCGGATTTTCAGGTGCGATGTTTCCAGAAGAAATGTGTTTTCCGTATGGTGTTACTACCATGGTTGATTGTGGTGGATCTGGATGGCGAACATTTGATGCGTTCAATCGCGATGTCATTCAGAAGTCAGCTGTACGAGTGTTTGCGCTTCTCAACATTGTTGGGCAGGGAATGGAAGGTGATGTTGAACAGGATATAGAGGATATGGATGCTGAGTTGACTTCCGCAAAAATCAGGCAAAGGTCTGATATTTTGGTTGGGGTGAAAGTGGCACATTTTGGTGGGCGGGGATGGGAGTCCATTGACAGAGGAGTCGAAGCGGCACGATTATCAGGTTCTTTTTGCCTTGTTGACCAAAACAGCAAACCGTCCCGCCCATTTGACGAAATGCTCGAACGGCTACGGCCCGGAGATGGCACGACGCACTGCTTTGGATATGGCAAACCGATGATAGGGAATGACGGTAAGGTCAAACAGCATTACATCGATGCTCGAGCACGTGGTGTCAAATTCGATGTCGGGCACGGCAATAACTCGTTCTCATTTTCTATGGCGAAACCCGCCTTGGACCAGGGGTTTCCGCCCGATACGATTTCTACTGACATGCATCGAATGAGCCTGCATACTTCTAGAGCTCAAATGACTGAAGTTATGAGCAAATTTCTTGCTATGGGAATGCCGATACAGGAAGTAGTAGCCCGTTCGACTTGGGAGCCCGCAAAATGGATAAACCATACTGAAATCGGCACTCTGACACCTGGAGCATCAGCCGATATTTCGGTCTTGGAATTTCAGGACCGCCCGTCCGGTCTTTCAGATTCAGGCCCGACTGGTTATCGTATTATGCAAGCGGATGGCCGTCTTATAAACCAGTTGACTATCAAAGATGGTGTAGTCAAGTTCGATTATGATGGTCTATCGAAGGATGACTGGTCCGCAACTCCTGGAACAGATTTGGATATCCCTTAGTTATTGATTTCGGATAGTTCCGCCCTAACGCATACCTTCAACGAAACCGATGCCAGGATAGACCTCCGGAATTAATGCGGTGTCACCGGTCTCAAGCTGCCAGTTCCTTATTTTTTGTGCTAACTCGACGACTTTGCCAGAGAATGTAACGTTGTCGTACAGGTTCACTTGTTCGTAAGGGTCATCGTTCAAATCGTATAGTTCTGACTGATCTCCCACTGATAAGTTCAGTTTCCAGCCATCCCCTGTTATTACGCAGCGATGTGGGATCTCTCTCATTCGCTCTAACTCACTCAACGGGAATGTCTGATCAACGCTTCTTCCATTCCAATCGAGGTATACATCGTTTTCTTCCAGAGATTTTTTTGCTTCCACATCTTCCATGCGGGATTGGCCCTGTAAATGGTCAGGAACCTTGTGACCCATCAACTCCAGCAAAGTTGGGATTGTATCGATATGAGAGTATCGTCCCTTGACCCGGTAACTTTCTAACCATGGGACGCGAAGCAACATTGGTACTTTGGCTGACTGTTCGTACATGACTATCTTTTGAAAAATATTGTGATCTCCCATCTGATCTCCGTGTTCAGACGTGAAAACCACGATAGTTTCTTCACTGATTCCGGCTTTTTCTATTGCATCGAGTATTTGTCCTACTGCCTTGTCCATGAGCGTTACAAGACCGTAGTAATTTGCTTGAATCTTTCGAAACTCTTTCTCGCTAATAGTCTGCGGCCCACCGAGTTCATCATCGGTTTTAGGTATTGATGTCCCGTAATCTTCGTTTTTGATCTCTGGGGCATGATCGAGAATAAAGAATTCCTTTTTAGCTTGCTCCTCCGCCATAAGGGTGGCCATTCTTGAAGCGTCACCTGGAGGATCTACTCTGAAAACAGGAGTTTGCGGGATATCATCAGGTTCATAAAGGTCGTCAAATGGTCCTGTGTATGGAGGATGTGGTTCAAAGAAGTTGACACATATAGCGAACGGGTTTTCCTTATTGTGATCTATGAATTCGCTGACTTTGCGACCTAGATATGATGCCTTGGTATGCTCCTCGGGTAACTGGGCGGCAAACGACCTTGAGAATACCATCTTGCCGCTGGATTCCTTCTCCGGCTTGTATCCTTGAGATATCAGGTAGTGATGGTAATCACTTAGGATTTCATTATTTTCCTCTTTGGTTGACCAGACCCTGTATTGGTCCTCAAGTGAATGCCATTCATCCCATCCTCTTCGTTTTTTCACTTCGTCGCCCAGATGCCATTTACCGTAATAAGCAGTGTGGTAATCATTCGGGAAAAACTCAGCAAAAGTTTTTATATCGTCGGCCAGCGGTATATTGTTTTTGGTACACCCGTTTGTATGAGGCCATAGCCCTGTCATCTGGGTCGATCTTGACGGCGTACATATTGGAGCGCTGACATATGCGTTTTCAAAGACGATGCTATCTTCAGAAAGTCGATTTAAGTTTGGAGTTTTAATCCAGTCGTTACCGTAGGCTGACATGGTGTCAACTCGTTGTTGATCGGTGAAAATATAGACTAGATTCGGTTGGTTTTTTCGTGTCATTTAATGTCCGTTGACTTAAACGATCTTGCTATTCGGAATATGTACCGGATTATAATCCCCAGGTCATACGCATAACGTAAGTTATAAGCAAAATTAGTGGGATGAATCTCGATGCACTACAGGCACCTGGGCAATTCTGGTTTGGAAGTATCTGAAATAGGTCTTGGAGCAAATAGTTTTGGAGAACCGGGCCGGCGTGACCGGGCTGAAGCAGCAGCAATAATTCACGCTGCCATTGATCACGGAATCAACTTTATAGATACGTCGAACGTCTATGCGCAGGGTGTGTCTGAAGAGTACATAGGACATGCACTCAAGGGTCGTCGGGGTGAAATGCTGATCGGAACTAAATTCGGTAGCATGCGTCGACAGGGACCCAACAATTTCGGTGGATCGCGTAAGTTCATCATGAGGTCGGTTGAAGAAAGCCTCCAGCGACTACAGACTGACTACATTGACGTATACATGATTCATCGTCCTGATCCGCGCATGCCAATGGAGGAAACACTGCGAGCACTCGATGATCTAGTTACACAGGGCAAGATTCTTTACACTGCCGGTTGCAATTTCGAATCATGGCGTTTCGTAGATGGATTTTGGAGATCCAAAACGAACAACCTTGTGAGTTTTTCAGCTTCTCAATTTGCTTACTCGATGATGACCCGCTCAGCAGAAGCCGAAATGATTCCTGCATGCAGAGTGCTTGGAGTTGCAGTTATACCCTATTTGCCGCTTGCTGCCGGATTACTTTCAGGCAAAATATATACTGATGGGATACCCCCCGCCGGGACACGGCTTGCTATCGAACAGCAATCAAGCCAACGTTGGATTACTCCTAAGAATCTAAAACTCGTATCTTTACTGGATAATTGGGCACAAGAACGCGGACATTCCGTTTTAGAACTGGCGTTTTCATGGCTTCTAGCCGAGCCTGTTGTGTCCACTGTGATAGCAGGAGCAAGTTCATCAGAGCAAATTCGGCAAAATGCATCTGCAGCCGAATGGAAAATCACTTCAGAAGAGCGCCAGGAAGTGACTGCAATACTGGACGCTAACCCACCTGAAAATGCAGGCCCTTACTACTCAACAGCAGGTTATTTTTACGAACCGACTGCCGAACCACCGAGACAATAGTCGAAATAACGCGTGCTCTGAGTATGTTTTGTGATCGACGTGCGTAGTCTATTAATCCCGGACTATGTCTCGGTAAGAATGAACCCAGGCGGAGCGTCATGTTTATGGGACATCTCCACCGGACGGTAATGGCTTCCGTTATAGACATTGCCCGAGTATACGATCGTTTCTGCAACGATTTTTTCATTGGAAGTCCGCTGCTCATGCAGGACATCGAGGTAGGTGAAAGAGCCGTTCTCAATTCTACTGACCACCACGTCGGCTACAGAGCCTGGGGTCAATGATCCGAGTTCCTTCTCCTGAGATAGGGCTCGGGCTGGTATGCGGGTGGACATTTCGATCACTTCTGGCAAAGAGATCCCAAGGGCGAGCATCTTCGACATTGTCGTGGGCATGTCGTATACCGGACCGTCAATGTTACCGATGTGCACATCGGTACTTATCGTGTCCGGCATAAACCCTTGTTCTATCGACTGTTCTAAGGTCCTGAAAGCGAACCCTCTAGCTCCATGGCCAATATCAAGATAGATGCCTCGCTCTTTGGCATCTCGTATTTTCTGCCAGAGTTTCCCCCGGTGGTCAAATATTGGAAAACGGAAGGCTGCGTGGAACGTGTGAGTGAGTATGTCGCCAGTATTCATCCAGTCGAGCAATTGAGGAATTGGAGCCCCATATGCCTCGCACATGAGAATGCCACCTCCAAAGTCAGCTGCCTCTCTTGCCAAGGGAAGGGACGCAAAGTGCTGAGAATGGTGGAACTTCACCCCTAAAAGAGTGTCGTAGCTGGTTATAAGATCTTTGACCTCTGAAACACCCGATGGGTTTGGCCCGTATGGGTCGGGCATTCTTACCAGTGAGTACAGTCTGACCTTCGTATTTTGTATGTCAGATTCCCAGTAATGAGGGTACTCTCCCGGCGTAGCGGTTCCTGCATCAAGCGCGGTAGTCACTCCGAATGCGAGGTTCGTAGTGTCAGAATCAACGCTTGGTTGGTTACCACGAGAAGTGTAATTGTGCACGTGAAGATCGATAAACCCAGGGGTGACAATCTTCCCGATCGCATCAATGACATTTTCCGCCTGGTCCACGGGTAAAGATTTACCGACTTCTGCAATATTTTTCCCAGATATGGCTACATCTTGAACAGAATCAACTCCAGAATATGGGTCAATTACTCGCCCGCCAGTTATAAGAATTTTCCAGCGCATTTCTTACCTTAATTTAATAATCCAGCAATCCTAGTTATCACAGTTTCCACATCCTCATCCGACAGCATCTGAACTCCTATCGCGATAGTCTTTCCGCCATCGTGGGTACGTGTCCATATTGGCGGGTCACCCTGTTCGAGTTGGCTTATTAGCTCTAATCCTGTTAATGCAGATTTGGACTCGTCGATATGTATAACGACGTTTACGTTAGGTCCTAGCTGAGCAGATGTAGGAATCGTGATAGTAACCCCAGGCACACCGGTCAAGCCACGTTTGAAAGCTGTCCTTTTTGCGTCCTCTATAGCGAGTCGATCTTCGTGGTTGATAGTAAACCACCTGCGTAAGGCCGCAGCAACTCCTATTACCTCTCCTCGGTCTGTTTTGTATGGTCGCCCATACCCACGTGGTAGTCCCTTAATGCCTGCCACTTCTACTCCAATAAAATTTTGTTGAAATGCAGACTCAACCCATTCAGATCGTCCGGTGCATATTCCCGTTGAATGCGGTGATCCAATGTATTTGGCTCCAAAAGCGACAATATCCCCTGTCTGTGCCACTCTTGTGAACTGGTCGAGTGGATAAATTTGACCAGCTGCATCGACTATGAGGCGAATATCGTGCCTGTCGGCGAGTAAACGAGCCTCGTCTATCGAAACCCAATCATCTCCCCACTGACCGCTTTCGTAGTAGGCAATTCCAGCTGTCTTAGGGCCTATAGCCGCTTCCATTTCCTCGACGGTACAACCATCTTGCCGTCCGACTTCTTTAAGTTTAGCTCCAGCCAATGTGAAGCAACGTTTGTACGTATAGTCATGACCTTTTTGGAAAACGAGTTCATTTCTATCGAAGGATGATGTATCCGGGATGCTGGCCATTTTATCTCGATCGTTTCCAGCCAGTGCAGCTGCACTTCCCAATGAAATCGCAGCCGCCGCGCCCGAAGTGACAAATGCAGCTTCGGTACCGAGTGTCTCAGCGATAAAATCACCGGTTTTCCTCAGTAAATCTTCGAATACGACATAACCTGAGTTCATGGCTTCATCCATCGCCTGTTGAATTTCGGGAGGTGGAGTAGAGCCACCGAGTAGGGTTTGGTTGCCGCGTGCGTTAATGCCCGGTGTGACCCCAAACTGTTCATATATTCCTGTCACCGTAGCCTCCATAGCGATCTGTTGTCGCTAGGTATGTGTCATTATGTCGATGAAATTTCAATTTTCTTTCGTTGCAGCGTAGTTCTATCACAAGTTGGTTCGATAGAAATTATCTACGTGACGAAAATTGGCTTCTAAATATTTTGCGAATGGACGGAGGATTCGAATTATGTCGAGCGATCCACTTAATAACCCTGTGTACGCCAGGTTTGGCGTTACCCCGTTGATAAATGCTGGAGGAACTCACACTACTCATGGTGGATCAATGATGAGCGCAGAGGTTCGTGAGGCTATGAGCCTGGCATCCGAGTCTTACGTGAACCTTGTTGAGTTGAAAAGAGCAACCGGTGATTTTGTTGCGGAGGTTACAGGAGCGGAAAGCGGACTCATTTGCTCTGGAGCAGCGGGTGGGCTTTTATTGGCCACCGCGGCCGTTATGACAGGAACCGATGCGAATAAAATCGCCCAGCTTCCAGATACAACAGGATTAAAAAATGAAATTCTGACGCAGAACAACAATCCAAGTGGATACATGAAATGCCATGAGTATGCAGGTGCTCAAATCAAACTATCAGGTAATGAAGATGGTGCAACATCTGCACAATTTGAGGATTCAATATCAGATAAGACCGCTGGGATTCTCTATACGTTCGCCTATGGTCCAGCAAGAAATGGGCTATCGCTTAAACAGACCGTCGAGATAGCTAACCACAATGGGGTACCGGTTATCGTTGATGGCGCTGCTATGCTGCCCCCGAAATCTAATCTGACTAGATATATCGATGATGGTGCCGACCTGGTCACCTTCTCGGGTGGAAAGTACATAGGAGGACCACAATCGGCAGGCCTACTTGCTGGGCGTAAGGATCTTATTGAAGCTGCATTACTTAACAGTGGACCAGAAATGGCCGTTGGGCGCCCCGCCAAAGTTGGACGAGAAGAAATGATCGGAATGGCTACGGCACTGCAATTGTTCATAGAATCAGACGACGAGCAGCGTATGACAGCAATGAAAGATCAAGCTGACCATATTCATAATCGACTGAAAGATCTGCCCGGGGTTACCGTTTCTGTAGAACATGATCATCTACAGTTTCATGTCCCGAATTGCGTGATCAAGTTTAATGGTGATGTAACTGCAGCGGATCGCGTCTGGCAAGCGCTCCACCGAGGAAATCCTCGGGTTTATATAGCGCGGATTGACGGCGGACTGGCTGCCAACATGGTCAACCTGGCAGCTGGTCAAGAACTGGTTGTGGCTGATCGTCTCATCCAAGCCATCAACCAATCTATGGAGTAAGTAAAACATTGCCGCTATATACAAATATGTGTTTATTTAATAAATCATAATAGTCTTAGGTCTGTTGGGTATATGTTAAATTCGCCGTGGATTGTGGTTTTTGTTGCCTGTTGAAGCAACAACTGATCAATCAATTCGACTGAGTAAAACAGTCTCGTTCTAAATTGGCTCTGGTTTCTGATAACGACCTCTATCACGATCAGAGCCAATTTTATTTAATCTCGTGACGGCATGGACTATTACCACCTAAAGAGGTCAAATTTATGAAAAAAAAGAAACGTTATTTATATTGTGATGACATTTATCAACGACGATTCAAGTATCAGGCTTTTGTGAACTTAGATTTAACTGAAATGGATATGTACCGTTAAACAAGTGAGTATAAATTTCATGGTGAGATAATCGTTTTATGTGAGCCTTTCAAATAAGAGAAATGTCATGAAAATTACTGATGTCGAAATAATCGTTGCAAACATACCGCAACCAGGGGTTATGGACGAATCTCCTGCCAAACTTGAAGCGTCGCGATTAACAACTACTATACGAGGCCGACCCACAGGCCTCGACTCATCCGAAAATGCAGATGTCAAGGCCCCTCAAATAGTAGTGATCGTGGTTAAAACAGACTCAGAGTTAGAAGGATACGGTTTTGGCTGGGGCACGAAAGGTGGTATGCGTACGGCACATACCATTGCAGAAGTTTTTCGCCCTGAACTGATTGGTAACGACCCTTTGGATCGTGAACGATTGTGGCATTCAGCACATCGGGCAGACCGTTATGGAGGTCTTGCTTCTTTCAATTCATATGGCCCACTGGATGTTGCTTTATGGGACATTGCATCGAAATCTGCAAATCTTCCGCTGTACAAACTTATTGGTGCTTATCGCGATCGAATTCCCGCATATGCTAGTTCGCCTTTCATGCGAAGTCCTGAGGATTACGCTTCACTGGCAATTGAAGCCAAGCTTAAAGGTTTTACCGCTTTCAAACTTCATCCACCGGGAGAACCTGACCTTGACATTGCTTGTTGCAAAGCAGTCAGAGCAGCCGTGGGACCTGAATTCGTGTTGATGAGCGACCCGGTTGGCGGGAATTATGATCATGAAGACGCTGTACGAGTAGGACGAGCATTAGAAAAACTACAGTATTTGTGGCTTGAAGAACCCCTTTACGATCACGATATACATGGCCTCGAACAGCTTAGCCGAACTTTGGATATTGCAATTTGTGCTGGTGAGTGGAATTCAGACTTCTTTTCAAAAATCAATTACCTTAGATCTGGTGCGGCAGACATCATACGCGCAGATGTTTCTTGGACTGGCGGTATAACCGGGAGTTTGAAATCCGCTCATATCGCTGAAGGATTTGGAGTCAATTGCGAAATGCATATGACCGTGCTTTCTTTAATGGATGTTGCCAATCTGCACGTGGCGCTCGCGATTAAAAATTGTAGATATCTGGAACTTCCTTTTCCTGATGGAGCGACCTTTGGGATTAAAAAACCACTAGAAATCGACAATGAAGGTTATGTACAAGCACCCAGCGATCCGGGGCTTGGCGTTGAAATTGATTGGAATGTCATCAACAGAAACACAGTTGTCCGGATATAAAGCTCTTATATTGTTTGCGCCTGATTATTTGAACTGTTCGTTCCTTTTCAATGGAAGTATTGTCAAAACCTCAGGATTGATGCTGAAATCGATTAGTTTATTAATCTTATTTTCGTTGATGTCAGGCTGCGATTCAGGTGGTTCCAACACTATGTTTTTTGACGCAAAGTTATCTAAGTTAGGTGAAATTGAGTTTTCATCTCCGGCTTTTAAAACCGGTGATCTGATTCCGATAAAGTTCACTTGCTACGGGGACGATTTATCTCCTCCCCTTCGTTGGTCAGACGTACCTGGCAATCCCCGTTCGATAGCGATAATCATGGATGACACATACCTTTCAAGCAAAATTGTCCGACACTGGTCGATTTACAACATACCAATTGCCACGCTCTCTCTTAAACCTGCGCTGCTATCGAGACAGCAAATTGAAAACACTTTTATGCAGGCTGAAAATGACTTTGAACATTATGGCTATACCGGTCCTTGCCCACCGACAGGGGAAGAGCATGAATACGTATTTTTCATTTATGCTTTATCACAACCACTTGATCTCTCAGGTACGTCAGGGCCGACGCAACTCACTAATGCAATGCAGGGTTACGTCATTGCTTACGGATCGTTTTCAGGCCGTTATGTTGGCAATTAATTGAATGTTAAATCTGATTTCATTCAACAAAGAGTCTTAACCCACCCACTAAACGAAACGCTTTGCTCAACAATTCCTTCCTACATATACCAGGTTTTACTATCTATGAAGAGGAAGAATTATGGGCTTCTGGTGTAACCACATGGGCACAAGCGATAAATTCAGACAGATTAGACTCAAAGCAAGTGAGGTTTCTTGAACGATCCACTCAGGCCTTGAACGAGCGGGACTCCATATTTTTCAATGAACGTTTCACTGCCAGAGAGCGCTGGCGTTTGTTGCCTGATTTTGAAAATGAAATAGCTTTCCTTGATATAGAAACCACCGGCCTTTGGAAAGATGCTTACATCACGATGTGTGGAATTCTTGATGCAACAGGCTTTAATGCTTATGTTAGAGGCGATAACCTTGACGACCTAGTTTCAATATTGGACGAATACAAACTTGTAGTTACGTTCAATGGAATTTCCTTCGATATCCCTTGGCTTAAGAAAGAACTGGGGCCAATACTGAACGATACAGCCCATGTGGATCTGATGCATATCCTTCGAAATGTCGGCTTAATCGGTGGTTTAAAAAAGATAGAAAGAATTTGTGGACTTGATAGAGGCGATGATCTTTCGTTGCTGAGTGGGAGAGATGCCGTATCGCTTTGGAATATGGCCCAGGAAGGTGAACCCCACGCGCTTGAAACGCTTATACGTTACAACGCTGAAGATGTTTCATCTCTTCCGATATTGACTGAAGTGGCTTACAAAAGAAATTCGCTGGGAACACCTATGGCTAAATATCAATTCTTACCTCCCGCAAGATTTGACACATCCTTGCTCCCATATGATTCTGGCTTAGTTAGATACCTATGCAGATCAGCGACAAAATGAGTGCTAGACTTGCAACTCGACGTGCGCACATGCGCGCGAAATGGCTACTTCACACACCTGCATGCGCTACTAATAAACGCATACAGGAACGACTGGCTTGATTATTTGTCGGCACTTAAATATACCGAGCATCCGATCCTTGCGAATACTGTTTTTCTCGCGGCCTGGGGCGGTTGGCCCGATGCGGCAGAATCAGCAACACGGTCACTTCGAGAACTGGTGCGTCAATTTTCTGCAACTAAATTTGCTTCAATCGACGCGGAGGACTTTTACGACTTTGCAGAGCAGAGACCTGTAATTACAAATCAATCTGATGGGTCACGAGAACTTATTTGGCCAAAAAACGAGTTCTTCTACTGGAAAGCTGACGACGGTGGCCGAGACCTGCTTATTTTTATAGGCGTTGAACCAAATTTGAAATGGCGGACATACACTGACCTGATACATCAGGTGGCTAACGAGAGTGACACTAAGCTTTTGGTCACGGTCGGTGCTCTACTCGACTCAGTTCCCCACACTCGTTCTCCGAGGGTCACAGGTTCATCACTGAATACAAATCTTGGTAAAGAATTTGAGCACATTAAATATGCTGTGCCTAATTACGAAGGCCCCTCTGGTCTCACGTCAGTTCTAATCGACCGACTGGCTCAAGATGAGGTTCCGGCAGCTAGTATCTGGGGCCATTCACCACACTATCTACAGGTAGCTCAGAACCCCACGCTCACTCACGCAATACTTTCAGAACTGCAGCAATTTATTTCGGTGCCTGTTGACCTCACGAAACTTGCACGAGACTCCGAGGAGTTTGATGAAAATTTGGTCAGGGCTCTTGCGGACCAACAAGAAATTGAGGGATACGTCAAACGACTTGAAGAAAGGTACGATTCTGAAGAAGAGTATCGGCAAAGTCCTGAGCCAGCAGCGCTCGTTCAGGAACTTGAAGATTTTTTACGCCAACAGCGGGACACAGATTCTTCTACTGATAGCGAGGAATCTGCGGGTTGAGTAAGATTGCCGACCGATTGACCAAATTAGGCCAGACCGAAAGAACTGGGTTTGGTTTCGGAGTTCGGTCCTCAAGTAGAAAAATCCCCTTAATTCTTGTAGTGGTAACCATCGATAAACCAACAGATATTGAGGGTTTAGCAGCCGACGTATTTATTTTGTCGGCTGGTCCCAAAGGTGCACCCCAAACAAAAACCTTGAAAAACGTTGACCTTTGGGGAGTTGCTGTAGCAGGTGGAACAGACTCAAATATCACCACAGCAGTCGGCTCGGGTGCAGATTTTCTTGTTATCGAGGCAGAATCTACTCCGGGGGGTGCTTTGAGGGATGATGACCTCGGGAAAGGGCTTGTCGTAGATCTGAACATTTCCAAGAAACGTGCCAAGGCCATTGATAACGGACCTTTTGATTTTCTTATTCTCGATGGGACTTCTATAAATTTGCCTTTGAATGTCGGGGGTGTTCTTGAGCTTCAAGAACAATTGGCAAATTATTCACGGCACATTTTTTTACGTTTAACTCAACTCCCCAGTAATCAGGACTTGGAACTTTTACGTGATATCGGTATCTCTGCTTTGCTTTATGATTTTAAAGCCGCAGAGAAAATTGAATTCACTGCGCTTAAAGAATCTATAGATCAGCTGAAACCGAAAAAAGACAAAAGCTCAACACCTGCTGTTTTACCATCCGGTGAATCATCCCTCCATGAAACTGAATTTGACGGATATGATGAGGAGGAAGACCTAGAATAACGATCGTGTCACCGTAAGAAATATTCTGTGGATTAATATAGATACGAGAGATCAAAAGTAGAAAACCATGACAAATTACACAATTATTGGACTTGGTCGGATTGGGACCTCTCTTGGTATGGCAATTCGTGGACGCCAAGGAGGAAAATCTCGCGTGGT
>Ga0187827_10006732_pt1 | contig 13008 bp, 12 predicted proteins | sample ETNtaG_39_FD_167969 | JGI IMG/M metagenome (GOLD analysis project Ga0187827, IMG submission 167969) | Marine microbial and viral communities from oxygen minimum zone, Eastern Pacific Ocean - ETNP2014_SV_150_PacBio MetaG (Illumina Assembly) | ecosystem: Environmental > Aquatic > Marine > Hypoxic... | reverse complement strand
AGGGTTACCGCCCCTTCGGAGCCGTCGATACCGCCGGAACCGAGATGATAAGTCCTGACACCGGCCAGCAGGGCGAAGGCTTGAATCTCGCTTACTACTTCGCCCATAGTTACCGGCGCGAGCCTGAAAGGCAGCCCGGTGCTGTATTTGAAGTGGTAGATGCCGGAGTGCCTGGCCGCCTCAATAACCGAAGGTACCAGCTTCTCTAGACCTATCGGCATGATAAGATGGGCATCCCGCGGTATCACGATGGGCCAGGCCATGCCGATAGTGCCGCCTTTCCGGCTGGCAACACAGATGCCGGCATTACCTTCCGTGTCTATGGCGTTGCCCCCCTTGATAAAGACGTCATCTGGACCGAAATCAAGTATTTCCACGCTGGAATCCGCCCCTTCCACCATCTTCCCTTTCTTGATAACGTGCGAGGCGCAGGGAGGCGGTCCCGTATTGGAATTGGTGATGCCGCCGCCAATGAAGCCCACGGTCTGGTCGGCTTTCGGTTCCACTTTGACGCCGAGAAGCTCTTCGGTGACAAAGGCGTTGGTGATGCCCCGGGCAATAATTATCATGCCGTTTTTATAGGCATTCCGCACTTCGGGGAGGGCTACCGTGGCCCTAGCTAGGAGCCGCCGGGACTCGGCCGGGTTAAGGACCACCAGGGCGGAGACCTGTTTTTCATCGGGTTCTGGTCGGGCTAGTGCTACTTCGTAAAACAAGAGATGCCTCCTTAAAATAATCGTATGGGTAGCCTCACGGATTTTACCCCCGCTATTCACAGAAGTCAATTTTAACAGCTGTGCCCGGGTGAAAAGTAGGCCAGGCTTTCTTGATAAATGAGACCGGATAAGTCTAAGATAATAGTGATGAAATCGGTCCTGGTCCACGTCTGCTGCGCCCACTGCGCGGCCTATACCGTCGCTTATTGGCGGGAGACGAGCTATAAAGTCAGCGCCTTCTGGTATAATCCCAACATTCACCCCTATACGGAGCACCAGTACCGCCTGGCAGCGATGAAGTCACTGGCGTCGGAGATAGTCTTGCCCCTGACGGTAGCCCAGGGATATGGTCTGGCGGAATACTTCTGCCAGGTAGTCGGGCACGAAGCGGAGCGTTGCCGGTACTGCTTTCAACTGCGCCTGTCCCAAACGGCGGAGACCGCTCGCCGTAAAGGCTTTAACGCTTTCACCACCACCCTGCTTATCAGCCCTCACCAGAAGCACGAGCTAATCCGGGAGGTCGGCGACGCGGTGGCCCAAGAAAAAGGCGTGGCGTTCCTCTATGCCGACCTGCGGAAGCGCTACTCGGAGAGCCGGCATATGACCAAGGAGTTAAATCTTTACCGTCAGCAATACTGCGGCTGCCTTTATAGTGAATGGGAACGCTATGCCGAAGAGTAACCGGACGCGCGGCCGGGTCTGGCTGGCCCTCGCCGTTATTTTAGTTCTGGGACTAAACGGGTGCAGCTCACCGCCGGAAGTGGCCAAAGTTATCCAGGTCATTGACGGCGATACCATTACCGTCGCCGGCGGCTACCGGGTAAGGTATATCGGTATTGATGCTCCGGAGGTTTACCCGGAGAAGGAGGCGTATGGTGCGGAAGCTTGGCAGGCGAACCGCCTTCTGGTGGAGGGTAAATCGGTCCGCCTGGAGCGGGATGTTTCCGAGGCGGACAGGTACGGCCGGTTACTGCGCTACGTTTACGTGGACGATATCATGGTCAATGCTGAGCTGGTAAGGCAAGGGCTGGCCGAGGTTAAAGCCTACCCACCCGACATTAAATACCAGGATCGGCTGGAGGGACTGGAGTCGGTCGCGAAAGCGGTGGGGCGGGGTATCTGGACCAAATGAACAGAGGGTCTCCAGAGAGGCCCCTGCCTGGTATGAATGTTGGTAAGTTGTCGGTTTAGTCTATCGCCGGCCCTTCCCTTCCCTTGGCGAAAACACGCATCTGACGGCCGCGCTCCGTCTCGTTGAGGAAATAGGCGGGCGGTGGCAGCTGGTCCGAGGTCTCCGGATTCTCCAGTCACTCCTCTGCCAATCATCATTAGACTACTCCCAATCGTAGCCGCGTTTTGATTTCTCCCAATACAGGATGTCTGGGTCCGTGGTAACGAACAAAGATTACCTTCCCACCATGCCCGATCGTGCGTAAGGCAACCCCCAAGGCAGCGGTGGTCTTGCCTTTCCCGGTCCGGTGAAGACAATTACTCCGCGTTCTTTTATTGCCTCTGTCATTTCTAGATCTCCTTTGTTAAGACTTTTTGAGTCGGCATCAGCCGAGCTTACCATATCTCTTCACCGCTCCCACTAGTGCCTCCATGTTCTCCCTGGGTACAGTCGGCCAAATATCGCATCCGGGCCATATAGCATTAACGCCGCTCGTAATCGCCTCCTTGACGGCGTTATCGATATCCTCAGGTTTCCCTTCTACCATTACCCCGTAAGGGTCGATGTTTCCAAAGATGAGCTTATCAGGCCCTAACTTCTCTCGCGATTTGGCCACGTGGTTCCTCTGCTCCACACTGATGGCGTCAGCCCCACAGGAGGCCATCAACTCGACAATGTCATCGGTATCGCCACATATGTGCAAGATATTGGGCGAGGCTATGGCGCTGAAGATATGCTCCAAAGGAGGCTTTATTAGCATTTTAAACATGCGTTGGCTTAGTATATCCATTCCTGCTCCCATCTCACGAACGGTTATGTAATCAGCACCAGCCGCTCTATAAATCTGCGAAATCTCAATGATCACTCCAGCTAGGGTGTCTAGTATCTTACCTATCGTCTCCGTATCCTTGAACGACATCTTGTTTAAGTCGGCGAGGTCAACGAGCTGCCCGGCTAAGGTGTAAGGCCCTAAAACCCAGGCTCCTATGGCCACTTGGCGCCCCAACTCCTTATTTAGGTAGCGAATTGCTTCGGTTACCAGTGGTATCCTCCCTGCTCTCGCTAAATCCGCTGGTATCTTCAAGTTTAAATCCTTTACTTTGTCCCCTATTTTCTCAGCTATGGTGGGGTAAACAACGTCATCGCGGTGGGAATAAAAGTTAACCACGGCACCTAGTGCCTCGGCTTCGATCCCCAGATCAAAAGGGACTATGGCACACTCAAAACCAAGCAATTGAAACGTCGAGGCAGCCATACTTGCCATCTTACGGGCATCCGTATGGATGTCTGAGAATTTCCAGCCATATTTCTCAAGTCCGTGTATCGTCACATTCCCCATGCCGCTGAAAACGGGAATACGGTCTATCTCCTCCTTACCAAAAAGTCTGAGAACTCGCTCTCTGGAACTAAGTTCTGTTGTCATAATATCGGCTGTCCTTTCTCTTTCAGTAACTGCTCCACTGCCTCCGGGAAGAGTAGGTTCAAAGGGTGTGCGCCGCTAGGTAATGGCATACTCTCAGTGTAAGCCAAGATAGCTAACAGACTTGTAGTAGCCGCTACCGCTGGGAAGACCCTACTGGTGCCAGCTACGGGGCCATAGAAAATAAAGTCACTTCCCATAGCGGTTATAGCTTCTATGGAGGCATCGACGGCCGCGAATTTACTTCTGTTCTCCGTCCCCAGTGATTTCCTCCACATATAAGTGCCGTTGGAAGGAGCACAACCCACGGGTAACCCGAATCTTTGTTTGATAAGGTGATTGGCTAGTAAAGAAAAAGCGGTAAACGGTAGACTCATTACTGCCGTGTCTACCAAAATACTCTGGAAATCACCTTTCTCTACCAGAGGTAGTATCCGCTGAAGCGACTTGATTCTCCCATTGGGCCCTTTGTCTTCTGTATCGAAGACCTGTACCACAACGTGCTTTATGCCCAATTCCTTAAGTTCTGCCACCTGCCCTTCGAGATCTTCATCCCACGGGGTGATACTGTTGTAGAGTACGCGATCCTGGAGTCCTAGCTCGGCTATGTAACGTGCTGCTGCCACTCTTGTCTTCTGCATCCATATGTCAATGGCAAAGGGCATATCAGTCACGTTAGTAAAAAAGTCTACGTAGGTCTTTATCTCATCTGGAGTGTTGGCGACCATAGCCACCATGCCCGGCAGACCTGTCTCTTGAGAGAATCGTTCCATCTCGCGGATTCGCTCCTTGGCTCCTTCCTTGTTAAACTTACCCTCCTTACGACTCTCAATAAGCGTATCTCCCTTTTGGAACATGTTGCCGATTAACAGCGGTGCATTCTCTCCTGGTTGGCCGCCTGTTCTGATGCCAGCAATATTGCAGACTCTTTGTTGTAAGTCGTACTTAAGCATTTAACAATATATTTCCTATCTCAAGCTTCCTTCACTACCCTTTCGTAGAGAAGGTGATTCAAGTGAGGGAAAGTATCCTTCATGTGAGGTAGCCACATAGCCTGCCCAAAAAACTTATCAAAATCTGCCTCCACAGTTAGTTCTACATATTCCACCTGCCTGGCCACTTTATCTGCTTCTGTCCTCTTATCCACATCGAGGAGAACGATACGGGCTCCATCCCCGGCCGCATTACCCACGGCGTAAACTTTCTCTAAAGCACAGTCCGGGAAAAGGCCTAGGCACGCCGCCGATTCCTTGTTGATGTAACTGCCAAAGGCTCCGGTAAGAATGACCTTGTCCAAATTATCTATGCCGAGGTGGCGCATCATGATTTTGGCTCCGGTGTACATCGCCGCTTTGGCTAGCTGGATATTCCTTACATCGTCTTGGCAAACGATGATATCCTGACCGATGAAGGTTTCATTTGCCCAGGCAATGACGAATTCTGGCTGTCCCTTATTGATACGGAAACGGCGAGACTCAAAATCTTTTTTGAAGCGGCCGGTGTGGTCGATAATGCCTGCCATGAACATTTGAGGTACGGCATCAATTATTCCTGAGCCGCAGATACCCTTCGCCTTCACATCCTCTAAATCAGTATGCCAGTCCTCCTTACCGATAACCTTGAAACGTACTTCCTTAGTGACTTTGTCTATCTCAATCTTCTCAATAGCCCCCGGAGCGGCACGCATTCCGTGTTTTATCTCGGCTCCTTCAAAGGCGGGGCCGGTGGCACAGGAACAAGAAATTAGCTTTTGCTGGTTACCTAAGACTAGCTCACCATTGGTGCCGATATCAATGATAAGCTCCTTGCCAGGCTGTTTGTAGGGTGCTTCGGCAATTAATACCGCTACATTATCCGCTCCAACAAAACCAGCCTCGATAGGAAGAATATGGACATAGGCTCCCGGAGAGATCTTGATACCTAGGTCGCGCACATCGGTGCTCCGTGGTGCCTCACTTTTCTTACCGGCTTCGACTTCTGGGAGTATGTTGAGTCCTATGTCACGGGCTTTAATATCAAGTGAGTGGTGTAGCGCCGGAGGGAAAGGAGATCGGCCGATATACCTCGGGTCGATATTAAGCAAGATATGGTGCATACAGGTATTGCCGACTATGGTCATATCAACAATGTCTTGACGCTTAGTACCAGCTTGGGCAGCCGATTCTTTGGCGATGCCATTGATGCCATCAAGTATGGCCTTGTTTAAACGTTCCAAGCCATCTTTATGGCTCATAGTGTAGCTGATACGGGACATGACATCTTCGCCATAAATTACCTGTGGGTTCATCATAGACGCGGTGGCTACTACCTTACCATCGGTTAAGTTACAGAGGTAGCCAGCCAATGTGGTGGTGCCCACGTCTATCGCTAGACCATAGCTTATCTCCACATGACCTGGTTCTACCTTAATAACCTCTTTCCCTTGCCAAATTGCTACGGTTACCTTCCAATTGTCCTGGCGTACTACCTCTTGTAAACTGAGGAGTACCTGGAGGTCAATGGTAAGATTGGTCAAACTAAACTTTTCCCTAAGTTCTGCCTGCAGACGCTCCCAGTCACCCAAGGTGTCTTCCAAGGTGGCCTTTTTCATTTCCACATAGTATTTCCTTATCGCCGGCTTTACCTCTATTTTTATTTCCTTGGCTTCTTTACGTACCACTTGCTTCCCGAGACGGCTCTCCTCGGAGATAAAGATAACAATATCACCCAGGACACGTGTTTGGCAGGCTAACCGGTAGCCACCACGCTCCTGTTGTAGGTTAAAGAATTTCCTTTCCGTCGCCCCCATCAGGGAAAGATGTTCTCTACTTGATTCAATGCCGTACTTCTCGAAAACTCCTTCCTCAATCCTGACCTTGCACTTGCCACAGATGGCCTTCTCACCACAGATACCTTCTATCTCGACACCCAGCGCGACGGAGGCTTCCTTAAGAGTGATGCCTTCATCAACATAACCTCTACGCCCCGACGGTTGAAAAATGACCATATGCTTGTGGTTTGTTTTTCTCGTCATGAGTTCACTTTTTCCTACTTTCTGGGATGCATGCTTAACAGGAGATGGCTAAGGCTCTATATCTTTTGAAGTGGAGGAGAATGTTTCTAATTAAAGTTGGCTTTACCAATCGCTATGGTTATCCGCGGACCGTAAATACCAGGGTCGACAACTACCGTGGTCATTGTCGAATCAGGTTCTTAGTCTATCTTAACCAATGTCATCTGATGCTTTGGCTATGATATAAGTAGCGTGTTTTTGGGTCGAGTTCTATCTCCCCAGTTCCTCTTGCCTCAGCATTTTGATAAGTCTCATCGCTTCATCAACTGCCGTGCTAGCCCCCTTGGCGTAGCCGTCGGCACCGTACTTCTCCGCGATATCAGGGTTTATAGGAGCGCCACCTAACAGGATACGGATATTGGGGTTTTTCTCCCTTAACTTCTTAATGATTTCTGGCATAGCCAGCATGCTGGTTGTCATCATGGCTGAGATGCCCACGATGTCAGAATCGACTCTTACCTGCTCCTCCACAAACTTATCAATGGGTACGTCCTTTCCTAGGTCATGGACAGTCCATCCGGCCACATCAAACATCATCTTGACCAGGTTCTTACCGATGTCATGAACATCGCCCTCAACAACACCGAGGATTATTGTACCTTTGGTCTTGGCCTCTCTTCCTGAGGTTTCGGCGGCCGGCTTTAAAATGTCCAGCCCAGCGTATAGTGCATCGCCACACATCAAGAGTTCCGGGACAAAGTATTCCTTTCTGTTATACAGGTCGCCTACCTCTATCATTCCATCAGCCAGACCGTCCATTATGGCGATGAAGGGGTCGACCCCTTCATCTAAAGTAATGCTGGCCCAGTGTCTGGCTTCGTCTTCGTCAAATTTCACCACCGCTTGGTGAAGTCCCTCCAGTATTTCCTCGGTTCTCTCATCTGAAGCCAATACCTTGCCTCCATTTCACCTGACCAGTACAAGTCTTATCCCAAGGTACCCGATCTGATAGAATGCCAACTTGTCAGTCACCTTGTTCATACTGGTTGTGGCTCAAGACAGTATAATGAACCGTGACCCTTTTGTCAACGTACTGCCATACTACTATATCACCAGCCTGTCTACTCATACCAGCCGAAGTCGTTAACTGCCCGTGTCATCATCCATACGTTGTAGGGTGGCGACCTAGGCGGCATGTCACAGCCCGGGGCCAGAATAAAGCCTCCGCGGAAATTCTTCCCTTTCTCGATACACGCTTTGCAATGCTGGTACACTTGCTGAGGTGTGCCGGCCTGAATAATCGTCGGATCGACGTTCCCCATGATAATATCATCAGGGAAGTATCTGGCAGCGTCCTGAAGGTCAACCTCGTGGCCAAAAGAAAGGATACTAGGATGTGGCCAGCCATTTTTACTTGAGGCAAGTTCCGCTAAGTAGGGTAGGTTTAGATTCTGCTCTGCGCATATGTGAAAAATGAACTTGTTGACCTGCATGCTCCGCATCCTCTGATGAGACTTCATGTGATAAGGAAGAGCGTATTTCTGTATTTGGCTGGGCGAAAAGAGTTGATTGGTCTCACTAGGTGCGCTCATGAGAAAGAAAATGTTCTCGGCACCGAAGGTATCTACCCAGTATTGTAGAACGTTAAAAGTGTGCTCCAAGGCCATCCGCAAGAGTCTGTTACACAGTTGAGGCTTCTTGATCAGCCATCTGGCAAACTGCTCCAGACCGCAGATATCGGCCGCCATAGAAAAAGGCGAGCGTGCTAGGAACTCGATGGGCCGGCCAGCCTTCTCCTGGAGCCGGCTAAATTCCATGCGTTTGGGAATAGCGCCGGCTGTTTTCGGATCAGGTATTTCAAGATTCCAGACGTCGTCCTCTGTCTTCACGGCATAGGCGTCTACTGCTATTGCCATCGAGTAGGGATTATCCGGCATTTTCATCGTTGCTCCGAAGTCCCAACTACCCAAAACAGTGTGAGCATCAAAATCCTTTATTGGTTCGAAGCCATACTGATCGCAAGTCCATTGCATTGCGTCGAAAGCTTTCTGTGGGGCGGTTTGCAGCTCGGTAAGAGTGTAGCCGCAATTGATCATGTAAAAGCCAGCACCGGTCCCTAAAATGGGAACCCGGTCTGGCTTCTGGTAACTGAACAACGCCTGCATGCGCTCCTGGTGGGTCATCCTGTCTTGTCTTAGTTCCACGATACTAAAACTCCTCTACCAGGTTTTGGTAGTATCTTGCTCTCCGCCATGAGTGTTTGGTAAGGTTCACTGTGTCATGCCATAGAAAGCAAATGCCCTCTCACATCAATCCACAGAAAGTACAACTGGGTGGAGTCTCTCTGCTTTACTTCCTTTAGTACGTGTACCTTGCCCCTTTGATAATATTACATTCTCAACTGTTACCGTCCGCCGGGAAGTCGCCTGATTAGCTTCTCTGATAACATTGATAACATTCTATCACGCACATTTGTCTACTACAAATGATCCAATAAAGTTAATAAATCTCTTTTCCCAGAATGAACTCTGCCGAAAGCTGCCGACTAATTCTTTGTTCCATGCTCGGTAGTGTTAATAGGCGGTCTCACCCAATAATATACCAGTATAAAAAGTAATGTGCTACAATTACCGGTAGTTGATGATTTCACTGCGGAGATAAAACCTTGCTTTATTATGTGCGACCGATGCGTCGGGAAGACGTTACTCAGGTCGACGAGATTGACCATGAGGCCTTTTCCACCCAGTGGCCGCCGACCAACTATCACCGTGAGCTGCAAAATAAGTTAGCCCGGTACATTGTCGTTGGCGATGAAAACAGAACAGTCAAAGCCCCTCCGGTAGGCGGTATCTCCGAGCTGGCATCCCGGGTAGGGTGGTTGTTTCGCCACCGCCGTTTCTCCGGTCGAGGACTGTCTCCGAGGGAAACACAGTACATTATCGGTTTTGCCGGTATCTGGGCCTTGAGTGATGAAGCCCATCTCACTAATATCGCCGTCAGAAACAGCCACCGGCGCCAGGGTATCGGCGAGCGTCTGCTCATATCAATCATAGAGCTCGCCGCCGAGTTGAACGCCAATATTGTTACCCTCGAGGTGCGTGTCTCCAATATTCCCGCCCAGAAACTCTACTATAAGTACGGTTTCAACCAGGTAGGTCTGCGTCACGGCTACTACACGGACAATCGGGAAGACGGTTTGGTAATGTCTACGGAGAGTATTACTTCCGCCTCGTTTCTGGCGTGCTTTCAGTTGCTGAAACGGGCGTATGCCGTAAGGTACGGTATAAACCGGGAAGAAAGTATTCCCATGAGATAATCTGGTGTGTTCCGAAATCATTCGGCAGCCCGTTTTTTGCTTTGACCATCGGTAGGTTAGGTGCTAGAATTAAAGGCGAAAGCTGAGACGGGCGGCTAGGGAGAATAAGGGATGTCAGGTCATTCAAAGTGGGCGTCAATCAAGCACCAGAAAGGCGTGGCTGATGCCCGGCGGGGCCAGCTTTTTACCAAGCTGACCCGAGAAATCATCGTCGCCGTGCGCGATAGTGGTAGTAATCCCGAGGTAAATTTCCGGCTTCGATTGGCTATCCAGAAGGCCCGCGATAGTAATATGCCGCTGGATAACATTGAGAGGTCCATCAGAAAGGGCAGCGGTGAGTTGGAAGGTACCACGCTGGCCGAGATCGTCCTTGAGGGATATGGGCCCGGCGGTACGGCTATCCTGGTGGAAGCCTTGACCGATAACCGTAACCGGACCATTCAGGAGGTGAGAAACGCCTTCACCAAGCATGGCGGTAGCTTGGGAGAGAACGGCTGTGTCGCCTGGATTTTTGACGCCAAAGGACTGATTATGGTGAAGACCGATGACCTGGATGCTGACGAGCTGGTCTTGGAAGCGATTGATGCTGGCGCCGATGATGTTAAGGTGGAGAGCGGCTATGTCGAGATTTTCACCGCGCCGGAGGAGATGGAGAAGGTTAGGTCCACTCTGGAACAGAAAAAGATAGCTATTGCCTCGGCGGAACTGGCCAAGATGCCCAAGACCACCGTCCATCTGGAAGAAAAGGTGGCTCTGCAGACGCTGAAGTTGCTGGATAAGCTGGAGGATCAGGACGAAGTACAGCATGTGTCCAGTAATATTGACTTTCCCGATGCTATCTTGGAGAAATACCAGATGCAGGTCTCCGGTTAGCCGGGATTCCCTTGCTGAAAGTAAAATGAAAGTCTTAGGCATCGATCCGGGTACAGTAACCATGGGCTACGGGGTGGTGGAGGGTCAGGGCGACCTGATGTCCCTGGTTGATTGCGGTGTCCTGGTCGGTGAGGCGCGCTCCCCGATAGGGGAGCGCTTGGACTATCTGTACCGGGAGCTGCTGGAGATTGTCCGATACCACCGGCCGGGTGCTGTGGCGGTGGAGCAGCCTTTCGTGGCCAAAAATGCCCGTTCCGCGCTGGCCATAGGTCGGGCCCAGGCAGTAGCTCTGCTGGCGGCCACCGGTCAGGGTATCCCGACCTACGAATATACCCCCACCCGGATAAAGCAGCGGGTGGCCAATTACGGGGCCAGCAGTAAGGAACAGGTCCAGGAGATGGTCCGGCTGCAACTCGACTTGGCGGAAGCTCCCCAGCCGGATGACGCCGCCGATGCCGTGGCCGTGGCTATCTGCCACCTGAGAGAAGAACACGTGAGCAATTTGCTGGCTGGACAAGGAGAAAGATAATGATATCCAGTCTTCATGGTAAAGTGGAATCTCTGGGTAGCGATGGGGCCGTCATCAATGTGGGTGGCGTGGGCTTCCAAGTGTTTATGCCCACCTCCACCCTGATCGCGGTGGGGGCCATCGGTCGGGAAGTACGACTTTATACTCATCTTTACCTACGGGAGGACAATGCTACTCTTTACGGTTTTGGTTCGGCGGAGGAGCTGGCGCTTTTCCAGACGTTGATTGGTGTCTCCGGGTTGGGCCCCAGGCTAGCGCTGGCTATGCTTTCCGCGATGAGCGTGGAGCAGCTGGCGACCACCATTGCCACCGGCAGCGTCGACCTTCTGACGACAGTGCCCGGTATCGGTAAGAAGGTAGCTAACCGCATTGTTCTAGAGCTTAAGGAGAAAATCGGCGCTGGCTGGATAACTACCCCGCTCCCTGAATTTACTCAGGAGAATGCCGATGCGCTGGCGGCGCTGACCTCCTTGGGCTACTCGGCGGTCGAAGCCGCCAAGGCGGTGGCCGCCCTGCCCGCCACACCGGGAATGAGTTTGGAGGGAAAAATTAAGCTGGCGCTGGCGTATTTCGGGGGGAAGTAGGGATGGGCACTAATAGACTGACTCACAGCGAACTATATTGGCTCTGTCTTCCCTTACCTAATAATAAAGGAAGATGGTCAGGTGGATAGGTTACCTGAAAAGCCAAAAAAGGGTGAGGTCACCACAATCTCCCTACCAGAGAGACCCTTGTGGGGGTCTCTCTCTTTTAGCATAGGTCAGACCCAGGTGCTCGTAGGCTAGGCGGGTGGCTAGGCGGCCGCGGGGCGTCCTCTCTAGGAAGGCCAGCTGCAGGAGATAAGGCTCGTAGACGTCCATAATGGTGTCTGACTCCTCGCTGATGGCGGCGGCGATGGTCTCTAGTCCCACCGGCCCGCCGTTGAACTTGTCAATGATGGTGTGTAGCACCTTATGGTCCACCTCGTCCAGCCCGATGGAGTCGACTTCCAGCTTGGCCAGCGCGTCTACCGCCACCGGTTCTGTGGCGATACTATCGGCCATCACTTGGGCGTAGTCCCGCACCTGCTTGAGTAGGCGATTGGCCACGCGTGGCGTCCCTCGCGCTCGGCGGGCGATTTCCACGACCCCACCGTCCTCCGCTTCAATCTGGAGGATGCCGGCGGAGCGCTTGAGTATCGATTCAATAGCTGCCCGGTCGTAAAAATCAAGGCGGTAGACCGCACCAAAGCGGTCGCGGAGGGGTGGACTCAGCATGGCAAAGCGGGTGGTGGCGCCGATCAGGGTAAAGTTCGGTAGGTTCAGTCTTAGGCTCCGGGCGCCGGGGCCCTTGCCGATAATAATGTCTAGGGCGAAATCTTCCATCGCTGGATAGAGCACTTCTTCTACGGCGCGGCTTAAACGGTGGATTTCATCGATAAATAAAATATCTTGGGGGTGGAGGTTGGTCAAAATGGCCGCTAGGTCTCCGGTGCGCTCGATGGCTGGTCCCGAGGTTACTCGGATACTGACCCCCATCTCTACGGCGATGATATGGGCCAAGGTGGTCTTGCCCAGGCCGGGCGGCCCGTAGAGCAGGATATGATCCAGCGCCTCACCGCGGCCTTTGGCCGCGGTGAGGGCGATATTCAGGTTGCCCTTGATTTTATCCTGTCCGACGAACTCCTCAAGGTGGCGGGGGCGGAGGTTGGTATCCAAAGGGATGTCCTCGGTGCTGGGTTTACCTGATATAATGCGGGCGATCTCAGCTCACCTCTTACCTTTGCGTTCCGACGGTCGGCTCTTCTTCGTTAGTGGCTTGGCCTGTTTCTTCCTTGAATTCTTCCGCCGCTTTTTCAAACGAGGCGATAGCTTTCCGGGCGGCTCCTTCCGCCGATTCCCGGGCGGTCCTGGCGGTTTCTTCGGCTTTGGCGGCTTCCTCACCCGCTTTCATGGCGGCGAGGGCCGTTTCCTCGGCGGTCATTTTCGGTGCTGCCTTGGCTTCTTCATCCG
>Ga0187827_10006730_pt1 | contig 13013 bp, 10 predicted proteins | sample ETNtaG_39_FD_167969 | JGI IMG/M metagenome (GOLD analysis project Ga0187827, IMG submission 167969) | Marine microbial and viral communities from oxygen minimum zone, Eastern Pacific Ocean - ETNP2014_SV_150_PacBio MetaG (Illumina Assembly) | ecosystem: Environmental > Aquatic > Marine > Hypoxic... | reverse complement strand
GACAACAACCGAGAAACTTCCACCGTTCACGTCATTGAGTTCAACATCCACCACTTTAAGCCCCGCTTTGTCCATGAGCCAAACGATCTGTTTCAAACCATAATATTCCAGATGCTCATGGCAGATGGTGTCGTAAGCCGTCCGCTCCAGCATTAGGGGCATGTAGCTCTGTTCAAGCACCCAGACCCCCTCATGGGAATCAAGTATACCAGCAACCTGGCATGAAAAGTCAACAGGGTCTTCCTGGTCGTAAAACATTGATAAAGAAGTGACAACTTTGACTTTCTTTTCAGGAAATGAACGGGAAATCAGATCCGAAGAGAAAAATTCCGGAATGAGAGTGATGTGTTTTTCATAGTAACTCCTGAACTTTTCTCCGGTCGGGTCGATTCCCACTAAGTGAAGATGTTCAGGGTAAGCAACCAAGGTAGTTCCATCGTTGCTCCCAATATCGACAACAAGATCACCTTCGCTCAGATCGCATCTCTCTATAATATCCGCCACTTTGCTATGAAGATGGCGTACCATGCTTGCATTCAAATCTGATCGATAGCCGTAATTATCACCGTATAACTCATTCAAGTCATAACTATGCGCCAATTGTAGTAGTCCACAACACTCTTTTCCACCGTGGCACTTCATGAGCCTCAATGGACCCTTGGTAAGAGATTCATTTGGATTGTTTTTCGGGAAAATACCCGTTAAATATTGCTCTCCAAGGTCAACAACTGGTATAAGTTCAGTATTATCACATATGCGGCATTTTGTTATTTCATCAATCATCAATTATATAGTGATATTAATATTATAAAATGTCAATTAAACAAAATCTTATTATAAACTGATATCACTTTTTCAGCAATGACATTATTGTCCAAATGTCTAATTTTTTCCCTACTATCAGTTTTTTTGTTACATGCTAAGGCTAATTTTATTTTATCAGCAATATCATTTGTTTGAAAAGAAGTAATATAACAGCCCTCAGTATCACCAATTATCTCTTTCACATCCCCAACATCCGTAGAAACTATGGAGCAATTACAGGCCATTGCTTCTTTGATTACTTGAGGTGATCCTTCCTTAGTAGAAGTCAGGAGTAGCAAGTCACATGCGTTAAGTAAAAGATTAATTTCATTCCGTTTATAGCCCTTAGACAATTCAAGTAATATTAAACCATCAATCGATTCAATTACTTTTTTTGCTAAGGGATAATTTTTTTCATCACGGTCAAATGTTGATGAGAACAATACAATCTTTTTATCAAGAGGCAAATTCAATGCATCACGACATTCTATCTTGTTCAAGGGATGAAAAGTTTTCAGATTCACCCCATATGGAATAATTGCAAATCGCTTAACGACAGCCACTTTCTTTCTTAATTCATCACTTACAAAAATATTAAAGGTTGAAAAACAAATTGAAATTTTGGCTATCATTCTGAGAATAGGAAAATTTATTTCACCGATAAAAGAAATAACAACTGGACATATTCTTTGTTGAACAGCGACTAAGCCGGACAATCCAAAATGAGCATGAACTATATTATATTTTGAGTTTTTTAATAGCTTTCTTACCATAAAAACGCTCTTTAAGTATCCTGAAAGTTTTCCCTTAATAAGGAAATAATCAGCTTTGATACCTTTTTTTTTTAAGGAAGAGACTTGTTCTGTGATAAATGCACTTACCTTTTTACTATTGCCACTACAAACAATCAAAACGTTCATTTAATTATTATTCCGTTCCAATGAAGCTTTCATGGATATAAGTCCAGATTGTAAATCATAATTTAACTTCCATCCTAATTCATTAATTGCCTTTGAATTATCACATACAATCATGGATAATTCTCCTGGATTTGATTCTATATAATTAATCTTTGCATTTTTTTCAAATATTTCTTCTAACATATGTAAGAGTTTAATAATTTTTGTTGGTTTACTTGTTCCGATATTATAGATCCTGAACCCCTTATTATCAAAATTCGCCGCATTAATCATGGCTTCAACTACATCCGAAATATAAATAAAATCTCTAACAGCGTCAGGCATTCTTAATTTAATTATCTCATTGTTAATTAATTTATTGATCAAATAAGGAATAATAAACGGCTCACTTTGTTTCTCTCCAAATACATTAAACATTCTCAATGAGATTACAGGTATATTCCAATCTTTTGAAAAACGATAACACAAATTTTCAGCTAACAATTTACTTACACTATAAGGCCTCGATGGTTTTACGGGCGATGATTCTTTTATTAAATCATTGCTCTCACAATAAATTCCACTTGTAGAAGCAAATACACATTTAGCATTTGATTTTTTACAGTAATTGAGCACGGCTTGTGTTCCAGTAAGATTTACATCATAACTGTCAATTAAATTATTTTCAAAATTCTGATCAGCGGTGATACCGGCTAGATGAAAAACAACATCAACTTTATCATTATAGCTAGCAATTTCTTTTACATCTTTTGACCATTTAATCATATCCCAACAAACGACTTCCCAATCAAGATGATTTAACCTCATTTTTAGGTGATGCCCGATAAATCCTTCAGATCCTGTGATTAGGGCTCTATATTTTTTGTCAGTAATCTTCATACATTAAAAATATTTCAACTTTGTTGTGTCTTAGGAAACTTTTCCATCAGTACTCGATATAGTACTAGCGTTAGTCATACCGATATTATTACCGAATACGATTTAATGAATTACAATATATATTTAAAGCTGGTTTAGTAAAGAATGTTTAGAGTAATAGATTTCTATATATTTTTTATACCAATCAATTGTTTTTTTCAAACCCTCATCAAATGATATTCTAGGACTCCAGTTTAAGATTTCTTTAGCTTTTTTATTGTCGGCGGACATTCTCCAAATTTCGGTAGGACGATCAGGTAGAGCTCCTATTCTTAGGTCTGATTTGGATTTAGTTAATTTGTGAATTAATTTTGTAAGCTCTTTTATAGAAATCTCTATGTTTGATCCAATGTTTACAACATTTTTTATGGAAGGTTCGGTGGTCATTGCTTTGATTACTCCATCTACAATATTTATTACATAATTAAATTCTCGAGTCTGTTTACCTTTAGTTGTTGCAATCGGAATTCCTCTAAGGCATTTAATTATTAGTTCAGGAATGATTGCTCGTTCACTCTGATAAGGTCCAAAAGTATTAAAAGCACGAACACAAATTATTTGATTGCCTGTTTGGTGGCCTTTCATTTTAGAATAAAGTTCACCCGCTAATTTTCCAACAGAATATGGTGATATAGGAAAAGGTGAAAAATTTTCATTAAAAGGTACACTCTCTTGAAATCCATAAACTTCTGAGCTAGACATATAAAGAAATTTTTCATACTCAGGTGCAAATTCCAAAAAGTTAGCTGTACCAATAGCGTTAGAATGAAGTGATTCATTTACATGCAAAAAGCTATCGCCAACATGATTATATGCAGCTAAATGGAAAATATAATCATATTTTTTATTATTAAATTGTCTCAATGAATCAATATTCCTTAGATCTGCCTCATAAATTGTTAAATTGTCCCATACTGAGCTTAATCGTGGATTGTCAATTATACTTTTATATTTAACAATAACGGAAACTTCAGCCCCTATATCCAGTAGCATTCGAACCAAATGTGAACCGATAAAACCTGATCCGCCTGAAACTAAAACTCTTTTTTCTTTCATAAGTATTAACTGGATGTGTAGAAATTAATAATTCTTTCCTTAGCGAGTGTAAGTTCATCTTCAGTATTAAATGTGACCTGAAGACCATCATGATAATAAACTCCAAGTTTTTTTGCTAACATGATCATATTATAAAATTCTATAAGACCCTCACCATCCGGCTTATTTATTATTTTATTTGGAGTTGCTTCCAGAGCATTTTTATTTATAGCAGCATATCCTATATAATAATTTAAAACAGGTTTTTCTTTAAAATAAGTAACTCTATAATTGTTGTCATATTCAACCAATCCAAACGGACTCTTTATAGGTGCAACTACAATAGTAGCTTCATTATTGTTTTTGCAATGAGATGCAGCTAAATCTGACAAGTCAATATTACTGTAGGTATCACCGTATGTTATAAGAACATAATCGCTGAATAAATCTTTTGCTGAGATTATTCTTTTCAGAATTCCTGCTCTACTTCCTGCCTCAGAAAATATAATCTTGTTAGAAAAATCCTTATCCGAAATTAATTTTCTAATTAAGTCCCCCTTGTAACCAATACACAAAACAAAATTATTAAACCCTTGCTCTATGTATTTTCTAATTTTCATTTCTAAAATTGTTTGATTTCTTATTTTCATTAGGGGTTTAGGAACTTTTTCTGACAGACGTCCCATTCTTCTCCCTCTACCTCCACACAGAATTACTATTATGTTATTATTTTTCAAAATAAATCATTTTATATCATATGTTTAACGTTCCTACAATCCCAATTCCATTGTGGTTGTGGAAAGTCTTTTGAATATCTTCATAATGATTTGAAGAAAACCAATCAATCACTTCTTCAGTAGTGTGCTGGAATCGAAATTTAGGAGACAATCCATCAAATAGAGAAAGTTCCACTTCTTTTAGAGTTCTCCTGTTATATTTATTTTCTTTCATTATGAGATTAACTACTTCAAAAAAACACCATAAGATAGGAGAAAGTGTAAAGCATATGCTATGTAATATTGAATGAGGAAGTTTTGTGGAAAATATTCTAATGAAATTATGAATAATTAAAATAAATTTTTCTATCATATTCATATGGTCAGTAGAATAAACTTCAATAAAACATCGACCACCGGGCTTAGTCCGTTGGGAGATTATAGTAAAGCCTTTATGTGTATCTGGAGTGTGATGTAATACTCCGGCGGAATGGACTAAGTCAAAATTGTGCTTCTTAATGGGAAGTTGATGTATGTTGGCCTGGATAAAATGAAAAACTGCGTTACTATTCGACTCCTTTTTCTCGATTTGATTTTTTACATAATCAACAGAAAATGAAAGATCAACAGCAAATATTTCAGAATCCATATCCTTTAAAGCCAATTCCACTTCTCCATGACCACAGCCTGCGTCTAGAATCGTTTTACCAATAAGATCATTAGGGGATATGGAGAATTGATCCATGAACAGATCCTTCCTCTGGCTAACATCTCTTCCCCACGCACTGTCTTTACTTTCAATGGATGACCACTGTGATGAAAAACTCTTTTGTGTATGTAGAAATTTCTGATCTAAATGTTCATTACTCTCTTGGATTGACTTGTGAAGAATATCTTTAATATTGCCTTTTAAATCAGTTAAATAAGGTTTTAAATCATCATAAAAAACTTTATTTGAACCAATAAATAACCTAGGAATACCTCGGACAACAGGAAAAAGGTCATAGTTTTCACATACCAAATAGCCAAGATCAACGTCAGTGGTTGATGTTATTTTGTTAGTATTATTAAAAGAGGTTAGTGAAAATTCAGAATGACAATAAGGGCATTCTATGAATTCTAACAGTCGATACCTCATGTCCTATATTCCTTTAACTCGTATAATATAATTATCATTATTAATGGTCTAAAACATGCCTAGAACTGCTTTCAAACATTTGGAACCAAAGCTCTAAATTGATCCATTTCCATATTTCCTGCGAAGCGTTAACTGAACCATCTAAATGTTTCCCATATATTTTAATGGCTTTTTGATGATCAATATATCCCCTCTGTTGAAAGCTAGTTGAATGCAATATGTCCATAATATAATCCTTTAAAGGAGGTAACCTAAACCATTCGTCTTCATTTGTAACAAAACCTATTTTATCCTTTCTAGTTCTAATTGTTTCTGGCAAAATATTCTTAAGAGCATGTCTAAGTATATATTTAGTACTACCCTTATTAATTATCATATCTGGTGACAATGCTAATGTTTTTTCTACTAACCTATGATCTAAAAATGGAACCCTAGCTTCCAACGAAAACCACATTGAATTTCTATCTTCCCATTTTAATAGATGTTCCAACTTATATTCAAAATGATCGAGCAAACCATTCTTAAGAGATATAGGTGAATAGAGATTACTAGGAACTAAACTAGAGTTTCGATTTTCATTAAAGAAGCTTTTTCTAATATATTTTCTCTTATTGAATGCAATCATAGATTTCAATGTATTGGGAAGCATGAAATATGATAACATCTGTAGTCCATATGTGGATCTATGCAATTTTATGTAGTGAAAAGTTTCATTAAACAATTTATTAAACATGGAATTCATCAGAAGATACTTGAAATAAAATCCAAAGAAATAGTGATAACCAGCCAATTGTTCATCGGCCCCCTGACCGTCTAAGGTTACAACTGCATAGTTCTTTGCCAGCTCCATCACTTTATATTGAGCATACATTGATGTTGATGGAACCGGCTCGAAATGAGCACGCAAGAAAGAGTGTAAATCACTCAATAAAGTTTCACCTGAGGGTTCAACAAAATGCATATTCCCAAGATCATTTTGAAATTCATTAATGTAAATTGATTCATCAACTGATTCTGAATTTGGAAAAACAGCGGAAAAAGTGTTTAAATCTCTTTTATTGTAATCATTTAGAAGAATCGAAACTATACTTGATGAGTCCAAACCTCCACTTAAACAGACACCAATTGGTACATCACTCCTCAACCTCAAATTTATTGACGAACTTAAAGTCTCCCTGAACTCCGCTGAAGAAACAAATGGTGTTCCTATGTTTTGTGAAAGGTTATACCACTGAACAATATCGGTCTCATTGTCTTCAATTGTTAAATAATGGCCGTGTTGAAGTTTTTTTATCTCCATAAAGAATGTTGAGTCATTATGATCGGTTCTGTTAAACATCAAATAATCAAAAATACTTAATTCATCTGGTAAAGGATCTTTATTCAAAATAGATAATATGGGTGGGATTTCTGATGCAAAAATAAATCTGTCCTTATCTAGATAGTAATATAAAGGTTTAATTCCAAATCTATCCCTTGCAATAAATAGCGATTTCTTAGTTCTATCATATATTGTAAATGCAAACATTCCATTTAAATTCTTTAAACAATCCTTGCCCCAAAATCTGAAAGCATTTAAGAGAACTTCTGTGTCGGTTTGAGTACGAAATGAAAAATTTCTTGACAATTCATGCCTCAATTCAATGTAATTATAGATTTCACCATTATATATAATTACGTATCGATTGTCATCAGAAAGCATGGGTTGATGTCCATCCGATGAAAGATCAATAATACTTAATCTTAAATGTCCAAAACCTACATTATCTTGAAAGAATTGACCTTCATCATCGGGCCCGCGGTGCTTAATTTGCTCCATCATAATTTGGATTTCATTTTCAGAAACTTTCCTGCCGTCAAATTGAACAACTCCGCAAATCCCGCACATGATTGTTTATTAGTTCTTGTTTAAGATAAGTATAATGATACGCTATAAATTAAAATTATTTTTTATAATTTCTTTTATGCGCTGTGATGCTTTGCCATCCCAAAGTTCTGGAACTTTCTTTCGTTTTTCTGGCTTTCTTTTCAACGTCTGTTGAACCTCATTAACAATATTGCTATAGGACATACCAATCAATCTATTTGTACCTAAAGAGATCGTAATTGGTCTTTCTGTTGTATCTCGTACAGTTAAACAAGGAATCCCAAAATAGGTCGTCTCTTCTTGAATCCCGCCTGAATCGGTAATAACAATAGAGGCCCCTTTTTGTAGATTCATGAAATCTATATAACCCAAAGGGTCTGTAATAATCATATTCTTTTTTCCTTGAAGTTTATTTGTAAGAGATAATCTATCTAGCATTCTTGACGTCCTTGGATGAACGGGGAACACACATTTTATGGTATCAGATAATTCAATTAATGATAAGATCAATAATCTCAAATTATCATGGTTGTCAACATTGGATGGGCGGTGAAAAGTTAACAAGGCATAAGAATCATCAATACTGAGTTTTTTATGAATTAATGATTTATCAAAACTTTTTCTGAAAGTTATTAATGAATCTATCATTGTGTTTCCCACAAAATGAATTTTTGATAAAGAAATACCCTCTTTTAGTAGGTTATCATGGCATTCAGGTGAAGTAGTAAACAGAATATCACTTAATTGATCTGTTAATAACCGATTTATCTCCTCAGGCATCTTACGATCAAATGATCGCAATCCTGATTCAACGTGCGCTAATCTGATCCTCAATTTTGCCGCTACAAGGGAACAAGCCAGAGTACTATCTACATCCCCAAATACAACTATTAGATCAGGTCGATGATGCAAACAATATTGTTCGTATTTCATCATTATTTTCCCTGTTTGTTCTGAATGCGTCGATCCTTTTCCATTGAGGAAACATGTGGGATTTGGCAACTTTAAGTCATCAAAGAAAATATCCTTCATTTTTGAATCGTAATGTTGACCAGTATGGATTAATTGCAATCTAATACCACTTAACTTTGATAATTCTTTATATACTGGAGTCGCCTTGATAAAGTTGGGTCTTGTGCCAATAATTAAATGTACTAGCAACTTTGTTTCCGGGATATTTTAATTTTAATATACTATAATTAAAAAATTGTAAATCTTCAGATTAGTGAATGAAAATAGTTTATCATCCATTCATTTAGGTCTGTTTTCTCTGAAAGCATCAAATTCCTTTTTAAGCGCCACTCCTCCTCAACATGGGGATTTAACAGCAATTCCCTGATTTTTGTTATCATCTGATTTTCTTGGCCTGGAGTGAATCCGTATGTTAACATATATTTTTTCTCTAATTCTTCAAGATAACTTAAACGCCCCACAAATAAATTATAACGTATTGACGGAACCCCCAAGATCGCTGCTTCTGCTGTTGTTGTTTGGGAATCCGATATTACCATTTTAGAGAATGAAATTAAATCATGTATATCCCAAGGTTCAAAAGAATGAACATTTGCTGATTCAGAAGATTCAACAATAAGATAATTTTTTATAACCTTTTTTATTCTTTGATAAAACGAATCCGATATTCCAACTTTTTTATGATCGTGATGAGCTTTTAGAGCAGATAATCTGACCAAAACATATTTTCTTCTTTCTAACCCATACTTACCAGGGATTTTGGGATCCGGGACAAAATTGTTTGGGTGAAGATAAGCAAGCTCATGATAGGATTTATGAAATACTCTTTTTTTTCTCCAACCGTTTATTTTGACACAGTCTGGATTTATGATTTTTGATGTGAATGGATAAATTAGAATTGACTGTAATGGCACAACAGAATCATCATCTTCATGGAAATTATATGATTTAACATTCGTAAAGGCAGTAAGATGAGCTATTGAAACAGAAGTGCCAAAAGCAAGATTGAATTTTTCCTTTTTATGTAATTTCACCAATTCCTTATTTCGAATAAACAGTTCTCTAAGCAAACCCATGAAGCCTATTCCCGGAGATGAAATTGAAAAATGGCCAATACCGTAATGTTCAAGAAGGTGTGTTGTTACATCCTTTTCTCTGGAAATAATAGTTATGTCATGGTTCTCCTTTTGCAAGAAGAAAATGAAGTTCTTAAACAAATGAACATGAGCGGGGTGGCCTATGTCAAATAGAATTTTTATTGTTCAGTGAAAAGAGTCTTGGAAATTAATAACCCCTATCTCAGATCTTTGTTTGCTTCCATGTCAAACCACATTGCAAAGAAAGTAAAAAGGCTAGCACTCATAAATGCAAACATGGCTGATAGTGCGTTGATGGGTGGAATAGACCCAATAAGCCACCACCGATAGAATAACCTTCCGAAAAGAATAAGCGACATTATCGAGAATAGAAAGCCAAAAAGATAAAAGAAAATTAGGGGATGAAAATCTCGAATAAAATATTTTTCTTTCATTCGCCATAAAAAATTCTTCAACAGTAACCAACTGAGTGTAAATATCACTTTCTTAACCTTTATTCCAGATTTTTCTCCTATTCCATAAATTGGCTTGACAGGTACGTCACGAACACGAAAGTTTAAAACATTGAGCATGATGAGCAGATGATTGGGCTGGCCATACCGGGTATACATTAATTTCCAGTCCAAGGTTATTAAGACTTCACTATTCATTGCCGTATAGCCAGATTGAGAATCTGCCACATGCCAGTAACCGGAGGCTATTTTTGTTAATAGGGTTAAGATTGAGTTGCCAAAATATCGTGCTTTTGGAATCATTTTGAATGCTTCACCAGTATAAAGCCGATTCCCTTTTGAGTAATCCGTCTCTCCCGTTACCACCGGCTCCAATAAAGATATAAGATCAGAGGGATCCATCTGGCCATCACCATCCATCCTCACAGCAATATCATAATTATTATCTTTGACCCATATATAACCGGTGGCTAAGGCACCCCCGCATCCCCTATTCTGATTGTGCTTTATCAGTTCGATTCTGGAGTCATTTTGTGAACAATTCTGAACCAATTTTGCAGTGTTATCTTCACTGCAATCATCAACAATGACAATTTTATCCACATAATCTGGCATTGTGTGGATGACCTGTTCAATCTGAGTCTCCTCATTGTAACAAGGGATAACTACAGCAATTGTTTTGTCTTTATACACTAATCTACCAAGGAGAAATCAGTAGAAGATTGAGTCTTTGTGCAGTAAAAAATATCTTCCGTTTCAAACAGACCATATCGCTGTCTGAATTCAGGTTCAAGTTTTCTCGAAAACTGATCGACATTTACAACGAATCCGGCTTTTTCAAGCCTCTCTTTGTAATCAAAGCCATATCTTCTAACATGATCAGAATGCCCGTATAAATTAAGATACTGATCTTTCGTTGACTCCGGTACTTCCACTGTCTCAAAAGCCCAGATGGGAACCTGAACTATGGCCCAACCGCCAGGCTTCAGGACACGGTATAGTTCCTCCATGGCCTTCATATCTTCAGGTATGTGTTCGAGCACGTGAAGACATATAATAGCATCAAACGTATTGTTATCAAATTCAAAATTTGTGATATCCATAATTTTTGACGGATTTCGTTCATTTGTAATATCAACTGATATGTAATCAATATCCACTTTCGAGAAAACCTTATCCAACAGAAATTCATCGGGTGCAACGTCTAACAGTTTAATCTCGCTTATTTTGAAAAAATCAATTTCATCCTTCAAATAGAAGTATAATATACGCTGACGTTCACCTGAGCCGCATTTCGGGCATTGAGCATTAGCCACATTGATTTCCGTTGATTTATGTAATTCCAGGCCTTCAGGTGAACGCCAGAATGGCCGATCAAGTGCCCCGGTTGCTTTGAACCGTGAAAAAGTTTTTTCACAAAACGGGCATGTAACAGCATTACCAAAATACTGTAACTGACTTAATTTATTATTGATCAACCTCTTCTTGTGGGAATAGAATCTGGATCCTTTTCTGTATCCAGCTACTAAAGAATCCGGCAAAATTTCCTTAAAAGAAGCTTTTACTGTACCCATCATATTCCACCCTTGATTTGTTCTTCAACGGTAAATGCAATCCTGGATGCTTGAACTTGCTGCCATAGTGGAATTGGCCAGTGACCGCCGTTTTTGAGCACATAAACAAATGCTTCTAACTCTTCAAAGTGGCCTTTTTCAACTTTATCCGAGCGAATTACCTTACTGTCCCCACCAACAGATTCCAACTGCCTGTAATCCGTTAAAATGTGTACTGCTTCATTCGCGTACACATGGAAAACCTCTTTAGGATATTTGCTTGAACCAAGGCTGGTAAGGGTGAGTGATCCCACAGAGCCATCAGCAAAAGAGAGCGTGGCTGTAAAGTTCTCATTGTCGGCATGTTCATCGCTGGCAATATTAATGGATGACACTTTTATATCAGAAACTTCACTTTCGGTAAGAAATGTAAATAGATCATAAATATGACACGCCTCACCTATGTTTCGGCCCCCGCCTTCTTCTGTTCTGAGCCAATGGTCGGCTGGAAGAAAACCCGCATTCATTTGATAATTCATTATCAGGGGAGTTATTCTTTCTGAAACGACTGTCTTTAACTTTGTGATCATGGGAGAAAAACGGCGATTGAATCCCACCATAAGAATCGGTAATCCATCGTTTATAGCAGCATTCTTTGCTTTGTAGAATTCCTCAATAGCGAGTAATTCTTCGCCCGACATTGCCAGTGGTTTTTCTACCAACACATTTTTCCCGGCTTGAAGTGATTTTATGGTCATATCGGCATGCAGATTGTGCCGCGTACCGATTAAAACAGTGTCTATTTCAGGGTCAGCAAGAACATCCTCAAATGAAGATGTGGCATAATTGGCTCCATACTGCTCAGCTGCCTGCATAGCATTTGCCCCTGTGCGGCTAACTATGGCTCCTATTGAAATATTGTTACCCAGTTTCTTCAGATTTGGTAAATGAACTCGCTTGGTAAAATTCCCAGCGCCAATGACTGCAAGATTGATGCCATCATCTACTTGTTTTGTTTTAATATCAACCCGTGTATTACTTTTTTCCTGTAAAGAAGAATCAGAGGCATAATTGATGAAAATCCCCGTTGATTTGGCACTGCCCTTCTGTAATAAGTCATAGGCATCAATTGCATTTTCAAAAGAAAATTCCTCTGATGCAACCATACTTAAATCAATCTGGTCCTGGGCCAGCAATCTCAAATACTCCTCCATATTTCGCTTTTCTGTCCATCTGACATATGCGTAAGGATAATCAAAACCCTTTTCTTCATACCTTTCATCGTATCTGCCGGGGCCATAAGAAATCGAGGCAAGAAGGTTGAGTTCTTTTCTGAGAAAAGGGTTAACCTCAAACTGCATAGGCACCAGTCCTACAATAACAACACGACCCTTCTTCCGTGTAATCTCTGTAGCAGTCTGCAGTATTGAATTGTCCTTGCTTCCTGCAGCCACAAGACATACATCTACGCCCATTTTTCTGGTGAAATTGTTTACGGTGCGGTGAATTTCAGCTGCTTCTGAACACGCTTCATTTATTCC
>Ga0187827_10006729_pt1 | contig 13013 bp, 9 predicted proteins | sample ETNtaG_39_FD_167969 | JGI IMG/M metagenome (GOLD analysis project Ga0187827, IMG submission 167969) | Marine microbial and viral communities from oxygen minimum zone, Eastern Pacific Ocean - ETNP2014_SV_150_PacBio MetaG (Illumina Assembly) | ecosystem: Environmental > Aquatic > Marine > Hypoxic... | reverse complement strand
ATTTACAGTTAAATTAATTACCCCAATTGCTATGAATGAAAAATTGAATTTTGCAATCCGTGAGGGTGGCAAAACTGTTGGAGCAGGTGTAGTAACTAAAATTTTAGAGTAAAACTCTTTAGGAGTGTAGCTCAATTGGTAGAGCGCCGGTCTCCAAAACCGGAGGTTGGGGGTTCGATCCCCTCCGCTCCTGCCAAGTAAGGAAGATTGTATGATTAATCCATTTAAATTTATTCAAGGAGTTAAGAACGAAGCTTTTAGAGTTTCTTGGCCAACAGGAAAAGAAACTTTAACAGGTGCGGTAATGGTTGTTTTGCTAGCTATAGTCGCTGCTATATTTTTTTTAATTTTAGACCAAATACTCAAATTTCTTTTGAATTTTACATTAACTATAAGTTTTTAAATTATGAAAAATTGGTATATTGTCCAGTCATATTCTAGCTTTGAAAAGAAGGTTGCAGACGCAATTAAAAAAGAAGCCATAAAAGCAAAATTAGAGGATAAGATAGAGGAGGTACTTGTACCCACTCATGAGGTAACTGAGGTTAGAAGGGGAAAGAGAGTGCAAAGGAAAAAAAAATATTTTCCAGGATATGTTTTGGTTAAAATGGATATGGATAACCAGCTATATCATTTAATAAAAGATATAAAAAAAGTGAGTGGCTTTTTGGGTCAAAAAGGTAATCCACTTCCTGTTTCTGAAAAAGAAATAGAAAAAATTAAAGGGCAAATTAAAGATGGAGTAGTTCAAACAAAATCTTTTATAAGCTACAATATTGGTGAAAAGGTCCAGGTTATTGATGGTCCTTTTGCGTCATTTAATGGTCTTGTTGAAGAAACAGACGAAGAAAAATCAAAACTTAAGGTTTCGGTTATGATTTTTGGAAGACCAACTCCTGTAGAATTGGAATTTAATCAGGTTGAAAAAGTATAGTAATGGCAAAAAAAGAAATTAAAGAATATGTAAAACTTCAAATCAAAGGAGGACAAGCTAACCCGGCTCCACCAGTTGGCCCAGCTCTTGGACAAAGAGGAATTAATATTATGGAATTTTGTAAGGCATTTAATGAGAAAACAAAAAATTTTATGGGTAATCCTGTGCCAGTTGTTATAACTGTGTATAAAGATAAAAAATTTGACTTTATAATCAAATCGCCACCAGCTTCTCACTTCATTAAGCAAGCTGCAAAGTTAAAGAGTGGATCCAAAGAGCCAGGAAGAGTTATTACAGGTTCAATAACGATAAAGCAAGCAGAACAGATAGCTAAGGAGAAAATGAAAGATCTTAATGCCATAGACTTAAAAGAAGCTACCAAAATTATATGTGGTTCTGCGCGTTCTATGGGTATTGAAGTTAAGGAGTAAATTTAATGGTTTCTAAAAGATATAAAGCGTTACCCCAAGAAACTAGAATGTTAAAACATGATAAGATTGAAAATTTGATAAAAATTGTTAAAAAAAATTGCACAGCAAAATTTGACGAATCTGTTGATGTTCATTTTCGACTTAATTTAAAACAAAAAAAAAACGAAACTAACATAAGAACTATTCTTAATTTGCCTGTAGCAAAAAACAAGAAAATTAGAGTTGCAGTTATTTGTGAAGAAGAAAAATTAGAGGAAGCAAAAAAAAGCGCTGCCGATGTTGTAGGTTCTTCTGATTTGATCAATGATATTTCTGCTGGAAAAACTAATTTTGAAAAACTTGTATCAACTCCTAAAATGATGACCAAATTAGGTAAACTTGGAAAAATTTTAGGTCCAAAAGGATTAATGCCAAATCCAAAGCTTGGAACTGTTACAAATGAAATTATTAAATCGGTGAAAGATATAAAATCGGGACAACTTGAAATAAAAAATGATAAGGATGCGAATATTGCTTTATCGATAGGAAATAAAAGTGTTTCGGATGAAAATCTAATTAGGAATTTTAATGCTGTTCTTGATGTTATTTCTAAGGAAAAGCCGTCGGGAATAAAAGGAAATTTTATTAAAAGTGCATATCTTACTTCTACAATGGGAATATCTTATAAGCTTAAACTGAACAAGAGTATTTAATTATATGATGAACAAAGAACAAAAAAAAAATTATATCAGCGAGATGAAAAAATTTTTTGAAGTAAGTGATTCAGTATTAGTAACTCATTATCAAGGATTAAGTGTTAAACAATTGGATGTTTTGAGAACTGAAATGAGGAAACATGGCATAATGTTTAAAATTACTAAAAATAGAATTACAAAATTAGCTTTAAAGGATACAAAATGTAAGGATATTGCCGACTTGTTTTCTGGACCAACTGCTGTAGCTCTATCTCAAGATGCAATTTCTTCGGCAAAAATACTGACGAAATTTTCAAAAGATAATCAAAATTTAAAGATTCTTGGAGGATTATTGGGCGAAGAGGTTCTTAAACTAGAAGATGTGCTGAAAATAGCCACACTACCAACATTAAATGAAGCTAGAGCTAAAATTGCTAATATTTTACAATCTCCGGCACAAAAATTATTAAGTATTTTACTTGCGCCAGGCTCAAAAATTGCTATTTTGGCGCTCGAAAAAAGCAAACAATCAACTTAGAAAATTTATGGCCGATTTAAATAAGATCATTGAAGATTTATCAAAATTAACAGTAGTAGAGGCTGCCGAGCTTTCAAAACAATTAGAAGAAAAGTGGGGAGTGACTGCTGCAACAACTACTATCACTGCACCTGTTTCGGGTGGCGCAACAGCGGCAGCGGAGGAACAAAGTGAATTTACAATTATGCTTACCTCAGCTGGAGATAAAAAAATTAACGTAATAAAAGAAATTAGAACATTTACAACATTAGGTTTAAAAGAAGCTAAAGATTTAGTGGAAGGTGCACCCAAAGAAGTAAAGTCAGGTGTTAATAAGAAAGAAGCAGAAGAAATTAAGAAAAAATTAGAAGCTGCTGGAGCTAAAGTAGAATTAAAATAACAAAATTTTTAAATCTGATTTTTAAAAATCAGATTCAATAAATGCAACTATCGTTTACTGAAAAAAAGAATATCAGAAAAAATTTTGGGAAATTAAAAGAGACTTTATCAATTCCAAATTTAATAGAAGTCCAAAAGAATTCCTATAACGAATTTTTAAACTTAAACAACAAAAAGGATAAAAACTTTATACAAAAAGGATTAGCTAGAGTTTTTAAAGACATATTTCCCATAGAAGATTTAGCAGAAAAAGCGACATTAGAATTTGTTTCTTATCGATTGGAAAAACCAAAATATGGTGTAGAAGAATGTATTCAGAGAGATTTAACTTATTCAGCAGCTTTAAAACCTACTTTAAGACTAGTAATTTACGAAATTGATCACGAGAATAATACAAAAGAAATATTGTCTGCTAAAGAACAAGAAGTTTATATGGGAGAAATCCCAATGATGACACCCAGTGGAACATTTATAGTCAATGGAGTACAAAGAGTCGTCGTTAATCAGATGCATAGAAGTCCTGGGGTTTTCTTTGATCACGACAAGGGAAAAACTCACTCTAGTGGAAAATTACTATTTAATTGTAGGGTAATTCCAAATAGAGGATCTTGGTTAGATTTTGAATACGATATAAAGGATTTATTGTATTTCAGAATAGATAGAAAAAGAAAATTACTTGTTTCAACTTTGTTGCAAGCATTGAATTATAATAAAAAAGAAATAGCTGATTTGTTCTATGAAAGTGAAAAATTTGAATACAATTCTAAATTAAATAAATGGAAAACAATATTTAATCCAGAAAACTATAAATATAAAAAAATTTCAGAAGAAATAATTGATGCAAAAACCAACAAGGTAGTTGTTAAATTGGGATCTAGAACCAATTTGCCACAAGCAAAAAAACTTTATGACAATGGATTAAAAGATATTTATGTTTCAAACGATTCAATTTATGAAAGATTTTTGCATAACAATATAACTTTTGACAATGAGGAAAATATTTCCGTAGGAACGGAAATCACTGAAGAAATTTTAACTAAAATTATAGAAAATAATATAAAAACGATCCAAATTTCCAATACTAACGCCATTAACAAAGGACCTTATTTACTTAAAACTATGTTGGCAGATAAAAATAATACTAAAGTAGAAGCAATTACCGATATTTATAAAGTTTTAAGACCAGGAGAGCCTCCTACTTTGGAAATTGCAAATCAACTCTTTCAAAATTTATTCTTCGGTTCAGAACGCTATGATTTATCCGATGTAGGAAGAGTAAAGATTAATTCTAGATTAAATTTAAATTGCTCAGATAAAATAACTATACTTAGAAACGAAGATGTGGTTGCAATTATTAAACTTATGTTGGATCTTCGTGATGGTAAAAATGAGGTTGACGATATTGATCATTTAGGTAACAGACGAGTTAGATCTGTGGGGGAATTGGTTGAAAATCAATCACGGATTGGCATATATAGAATGGAAAGAGCAATCAAAGAAAAAATGTCTGTTCTAGAGATTGATTCAGCGATGCCACAAGATCTCATTAACGCAAAACCATTAACGTTAGTTTTAAAAGATTTTTTTGGAACTTCTCAACTTTCGCAATTTATGGATCAAACCAATCCATTGTCTGAAATAACTCATAAGAGACGAGTTTCAGCTCTTGGTCCGGGGGGATTGACTAGAGAGAGAGCGGGATTTGAAGTGAGAGATGTCCATCCAACACACTACGGAAGAATTTGTCCCATTGAAACACCTGAGGGACCAAATATTGGTTTGATTAGTAGTTTATCAACATATTCAAGAATTAACAAATATGGGTTCATTGAGAGCCCTTACAAAAAAATTGTTAATGGCAAAGTTCTTGACAAAATAGATTATTTATCAGCCATGGATGAATCAAAATATACCATAGCGCAAGCAAACTCTCCGATTGATAATCATGGAAATTTTTTGGAAGATTTAGTGTCTTGTAGAAAATCTCTAAATTTTGTTTTGTCTAAACCAGAAAATATTGATTATATAGATGTATCACCAAAACAACTTGTGTCCGTTGCCGCATCTTTGATTCCTTTCTTAGAAAATGACGATGCAAATAGAGCTTTAATGGGTTCAAATATGATGAGACAAGCGGTGCCTTTAATTAAACCAGAGGCTCCCTTAGTAGGCACAGGAATTGAAAAAGATGTTGCACTTGATTCAGGTGTAACTATTGTTGCAAGAAGAAGTGGTATAGTTGATAAAATTGATGGAAAAAGAATAGTTGTAAAAGTTACCTCCGAGAAGGATTCAAGTAAATCAGGAGTTGATATCTACAATTTATTAAAATTTCAAAAATCTAACCAAAATACTTGTATTAATCAAAAACCATTAGTCAGAGTCGGTGATTTGGTTTCGAAAGGAGATATAATTGCAGACGGTCCATCTACAAAATTGGGTGAGCTTGCGTTAGGAAGAAATGTTACCGTAGCATTTATGCCTTGGCTTGGGTATAATTTTGAAGACTCAATTCTGATTTCCGAAAGATGTGTGACTGACGATGTATTTACATCAATTCATATTGAAGAATATGAATTGATGGCAAGAGATACAAAATTGGGAACAGAAGAAATAACGAGAGATATTCCGAATGTAAGTGAGGAAGTTTTAAGAAATTTAGATGAGTCTGGAATTGTTTATATTGGAGCCGAAGTTAAACCCAATGATATTTTAGCAGGAAAGGTTACACCAAAAGGTGACACCCCAACTGGACCAGAAGAAAAACTATTAAGATCTATCTTTGGTGAAAAAGCAATTGATGTTATCGATACATCTTTACGTCTACCACTGGGAAGCGAAGGGGTTGTTGTAGATGTCAAGGTGTTTAATAGACATGGCGTGGAAAAAGATGAAAGATCTATAGCAATTGAAAAAAGTGAAATAGAGATGATCCAAGAAGACAAGGTAGTTGAAGAAGAGATATTAGAAAGAAATACGAAACAGAGAGCTGCTCAAATAATTAAACATTCGGCGCTAAAAGAACAATTTCAAGATTTTAAAACAGATGAAAAAATTGAAGAAAAAAAAATAGAACAAATGAATTTAAGTGATTTATTTAAGTTATCACTAAAAGATAATTCTAAAAACGAGAGTCTTTTAACGTTAATAGAACAATATAAAAAAGTTAAAACAGATATTAAAGAAAGATTTGAAGATAAAGTTGAAAAAATTAGACAAGGAGACGAATTATTGCCAAGTGTTATGAAAATGGTAAAAGTTTTTGTTGCGGTAAAAAGACGTCTGAGACCTGGTGACAAAATGTCAGGAAGACACGGTAATAAAGGAGTCATTAGCAAGATAGTTCCAGTTGAAGATATGCCGTATATGGAAAACGGCAAACCAGTAGATATAGTTCTAAATCCGCTAGGGGTTCCAAGTAGAATGAATGTTGGACAAATTTTAGAAACCCACATTGGTTGGAGTTGTTCTGAGTTAGGGGAAAATCTAAAAAAATTAATTAACAAAAATAATAACAAAACAAAAATCAGTGGTGATGTTATTTCCTTACTAAAATCAATTTATGGAAAAGATTTTTACGATATAGCTATTAAAAATTTATCATCAATTGAGTTTAGTGATCTTTGTGAAAATTTAATTAAAGGAGTTCCGATATCTACTCCGGTATTTGACGGAGCTAAAGAAGAAAATGTATCTAATATGCTCAAGCTAGCTAATTTACCTACATCGGGACAAACAATTTTATGGGATGGAAGAACAGGGAAAAAATTTGAAAGACCTGTAACAGTGGGTACTATTTATATGTTAAAATTGCATCATCTTGTGGAAGACAAAATACACGCTCGATCAACGGGACCATATAGTTTAGTGACCCAACAACCCTTAGGAGGAAAAGCTCAACTTGGAGGTCAAAGATTTGGTGAAATGGAAGTTTGGGCTTTGGAAGCTTATGGGGCAGCTTATACATTACAAGAAATACTAACAGTCAAATCTGATGATGTAGCTGGAAGAGTTAAAATATATGAAACGATAGTTAAAGGAGAAGAGAATTTTCAATCAGGTGTTCCCGAGTCATTCAACGTACTAACTAAAGAAATTAAATCATTAGGATTAAATATTGAATTAAAATAAATTATGAAAAAAGAGTTGACAGATTTATTTAAGAACAAACCAGCTATAGAAGAAAATTTTACTAGCATTAAAATTAGTTTAGCTAGTCCTGAAAAAATTAAATCTTGGTCTTTTGGAGAAATTAAAAAACCTGAAACAATTAATTACAGAACTTTTAAACCCGAAAAAGATGGATTATTTTGTTGTCGAATATTCGGACCAATTAAAGACTATGAATGTTTGTGTGGCAAATATAAAAGAATGAAATTTAGGGGAATCATTTGTGAAAAATGTGGAGTGGAAGTTACAAAGTCTAACGTAAGACGTGAAAGAATGGGTCATATTAATTTGGCTACACCAGTTGCTCACATTTGGTTTTTAAAATCTTTACCAAGCAGAATTTCTCTAGCAATCGACATGAAGTTAAAAGAAGTAGAAAAAGTATTATATTTTGAAAGTTTTATTGTCATAGAACCAGGATTAACAACACTTAAAAAAAATCAGTTATTGAGCGAGGATGAACTGACTGATAATCAAAATAAATTTGGCGAAGATTCTTTTACAGCTGGCATTGGAGCAGAAGCAATACTAGAAATACTTAGATCTTTAAATTTAAAAGAGGAAAGAGAAAAGCTTTCTGAACAAGTAAAGCAATTAAAATCAAAAGTTGCTGAGGAAAGGGCAATTAAAAGATTAAAGTTAATAGACAATTTTATAGATTCGGGCGGCAAACCAGAATGGATGATATTAACAACCTTATCTGTAATTCCTCCAGAATTAAGACCTTTGGTTCCATTAGATGGGGGTAGGTTTGCTACATCTGATTTAAATGATTTATACAGAAGGGTTATAAATAGAAATAACAGATTAAAAAGACTTATTGATCTAAAATCTCCAGATATAATAGTAAGAAACGAAAAAAGGATGCTGCAAGAATCAGTTGATGCATTATTTGACAACGGCCGGAGAGGCAGAGTTATAACAGGAACAGGGAAAAGACCATTAAAATCTTTATCAGAAATGTTAAAAGGTAAATATGGTAGATTTAGACAAAATTTGCTAGGAAAAAGAGTAGATTATTCCGGAAGGTCAGTAATTGTAGTTGGTCCCGAACTAAAACTTCATCAATGTGGCTTACCAAAAAAAATGGCACTAGAATTATTCAAACCATTTTTATACGCGAGGTTGGATAAGATGGGTTTGTCCACAACAATAAAACAAGCTAAAAAAATAGTTGAAAAAGAAAAAGATGAGGTGTGGGATGCCTTAGAACACATTATTAGAGAACATCCCATATTATTAAATAGAGCTCCAACGTTACATAGATTGGGAATTCAGGCTTTCGAAGCAAAATTGATTGAAGGAAATGCAATTGAATTACACCCACTTGTATGTTCTGCATTTAACGCAGATTTTGATGGTGATCAGATGGCTGTCCATATTCCATTAAGCCTAGAAGCTCAACTTGAAGCAAGAATTTTAATGATGTCTACTAATAATATTTTAAGCCCATCTAATGGAAAACCAATTATTGTGCCGAGCCAGGATATGATTTTGGGAATATATTATTTATCTCAAACACCAATTAACACAAATAAAATAGAAGGTTATTTTGTAGATAGTGCTGAAATTGAGCAATCTTTAGAATGTGATGCAATAAATGTTCATTCTAGAATAATTTCGAGATTTGAAACCATTGACGAAAAAGGAAAAATTGTAAATGAAAAATATACGAGTACAGTTGGAAGGTTTTTATTAGCTAACATCTTACCAAAAAATCCAAACATTAAATTTTCTCTAGTTGATAGAATACTAGCAAAAAAACATGTCTCAGAAATCATTGATTTAGTTTTCAGATTCTGTGGACAAAAAAGTACAGTAATTTTTTGTGATAAAATAAAAGATCTTGGTTTTAAATATGCATTTATGTCCGGTATATCATTTGGAAAAGATGATTTGATTATTCCTGAAAAAAAACAAACTTTAGTAAATAACACCAAAAAAATGATTGAAGAATATGAAAACCAATATGCTGAAGGATTAATTACCAGAGGAGAAAAATACAATAAGGTAGTTGATGCTTGGTCAAAATGTACTGATCTAGTGGCAGCAGAGATGATGAAGAAAATTTCTTCCACTGCTAGTAATGACTCAGATAATAAAACTAGCAATTTAAACTCAGTGTTTATGATGGCAGACTCTGGGGCAAGGGGTTCGGCTGCTCAAATGAAACAATTAGCTGGTATGCGTGGATTAATTGCTAAACCTTCAGGAGAAATAATTGAAACACCAATTGTTTCAAATTTTAAAGAGGGATTAACCGCTCTTGAATATTTTAATTCTACCCACGGTGCTAGAAAAGGTTTGGCAGATACTGCGCTCAAAACAGCAAATTCAGGTTACTTAACAAGAAGACTTTGCGATGTAGCTCAAGATCTTTCAGTAAAAATACATTATTGCGGAACCAATAAAAGTATTGTTCTTTCGGAAATTATAGAAGGAGGAAATATTTTAGTTAGTTTATCTGACCGAGCATTAGGTAGAACGTCCGCAGAAGATATCAAAAATCCAATTAATGGAGAAACTTTGCTTAAGAAAAAAGAAATGATAAACGAGGAGGCTTGTGAAAAAATTGATTCAGCGGGAGTAAAATCAATTAAAGTTTTTTCAGCAGTTACATGTGAATCTAAGGATGGAATATGCGCTACTTGCTATGGAAGAGATCTTTCAAGAGGCAAATTGGTAACTTTGGGAGAGGCAATTGGGATGATAGCCGCTCAATCAATCGGCGAACCTGGAACACAGTTAACTATGAGAACATTTCACGTAGGAGGAACAGCTCAAATTAAACAAGACTTTCAAGTCGTTGCTAAAACAGACGGCATTTTAAAAATAATTAATAAAAATTTATTAGAAGATTCTAAGAAAAACCAGGTTGTTATGGGAAGAAATACTCAGTTAGTAATAGAAGACAATAACGAACAACAGTTAGCACTTTACAAAATACCTTATGGGGCAAAACTTTTCTATCAAAATGATGAAATAATCAAAAAAGGAAATAAAATTTGCGAATGGGACCCTTATACAATGCCGGTAATAGCCGAAAAAAGCGGCATAGCAAACTACGTTGACTTAATAGATGGATTATCATTAGCCGAAACCGTTGATGATGCAACCGGAATTTCATCAAAATCAGTTGTTGATTGGAGGTCGCAATCTAAGAATACAGATTTGAAACCTAGGATCACTTTAAGGGATGAAAAAGGTAATGTAATTAAAAAAGCGGACGACAATGAGGCTAGATATTATTTAGTTCCTGATTCAATTTTATCAGTCAAAGATGGCCAGCGTATTTTAGCTGGTGACGTGATCGCAAGATTGCCAAAAGAAACTTCGAAAACAAAAGATATAACCGGAGGACTACCTAGGGTAGCAGAGTTATTTGAGGCAAGGAAGCCAAAAGAAAGTGCAATCATTGCCGAAAATGATGGTAGCGTTAAATTTGGTAAGGAAGTGAGAGGTAAATTAAAAGTATCAATTCAATCAAATGATGGAGAGGTTTCAAATTATTTAATTCCAAAAGGAAAACACATTAATTTTAACGAAGGAGAAAGTATTAAAAAGGGTGAATATTTACTGGATGGTAGCCCAGCTCCACATGATATTTTGAAAATTTTAGGTGTAGAACAATTGACAGACTATTTTGTAAATGAAGTTCAAGAGGTTTATCGATTACAGGGTGTTGTAATTAATGATAAACACATCGAAGTAATTGTAAAACAAATGCTAAAAAAAGTGGAAATTAAAGATCCAGGAGATTCAAAATATTTAAAACAAGAAATAATTGATAAAAATGAATTAGAAGAGGAGAACGAAAATTTAATAAAAAATGGGAAAAAACCAGCAATTACAGAAAGAGTACTTTTGGGAATAACTAAAGCTTCCTTGCAGACAAATTCATTTATTTCTGCAGCATCGTTTCAAGAAACCACTAGAGTTTTAACTGATGCAGCAATAAAAGGTAAAATAGATAAATTAAAAGGTTTGAAGGAAAATGTAATAGTGGGCCGATTGGTTCCAGCTGGCACAGGTACGGTTAAGAATAAATGGAATAATTTAGCAAAAGAAAAAGACAACAAATATCTTTCCGAAAAAGCTGCTGAACAACCAATAACAGCTGAATAATAGTTTGCTTTTGTGTTATTAATTATTGACAATTTGCCATTCAATTAGTATTTTAGCCAAAATTTTATGGTTGGAAGTAAGGTTGATTAGCCTTAAACGCTGCCACAAAGTGTTGGCCTGTTCATACTTTTTACATCCTAAAATTATATTTAATTATGCCAACAATTAACCAATTAACAAAAAAGCCAAGGGTTAAACCAAAATACAGGAACAAAGTACCTGCATTAGAGCGCTCACCACAAAAAAAAGGTGTATGTATCAAAGTATATACAACAACACCAAAAAAACCTAATTCAGCATTAAGAAAAGTTGCGAGGGTAAGATTGTCCAACGGTCATGAGGTAACTTGCTATATTCCAGGAGAAGGGCATAATTTGCAAGAACACTCTGTTGTATTAATTAGAGGAGGTCGGGTTAAAGATTTGCCTGGAGTTAGATATCACATATTAAGAGGAAATCTAGACACACAGGGAGTTATAAATCGTAAACAACAAAGATCAAAGTATGGAGCAAAGAAACCAAAATAATATAATTTATGTCTAGAAAAAAGAGAGCACCAAGAAGAATTTTTTTAAAAGATGCAAAATATAAATCTGATCTAATATTAAAATTAATGAATTCAATAATGTGCGATGGAAAAAAAACGATTGCTGAAAAAATTGTTTATGATGCTTTAATTAAATTGCAATCAAAAGCAAAAGAAGAGCCAATTAAAATTTTTGATACAGCAATAAAAAATATTAAACCCACTATTGAAGTGAGATCAAGAAGAGTTGGTGGGGCAACCTATCAAGTCCCTGTTGAGGTCAAACAAAAAAGATCGAATGCTTTGGCAATTCGATGGCTAGTTAATGCTTCTAAAAAAAGGAAAGATAAAAATATGTCCGATAAAATTTGTTTTGAACTCTATGACGCATATCAAGGTAGGGGTTCAGCAATAAAAAAAAGAGAAGATATGCATAAAATGGCCGAGTCAAATAAAGCCTTTGCACATTTTAGATGGTAATTAATCATGGCTAGAACACACACTTTAGATAAATATAGAAATATTGGCATCATGGCTCATATAGATGCCGGAAAGACAACCACAACAGAAAGAATTTTATATTATACGGGCAAGAGTCATAAAATAGGAGAAGTTCATGATGGTGCAGCAACAATGGATTGGATGGAACAGGAACAAGAAAGGGGTATTACAATTACTTCAGCAGCGACAACTTGTTATTGGAGAGATCACAGAATTAATATTATTGATACTCCTGGACATATTGACTTTACCATTGAAGTAGAAAGATCTTTAAAGGTATTAGATGGTGCCGTTGCTGTATTCGATGGTGTTGCTGGGGTAGAGCCACAATCAGAACAAGTTTGGAGGCAAGCAGATAAATATAAGGTTCCACGGATTTGTTTTGTAAATAAGCTTGATAGAACAGGCGCTGATTTTTTTAGATGCGTTGAAATGATAAAAGATCGCCTTGGATCAAAACCTTTAGTTACGCAATTACCGGTGGGAATAGAGTCCTCCTTCAAAGGTGTAGTTGATTTAGTTAAAATGAAAGCAGTTTTATGGAAGGAAGAAAAGTTAGGAGCTGAATTTGAATACGCGGAAATACCAAATGAGTTACAGGAACAGGCTAAAAAATATAGGAAAGAATTAATGGAAACAGCCGTAGAGCAAGATGAAAAATTGATGGACGATTATCTAAATGGAAAGGAAATATCAGAGTCTGATTTAATATCCTGTATTAGAAAAGGTGGTTTAA
>Ga0187827_10006728_pt1 | contig 13014 bp, 16 predicted proteins | sample ETNtaG_39_FD_167969 | JGI IMG/M metagenome (GOLD analysis project Ga0187827, IMG submission 167969) | Marine microbial and viral communities from oxygen minimum zone, Eastern Pacific Ocean - ETNP2014_SV_150_PacBio MetaG (Illumina Assembly) | ecosystem: Environmental > Aquatic > Marine > Hypoxic... | reverse complement strand
TATTGGAACCTGCTGACCCGCTCGGTTGCTGCTAGTGAAAAGGGTGTGTTATACTGGTAAGCGGTAGAAAGCGATTATTCAAGAGAGAAGGGGAGAAAGATTTGCCGGATACGACTACTATCAAACAGCTTTTGGAAGTCGGGGCTCACTTCGGCCATCAGGCCGGGCGTTGGCATCCACGGATGAAGAGTTATATCTTCACCAAACGTAATGGTATTCATATCATTGACTTGGAGCAGACCGCGCCCAAGCTGGACAGAGCCTGCGATTTCGTGCGGCAGATGGTGGCCGAAGGCGGCACCCTCCTTTTTGTCGGCACCAAGAAGCAAGCCCAAGAGTCGGTGGTAGAAGAGGCGCAGCGGTGTGGTATGTATTACGTTAACCAACGCTGGCTGGGTGGAATGCTGACCAACTTCACCACCATTCAGGCCCGTATTGACCATCTGGTTCGTCTGGAAGACCAGCAGTCCCGAGGTGAATTCGGGCGTCTATCCAAGAAAGAGGTCTTAAAAATCGGAAAGGAAATTGAGAAGCTCAATCAGCAGATGGGCGGATTTAAGGAAATGACCAGTCTGCCTAACGCTCTGTTTATTATCGACCTGGTAAAAGAGAAGATTGCTTTGGCGGAAGCTAGGCGTATGGGGATACCAGTAGTGTCTATCGTGGATACTAATTGTAATCCTGATGACGCTGACTATCCTGTCCCGGCTAATGATGATGCCATTCGGGCTATCAAATTAATATGCGGTAAAATTGCCGACGCGGTCTTGGAAGGTAAGGCCGGCTTGGTCGAGGTTCCCGCCGAAGGAGAGTCGCCGGAAGGGCTGGAGGGTCCCGAGGCGGTCGAGGTTGTAGAACCGTTTGTTTTTACCCCGGAAGGGGAATGATGGAGGCATAACTTTGAAAATCTCAATCGAGATGGTGAAAGAATTGAGAGACCAGTGTGGCGCAGGTATTATGGAGTGCCGGAATGTGCTACTTGAAGTGGACGGGAACATCGCTATGGCACTTGAGGTTCTCAAAAGGAAAGGGCTGCTCAAGGCAGAGAAGAAGGCTGAGCGGGCGACTACTCAGGGGCTGGTTGAGGCTTATATCCATACTGGCGGACGGGTGGGTGCGATGGTCGAGTTAAACTGTGAGACCGACTTTGTGGCGCGTACCGATGAGTTTAAAGAGTTGGCGCATAATCTGGCCATGCAGGTAGTGGCTCTCTCTCCTCAGTATATCAACGAGGAAGAAGTCCCGGAAGGAGCTGATATCGAACCCCGGGAGGCTTGCCTGCTGCTGCAACCCTATGTCAGGGAACCGGATGGTACCGTCCGGGATGTTATCGTTGAGACCATTGCTAAGGTAGGCGAAAATATTAGGGTCAGCCGGTTTGCTAGGTTCGAACTGGGTAACTAGGAATCAGGGGATGGCTAATACCAAATATAAGCGCGTGTTACTCAAACTCAGCGGTGAGGCTTTTGGTGGCGAGAGTAGTTATGGTATTGATATCCCCACCTTGGCTAGGATAGCTAAGCAGATTAAAGAACTGACCCAGATGAGAGTGGGCGTCGCCATTGTCGTTGGCGGAGGTAACATCTGGCGTGGTTCGGAGGCGGAAGCCAGCGGCATGGATCGGGTTACTGCCGATTATGCCGGGATGCTGGCGACGGTAATAAATGCCTTGGCTCTTCAGGATGTGCTGGAGAGGGAGGAAGTAACTACTCGAACTCAGTCGTCAATAGGTATCAATCAGGTAGCCGAGCTTTTTATCCGGCGCCGGGCTATACGTCATCTGGAGAAAGGCAGAGTGGTTATTTTCGCCGGGGGTACCGGCAACCCATATATGACCACGGATACCGCCGCGGCCCTCCGGGCGATAGAGGTTGGCGCCGAGGTCTTGCTGATGACCAAACACGGTGTTGATGGCATCTACAGCGCTGACCCGCTGAAGTATCCCGATACCAAAAAATTTGACTATCTGACTCATCTGGAAGCGCTGAACATGCGCCTGAGAGTAATGGACGCCACGGCTCTGTCCTTGTGCCTGGAAAATAAATTGCCTATAATCGTCTTTGACTTGGATGCTCCCCACAGTATAGAGAAGGCGGTAACTGGGGAGCCGATTGGTACGCTGGTATCAAGTGATAGAGGAAATGATTAGCGATACTTTACGGAATGCCGAAGAGAAGATGCGGATTTCGTTGGGGGGCTTGAAGAAGGAACTGTCCACCGTCCGTACCGGGCGCGCGGCGCCAGCTCTGGTGGAACATATCAAGGTGGAGTATGCGGGTGTGCCCACCCCGTTAAATCAAATCGCCGGCATTTCCGCGCCTGAGGCTAGGATGCTTGTCATTCAGCCTTGGGACAAGAGCGGTGTACATAATATTGAGAAGGCCATCCTGCAGTCTGACTTGGGACTGAATCCGTCCACCAGCGGGGATATTATTCGGATAAACATCCCGCAGCTCTCCGAGGAGCGTCGTCAGGAGTTGATCAAGGCGGTGCGTAGAAGGGTTGAAGAGAGAAGAATCGCGGCGCGCAACCTGAGACATGAAGCCATGAACGAGCTGAAAGGTTTGGAGAAGGATAAGGAGATATCACAGGACGAACACAAGCGTGCCCTGCACCAACTGCAACAGCTGACCGACTTGATTATGGTCGGAATTGAACAGATTGGCCAGGATAAAGAAGTAGAGCTAAAAGAGGTTTAGGCTTGGGGTTTTGGGAATTCTTGACTTCAGTTGATGGGATGAAAATTACCGCTTCTCGTAGTAAGAATCTGGCCCGTCTTCCCGCCCATGTTGCTATTGTGCCGGACGGTAATGGCCGGTGGGCGGAACGGCGCGGTTTGCCCCGGCTGGAGGGGCACCGGGCCGGGGTGAAAAACATGCGCACCATGGTTGAGTATCTCAATGAGTATCAAGTGAAGTGCGTCACGCTCTACGGCTTCTCTACGGAGAACTGGGGCCGGCCTAAAGAAGAAATCAGCGGCTTATTCCGTATCCTGAAAGAGAGGATAGACGGGGACGTGCCCAAGCTTCACAAGAAGAATGTGAAAGTGCGTCATCTTGGTCGTATTGGTGAACTCCCGGAGTGGTTGCAGGAATCGATAAGTGGTGCGGAGAAGTGGACCGAGAACAATACTGGTCTGACTCTCAGCCTCGCTTTTAATTACGGGGGGCATGTTGAAATTGTAGATGCCGCGCGCCGTATCGCCGCGGACGGCGTTCCTCCGGAGAAAATAGACGAGAAACTGTTCAGCAGTTATCTTTATACCGCCGGGTTACCGGACGTCGACCTGCTGGTTCGTACTGCCGATGAAGTCCGCCTGAGCAATTTTCTGATATGGCAGACCGCTTACAGCGAATACTATTTTACCAAAGTGCTGTGGCCGGACTTTGGCAAAAAAGATATTGACCAGGCTTTGCTCGCCTATAGCCAGAGGGAAAGGCGCTTCGGTGCCCTGTTATAGTTGGTATGCTCAAGAAGAGAGTCATCGTCGCTCTGGGGGGCATTCTTCTTATCAGTACGGCGGTCTGGTTCGATAGACCTCTACCGTGGTTCACCGTTTTTGTGGCTTGCTATGGTTTGCTGGCGGTTTTGGAATTATACCGTCTGGTGGCCGTCTCCCGGGTACGGCTGCTGGCCGGTTTCGGCTTGGTCTGGACGCTGCTGTTTATCCTGAGTCCTCATTTTGACTATTTGCTTACTATCCCGCTGTTATTGGCTTCGGCGATGGTACTGCCCTTGGTCTGGCTGGTGCTACGCCCGCGGAGAGAAGGCGCTTTTACCAGCGGTACGTGGGCCATTGTCGGGGTTCTCTACGTGGGGTGGCTGTTAAGCTTCTTGGTGGCGTTAAGGCTGGAAGCAGGCCGGAACTGGGTGTTTTTTGCTCTGGTTACCACCTTTGGGTCGGATACTCTCGCCTTTTTCGTGGGCTGGGTACTGGGTAAACACCGTCTGGCCCCGAGTATCAGCCCCAATAAGACTTGGGAGGGTGCCGTGGCCGGAGTCTTTGGCGCCGTTATCGTTGGTTTGTTTTTCACCTTGGCGACCCCTCTTGGTCTGCCCCTCGGCTACGGACAGGTAATGCTCTTGGGATTGCTAGTCAGTATTTTCGGCCAGCTGGGCGACTTGGTGGAGTCATTGTTAAAACGTAAAGTGGGCGTGAAAGAGTCGGGCAACACACTACCGGGACATGGCGGTTTTCTGGACCGGATGGACAGCGTGGTCTTTGCCGGAGTAGTGGTGTACCTGTACTGTGTTCTTATTGCCAGAATAATAGTTTGAGATTTTTGGCTGCCTCAACTACCTTTCCGGTTTTTACATGGCGATCCTCTGGTTCTGGGGATATGAAGCGTAGAGAAACGAGCATCTTAGGTGAGAAACTGGCAGTGGAGTTCTTAGAAAAGCAAGGCTATTGTATCTAGGAGACCAACTACCGATGTCTAGAAGGCGAGATTGACATCGTCGCCGGTTATAAAGGCTCCCTAGTTTTTGTCGAAGTGCGGACTAGGGAGAGTATGGAGTTCGGTAGCTCGGAGGGGTAAGCCATCATGAATTGAGCTCATTGAGAATGCGGTGAGCGAGGCCTGATGTCGGGTTAGTTTTACCCCCCACCTCGGCTGTGCTAGAATTAACCCGCTGAGGCGCTGAAAACATGGAGAAGATACTAGGTCAAATACTGCGCATTATTGACGCTAACCTGAACCGTATCGGCGAGGGACTCCGCGTCCTTGAAGAAATTGCCCGTCTGTTACTCGATGATGCGGCCTTGAGCCAGCGGCTCAAGGATATGAGACATGGGATGGTAAAAGTCGAGTTATCACTGGAGCAGCAGTTTCTCCGGGCGCGGGACTCGGCAGGTGACATTGGCATTAACCTGGAAGCGTCCGGCGAGAAAACGTATAAGGATATTCCGGAAATCGTGGTGGCTAACGCCCGGAGGGTACAGGAAGCGTTGAGGGTCATGGAGGAGCTGGCTAAAAACCCGGGAGTGCCGCTGGAGTCGGATAAATTCAAGCAGGCCCGGTTTGCTCTCTACACCATAGAAAAAGAGCTGTTTGCCAAGATTGGGCAACGAGGTGAGGTTAAAGGTGAGTAAATTAACGGATAACTTGGAATCGATAGTCGGGGGGATACGGTAGGGTTTTTCGACGAGGACGCCGCTCGGGAAAAAGCGCTGCCCTTGTGCCGTGAAGCGATTCGGTATTGTAGTCGGGCCATTCGTATCGTGTACTGCTAGGAGCTTGATCAGGCGGCGGAACTGCTCGAGTTAGTCCGTGGTCTTCTATCGGGGTGGGACAGACCGTGGCTGGTTGTCGGAAATTATCCCAGTAAAATACATCTCGGTATAGTGACTCTGAAACGGACGATGACTATGAGCCTTTGGGCGGTTGTGGGAAGCCCGCATTATTTATGAGCAAGTTCTATGGTACCACCGGTAGTCCTTCGGCGATCCATGCTTTTATGCCGACAGACAGATTATAGACCTCTTTGAATCCCAGCTCTTTCATCACCGGTATGGCTTGGTTACTGCGATTACCGCCTCGGCAGTAGATTAAATGAGGTTTGTCCTTGTCGAGCTTATCAAGGTCTTCTTTAAAGGTATCAGAATAAAAGTCGATGTTGATTGCGTTTTCAATATAGCTTTCATCGAATTCCTCTGGAGTGCGTATGTCGATAATCATAAAATCCGGATTTCCTTGATTACGTTGCATTAGTTCTAGGGCCTCCTGAGCGCCTATGTCTTCCAGGACCTGGCCCACCGCTCCCGTTTGGCCGGTACAGCCGTAGACAAGGGACGGTACCAGTAGTAGGGTAAATATAATGGTAAACCGTCGTATTTTCAGTAGCCGCCTTTCCTCAGACTGTCTGGACACATGGAGCAATTACTGTAAATCTTTTAACTTCTCTTCGTACTCTGCCTTGTCTATTTCTCCGCGCGCATACCTGGTCTTCAGTATTTCCAGGGCCTTGGCCTCTCCCCAGGTGTGACTCGAGGATGTAGCCTGATTACTGCGTACTAGAGAAACGACCAGCCACACGATTAGCCCGATTACAACCAACCGGATAATGCCTATCATGGACCAACCTCCTAAACCCTTCATCATCCATGGTCCCATCATTCTGTGCTCAGTCATTCCCGTCCGGCAAGCCTCCCATCCCGTAGACATGGCAACCAGATGTACAATAACCAGAGCGGCCAGTATTACTCCCCCGACTATTAAGCCTATCTTCATGTTTTTATTCATACGGTGTCCTCCCTTATTATTATACCACTTCTCAGGTTAGAGTCATCAATAAATAGCATCAGGGTTCGGAAATTAATATTTTGAGCGGCTTTAGCAAATAATTTGCATGTTATCGTATAATTACTTCAGGGGGGACGGCGAAAATATCTGATCAGACTGAAATCTATGTCGGTACTACGGAACAGTTAAAAATATTCGAGGAATTTTTGAAAAAGAAGGTAAAATGATGGTTGTCTACTTTTCGCAGACCCGGGAAATAGTCAGGTTATTACCGTAGTATAATAAAAAGAGAATTAGTCCTGGAGGTAAATATGTCTATTGTCCAAAGTTACTTAAAAGGCTTGACCGGATGTCTGGAAGAACTTTCCCGGTGGGAGGCGGAGATAGAGAGGGCGGCCGATATCATCTTTGCGGCGTATCAGAAAGGGAAACAGGTGTTTATCATGGGTAACGGCGGTAGCGCGTCCACTGCCTCTCATTGTGCCCTTGGTTTTGCTAAGCAGTCCGCTGTGATGGGTAAACCGCGCCTGAAGGCCAAAAGCTTGGCTGATAATATAGGTCTGATTACCGCTTGGGGTAACGATGCCGACTATTCCTCCGTGTTTTTGGAGCAGCTGAGAGATCAGCTTGCGCCGGGTGATGTGGTTATCGGTATCAGTGCCTCGGGTAATTCACCGAACGTTTTACGGGCGGTGGAATACGCCAAAGAGGAGGGCGCCGCCACCATTACCTTGATCGGGTTCGGTGGTGGTAAGCTGAAACAACTGGCCGACGAAAGTATCGCGTTGTCCAGCCGCGATTACGGTCAGGTGGAAGACGCTCATCTGGCCTTGACTCATATCCTGTCGGATTTCCTGAAAGAGAAGATAGCCAGTAACTAGCCGGACTATCGAGATAAAACCAGCCCGCCAGGTAGAGAATAATATGAAAGTCCTGTTACTGACTCTGACCTGCTCCCATTAGTTGTACTAGGTAATAGCTTTACCTTTTTGACGATTGTGCATCGTACTTAATAAAAGCTTACTGTTTGCGGTCCCAAGCTAACATGAAACTGGACTCCTTTGCGGCGGGTAGGTTAAGATAGTCTCTATTCGGAAGTAAGAAATCATCGGCGGCAAACTGGCCGTAATAAATTAGCTAATGGAGTATAGAGAGTAGCGGAGAGTTCTGCCGCCCCGGCCACCCCTGAGGAGTGGCGCCACTATCGGTTCAGAGATTCCGCCACCTGGGGGCCTGGAGGAGTTTGTCCTCATCAAGATAGACTTTGCCCTCTTCCGTCGTGTCAATGATGGTGACACTCATTAGGAATTGTAGAGCACGGGGTTTGTAGTCCCGCATCCGGAGCGCTCTCTCAAACATTGATTTCGGCTTGAGTCCCAGTTCTTCTATTGTCTTGGCGTTTTTAGGGCCAACGGCATTATTCTCACGGAAGATCCGTATTACTTTAGGGACGTTCCGCATTAGCAGCCACTGAGGGACCACGAAGACAAAAATTATGAATAAGGCTATTAGTATGACCCAAAAAAGCACGTCATTAAGCATGGTTATCTATCTCCTCCGGTTCTTTTTTAGCTCGGCGGTAAAATTTCCGCCTAAATTATAGCATATTCGGCGGTTATTTTCTGTAATTTACCGGATCTTTCAGGTAGCTTATCTTGAAAGGGCGGGGTGATGTTAAGGCCGGCTGCCGGCAGGGAGGACGGGTGACGTGGCGGCAGGTGATATGACAGTTAGCGGTGCAGTTGGTAATGCTCTGAAAGCGGCCGTCCGGTTGCTTTCTGGCAAACGGTAGCCGGAAACGTTCGCAGTGCGCTAGTCCTGGAGAATCAGCTTCCGCGGCACTGAGCTCTTGGCAGGTGGCGTAGGTTAGGTTGTGCTCTTCCACCAGAGTCTTTAACCTCTGGTGGAAATCGAGTCGGATATCCCGCCGTAGCAGGTATCCTTGGCTGGTACCTTCTCGCTCATAGACATATTCTCGTTCAAAGCGTCTGGCGGCTTCCTCGGAGTGTGTCCGGATGGTGTCCCGCACCTGCTGCCAGATACTGGTATTGTGGGGGGAGGCGGACTTCTTGGACAGCCTACCCGTACTGCTAATAATATGTCTGGTTCCGGTGCCGGCGAAAGTATGAATGAGCCCTTCAATTTGCCGGAACCAGGTGTGGCCGTATAGTGCCTGAAAAAAGTGGATGAAGATCGGGTCGAAGCGGATGAGAGTGTTAATGCCCAGCTTGGAGAGGCGGCGTACTGCGGCTAGCCGTTTGGCCAGAGAAGGTGCTCCTGGCGAAAATAGCGATAGGATATCGGCGGTGCCTTCTATGGTGACGGCGACGAATTTTGGTTCGTAGGCGGCAAAATCGGGTAGATCTAGGAGAAAGTCGGGGTTTCCTTTGGTGGTGATGGCGAAGCTGACCCTGTAGCGCATCAGGAGCTGTACCAGACGCTTTACCTCGGCCCTGAGCTCTGGGATGGGCTGACAGGGGTCGGATACGTTGGAGATGGAGACCGGCGGGCAGAGAGTAATCTTTTCTAGGTCTCCGGACACGAGCTCGGGTAGATTGTCATAGACCAACGTTTCCGAGGAGTAATTGGAATAGATGGCCTGGCGGGCATAGCAGTAGAGACAATGGTGGACGCATTGGGCGGGACCGGGTGGGGTGACGTTGATTATCCAGAAGTGGGGGCACTTTCTACTAGGAGTACGGTACGGGTAGTCGTGCAGTGTGGAGCTCTTCTTTTTGACTAGCTTTACCGGTACTTGTGAATCTGGCGGTCTCTTCATCTCTAGATGACGATAATCTTGCCTTTCGGCTGGTTAGTGACCTCACCGATGATGGTCGCTTCTTTAATGCCTTCCCGGTGCATTTTCTCCAGTAGCGCCGGGGCTTTTTCGGCGGGTAAAGAGATGAGCAGTCCCCCTGACGTTTGGGGGTCAAAAAGAATATCGGCTAGGAGGTCGGGGACTTCTCTGGCCACTTCAACCATGTCTCGGCGGAACTCGCGATTGCGCTGCAGTCCACCGGGTGCTATGCCCATCCCGGCGAGTTCTATTGTTTTGGGAAAGAGCGGGACCGCTGCCGAGTGGATGACCATGCTGATATCACTATCATCCATCATCTCGGCGGCATGGCCTAGTAATCCGAAGCCGGTGACATCAGTACAGGCGTGGACTCCGACTGCCTGCATCAGTTCGGTGGCCTGGCGGTTAAGCGTTGTCATACTCTTGATGATACTGGTTACCGTGTCTTCATCGGCCGACTTCTTTTTCAGGGCGGTGCTGATTATTCCTGTGCCCAGCGGCTTGGTCAGGATTAATTTATCGCCGGGCCGCGCGCCGGTATTGAGGATTACTTTGGCCGGGTGGATGGTGCCGGTCACGGAGAGTCCGTACTTCAGTTCCTCGTCTTCCACGCTGTGCCCCCCCGTTAGTTTTACCCCCGCCTCGTGTAGTTTGTCTATACCGCCGGCCAAGATTTCTCGGAGGATGGTGATGTCCATCTTTTTTACCGGGAAGCAGACGACATTCATTGCCGTGAGCGGTTTCCCGCCCATGGCGTAGACATCACTCAGGGCGTTGGCGGCGGCCACTTGGCCAAACGCGTAAGGGTCATCCACTATGGGCGTGACAAAGTCGATGGTCTGGATGATAGCCAAGTCATCCGTCAGTTGGTAGACACCGGCGTCCTCGGCTCTTTCCATACCCGCTATCAGGTTAGGGGTAGAGATAAGAGGCAGACCGGATAAGGCTTTGGCCAGGTCCCCTGGCCCTATTTTGCAAGCTCAACCCGCCCCGCGAACAGTCTCGGTGAGGCGTGGTCTTACCTCATCACCCATGCGACTTTCCTCCGTCATAATATTATTACCTTATCGGCAGAAGATAAGGACCAAGCTTTATTATACCTGCCCATCAGCCCCATCCTCAACCCTGTTTCCCGGTGGTCACTTCAGGCCTTGGGGACCCGTACCATCATGATCGGTACGCGGGTATGACGAAGAATTCGGTCGGCGGTGCTCACCCAGATCCAGCGGCTCAGGCCGGAGCGCCCGTGGGTGGCGATGGCGATAAGGTCTACTTTATTATTAGTAGCGTAGTCAACTAAGCTCCCCGCGGCCTCTCCCAAAATGGTGGTCTGGCTGATTTTTGTCTTGTCGTAGCTCACTCGGATCACCAGCCTGTCCAGGTATCCATCAGCGGCGGCTTCGCTTTTGGCGTCTAGCTGCTCTAGCTCTTCATCGCTGATCACCGGTTCTCCCCTGACGGGCGTCAAGTTAAAAGGCTTAACCACGCGGATAAAGATGACCTCTCGCACCCCGCCTCCCTCGGTAATCGCGGCTATATGGGGTAAAACGTATTCCGCCAGTTCCGAACCGTCCAGCGGCACCATGGTTTTTTGGTACATCTTGTTTCTCTCTCTTTCCTTATTATGCCGTTTTTTATGTCAGGAGGCAATATAATAATCCGGTATTTGACAGGTGCCAAGAAGGGTATTATCATTGCTTGCGGACGATAATTATCTTTCTGGAGGTAAGTTTGAAAATTCTGGGAATTATGGGAAGCCCAAGGATAAAGAGTAACACCGACTTACTGCTGGAGGAGGCTTTTCAGGGAGCCCGAGGCCAGCAGGTGGAGGTTGAGAAAATCGTGGTGGACCGGCTGAAGATAGCTCCCTGCCGGGAGTATTATGGCTGCCTGAAGGACGGTAACTGTGTTATCCGGGATGATATGGACGCGATATATCCTAAGCTGATGGCGGCGGATGGTATCATAATGGCTTCCCCGATATTTTTTTACGGGCCCTCCGCCCAGGTTAAAGCGCTTATTGACCGCTGCCAGGCACTGTGGGCCAGAAAGTACGTACTGAAAAACCTGCCTGATTTAACTAGGAAGGGCGCGTTTATCGCCGTCGGGGCAACCAGGGGCCGGCAATTATTTGGCGGCTCGATACTGGTGGTGAAGTATTTCTTCAAGGCCTTTGGCGTTGAGTATGTTGACGAGTTACTTATCAAAGGTGTTGAGGAAAGAGGAGAGATAAAGAAACACCCGGACGCACTGGCGGGCGCCTTCTCCTTGGGCGAGAGACTGGCGCAAAAAATCGGCTAGGCCGGCTTTTCTTTTTTCTCTTCGGCCGCTGGTAAGTACAGACAATGGTGGCCATTTCCTTTAGTTGTTCATTCACGGTTCAGAATTGATTTATCAGGGCTACATTGCTATAATTGGCGGACTTGAATTGATTGAGTTATTAAAGGCTTCCTATTGCCGGACATGACTTTCTGTCATAAGAGGCGTTTCGTTGGGAGAGTATTGTAAGTGTTAGCCGTGGCGTGTATCAAGCAGGTGCCGGATACCACTCAGGTTAAAGTTGATCCGGCTACAGGTACCTTGGTTAGAGGGGGCGTGCCTTTCATTATGAATCCTTTTGATGCCCACGCCTTGGAGGAAAGTCTCCGGCTGAAAGACAGGTATGGACTGCGCGTGGTGGTCATCTCCATGGGCCCGCCCAACACCGAGGTCACCATGAGAAAAGCCATGGCCCTGGGTGCTGATGGTACAGTGCTTTTGAGTGACCGGGCTTTTGGTGGGGCAGATACCCTGGCGACCAGCATGGTCCTGGCTGAGGCTATCCGGCGGCTGGATCGGGAGGAAGAAGTGGCGGTGGTACTCTGCGGTCGGCAGACCATTGACGGGGATACGGCTCAGGTGGGACCTGGTATCGCTACCCGTCTGGGATACTCGCAGCTGACCCTGATCGACCGTATTGAAGAGATGGACCTGTCGGCGAAGCAGGTGAAGGTCAGGCGTAAGATGAGAACTCGGAGTGAGATTGTGATAGCGCCCTTACCGGCTATGATTGCGGTAACGCGGGAAGTAAACCGCCTGCGCTATCCCACGGTGCCCATGCGACTGGCCACCGAGGACGCCACCGTGACACTGTGGGACAACCGGGAGATGAAACTGGACGAGGAGATGGTTGGACTCAAAGGTTCGGCGACGCAGGTACACCGTATTTTTTCCCCGGAAAGAGCTAAAGGCGAGATGCTGGGCGATGGTCTGAATAATCCCGAGGAGACTGCCCAGCTACTGGTGGCCCGGCTGATAGAGAAAGACCTTCTCAATCTGTAATTATGATAGGGCCGGCGAAGTAAAGAGTTAGGCGATGACTGAAGAGAAAAAATGAAGAAACCACGGGGTGTGGCTCGCCTCATTCCGGATAAGTGTATTGCCTGTGGTGCGCGCTGCCAAGCTTCCTGCCCTAAGGACGCTGTAGAAATGGACGGCCGGGGCGAGCCGATTATTTCCGTTGAGAAGTGTATCGGCTGTCGCAAATGCCTCAAGGTCTGCCCGTCCGAGGCCCTTGCTATTTACTATACTCCAGAAGAGCAAAAAATCCTCGCCGAGATAGAAGCTCGACCCAAAACGAAGGCTAGGCTGGAAGTAGAAGAAGTAGGTGTTGAGGAAGCGGCCGTGCTGGCTAATCTGAAGGAATACCGAGGTGTCTGGGTCTTTGTGGAGCAAACCGCCAGTGAGCCAGCGGAAGTGTCTTGGGAACTGATGGGTATGGGTGTTGATCTAGCTAAGACCTTGGGTGTAGAACTGTGCTCCGTGGTCGTCGGCGACGGAGTAAAACATCTCTGTCGGGAGTCATTTGCCTACGGTGCCACTAGGTCCTACCTGATAGACGACCCGGTGTTTCACCATTACCGTACCGAGCCGTGTAACCGGGCTATTTGCTATCTGGTGGAGAAATATAAGCCGGAGATTATGCTGATGGGCGCC
>Ga0187827_10006727_pt1 | contig 13015 bp, 10 predicted proteins | sample ETNtaG_39_FD_167969 | JGI IMG/M metagenome (GOLD analysis project Ga0187827, IMG submission 167969) | Marine microbial and viral communities from oxygen minimum zone, Eastern Pacific Ocean - ETNP2014_SV_150_PacBio MetaG (Illumina Assembly) | ecosystem: Environmental > Aquatic > Marine > Hypoxic... | reverse complement strand
TTACTAGTTTGAATATGGGGGGTGCTGAAAATATGCTTTTTAAAACTATTACTAATTCAAATCGAAATTTTAAACATAAGGTTATTTCACTAAAAAAAAATGGAATATTTGAAAAACGACTTAATAATAAAGGCATAGATGTAATTTCATTTAACTTTGAAAAAAAATTATTTTTTATTTATGAAATATATAAATTAATTACTTATTTAAGAAAAAATAATTCAAACATTATTCATGGATGGATGTATCATGGATGTCTAATGAGTTTTGTAGCATCTTTTTTATTAAAAAATAAAACTACATTTATTTGGAATATTAGACAAACAGTTTATAAACTAAGATATGAAAAAGTGGCTACAACAATTATTATTTTGATTCTTGCTTTATTTTCACATTTTCCAAATAAAATAATTTTTAATTCTAAAATTAGTATGAAACAGCATAATAAATTAGGCTTTACTAAAAAAAATAATTTATATATTCCAAATGGATTTGACGTAAAAAATTACAGATATAGTGAAATATATCGTGATGAAATTAGAAAAAAGTTTAATGTTAAACCACATAATTTTTTTATTGGAATGATTAATAGATTCCATCCTATGAAAGGGCACAATACTTTTTTTGAATCAGCTAAATTAATTCAGCAGGTTGATAAAAACTTTGTTTTTTTAATAGCGGGTAAAGGTGTTCCGCATAACAGCAAAATATCTAAATTCCTGCAAAAAATGCCTTACCCTCAAAATTTCTTTTTAGTAGATCAGATTGATGATATTATACCTTATTTTTCTGCTATAGATTTGTATATTAATTCATCAAGTTGGGGAGAAGGTTTTTCAAACTTAATTGGAGAATCTTTATTATGTAAGACTCCATGTATTGCTACTGATATAGGTGATAATAGCAATATAATTGAAGACAAGGCATTTATAGTCCCCCCTAATAATCCCAAAGCTCTTTCAAATGCTATATTAAGGTATTTTAATAACAAATATTATAATAATAAAAATTTAAAAAATATTATTAGAGAAAAAATTGTTAATAGATATAATATAGTTAATATTACATATATTTATGATGAATTGTATAAATCTTTCACAATTTGATAGTAATTAAAACTATTTATCAATAAAACTTATACATTGAAAAAAGGAGGGAATATAAATATAAACTCATTTTGATTTTTGATAATTATATGAAAAATATACCTCTTACAAAACCTTTTTTTTCAAAAGAAAAAAGGATTAAAATTTCACATGCTTTGAATGAAATATTGCAAAGTGGTAATTTAATGATGGGTAATTGGACTAATAAGTTTGAGACAAATTTTAGCAAATTTATTGATGTAAAACACGCCTTGACAACCAATACTTGCACTAGTGCTCTTCAAATAACTCTTCAGTATTTTAATGTCCTTAAAAGGGAAGTTTTGGTTCCTAGCGGTTCTTTTTTAACTAATATTAGTTCAATAAAATGGTCAGGTGGGAAGCCAATTTTTGTAGATATGAACCCTGATACATTATCTTTTGACCTTGAAGATTTAAAAAAAAAATTAACTAAAAAAACAAAGGGTATTGTTTGGGTACATCTTACAGGTTTAATATCCAAAGAGTACGAAAAGATTATTAGTTTTGCAAAAAAAAATAATTTATTTCTAATAGAAGACTGTGCACATGCACATGGAGCCGAAATTGATGGAGTTAAAGCCGGAGCATTAGGTAGTGCTGGGTGCTTCAGTTTTTTTCCAAGTAAGGTTCTTACTACAGGAACTGGAGGAATGATTACGACTAATTTAAAATCCTTATCTGATTATACAAAGCAAGCAAGATTGTTAGGTAGATCATTAAATAAAAAAGGTGAAATAAGTATAGAGGGAAATGATTGGTTTATGGATGAGATAAGAGCATGTATTGGCTACTATCAGTTAAAGGATATCAATAAAATTTTAGCTAAAACAAGAAAAATAGCTAATTTATATAATAAAGCGTTTGAAAATTTTAATGGAGTTCAGATTATTTCAAATAAACTTGAAAATTCGGGTTATTATTTATATTCATTAATTCTAGATAAAAATATTGATAGAGATATAATTGTTCAAAACTTAAAGTCAAAATACAATATCTCCACTAAAAGGATATATTTGCCGACTCATCAAGAAAAAATATTTAAGAATTTAGAATTTAATGCAAATACACTTCGTAATACTGAAAAAACCCTTAATCAATCCATATGTTTACCAATATACTATGAGTTAAGTTTTAAAGATGTAGATTATGTAATCAAATCAGTTAAATATGAAATAGCACATCATAGTGGGTAAAAATATTTTATTAGCTGGCGCTAACGGTTTTATTGGCAGTACATTATTAAAATTTTTATCAAAAAAAAATTTTAGAATTTACGCACTTTATCGCAACAAAAAAAATATACCACCTAAAACAATGGGAGTAACATATATTATTTGTGATATTTCAAAATATAAAATATTAAATACAAGATTACTCAGAATAAAAAAAATAGATATAATTATTAATTTAGCTGCCAATCTTAATTCAATTGATGAAATAAAATATTTAAATTCATTTATTAATGACAATATTATTACTCAAGCAAATTTATTAAAAGTTGCTTCAGAAAAAAAATGTAATCTATTTATTTATACCTCATCAATTAGTGTTTATGATGACTTTGATAACAAAAATAAACCTTATAAAGAAAAAGATATTTTAAAACCAAATTCTTTTTATGGATGGAGCAAATTAAAGTCTGAAGAATTATTGGGCATCCAAAGTAAAATCAGTTCTTTTAAGGGTGTTTCTCTTAGATTGTCAGGAGTTCATGATGTATCAAGAAAAAAAGGAGTTGTATTCAAAATGTTTTCAAATTCTTTTAATAATGAGAATTTATTAATTAATGAACCTAGAAGTAAATTTTCAATTATTTTTTTAGAAGATGTTTTAAAAGCTATATATTTGGTAATCAAAAACAAGAGAAAAATAAAAAATTATGAATGTTATAATCTTTCAGGAGATTACGTAGTTTCTCTTAAAGAAATTGCAGAAAAAATTATAAAAATTTCAGGAAAGGGGAAAATACAAATCAAACACAATATGCTAAAAAGATACCAAGTAATGAATTTAAAAAAAATAAAAAATCAACTTAATTTTAAAACAAATAATATTGAATATTATTTGAAAAAGTATTCCTATTCTTTTAAAGAAAATTTATAAAAAGATTTTATTGTGTGTGGAATACTAGGCATTATTTCTTTTAAAAGAAAGTTCAATCATGAAAAAGATGAAAAGATTTTTGAAAATATGCTTGAGACTCTAGTTCATAGAGGACCTGATGACTATGGAACATGGATAAATAATAATAGAAATGTCTATTTTGCACATAGGAGACTAAGTATTATTGACTTAAGCGTAAATGCAAAGCAACCAATGCATTCAATTTCAAAAAGATTTTCCATAGTTTTTAATGGAGAAATTTATAATTATAAAGAAATAGCTCTTAAATTAATAAAGGCTGGTTTCTATGATTTTAATAAAGATTCAGATACATCAGTTTTACTTGCTGCTATTGATAAATGGGGCTTGAATCAGACTATACCAAAACTTGTTGGCATGTTTGCTTTTGCTCTTTGGGATAATGAAAATGAAAGATTGTCACTTGTTAGTGACCGTTTGGGAAAAAAACCAATATATTATGGTTATATTAATGGTGATTTTATTTTTGGATCAGAATTAGCTCCATTTAAAATTTTGAACAATTTTATAAAAAATAATATTGATGAAAATGGAATTAAGTTATTAACTATTAAAGGATATATTCCAGCTCCAAATACAATTTTTAAAAATATAAAAAAAATATCATCTGCATCTATTCTAAATTTTGAGAAAAAAGATATTTCAAATAATTCTTTTCCCAAAGAGTCATGCTATTGGTTTGCAAAAAAAATAATAAACAATATTAATAATCAAAATATATTTTCATCGAATTTTAATTTAGTAGATTCATTAGAAAATAAAATTTTTGAAGCAGTTAAATACAGAATGATATCAGATGTCCCTGTAGGAAGTTTTTTATCTGGAGGTATTGATTCAACCTTAATTACTTTATTAATGCAAAATAATTCAGAGATTCCAATAAAAACTTTTTCTATTGGGTTCGAAGACAAAAATTATGATGAAACTATAGATTCATCAAAAATATCTAGTATTTTAAAAACTGATCATACAAGCATGATATTGTCTAAAAAAAATATAATTGATGTTATTCCAAAAATTTCTGATATCTATAGTGAACCATTTGCAGACTCATCGCAAATACCAACAATCCTAGTTTCTCAGTTGGCTAGTAGTCATGTCAAAGTCTGCCTTACAGGTGATGGAGGAGATGAATTATTTGGTGGATATAATAGATATTTATGGGCACCTAAGATATCAAAATTCAATTCACAAATCCCCTACGTGATTAGGAAAATACTTAGCTCTTTAATACTTTTATTAAATCCTAACAAAATAAATTTATTATTTTCTTTTTATAATAATTTTATTTCAAAAACTGAAGATTATAGATTATTTGGTGAAAAAATTCATAAAGTAGCTCATTTATTGACTTCTTTAAATGATGAAGATATTTACCAACATCTTTCCAATGTTAATTGGTCAAATAAAAATATTTTTGATCAAATTAATATTCTTGAAGATAATGGTTTACCAATTTTAAATAATAAACCTTTTGATGAAAAAATGATGTTATGGGATTTATTGGATTATCTTCCTAATGATATACTCACTAAAATTGACAGAGCAACTATGTCTTCTTCACTTGAAGCTAGATCACCATTTTTAGATCACAATGTTGTTGAATTTGCATTAAAGATACCTAATAGATATAAAATTAAAGATAATGAAACTAAATGGATTTTAAAAGAAATCTTAAGAAAATATTTACCTAATGAAGCTATAAATAAACCTAAAATGGGCTTTTCAATTCCATTGGATAATTGGCTTAGATCAGAAATAAAAGATTGGGCTGAGGAATTATTAAGTATTAATAATTTGAAAAAACATGATATTTTTAACTTTAATTATATAAGAAAATTATGGTTTTTGCATAAATCAAGAAAATTTAACTTTCAGCATCAATTATGGCCAATATTAATCTATCTTTCTTGGTATGATAACAATGCATTTTAAGATTTATTTAATATTATATAAAAATTCCATTAAATTAATATCAGGAATGAAGTTATATGGAGGAAAGAATTTTCCATGTCTTGAATATAGTCCATAAATATAAACAATAGGTGAGCTAAAAAAAATATTCCCTGGATTATTTAGCCATTTTATTTTATTATTTTGATTAATTATAATATTCTTTTTGATAATTTTTAATGGTACAGGATTATAATCTTTGTCTAGTGAAATCCATTCTGAATTAGAATCCACAACAACCCAACCTTTTGTTGTTTTAACTTCTGTAGCAGCATGACTTGATAATCCTTTTTTTAAAAAAATACTCATAAGTGATTTTAAATCACTTTTTAGAAAAAAAAATATGTGCCTTGTTTTAAAGCCATAATAATTTAATATTTTTTCAATTGTTCTGCTTCTGTCATAACACTCACCACCTTCATTTAAAAATAAATCTTTTGGCTCTCTAGGAAGGCCTAGATCAATTCTTATTTCTTTTGAAGCTATATTTAAAACAGCTTTTTGTATATTGTATAAGAAATTAATTTCATCATTATAGTTTGAAATTTCTTTATTAATGTCTTTAGTAATTAAATTAATATATTTCTCATCTTCCAATGTAATGGCAGAATCAACTGAATTAAATTGAAGAATTGTTAAAGATAATAAAAATAGAAATATAAATAAAAATATCGAATATTTAACAATCTTCATATTTTGAAATCAAAAATATTTTAAAATAAACCATATTATATTGTTATAATATATATATAAATCAATTTTATGTGGCAATACTGGGTTTTATATTTGTGTCCAATCGTATGTTTGTACTCACCTTTCAAAGTTGAAAAAAATTTTAAAACCATACTTTGGATAACTTATATTTCCATATTAATTTTTGTTATTGGTTTAAGACACAGAATTGGCGGAGATTGGCATCATTATTTAAATTATTTTGAATATACAAAAGATTCAAGCTTTTTAAATATTTTTAGAATCTCAGATCCTCTTTACATTATAATTAATTGGATTGGTGCCCAGTTAAGCTTAAATATATATTTTGTTAATACGATATGCGGAATTATTTTTATATTATCTTTGTTTTATTTTTGTTCTAAATTACCAAATACTCTGCTGGCTATTATTATTAGTTTTCCATTTATGATTCTTGTTGTGGGAATGGGTTACACTAGACAATCATTATCTGTAGCATTTATATTATTGATATTGTCTTTAAAGAATAATAAATTTTTTTTAAAATATTTTCTTTCAGTTCTAGCAATTCTGTCGCACAGGACATCATTATTGATTATTTTTTGCTTTTTATTTCCCTATAATTTATACAAAAAAAATATTTTAATTGCCTTAATCGCTTCATTTATTTTTTCATTATTTGCAATTTTTGTTTTCTATATGTTTTTTTCTTCCGACATATCGCATATGTATGGATCTTATGTCCAAATGTCCTTATCAGGTCAGCAATATTCTTTTGGAGTTTATTATAGAGTTGCCTTAAATTTATTTCCAATAATTTTCTTTATATTAAATTATAGTAGATTTGCAAAATTATATCCTGATAGTAATATTTATTTAATTTTTTCTATAATAATGATTTGTATAAGTCCTTTTTCTTTTTATTTTTCTACTTTAGTTGATAGGTTAACTATTTTTTTAACCTTTTTACAAATTGCTCTATGGCCTAGATTAATAAATCTTTCAGAAAATAGAAAAAGTAGGATTTTATTACAAACTAGTATAATTGTACTGTACACTTTAGTCATGTTTGTTTGGTTAAATTTTGCAAATAATCGATACAATTGGGTACCTTATTTTAGAGATTAAAAAGATATATTATTATAATAATGATTAAATTTTCTATTGTAATTCCTTCATTTAATGAAGGTGTAAATATTAGAAATATTATTAAAGAAATTAATTTTTTTTTATCAGATAAATATACATATGAGATAATTGTTGTAGATGACGCTAGTTCAGACAAGTCAGTAATTTTGGATGAATTGCTGAAGTTATCAAAATTAATTAAAATTATTAAACATAAAAGAAATTTAGGTCAAAGCCAATCTATATTGTCAGGCATTAAAGAATCTATTTATGAAAATATAATTACGATAGATGCTGATGGTCAAAATAACCCTAAAGATATTGAGTCTTTAATTAATATATATATTAATAATAATTTATCTCTAGTTTGTGGTGTTAGATTAAAAAGAAAAGATAATTTTTTAAAAATTTTATCTTCTAAGATTGCAAATAAAATACGCATGAATATACTTAATGATAATTGTGTTGATACTGGTTGTTCATTAAAGATTTTTAAAAAAAAAATTTTTTTAAAGTTACCGTTTTTTGATGGAATACATCGTTTCATACCAGCACTCTATTTAGCTTATAATTCTAAAATGGAATTTATTGCTGTAGATCATCGCCCAAGAATTACTGGTAAATCAAATTATGGCAATATTGATAGAGCAATTAAGGGCATAATTGATATTTTTAGAGTAAAGAAAATTATAAATGAAATTAAAAATAATAATTAAAGATTTATGAATGATAAAATAAGAATTCTTTTTATTGATATTGAAGGCGGTACGGGAGGATCATCTAAAAGCTTATATGAATTGATCAGAGGTTTTGATGATAATGAAATAAATTTGGAAGTTTATTCAAAAAAAAATGGCCCAATAATAAATTTATATAAAAAAATAAATATTGAATATAATGTTAACAAATTAATTCCAAAAATTACCTCTGTTAAAAAGAATTCCAGAAATATTTTGATTTATTTAAAATTTTTTTTGTATGATTGGTTAATATCTTATGGATTTAGAAAACAACTGATTCAAGACTTAAATTATTTTGATGTAGTTCATTTAAATCATGAATCCTTATTTTTTTTAGCTAGTTGGTTAAAAAAAAAAGTTAAATGTAAAATTACTTTACATATAAGAACTAATTTATATAAAACGATATTTTCTATTTGGCAGACAAAAATAATATCTAAATCTTGTAACGGGATCATATTTATTACTGAGAATGAAAAAAATAATTTTTATAAGCTAGGTGGTAATATAGAAAATTATAAAATAATTTATAATTCAGTTTCTGCAAATTCTTTTAAAATTGATAACTTATCCCATATATCGAATAAGTTTTTTAATGTTGCTAGCGTATCAAATTTTTCTTATCTTAGAGGCACTGACAGATTAATTAATATAGCTAATGAATTAACACTTTTAGGATATGGTGATAAAGTAAGATTCATAGTTGCTGGAAACATGAATTTGCCTTTTAGTATGATTTTTTTAAATTTTTTTCTAAAATTCAAAGTACAGAATTCATTTAAAAATATTGTTAGTAATTTAAAGATTAAAAACATGTTTATTTTTTTAGGCCATATTAATAATGTATCAGAATTGCTAAAACATGTTGATTTAACTATTAAGCCTACTAGAGATAACAATCCGTGGGGTAGAGATATAATCGAAAGCTTATATATGGGTGTGCCAGTGATATCAAATGGAAGCAAGTCACCATTCATAATTAATAATATAACAGGTAATTTATATTATAGTTTTGATTCTCATAAAATAGCTAAACAAATAATTAAATATACTGAAGATAAATCTCTTTTAGAAGTAATGAACTCAAAGTGCAAAAATCTAATTAACCAAAAATGCAATCCAACAATTAACTCACAAATTGCTCTCGAATTCTGGAAAAATATGTTATTAAAACGTTCTTAATCTTTAACTCATGAAATCAGATATAATAGTTCTTGGGATCAATGACGCTCACGATTCTTCCGCAGCTATTCTAAAAAATGGCAATATACTGTTTGCAATAGCAGAAGAAAGAATTCAAAGAATAAAATCAGTTGGTGGTTATCCAAAAAATGCAATCGAGGAATGTCTTAAACAATCAAATCTTACTAAAAGTGATATAGATTATGTAGCTCTTGCTGGCACAAGAGCTGTTCCTACTAATTTACTTGGATCAATATCTTCCTTTTCAATTGTGGATTTTCTTAAGATACAAGAAGAAGTTAGAAGCAAACAATTTAATCAAAATATTAAAATTTTACTAAAAGACATATTTCCTAATTTTAAACCTAAGGGAAATCCTCATTATTCATTGGCAGAACTGCCATTAGTTGAAACAAGAGATCTTAATGAAGTAGATAGAAAAAAATATTTGAAATATAGATTAGATTTTATTGCTGATGATCTTAATATCAATTCAAAAAAAATATATACTATTGACCATCATAAATGCCATGCTTACTACGCTTATTATTTTTCAAAATTTAGAAACGAAAATATTATTTCTTTAACCCTGGATAATGGAGGTGATGGAATATATGACTCGATAAATTTATTTGATCAAAATGGAAACTTTAGTGTCATACATTCTTCACACGAATGTATTATAGCAGCAATATATTCTTTAGTTACCTTATTACTGAGAATGAAACCTTACGAACATGAATTTAAGGTAATGGGATTGGCACCATACGCAAAAGACTTTTATAAATCCAGATGTAAAAAAGTATTTGATGAAATTTTAAGTTTAGATGGATTTAAATTTGTCAAAAGTAAAAAATTAAAAGATTATTATACATACTTGTCGGAAAACCTAAAATACGAAAGATTTGATACTATTGCAGGATCATTGCAAGATTGGACTGAAGAAATTTTAATAAAATGGATTTCTAATGTTATAAAAAAAACATCAATTAGTAAAATTGTATATAGTGGCGGAGTTGCTTTAAACGTAAAAGCTAATCAACTCATATCAGAAATAAAAGAACTTGATGAAATTTTTGTTCCACCAGGTGCAGGAGATGAGTCATTATCAATTGGAGCCTCTTGGGCATTATTGGATATTCAAAATAATGAAAATTATTATAGAAAAAATATTAAACCAGTTACAAATGCCTATTTAGGATCTAATATTTCCAAAAGTGATTTTGAAATTTTTTTTAAGCATCCTCTAATTTCAAAAGATTATAAAATAATAGAAGGCAATCCAAATCAATTAGCTGCAGAGGCTCTATATAATCAAGAAATTGTAGGCTTGTGTCGGAATAGAATGGAATTTGGTCCTAGATCTCTTGGTAATAGATCAATTATTGCAAATCCTTCTAGTAAAGAAACAATAATCAAAATTAATGAGGCAATTAAAGGTAGAGATTTTTGGATGCCTTTTGCGCCTTCTATTAATTTAGGTAGAGAAAATGTATATTTAACAAATCAACCTAATATTGATTTATCTTACATGACATCAACAGTTAATTCTAAAAAAATTTCTGAAAAACATTTTGTAGCTGCTATGCACCCATATGACAAAACATTAAGGGTGCAAATAGTAAAGAGAGAAATAAACCCAGATTATTTTGATTTAATAGAAAATTTTTATCAAATTTCAGGTATCGGAGGAGTTTTGAATACTTCACTAAATATTCATGGAAAACCTATAGTCATGAATCCTATGGATATAATAAATGAAATATTGTCTGTTGATAAAATAAATTTAAATAATTTAATTATAGGAAATGTTTTTTTAAAAAAAATTTAGATTAAGTTTAAAATATATTAATGTATAAAATTAAATAAATTATTATTTTGATGAAAGAGTACTTTCTTACTTTATCAACTCAGGAAATCTTCTTCCTTTCAATAGGATTTATTGGTCAGGGCATTTTTGCATCAAGGTTTATCGTCCAGTGGATTTATTCAGAAAAAAAGGGAGTAAGCTCTATACCTCTAATTTTTTGGTATTTAAGTATCTTTGGTGGAATTGGACTTTTAACTTATGCAATCTTTAGAAAGGATCCTGTTATAATTATAGGCCAATTATTTGGTATATTTATTTATTTAAGAAATTTAATTTTAATTTATAAGAACAAAAAATAATTAGGATAAATTATATGAAAAAAATTCAAAACTATATTCATGGTAAACTTCAATGTTTTTCCAATAATGAACAAAGCGTTTTTGATCCTTCAACTGGCGAAGAAATATCTAAAGTTATATTATCAAATTTAGATGATTTTAATGCTGCTATAAAAAGTTCTATAAACAGCCAAAAAGAATGGCCCAATATCACTCCTTTAAAAAGATCAAGAATTATTTCAAAATATAAAACTTTAATTGAAAGTAATATTGAAGAATTGGCAAATTTAGTTTGCAAGGAGCATGGTAAAACATTAGATGATGCTAAGGGATCAATTACAAGAGGTTTAGAAGTTATTGAATTTGCATGTGGAATACCACACTTATTAAAAGGAGAGTTTTCACAAAATGTTGGTACAAGCATTGACTCTTGGTCTGTTAGGCAGCCTCTAGGTGTGTGCGCAGGTATCACTCCTTTTAATTTTCCAGCGATGGTTCCTATGTGGATGTACCCTTTGTCTATAGCTTGTGGAAACTCATTTATTCTAAAACCGTCGGAGAAAGATCCATCCTGTTCAATAAAATTAGCAGAGTTATTTTCTGAAGCTGGTCTTCCTGACGGTGTTTTTAATGTTATTAATGGTGACAAAAATATTGTAGATTTAATATTAAATAGCCGAGATATTTCTGCAATAAGTTTCGTAGGTTCTACTCCTGTTGCAAAATATATATATGAAAAATCAGCAAGTAATTTTAAAAGAGTGCAGGCACTTGGGGGCGCTAAGAACCATTTAATTGTAATGCCTGATGCAAATATTGAACAAGCAGTTGACGGTATAATAGGGGCTGCTTATGGATCTGCAGGAGAGAGATGTATGGCAGTTTCAGTTGCAGTTGCTGTAGGGAGTATAGCTGATGAATTAGTGGAAAAAATTAATATTAAGGCACAAACACTTAAAGTTGCACCATGGACTGATCCTGAATCTGATATGGGTCCTGTCATCTCAAAAGAACAAAAAGATAAAATCGAAGATTATATTTCCAAAGGTATTGAAGAAGGAGCAAAATTAATTGCTGATGGAAGAAATTATAAAATACAAGGTTACGAAAATGGTTACTTTGTCGGACCTTCTTTATTTGATAATGTCACTAAGGAAATGTCAATATATAAAGAAGAAATATTCGGACCTGTACTATCAGTAGTCAGGACAAAAGATTATGATGAAGCAATTTCTTTGGTAAACGAACATGCTTATGGAAATGGAACAAGTGTTTACACATCTGATGGTGAAGTTGCAAGACACTTTACTAGTAATGCCAAAATAGGAATGGTTGGCGTAAATGTTCCCATACCAGTACCTATGGCTTTCCATAGTTTTGGAGGTTGGAAGCAATCTTTATTTGGAGATCATTCTATGCATGGAATGGAAGGTATTCATTTCTATACCAAGCTAAAAACAGTAACTAGTAGATGGCCAAAAAGTATACAAGCTGGACCTGAATTTATTATGCCAACAAATTAATTAATGAATATTTTGATAACAGGTTGTGCAGGTTTTATTGGCTTTCATACAACTTTAAAATTTATCAATTCGAATAAAAAAAAAATTTATGGAATAGATAATTTAGATGAATATTATAATCTAAAATTAAAGAAGGACCGATTAAAAATATTAAAAAAAGATCCAACTAAATTTGAATTTAAAAAATTAGATATATCAAATATTAATTTATTAAAAAAATATATAATAGAAAAAAAAATAGATATCATAATAAATTTAGCAGCGCAAGCTGGAGTAAGGCATTCTATATACGAGCCTGAAAAGTATTTTAAAAGCAATGTTCAGGGTTTTTTTAATATACTTGAATCATGTAAGGAATTTAAGATTAAGCATTTGATTT
>Ga0187827_10006724_pt1 | contig 13017 bp, 12 predicted proteins | sample ETNtaG_39_FD_167969 | JGI IMG/M metagenome (GOLD analysis project Ga0187827, IMG submission 167969) | Marine microbial and viral communities from oxygen minimum zone, Eastern Pacific Ocean - ETNP2014_SV_150_PacBio MetaG (Illumina Assembly) | ecosystem: Environmental > Aquatic > Marine > Hypoxic... | reverse complement strand
GTGAAGAGTGAAGATGTGAAGAGTGAAGATGTGAAGAGTGAAGATGTGAAGAGTGAAGATGTGAAGAGTGAAGATGTGAAGAGTGAAGATGTGAAGAGTGAAGATGTAAAGAGTGAAGAGTGAATGGTGAAGAGGCGAATGGAATGATGGCTCTTACTCATCGATGGACTCTTCTCGCTGCGCTCGACTCGTCCGGCTACTGCTATGGGGCCAACCCACCATTCACTATTCACCACTCACTATTCACCTCTTCCACCATTCACCTCTTCTTCCGCCATTCACCTCTTCTTCCACCATTCACTATTCACCTCTTCCATTCACCTCTTCCCTCGCGCCACCTGAGCACCTGGATATCATCCACCTTGGGCGCAAGAACTGGCTTCAGCGGAATCCTGGTCCCTCCTCTTTGCAGGAGGCATCGCACGGTTCTGTGGAATTCGCCGTGGTCCGCTCGAATCGTTACTGAAAATACCGAGCTGGTCGTCTTCATCACGCGGCGCAATTCTGTCAAGAGTTCCTTGGAGATCCCTGAGACCTCGGCCAGCTGATTCACTGTTGTGAAGCCCTCCAGGTCTTCTCGCCGGTAAATGATCGCGTCCGCAACAGGTCCCGTCATCTGATCTGAAAGCGAAAGCAGGATTGCTTTTGAAGCAGTGTTTACATTGACCATACCCGTTCCAGCGATGGACAGGATCCCCTCGAGGTCGTCGTCTGCTCCTTCGCCATAGAGGTCGGTCTGTTTCACGCTCTCGAACTCGAGCAATTCGTCCAGCGAATGAAAGGGCCGCCCGACGAAGGGGCTCTGGTCTTCGCCGAATGCGTCGGCCCTTTCGCTGTCAATCCTTTCTTGCAGGTCCTTCAACAGTTGCGTGGCGTCCACGTTGAGGCCCAGGCTCTGGACAGCGCGGGCTATCCTTTCACGAACGGGCTTTCGAACGGCCTCAACCGTTTGCTTTTTCTTCTGTGTTTCCGTGCGTTCCGGAACAAGGTCGTTGATATTCAGTTTTCGGTCTTCGTCCACGATCTCGACCGTCAGAGTGATTCCCTCAATCTTGACAGGTGCAAGATGGCCGGCCCAGTTATCTCCCAGCCAGTCGTGCGTGTTTTCCTCACGATCCGCTCTCAGCATCGCTTTGGCCAATTCCAGGCCTGCCTGCGCGATCTCCGTCACCTGCAGGTCATCGGCCCGATTCCGCGCCAGCCGGTGGTCCACCCTTACCGAATACGCCAGGGAGTAGACAATGACAATGAGCAGCGCCAGAAGAAAAACAACGAGGATCAGGGCGACGCCTGATCCCCGTTGCCGAGTCTCGATGATCATGAGACCTGGTGATTTCACCTCAGCCTGTGTCATTGGGCAGAACCCAGGAAACCTTCGATCCGGTCGAGTGCCTGCTCGATGACATCCATTGAAGTGGCATAAGAGAGTCGACCGTGCGGGTCCGCGTCAAACGGCTTGCCGGGCACGATGGCAACTTTCTTCTGATTGAGCAGGGCGTCGCAGAAATCGAAGGAATCCTTGACTTCGACATCGCCAAAAGTCTTTCCGTAATGGCTGCCGAAATTGGGGAAGACATAAAACGCGCCAAGCGGCGTAGCGCAGGTGACGCCGGGCAGAGCGTTCAGGCGCTCGACAATGTAGTTGCGTCGTTTGTCAAACTCGGCCCGCATATCGGTCACGCATTGATGGTCGTGATCGAGCGCGGCAATGCCTCCGTACTGCACGAACGTCACCGGATTCGAGGTACTCTGGCTCTGGAGACGCCCCACAGCCGCAACGACATCTGCATTGCCCGCAACGTAGCCGATTCGCCAGCCGGTCATTGAGTATGCCTTCGAATGACCATTCACCACGAGGGTGAGATCTTTCATTTCCGGGCTGACCTGCGCGATACTGTGGTGGGTTCGGCCTTCGTAGATCAGGTGCTCGTAAATCTCATCTGAAATCACGCCGATATTATTTTCGAGACAGACCTGGGCAATCGCTTCGAGGTCGCCCTGGTCGTACACGCCGCCGGTGGGATTGCTGGGGCTGTTCAGGACAAGAAACCGCGTGCGGTCGGTCAACTTCTCCTTTAGCGCGTCCGGCTTCATAACAAAACCGTCGGCTTCGGAAGTCTGCACGACGACCGTCTTCCCACCGGCACATCCGATCTGTTCTGGATAGCTCACCCAGTAGGGAGCCGGAACGATGACTTCGTCGCCTTCGCCCAGTAGCACTTGGAACAGGTTGTAGAGCGTGTGTTTCGCGCCGCACGAAATGGCAATCTGTTTGGTGTCGTACGAGAGTCCGTTGTCCCTTTCGAGTTTTCGGACAATGGCGTCCTTCAGAGCAGGCAGACCCGACGCTGGTGAATACTTTGTCTCACCCGATTGAAGCGCATCAATTGCTGCCTGCTTGATGAAATCCGGGGTATCAAAATCCGGTTCGCCGGCGGAGAGGCTGAGCACGTCTTCGCCGTCCGCCTTCATCGCCTTTGCTTTCGCTGTAATCGCCAGAGTGGGTGAATCCGCAATGCTCGCTGCACGGCCACGAAGTTCCATGCTTTCCTCCATTCAAGGGTTGCTGTTAGGTTGAGTGTCAGGCCCGCTCAAGAAGGCACTTATCTTATTTTTGAAGATTGAATTCGCACACCGTTCGGCGAGTGCTGTTCAGGAAGCCATCGCCGCATCGAGGCTCGTACATACCTTTACCAGGCGATCAATCCGGCAAATGCGGAACACATCGAGGACGGGCTTGCTCGCAGAGACCAGACGCAGCTCGCCGCCGGAATCGAGTAGGATTTTTCTGGCCTTGAACAGCTTTCCGATTGCCACGCTGGAAATGGTTTGGACAGATCGCATATCGAGCACTACCACGAGCCCGGAAGAGTTCGATGCAGTCTCTTCGAGCCAATGGCCCCACTCGTTGAGTTCTTCATGAGTGAGCTTGAGGTAGCCGAGGGTGATAAGGATCGATGCCCCCTGTGATTCGACTTTGAACTTATTTTCATCCATGAGTCTTATTCGGTGTCTTCATCGCTGGTCTCTGAAAGCGCCTGTTCCGTGGAGCTGAAAATCTTCAGGAGATGATCCAGATGGCACGCATTGAATACGTGTAACACCGATGGATTGGCCGCGACGAGAATGAGCGCCCCTCCGGAATCCAACAGCAGCTTTCTGACTCTGAAAATCTTGCCAATGATAATACTTGATATAGAGACCACGAGCCCCATATCCAGAATGAGCCGATGTTTGGGAAACTCCTCAGCCAAGTCAATCAGTTTCGTACCGAAACTGTCCAGCTCTTCAAAGCCCAGCCTGCTGCTGCCAACACGGCCCGATTTTTATACTCGATAGAGAATGGAACTTCCTTGTGATTCACACCACACACTCCGGGGCTAAAGACCTCTTTCGGGGCGGCATTATAACCACACGCACCGACTTGACATCCCTTCTTTCATCGGTACCTTTCCCGCCCCTCAGCCGAAGTGGCGGAATTGGCAGACGCGCTAGGTTCAGGACCTAGTGAGCTTTATCGCTCGTGGAGGTTCGAGTCCTCTCTTCGGCAGCAGATAAAAGGTGAAGGCGTAAGAGTTCAAAGCTCTTACGCCTTTTTTTCGTAAGGTAACTCTCGGAAGGGAAAAAGATGTGTAGTCGTTAGCGGTACGACAGAGGAGCAATAATTCTGTCCCGGGACAACTAACATCTCAGATACGGCAAGCCAAGCACACATCACTCCCGATCTTTCAACTTCGTCGCAGGATTCCCGACCATCACGCTGTTCGGGGGTACGTCTTTTACCACCACCGCCCCCATTCCAACCAGACTGCCCTTGCCGATTTTCAGAAACTGCCTGACCGTGCAGGACTGTCCCATGTAGCATCCCGATTCAACGTGAACGGCACCTGCCAGGGTCACCCGGCTCGCAACCGTGACACAGTCGTCGATCACGTCATCGTGATTGATGGTGCAGCCGCTAAGGCAGAAAACGAAATCACCCAAGGTCGCGTTGTGCCCAACAAAACAGCCTGGATACAAAACGCAACCTGCACCAATCGTCGCTGTCCGCGAGACGAAAACACTCGGGTCGATGAGAGAGATAAATCGTTCTCGGGGAACGTCACCGGCCCAGTTGGGCCCGTCGCAGTCGGTCGTCAGACAGGCATCGGGGTGGCGGTCAATGTCGTCAAGGGTCCCAATCACCTTGTAGCCGTTAAGCTCGCGCCCGACGGTCTTCTGGTCTTTGGCGATGAAACCAAGGAGGTTCCAGGTTTGCTCGGCCAGATTCACCCGATGCACAATATCGACCATCTCGCAGGCATGAGGGCCCGTTCCAAGAATGAGAAGATTACGCACGAGCAGATTTCTCCGTTTAGATACTTGATGATGGTTAACGGCCCCAGTTTTATGGCTCTCCTGACAGGAAGACAAGAGGCCAACCGAGCTAAATGGGCGAACTCGCCCCATCGATCGTGAAGTTGTTGAACCAGGAATGGCAGTCCAGACCGTAGGCGGAATTCAGATGGGTGATGGGCCAGCGGGAGAGGAAGCTATCGTCACTCAGAAGCGCCTTCACTTCAGCCGGTTCAGCCAGGCGCGGAATGAATTCATCGAAGCCGTCAAACTCCAGACCACTTTCGGACTGGTAGAGCGCGATGCCTTCTGCTCCCTGTTCCTGATAATCCAGGACGCGCCGCGCAAGGACCGCAGCACTGACGCTGCCTTCGATGCCGTGAAAACGGGTCTGCTGGTTCAGGCTCACTCCAGCAATGACTGGAATCCCAAATCTTCGTCCGAGCACCGAATAAGGTCGGAGGTCGTGGTCCCAGATGCCGCGCACCCAATTCAGCGGACTGGTGACGATTCCATCGATGAGACCTTCTTCACACCAGCGTTCGATATCGATTCCTTCGATCAGGTTCATGTTGAATCCGAGGTCGGTGATGCGTGGAATCAATTGGATCGGCTGGCCGGCCTCTTCGCCGATTTCAATCAATGACCTGCGGACCTGCCTGAGAAATGCCGTGAGAATATCTGCCCGCCATCGACACCACTGCAAGAACGTCTCTCCATCGTCGGCGCAAATCTCTCGAGGATCCTGGCTGTTCTCTTCCTGGTAGGCTTCGCACATCGCGGGGTGGTAGAGGAGCATTGGAGGCTGACGGACGAAGTCGAGAACGACGGCCTCGACCCTCCGACCGTGCCTGGGGCCGGTAATCCGGGCGGCCTCGGTGATCCCTGCCAGACGCTCGGCGCGGTATTCCTCAAAGAAGTAGCAGAGCCGGCTTGGATCAGGCGTACCGTCCTTGCCGACCTCACCCATCACCGCGTGGTTCTCTTTCCAGAACCGGGAGGCCAGGGCACAACCGTTGCGCTCGCCGTAATTCCGGTTCATGGAGATTCTGCCCCACAACGTCATGCCAAGTTCAGCCGCGGTATCCAGCCCCTTTCGCAGCGGGCATTGCTTCTGAAAATAAGGAAACCAATCCGCCTGCCATCCCTCCTGGTCCAACTCGTTTTCAAGGCCCTCCTCCACGGTGATGCTGAACATCGGCGTGAGCATCGGATGGTCGGTGTGGTAGCAGAGGAATGATCGCCCCAAGTCCCAGATTACACTGTCGACGCCGCACGCCTGATGCTTGCGAAAAATATGCTCAATGACATCTCCCTCGATCTCCGGGAACCCGGCGCGGGTGCCAACGAAGTAGTCGGGAGCGTAGATGCAGTTGGGTTCGGCGATACCGTAGAGATTCATAGGCTGTGTTCCCTTCAACAAGAAACTTTCGCTGGCATCCGTCTGTTGTCTATCGGGTATTGCCGAAAACCCTGATTCGACCATTGACGCCGATTCCCAAAGGCTGGGCTTTTGAGGGAAAAGCGCCAATGTCGGGTTTGCCTCGATCTTCGCTACGCACTGAATCGGGCCAATCCTCAGAAAGCTCGACTCCGGCGTCGATGGCGGGGCTGCCCTTTTTCAGGCGGGTGTCATGTGGCTTGCGCCAGTCGCCTTCAAAGGAAAGAAAAAGCGGATCGCCGAACTTGTCGTTCGCCGTGAAGCCAGGCGGATAGCGTTCTTTGCTCTGTACAAATGGCTTCGAAGCTCGGTACCTGGCAAAAAAATCGCCCGTAAAACCTGGGCCGTCGCTGGTACTCCAGTAAAGGTTGCCATCGGATTGAAAGTCCTGATCGGATCGCGGAAAGCGAAGTGGCGGCAGCCCTTCGAGCTGAACAATGATGTTGTTGAAGACGCGACGTGATGAACCACTGGTGTGATCGTTGAGCCCGGAAAGCGCTCGCGCCTGCTGAGCAATGATGGTGTTGTGGTAAAAGTACAGCGGATCCCATATTGGGCCGCCGTGATCCGCCCCGACGCGGCCGGGATGGGTGTAGCGGAATTTTTCGTCGCGCGGATGGCCATAGTGGACAGGCTCGCGAAGGTCAAAGATGTTGCGGTAGATGTAAATCGGCGGCCCGATTTCGTTCTTGATTCCTTTTCCGAACTGGGCAAAAGCAAGTGATGAAAGACAGCGAGAGATTCGGTTCTGATAGATGTGAATGTCTTCGCCCGGCCGGTCGCGCCAGAGCGTCAGGTAGAGCCCGTCGTCGTTGAAATTGTCCACCAGGTTGTGATGAAACCGGAGGCCCTTGACGGACCCGATGGCCGCACCGTCGTGGCAGTCGGTGAATTCGGAGTATGCGATCTCGAAATTCTGATTCTGAGGCGTCTCGCCGGTGGCCACGAAAAGATAGGAAGCGTTGCCTCGGTACTTGATCGTGGATCGCGACGACCACGGCGCTGAAACACCTCGCAAAGCGCAGTTCGTCATTCGCAGGCCGGAGGTGGTCCGCACGTACATGGCCGGGCATCCGCCGTACATTTCCACGTTGTCGAATTCAATGTCCTCGCAGCCGGACAGGCTTACCGTATGGCTGCGAGTCCCTCGCACGGCAAGGTCCTGGATGCGCACGTGGCGAGCGCCATCGAGAAACAGCGGTACATCAGCGCCGCCAATAACCAGTGGAACTTTTCGGGGATCTGTCACCCCCACGTAATTGTGCTCACCCATGGCCGGCAACTTTGTATGGGCGAGGCGGATGTGAACTCTCTTTGTCTCCAGGTTGAACCAAACGCCCGGACCGCAGTAGACCCCTTCCTCCTTGCTTACCTTGTTCTTTACCAACCAGTACCCGCTCTGCGCCTGGAGATCACTGCGGAGGGCGTACCCGTGGAGCGGCACCATGGAATCAGCGAAGTTTCCCAGGACTCGTACCTCTTTGGCGAACACACCGCCGGCGAACACGTAGTGTTTCTCACCGGGCACGGCGGCCAGTTCGGGGTAAACGTTCACCGATTGGAATTCCCCTGCCACCCCACCGGCGACTTCCTGCCACGCGTTCGACGGTTCCTCGACAAACTCCCGATAACCACCATCGATAATGGCGAGCTCTCCCGGAAAGCTCCGAACGATGACAGGCTTTCCCGGCGTGCCCCTGGCCTTGCACGTGACGCGCTCGTAGTAAACGCCGCCGCGGAGACACACCGTTCCACCGGGTTGGACGTTCTCCAGAGCTTTCCCGATGCTCCGCCAAGGCGCTTTCTTGTCTCCCGCTCCTCCGTCATCGCCCTTGGACGCGTCAACGAACCAAATCTCGCCTTTCGCCATGGGACGCTTTTTCGGCGCGGGCAGGGGCCGCGTTGGCCGGTGGGATTGGAAGCTCGTTCTCATACGTCGCATGCCTCTGCAAGAGGCGGCACCGAGGCAGCACGCGCATGCCGCGACGATAGCGATTGTCCGTCTGTTTGAGCTTATCATGATCGGATATTGGCCGATGCTTTCGAATGAATCCACATCGAATTCTGGATACGACCGGTCCCGTGGATGGAAGTTTTCCTAACGGTTTCGTTTTCCCGTGGCCTTTATCTTCCAGCCGGGATAACTTCATACAATGAGAACCTTCGATTATCCCACCACTTGGAATTCGATGCATCCCCTGATAAGCGTACTGCTGCTCAAGGTCCTCCTTTGCCATGGAATCGTTACTGCGCAGCAGGACCACAAGCTTCACGCCAAGCCGCGACCTTATCCTGACTGGCCGACTGGCGGCTACAGGAAGAACGCCAAAGAGCCAGGTGGCTTCAAGCCGGGAGAAACGCGTGACGATCTGGTCCCAGGCCGTTTCTTTATCGAGGCGCCAACGGAACAGTGTCTGGGTTTTCGCTGGTACATCGAAGGGGACTCCAACCGTAATGCATACGTGCTGATTTCGTATCGAAAGAAGGGCGAAACTGAATGGGTGTCAGCTCTGCCGATGCTGCGCGTGCATCATGAGATCGTCGGCATGCCCAGTCGAAATCCCTGGCGTGCAGGCAACCTTTTCGCCGGGAGTATCATGTTTCTTGACCCGGGTACCGCTTATGAAGTCCGGCTGGAGATGAAAGATCCGGACGGCGGCGCCCCTTCACCAAAGACCGTGGATGTTTCCACTCGTCCTGAACCAAAAGCCTCTCCGGGTGGGCGCAGGTTGCATGTCTCAGCAAAACCGGACGCCAACATTCCCGATCATTATAGCGACGTGATGTCAGCCTTCAGGGTGGCTCAACCGGGCGACACTATTCTCATCCATGGTGGAAAATACAAAGGGCCGTTCCGTCTCGAACGTTCCGGCCAGCCGGGAAAGCCCATCGTGCTGAAAGGGACGGATGATGGTGACGTGGTGCTCGAAGCAGAAGGGGACAAACCGCTCTTCGATATCAACAGTGCGAGCCACCTGTTCTTCGAAAACCTGACGTTGAAGGCACGCATCGGGATTTCATCGGGCGGCAAGCACGCAAAGGGATCGGCAGGCATTGTGATTCGCAGGTGCCGCTTCATCGGCACTGCTTATGCCATCTCGACCGGCTCGGAAAATTCATCGAACTGGACCGTAACCGATAACGAGATTACAGGCCCTGAGACCTCCTGGTACCCCTATAAGAGCAACAGCAAGAGTACGGGCGTCAATCTCTACGGCCGCGGTCACATCGTCGCCTACAACCGCATCCGCCGATTCGGAGACTGCCTGGCCATCTACAATTTCGGCCCGCCGGTCGAAGACATTGAAAAACACTGCGCTGCCATTGATTTCTATCACAACGATCTTTCGGACGCCTGGGACGACCACATCGAGACGGACTACGGCGTCCACAACGTTCGCGTCTGGCGTAACCGCTGCCGGAATGCACACACCGGGCTCTCAGTGCAGCCGTTTTACGGCGGCCCGGTTTACCTGATTCGCAACGAGGTCTATGGCGTCACAAATCTCACTTTCAAACTGAACGTGTTCCCTGCAGGCATCGAGATCTACAACAACACGGTCTGCGCAGCGACGTGTGCCGGCAGGATTGGCTACGCCCAGAACATGCATTTCCGCAATAACCTGATCCTTGGCGGCATCGTGGAAAAGTTCCTGGAGGTCTTCAAGAGCGACGCAGAAAAGAAGCGCAATCGCCGGCGGCTGGCACACGCCCTCTGGGGCGGAACGATGACACCCTCCCGATCGACCATGGATTACAACGGATACGACCGGGGCAGGGATCCGAACATCCCATTCTTCAACTGGCGGAGCGGGCGGCAATCCATGATGCTGCGTTCCTTACGAGATTTTCATGGATTCACCGGCTACGAAAGCCACGGCCTGTTGGTCGATTACTCCATTTTTGAGAGGGCATCGCCTCCGAAGGTCGGCAAGTCGTATAAAACCGAGGACTACAGTCTCCAACTCAAGAAAGGCTCCTCACCAATTGATGCAGGAATGAATCTCCCGAATGTAACAGACACTTTCAATGGCAAGGCCCCCGACATGGGCTGTCACGAGGCGGGCCAGCCAGGGCCACGCTACGGACCAAGGTAGAACATTCCTTTTCTTTTCATCACCGGCGGCGCAAAAGGAGAACCACAATGTGCAAATACAACAAGTGTGGAGGCACTGCGTTGAGACCCTATCAGGTTCTGTGCGCTGTCTGCTCCCTCGGCGCAGAGGACTCCACGCCAGAGGATCAGGAATCCGGAGACATCCTCGATGCAGTCAGAAGCCGTCCCGATATGCCGATCACTCTCAGGTGCAACGCGGGTGATGTCTTCGTGTATCAGGACCCAGGCAACGGGGACGATACGAAGGAGGGCGGTGAGTACAACAGAAAAAGAGACTTGGATATCCTTCAGAAATTGAACTTGGCGCCGGGGGACACCTTGCCTGCGAGAACCCTCTTCAATCGTCTGCTGGACAGGATTACAGCAGTGTCCGGAATCTGCGGGTACGATACGGTGACCTCCGATGAATGGCGAGGCTGCCGGAAGGCGAGGAGCGGGCAGTACGAAAGGGCACGTGAAGAAGGAGTGGCCGCCATCATTCCGCCGAGGGACGACGACGAGATGGAAAGAGACAAGAAGGAATCTCTGGAGGCCATGCACGCGGCGCGGACAACGGGAATTACCATTCGCCCACATATTCTGGTGTGTGCCGTGTGCCAGTATGGCGGCGGGACCCGGCCTCCTTTCGAACCGGACAATCTCCCCGAACTCTTACAACTCATTCTGAAGGAGCCTGACACGCTCATCACCATGGCCGAAGCCGCTGATTGGATGATGTGCGCGCCTTGCCCGCACCGAGCTCCCGAGCTGAATGCATGCGTTAACGTCAAGGGCTCCGGCGGCCTGGTCAATCAATTGAGGGACCTCCGCACGCTTCAGAAGCTGGGCTTGACTTACGGGTCGACAGTGAAAGCGAGGGAGCTCTACAAACTCATCTTCGAAAGGATACCGGACACCCTTGGGATCTGCAGGTTTGACAACCCCGACCCTTCGGTCTGGAGGGATGGCTGTGGCTCAATGGAGCACAGCAACGAGAGCTATGACAAAGGCAGGAAGGCCCTGATGAAGGAGTTCGTGTAAGGATGAAAGGCGCCCGGCCTTGAGAGGACTAAGTAAGATGGCCGACCAGGCAGGCGCGGCCACAGATGGGCGGGGACGCCCCATCCTGCAAATGACCTTAACCGGCGAATTCCGATTCCTTCAGCCGCAGAGACACGAGGTCCCGGAACTGGACAGATTGTAGGATGGCCGTCTCGGCCGTCACAGGTGGATGCGGCCTCAGACGGGCGGGGGACGCCCATCCTACGATTCGGCCCGCGGAAGTTTCTGCAAATGACCTTAACCGGCGAATTCCGATTCCTTCAGCCGCAGGGACACGAGGTCCCGGAACTGGCTTGTAATCCACAGATCATCCGGCCGCGGCTCGAACAGGCACGGGTAGGACGGGCCGCCTCCTTTGATGCGCAAAATGACTGCCGGCTCTGTCCAGGTATTCCCGTCATCGTCGGAGAAGGCGAGTGACAGTTCCTCCCGAAACCAACTGGCCATCGGAATGCACAACTGCCGGTCCCCGCCGCGGCGAGGGGGCCTTTTCCTGCCCTTCGCGCAGAGCCGGTTCCATACGAGGGCAAGTCTGCCGCTTGACAGCCGGAGAATATTTGGCGGGGCGCTGCTGGAGTCAATCTCCGTAGGCCTGAGTATTCGCCAGGAACGGCCATTATCGAAAGAGAACGCTTCCCAGAAGACATCGAGGTTCGTGCGGATGATCATCCAGACCCGCCCGTCATTCAGCTCAACGATTGTCGGCTCCATCGCGCCATCGTGATGCCCGTGGCCGCCCAGGTCGATCACATTACTAGGTTCCCATGATTTGCCTGCATCGGCAGACACGTAAACGCATATCGCATGGCGACACGGATCAGGCACCAGCCTCTGGACAGGGACAACGATTTCCCCAGTGCTCGTTTCGATGATGTTAATGAGTGCGCCGCAATATCCCTCAAAGACTTTCGTCCGACCGGTCCAGCTCTTCCCTTCGTCTTCGCTGCGAATGGACCATGCATCGAGCCGGACGTCCGGAGCAGCTTCTTTCTTCTTTTGGTTCCACTTCCATTTGTAGGTCGAAAAATCCAGATACACGTAGACGATAACGCCATCGCGGGTTCGGACCAGCACGCCGGAATTGCTCGGCTTTTCCTTGCCAGGCCCCCGGTACATTTTCTGAGGGGCAGACCACGTGGTCCCGCCATCCTCACTGACCTGCGTCGAATTGTCGCCGACGGTCAGCACATTCCCATCTCGAAGCCGTACGAATGGACCAAACTGATCCGTGTCCACCAGGACGCATCGCGGATCGGTTATTATCTTTTTGCCTTGCATTTGTCCCTCGCTCAATTCCTGTCAGATTACGCCACTTCCTGTCCGGATGTCTGAGAGGTCATGGTACAGACAAATCACCAGGAACCAAGATCCGCGAAGGAAAGCTGGTCCCATCCTTTGCCGGCAGGAACTGATTTCTATGCGATGCTGCGTGCCGGGGATACGCTCTTTGCCACCGGAACGCGCCGCTTCAAAGAAAGGCCATACTTCAAGGGCTACCTCTGGACTCACTCCGCTGAAGACGGTTCACAGAAGACAGAAACAGCTCTCGATGCACTCCCAGCTTACGAGGGACTCGTCGCCGCTGCGGGCAGGATCTACCTCACGCTTCAGGATAGTCGTCTGCTCTGCCTGGGCACAAAGTGATCTTCTCGATATTGCTGTAACGCTTGCCACGAATCGGCTCTGCGGCCGAGGCGTGTTGCCCACAGACGCTTACGATCAGGAGATCGAGGCCGATGTTTGAGCCAAAGTCTTGCTTCGGCAGTAGCCCCCGACAGTTGAAGGCGAGCATCACAAAACGCCTGACTCTTCGAAAAAGACCTTGAGCCTGGCCATGTCTTCATCGGACAGATCCGGGAGCGGGTCCCGCCGCCATCTCTGGCAGATGCCGGCCAGTTCGAGCATGCCGTGCTGGGCGCCGTCCCCGCCGGCATCAAACTGCGAATACAGGAAGTCAAACATCGGCATATCGTAGTCGCGGATGACCGTTGCGGCCGAGGTGAGATCGTTCTTTTCAATCGCCTCCCAGTACCGGTGTGAAATGTCAGGCTTGAATGTCATGTAAACCGACATGTACCCGTCC
>Ga0187827_10006720_pt1 | contig 13022 bp, 9 predicted proteins | sample ETNtaG_39_FD_167969 | JGI IMG/M metagenome (GOLD analysis project Ga0187827, IMG submission 167969) | Marine microbial and viral communities from oxygen minimum zone, Eastern Pacific Ocean - ETNP2014_SV_150_PacBio MetaG (Illumina Assembly) | ecosystem: Environmental > Aquatic > Marine > Hypoxic... | reverse complement strand
TGCACAATTGATGTAACAACGCCTGTCTCGTGGCGAAGAAATTCAAGGGATAATTCAGTCTCACATAAGAACGTGCCTGTATCTTAGGATGCAGGCTTTTTTTGTGTTGAAACGAAACTGTCAACAGCCCGATATTTTGACAAGAGTTGACAGTTTGAATACGGTTTGGCCATGCAGAATCCGTTCGTTCCAAAAGCAACCCAGTTCAAGGTAAGAGAGGAAATCTACTGGCGGGTGAGGTATGGCCATCTTTAACTCGTATGCTGATATTTCGGTCAAGTGCGAGCTGTCACAGGTTTTCAAGGTGAAAATGAGGCGGCCATTGATGCTATGCGGATTTACTCTAATCGAGTTGCTGGTTGTAATCGCCATCATTGCAATCCTTGCGGGTTTGCTTCTTCCAGCCCTTGCTCGAGCAAAGGTCAAGGCTAAAGGGGCACTCTGCATCGCTAACCAAAAGCAGATATACATAGGGTATCATCTATACACCGACGACAACTCCGACCGGTTTCCAGTCCATGGCGACTGGGGAAACGTAGGTGGGTTGGAGCGACCGAAGGGTAGGCCCATTGTCCACGACAGGAATGTCGAAATCAATCGGCCCTTGAATGTGTATGCCCCGACGGCCTTGACCTTTCGGTGTCCATCGGATAATGGCGACAGTTATTGGCCCCAAGAGTCAGATCCCAGTTGTTATGACGGGTGGGGAAACAGTTATCTCCCGATGTGGGCCGTTGATTGGTTTGGTGTCAAGCATGTGACGGCGAACAGTTTGGCACTGAATGGAACAGCCTCGGCCAGACCCATTAGGGGGGCAGAGATTGCTGTGAGACCGAGCACGAAAATCATTCAAGGCGATTGGCCGTGGATGGGATCCCGGGACTCTGGTGACGGTCGTATCGCCGGAAAAAATGGCCACAAAAGTATTTGGCATAATAACAAGGGCAAGCGTGGTTGGAACATGATGTACGGTGATGGACATGTCGCACTTTTCGTCTTTCCCTTGGACTACGATGCCACGTGGGTCAACCGGCGCCCCGACCCGAGCTTTAAATGGTGGTAGTGAGCGTGGTGTCCTGTTGACGCCAAACCGTCTACAGATATGCGAAACAACCCTGTAAACATTGGGTTTGGTATCCCAACGCCTGTCTCGTTGCTAAGAAATTCAAGGGTTAAGCCTCTTCAAATTTAAAAGTACGCCTCTTTCCTAGTGAAATGGGCGTTTTTCTCGTTGAATAGCACTATATCGTTGACAATTCGATACAATGTTATATATACTCTTACTCGTGAACACCAAGGAAGTCGAAACCTAATGGGCGATCAAGAGGATAGCACGTCACGTAAACCTTTCGGTTTTGAACTGATTCTGGACTTACATAAGTGTGATGCGTCTACATTCAATCGGAAGAGCCTTGGGGGGTATTTTGAGAAGCTTTGCAATGCAATAGAGATGGAACGAGAAGACTTGCACTTTTGGGATTATGATGGGGTTCCCGAAGAAGAGCTTCCAAGTGAAGCGCATCTCTTGGGCACATCGGCTGTGCAGTTTATTAAAACAAGTAATATCGTCATCCATACATTGGATCTATTAGAGGCAGTTTATGTAAGTATTTTCTCATGCAAAGAATATGATGCAGAACTTGCTGAGCAAATCACTAGGGAGTGGTTTGGGGCCAAGGAATGCAAAACACATTTCCTGGAAAGAATATAATTATGTTATTAACAGAAAAAGATATACTTATACCGCTTGCTAAAGATCACAAGAATCTGCTGGACCATATCACTGGAATAATTTGTGGAGAGTTGAAGGGCGGTGAAATTCCTGTGCGAATAGCTGTGACGAAAACCGATTCGGAGGGATATCACTGCGAAATAGGCATCTTGTCTGATGCTCAGGGACCTCGTGTTAGTGCGATGGAGTCAATATTCTCTTTTGAGAAACGCGAATATGAGAACAACAAACATTTCAATGCAATGCTTTTGGTTCCAACTGGTATTGGTGCTGAATTGGGTGGTCATTCGGGCGATGCAGGGCCTGTCGCTAGACTGATCTCCGCAAATTGCGATAACCTGATAACGCATCCGAATGTTGTAAATGCCGCAGATATTAACGAGCTTCCTGAAAACGCGCTTTATGTTGAAGGCAGCGTAATATCGCGTCTTCTGATGGGGACTCTTGGCCTTCAGAAGGTACGCTTAAACCGTGTTCTCATGGTTGTCGATGAACATACGGATAAAATGTTTCACGAATTGGCAATCAATTCGGTTTCTGCGGCTCGCGCTGCACTGGGCCTTGATTGTCCTCTGGTTGTTAAAATGGAAGAAAGAGTGTTGATGCGTGCGTTTTATTCGAAGTCTGGCAGGGCTGTAGGGAGGATTGAGTATTTTGAACGGTTGTGCGAAGCACTTGAAGATTATAAATCAGAGTACGATGCCGTTGCCATTACCTCTCTTATTCATGTTCCGGAGCATTATCATGCAGATTATTTTACTACCGAGGGGAATATGGTTAATCCGTGGGGCGGTGTGGAGGCGATATTAACCCATGCCATATCAATGTTGTACAATCTTCCGTCAGCACATTCACCAATGATGACTTCTAATGAGGTTATGAATTTGGATGTTGGCATTGTTGATCCCAGGAAATCAGCCGAGGCTGTGTCGACAACATACCTGCATTGCATTCTCAAGGGGCTTCATAGAAGTCCAAGAATTGTTGCTAATGCGCCTATTCACGGTGATCCTAATCTGATGACAGTTGCCGATGTCTCATGCCTGGTTATTCCCGATGGCTGTGTTGGTCTGCCGACCTTGGCCGCCCTAGAGCAGGGGATACCGGTTATAGCTGTGCGCGAAAACAAGAATTGCATGCAGAACACTCTTGAAGATTTGCCGTTTGCACCTGGCAAACTGTTTGTTGTGGATAACTATCTTGAAGCGGCTGGAGTGATGACGGCTTTGAGGGCTGGCGTTGCGCTGGAGACGGTCAGACGTCCACTAGCCGTCACAAGGATTGTCACGGAGGAGTCCACGACAAAAAGTATGACACACGAGGCGAAGAGTTCGATTATTGATAAGCAAGTTGAAAACACGCTCAAAAGGAGACATGCAGTATGACTGAACTGTTGTGGGTATTATATAGTACGGGCTACTTGATTGTGGCGATTGTCTTTCTGCTGTTGGCAAAGAAGATGTTTGATCTTCTGACGCCATATTCTTTGAATGTACAGCTGACGGCAAAGGATAACCCAGCTGTTGGCTTGCTGCTGGGAGGGTTTATTGTTGGCGTTGCAATCGTGCTGTGTGGAGTGTTCTCAGGCGACGCACCGGAGGTGCCCACTTGGACTGGTTTCCTGGCGGAAATGGGGCCGGTGATATTGTACGGTGTGGTGGGAATGGTAATGCTTTTTATCGCGGGTGTCATTAATGACAAGGTAGTTCTTCGCCATTTTTCAAATCACAAGGAAATAGTTGATAATCAGAATTCGGCTGTTGCAGTGATTATGGCGGCGACTTATGTCGGTTCCGGCTTGATTGTCGCCGGAGGAACAAGGGGTAGTCTAGACATGGTATCGGCTTTGCTGTCATTTGCAATCGGGCAGGTTGCGTTTGTTGCGTTTGGTCTGCTTTATCAGCTTCTGACCAAGTATGATGACGAGGAGGAAATCAGCAAGAATAAGAACTTGGCCGCCGGAATTGCTTTTGCGGGTAATCTGCTGGCATATGGTATGATTTTGATGAGGGGACTGCGTATTGACGATGCGGTTGTAGAAACATGGTCATTGGAGGATCGCTGTCTTAATGCCCTTTATTACGCTCTTGCCGGCTGTGTATTGCTGATTGTTGCTCGTGTTATCACTGATAGAGCTTTTCTTCCAGGGGGCAAGGTAAGTGAAGAGATCGTCAGAGACCGGAATCTCAATGCAGGATACATGGAAGCGGCATTGGCGCTTTCTGTAGGTGCAGTACTGGTATTTTGTCTTTAATTAAATGTAACCACCACGCGAAGCGGGGAGGGAAAAGGCTATGAAGAAATCAGAAAAGGCTATGAAGAAATCAGATAACATCAAGAATTCGTATTTGGTTGCTACGGGTATTGCCTCCGCGTCACTTTTGGCCGGATGTGGCGACTCTCCCGAAGTAAAGCAGTGGAAGGCAGCTCCGGGCACAAATGGTTTTATTAACCTGGACGATGTTGAAAAGGCTTTTAAAAAGAATCAAAAGGCGGATGAGTTTGAGAAACGTGTAAACGAGATTTTTGAGGGTGATAGTCTGGTTGTATTTAAGTCTAAAAAAACAGGGGGAAGCGGGTTTATTTATTATGCCTATGAAGATCTAAATAAGGATGCGAAAGTAACTTCGTCTGATGATCTTCTCTTTACGCTCACGGTTGCAAATAGCTGGGCAATACTTGAGGGGGCCGGGGTGAATAAGTATTATAAATCATCCTGGGCATATAAGCCTGCGGAGGAGAAACGAGAGGAAACCTATTATCGGTCGCGTTATCGTCACCATCATTTTAGCTACTGGTACTGGGGGAGAGGGTGGGGTGGATACTACACGCCTAGAGATCGATATGATTCAAATTTAAGCCATACAAAAGAATATCGAAGTACGAGCGGATTTACCCAGCAAGTACGGAATAATGCGGCATACGAAAAGAGTGCAGCAGTCAAACATGGGACGGGATTTAGACAGAGTGCTGCTGCGCTGAGCCCAGTGCGTAGAAATTATGTTAAGTCGGTCCCTGTATCTAAGACAATGAAGACAACTAAAGGCACTTCAGGGTGGGGTATTAGAGCCAATAAAAAGATATCCAGCAGCTTCTCGACGGCAAAGAGTTCAGGATCCAGCAGTCGAGGCGGCATTTTCAGCGGGTCCCGCGGTTCAAGTGGTTTTGGAGTCTAGTGTGTGTGCAATGAGAAGGTGAAGAGAGAGTTCCGCAAGGAAATAGTCGGGGCTGATTCTGTGTTCAATCCTGATGATATCGCAGATTACGAAAATGATGCGTGGGACATCAGAATCTCAATAGGTGATGCACCTTTAGAGGAAGCGTTCTACTATACGATAGATGATCCGAAAGCTGTCGATTCTACGATAGAGAAGCTCCTTAAAGACTATGCATTGAATCCTGCTAACGCCGGTAAGTTGGATGTTTCGGAGTATCCTGACCTTCCATTTATTCAGGCTGAACTGAATCTTTATTTTGAGAATGCCCGTAAGGATATTCTTGATGTTGATTTGTATGTAAACCACGCGCCGGAATCTGGCCCTGTCGATATCAGGCAGAAAGCTAGAGATTATTTGAGTGTCTGTACCTACCATGACGGATCTCATGATTATCGGGTTCTGGATCTTGTGATCATGGCTACCCCGCCTGAACTTGGGCGCTTTAAGGCGGGTGATGTTCGAAGAAAATATGGGCATATATACCTTATGCTTCTTCTTGATTATAAGCAGAGGCAGGGAGATGCAGTTTTTAATGCGTTTCTCAACGAGCAGGCAGTAAAGGATTATCTCAAGAATAAATACGATAGTAAGTACAAGAACTTTATCAGCGATATGCGGTCTCTCGATGTGAGGCGCGACATAAAGACCGCTTCCAAATATAGCGGAGGCGAAGATGAACCCGCAATTCAGCTTACTGAAGAGGGACGGGGTAAGGTAGAAAAGTATAAGAAAGCATGTCTTGATGTGGCGGAGCAGTATGACTGTTACGATTCTTGTGCGATTGCACCCCCCGCGCTTGGGGTTCCGGGCGGATTCGATGTGAGAGTCCAAATGATCGAGTTTGACGGGAAAGACATTGGCGAATCTGTGTTGCTAAGGGTTCTCGAGGATTTTGGTGAAGAGTATTTTTGCGGGAACTGGGCCGATACCTATGAAGACTTTTCTTATTACAATAATGTTCACGATGCACTTGCTTACAAAACAAACTTCTCTGTGGAAATACTGACTGAGCTTAAGAAACTTGCTGAGGACAGTAGATGAAACGCATTGTCTTTGCCGATAGATGCGCCAATAGAGACCAATATATTCTGGCAGTTCCAGAAAAAATGAATCGTTGGCGGGTATCGGCCCTTTACGATTATCTGGAGAAGCCTCAATCGTTAAGGGGAGAGTACGGCTACATCCCTATACCGCTTGACTCCCTGCATTTTGAACAGTTTCGACAACTGATAGTTGCTCCTGAGTTGACAATGAGCCCCCCGCCAATTCTGATTCAAAATGGTGAAATACTTGGTGGTGAGGCCGAAATAGTAATAGACAATGAAGATATTGTTGTTGATATCGACAGAGAGGAGACGGATTTTGCAAGCATTGCAGGCAAAGTGTCTGTAGCCAAACGAAATATAATGGCTTTCGAGTCTTGTCGTGCGCAGATATGTAATTCCATAGATAAAGTTCTCGATCTAGATGGTTATCCAGTTACGACACGAAAGGGCGCGAGATTACAGTCTTTTTCGGAGATTGTTGAGTTCTTTAATGAAGAACTTGATGAGCGAGAAAAATTGAGACTACTTTGGCGCCTGGCCAGAATTCTGCATGCAGCACCATTCGAGAGCATAACCCGAATAATAGATAACAGGCAAAGTCGCCCTGGTTATGCGGTATGGAGAAATATTGCTAATGGTTTTGGCGGTGTTTGTGCAGAAAAGACAGCGGCACTTGGGTTTGTCTGCGATATACTGGGAATGCGTTATTCGCCTGTGATAGGCTCGGCAGCCGGTCTTCCTGAAAATTATGAAAAACAACTGCTCGGCTATGCCCGCTCGGGGGGAGAGCTAGATAGTCCTGCATGGGTACAACATCATTTACTGGAAGTTGAACTGGCAAACGAGAATTATTTGATCGATACAACCAACGGAAACATACCTTTTATCTTTCTGGCAAAAAGTGACTGTGAGACTGCAATGAATGGTGGCATGAGAGCGAGAATGGTGTATAACACAGAGAGAATACACCTGCGTCGCAGTACAAGCATAACAGGAGACATATTACTGACGCTGGGCGAGTTTCACATCCCGGACCTTCATTTGCAGTACATTTTTGAGCAGGGATTGGGCATACAGATATCTGCCGAATGTTTTCTCGGTGTTTATTTCGACTGGGGTGGTGAAAGGTCAGCTCTGCAGCAGAACTACTATTCATCAATGGCGCGAAAGGTTGGATTTCCATATCCTCGATTTCTTCATAAAGACAATCTGGAAAGTCTTCCCGATGAAGGGTTGTGTAAAGTTCTTCAGGAAGTTCTCGTTGCATTGCGTGCGCGTTATTGCGATTCATACTATACAGGTGATTTCACTTTCGTGCTGCAGCCTATAAAAAATAATTTCTGGAGGGAACCGCGGATAAGCAGTCCCGTTATAGAATGCCTTGGGATAGAGGGAGGGCTGTTGACAAGACTGATGGGCAGTGCAATGACCTCAAACCAGAACTAAACCGTTCAGAATGAAGGGTGAAAAAGTGGAGAGGGTGAAGGGAAAACAAACAACACGCCCTGATCGAGAGCGAGCATACGTCGGGCTCTAGACAAAGATATCACACCGGCCTGTCCTTGCCGATCAGTATGACCTTGTCTCCATGTCTAATAGGTTCAGCTTCATTAGGGAACATGATGTTGTTCATGCCTCTCCTTAGTCCTAAAACGAGGTCTTTTAGTCCGGCATAATGGTTTTGAAGTTTTCCATAATTAGTTGCTTCCGGTGGCGGGTTAACTATGTAGAACTGCATGCCATGAGTGTTGCTGGTAAGTTCCGTGCAAACGGAGTGCGTTCCCGGATCCTGAAGTTCCTGTACTATCATCTGATAATTTAGGCTTGCAATGCAAACTACACTATCGCAGCCGGCTCGTTCAAACATGGCTATGTTTTCAGGGTTGACGCACTCTACCACTGTTATTATTTCAGGTTTTAATTTTTCAACTGTAAGGGCGATTGCCAGATTAGAACTGTCAGAATTAGAAAGATCTTGTTCATTCGCCCGAATAAGCAAATGGCTGGCTTCCATGAAATTTGCTTGTTCAAGAATTTTATCACGGGATGCAGATCCCTTTGCAAATGAAACATTGTTTTCATGCAATTCTGTTGGCAATTCCTCAAGATCTTCGTCAATAATAACGATATGGGTGTTTGCCGTAGATAAATCCATTCGTATTTCTTCAACAATCTTGAGCGAGCTCGCCAGTGTGTTGAAGCGGCTAATTATTATATGTCCCGATTGATTAATCTTTGTCATTCCTTTCAGTTCCTTAATTTTGGTTTCTAGAATTAGGCTGGCCAGCAGGGATAAAATGTATCCCAGCACACTTACTCCCACAAGCATTGTGGGTAATCCGACCAGAAATTGTCCGTTTCTTGTGATAGGGGCCCAATCGCCGTATCCAACGGTAGTCATCGTCACAAAGGACCACCAAATGGCATTGTGCCATTTAAAATCCGGGCGTTCATCCAGTTCAAAATACATGAAGCCCGTGCTTGCGTAACAAAACACAGCAACAAAAAAAACTAAAGTTACCAACCATCTTTGATGCGCTGCCTTACGAAACTTGCCAAAGATGATAAAAAAATAAGGCATTATTGTTGCAGTTTGAGAGTGTTTGATGAGGTGGATGCTTCATCCCGTGCAGTGTTTTGCTTCTGCGATCGCCTTGCCTCAACATCGAAATAAAAATATATGGATAGTCCAAATAGGATAACCGAAATCAAAAGTAACGCGTTTCTGGTTAACCATCGGATAATTTTGTTTTTATTCACAATCGGTTTCAGTTGCAGTTTTGATTTTTGAAAGAACCGATAAGACATTAGCTAATGCTCAACCTTTTGTCAATTATATTTTTGGTTTTAATCTGTGTATCTATGTCTCGATCTTGAAGGTTTAATTCTAATTGCATCAGTCCATAACGATGCATTATGTACAACTCTAAGATTTCGCACTTCATTATATCCAAAAGCTTGAGGCGCACGCTTTTCAAATTCCAGAGGAAGTGCAAGGGTAAGCAACGTGTGCCTGTCATCGCCTTCGGTCGGGCTACGCCCTCCCTTCGTCCAGCATTGACTTACTCTCTACAACATTGAGCAGATAATCGCCCCGTCCAGACTAACGAAAAAGTGTTTGTTACTATAAACTTTGGCTTTGTAGGAGCAACGCGTACTTTGTTGCTCCTAACTATAAGCTACAGCTTGCCAACTAAATCTATGCAATGTATTGTGCAACACGGCGAGTCGTTGTGCCATTCTTGCTATACCCATGAATCATCTAATCAAATTATTCGTTATCTTGGCGGCGTTCTTCCATTCCAGATTTACTGTTTTTTCTCACGACCACAAAACCAAGCGAGCCGATAGTCATGCCCCCATTGCTGTGATGGGCGATCACACCCACAAAACCGGTGGAGCGATGCTTAGCTACCGCTACATACACATGACCATGTCTGGTTTGGCTTCAGATGACAACGGCCTTGGCATGGATGAGTTGTTTAGCCAAGGCTACTCTGTTCATGTAGATCATATGGATATGCAAATGCACATGGTAGGTGTTATGTACGCTCCATCCGACAAACTGACACTGGCGGGTATGCTGATGTACAACCGCAACACCATGGATGGAAGGATGAAGATGGAGATGGGAGGCGGCGGAATGCACATGTCAAAAATGATGAAGCATTCGATGGAAAGCGATGGTTTGGGAGATTTGCGTTTGTCCGGCCTTTATAAGATAGCTGATTATGGTCGTACAAAAATTCATTTGAACTTAGGGCTTAGTCTCCCTACCGGCTCAACTGATGAAAAACAGGATGGCATGTTATTGGCCTATCCTATGCAACTTGGCTCAGGTACATGGGACCTACTTCCCGGTGTGACCTACAATGCACAAACAGAGGTGTTGTCTTGGGGGGCCCAGATGAGCGGGAATATCCGCACAGGCAGTGACAATGGGTACTCCTTGGGTAACTTTGGCCAAGTGCAAGCATGGCTGGCCAAAAGTTGGTTGCCGCAATTGAGCACTTCATTGAGAATAAATAATGAATTTTGGGGTTCAACCAACGGTGAAGATTCCCGATTGGCCATGGCTAAAACGAGAAATCCCCTGTCCGATGGTGATCTTCAAGGAGGATTTCGCTCTGAGCTTGGCCTGGGCATAAACTATTATCATCAAACTGGCAGTTTGGCTGGCCATAGATTAGCAGTCGAATTCATCTTTCCGATTCATGAAGACTTCGATGGAATTCAAATGGAACGCGAGTGGTCGCTTTTTCTCGGATGGCAATATGCATTATAAGTAACCAAATGTATAAGATAAATAAATAGCGCTTAAATGTTATTCATCTCATGCGCAAAAGCATCACTCTTTAGGAGTATCTAAACGATTGTAATACGAACCTTGCATAAACAATCTTTAAGCAGAAATTTCTTTTATCCCTGCAAAAATCGAGGTTGTTGCAAGGACGGCTGCTTTATGGCGAAGAAGTTTTGCCGGTCAGATTGGCTTCCGCTTGGCCAAGCGCTACTGAGTTGACATCATCGTGCTGGGATATTCAGTCTTTCCCCCCATGCTCAAGCACGTGTTGCTGTTCCTCTTTGCTGGCTGGATGGCGTTTGCTACCGTTACCGCCCAACTGCCAGATAGGGAAGCATTTGGCAAACAAAAGAGGTCTTTGCAACAAGTCCCGTTGTCTGCGTTCCAGTTGGATCCCGCGCTTGGCAGGAATCTCAAAATAGAGGTGTGGGCTGAGTCCCCTATGCTTTTTTCGCCGGTGGCCATGGACGTCGGCCCGCGGGGTCGTATCTGGTTGACCGAGGGCATCGACTACAACCAGCGGAGGCGGGTGGCCAATGGCCAGTCCATCATGGTGCTGTCGGATTCCGACGGCGATGGCAAGTCGGATAAGTCGGATATTTTTGTATCAGAGCCAAATGCCCGTCACGCGCCGCTTGGCTTGGCGGTGTTCGACAACCGAATCGTTCTCTCTGCAACACCTGATCTCATCGTTTACACCGACATCGATCGTGATTCCAGATTCGACCCAAAGATAGACAAAAGGGAGGTCCTGTTGACCGGTTTTCAAAACAAGGGGCATGATCATACCCTGCACGCGGCGGTGGGAAGCCCAACCGGACAATGGTACTTCAGCTTCGGCAACTGCGGAGCGAATCTTTTGACGAAGGATGGAAGCCACTTTATCGCCGGCTGCTACTACGGGCACAGCGAGGCGATTGGCAAAACAAGCTCAGACGGGCATGTCTGGGTAGGTGGCGTGGCTATGCGAATGAACCCCGATGGCACTGGCTTGACACCCGTTGGCCATAACATGCGCAATACCCACGACATGGCGGTCAGCTCGTTTGGTGACGTGTTTCAGAGCGACAACGACGATCCTTCCCACTGCCGATCCACCTGGCTGATGGAATACGGCAACCTGGGATACGCCGATCTTCGCGATGGTAGTCGCTCGTGGGAGGAGGTGGCCAAGTCTTGGGAAGAACCCGGCGGACATGACAAGAACAAGCGCTACTCCATTTCGCACTGGCGACAAAACTACCCGGGCGCGCTTCCTCCAGGCACCATATACGGGGCAGGCTCGCCGATCGGCCAGACTTTCTACGAGGGTGGCAGCTTGGGCGAGGCTATGAGAGGCACTTTCCTGAGTTGCGACATGGTGCGGAAGGAACTGATGGCCTATCGCCCGAAATCAAAGGATGCCCAGATCGAGATGGGCAAGCCAAGCGCATTGGTCGGCCTCAAGGCGGCTGAACGAAAGCAGCATTTTCTACCAACCGACATTGTTGTGGGGACCGACGGGACACTTTATCTGAGCGATTTTTATAACGACACAAGCAGACGTAACAACCAACTATCCGGGACGATTTATCGGATCACCCGCAGGGATCGTGGCAACCCACGGATTCCAACGATTGATTACGTAAGCGATGCCGGTTTGATGGCCGCATTGCAAAGTCCAGCCCGCAACGTGCGGTCGGTTGCGGTGATTAAATTGGCGGCGCGAGGTGATGCCGTTTTTCCGCAATTGAAGGGATTGTTTGATTCGGCCAAAAACCCTTACGTTCAGGCACGCCCAATATGGGTGATGTCCCAGCTTGGATCAAAAGGTCAAAGCTACGTCCGCAACTTGCTCGACTCGGAGAACCCCCAGCACCGCTTGGTAGCCTATCGAGCGCTGCGTTTCGCACAGCCAGGGGAACTTATCCCTATGGCGGAAAAGATGGCCGGCGACAAAGACCCCTCCATCCGTCGTGAAGTGGCCCTTTCTCTGCGTGATGTGCCTTATGCCAAGGCCAAACGAGCCCTTGGCCAAGTGATCGCCGGTTACGATGGGAAGAATCGCTGGTATTTGGAAGCCATAGGTTACGCAGCAGCAGGGAACGAGGATCGTGTTTACGACGAGTTGGTTCGTCCCAACCACGCCCGGACACCACCCGGAGAGTGGGGCGCTGCGGCGAAAAACCTGGCTTGGCGCCTGCGTTCCCCACGAGCCATTGAAGATCTGCATGCCGCGATCAAGGCGCAAAAACCCTCCATCGAAACGTTCCGCCGACTGGTCATGGGATACGCCAGCTACCGTAACGACGAAGAGCGCAGGATGTACAAATCACTGCTCGAGTCGCTGGCGAAGGAACCGGGATTTGAGGACGAACAGTATCAGGTGACCATCGAAGAGGTTGCACACAAAGATCTCGGCAACTTGCAGGGCGAAGACCTCACAGCAAGTTTTATCATTCCCACGAGGTTCGGACCTGATTCGGTGTTGTCGGATGTAAAAACTATCGCCGCCATGAAAGGCAACGTGGTCAACGGCAAGACAGCAGTGGCGAGATGCCTCATCTGCCATAAGATCGGAGCGGCTGGGGTGTCATTCGGGCCGCAATTAACCAACTGGGGCCAGACGCGCGGGATTGAGGAGATCGTCCGGGAAATCACGGAGCCCAACTCCAAGCTGGCCCACGGGTACGAGAAGCCAGTGCGCCTTCGGAAAGGCTCGAACATTGCGGAAGGCATGCTCT
>Ga0187827_10006718_pt1 | contig 13023 bp, 8 predicted proteins | sample ETNtaG_39_FD_167969 | JGI IMG/M metagenome (GOLD analysis project Ga0187827, IMG submission 167969) | Marine microbial and viral communities from oxygen minimum zone, Eastern Pacific Ocean - ETNP2014_SV_150_PacBio MetaG (Illumina Assembly) | ecosystem: Environmental > Aquatic > Marine > Hypoxic... | reverse complement strand
CTGGTATGAGGGGTGTTCGATGTCCAGGGTGGCGCCATAGTTTCCAAGGAGATGGTTGATGGCATTGACCAGACATTGTGTGCCGACATCGTTCATACCACAGACGACCAGACCGCGCCCTCTTGCCTGCCAGAGCCGGTCGGCAAGATCATTGATCACTTCGTTGCTGATCTGCGTGGATCCCGATAACGAATCCAATTGCGGTATGGACACGCCGGCGCGTTGTGCAAGCCCGGCGGCCAGCCGTTGCAGGACGCCGCTGATTTCGTCAGGCGTAAGAAGGATACGCCGGTCGGCATTGGACCCTGTAAGCGACATCCGTCCTTCGAGCTGTACGTGGTAGGACAACTGTGGATCGGCCTCGTCAAGCGTCCGTTTTTTCATGTAGCCTTTGGTGAATTCCACCGGGGAGATCCAGGTCCCCAGGAAATCAGCATCCAGGCTGACGATAACTTCAGCATGTTCAAAAAGATAATGCGGCAGCACCCGTTCACCGTGAGTCTGTTCGTGGGCATCAAGAATCGCTGAGTAAGAGACCGCATCTGAGATGATATGCCGACTATTGTTGTATTGTCCCAGGAATCGATCAATGATCGTCTGTGTCGTCGGACTTGTAATCGTCCCGGTCAGGAGATAGACCCCATCCTGCGTCTGTGATAGCTGTTGCCCGATGGCTGTATCGATGGCCGACCAATCGGTAACGGCGCCATCCATCAAAGGCTGTTTTAGTCGTTGTGAGTCGTATAACCCGAGGACCATCGCCTGGCCGACCGCACACAGACCGCCCTGAGAAATCGGATGTTCCGTATTTCCTTCAATTTTGATCGGGCGCCCTTCCCGGTTTTTGGTAAGAATACCGCAGCCGGCCTGGCATCCACCGCAAGTAGACGCATACCAGTATGCTTTTCCCGGCATCATGTTCTCAGCCTGTATCAGAACCGGTATGGCTTTTTCGACCGGTTCCCTCACACAGGATGCAAGCAGAGAACCCGTGATGGAAAACCCAGCTGCCTTCAGGAAGGACCGCCGTGAAATCCCTGTCTCCATTTCCACCATAGGCTCAATGGTAAGCGGTTGCGATAATTCCCGGCTGTCATGTGCTTCAAACGCCGCCGTCCGCTCCCGCTCCTCCGACCCTTTCCAATATGTTTTGTTTATGTCTTCTGACATGGCACCAATCCAATGCTACTAAGTTTTTCCCACCTCTTTCCCCTCCCTCCAAGGGAAGGGGCCAGGGGTTAGGTCAATAATGACACACAACACAATCGGTGGAGGCGTGTTTACCCTTTAAATCAGCAATGACGCCCATGTTCACATCACGATGGCAAGTTAAGCACCAGCCCATCGAGAGATCCTGCTCCTGCCGGACGGTTTCCATGGTCTCTACCGGTCCGTGACAGGTTTGACAGTCCACATTGGCCGTAACATGCCTGCTGTGATCGAAGGAGACAAAATCCGGCAGGTCATGCACCCGAATCCATTCAAGCGGCCTTCCGGTGGTATCCTGATAGGCCATATTGTCCGTGGAAAATCTAATGGCGGTATATAATTTCTGAAGTTCAGGAGAAACCACCATCTGAAGATCCCGTTTTTCCGCTTCCGCCTGCTGTTCTTCGTATTTGATCAAATCCCATTTCGCCGTTACAAACCGGTGGCAATTCATGCAGGTGTTGGCCGAAGGTATACCAGCCCGGGAACTTTTTTCGGCACCAGTATGGCAATACAGACACTGAATCTGTAAATCCCCGCTGTGAAGCCGATGGGAAAATGCAAGCGGCTGTTCGGGCGCAAAGCCTTGATTCAACCCCACAAGATTGATGTTCACGCTTTGCACGTAAATCAAGCCCCCGGTGACAAGGGCAATACAGATCAGTATGATGATATTTCGCTGTGCCATAAGGATTGTCTTTCTATTTTGTCAGGTCCTCAAACAGGTTAACATGGAATTTCAGCATTCTTTCTGGCATAAAACCACCAGTTCACGACCAGACAACTTGTGTAGTACACTGCAAAACCGTACAGCGCATATTCCGGTGTACCGCTCTGGATCTGTTCGCCGAACACTTTCGGGATGATAAAGGCGCCATAGGCGGCCACAGCAGAGGTCCAGCCCAATACAGGTCCGGCAAGTTTCGACTCGAAAATAATGGAAATCATCCGAAAGGTGGACCCATTGCCGATCCCGGTGGTAATGAACAGCAGTAAAAACAAAATCAGGAAAGGTATGAAGTACGCGTCCGGCGTTTGAGAAGCGCCGGCAAGCTTTACGTAATAAGCTACGCCCAGCGCCGACAGGATCATGACGACCGTATCCCACTGTGTCACCCGGGCTCCGCCCAATTTATCCGAGAGCCAGCCTCCGACAGGACGTATGATCGAGCCGACCAGCGGCCCCAGCCAGGCGTAGGCCAGTGGATCCGGGGCATTGGGATTGAGTGATCCATCCGGTAGTGATCCGAACACATCCTGGATGAGTTTGGGAAAGGCGGCGGAATAACCGATGAATGATCCGAAAGTCATGGTGTATAACCAGGTCATCACCCAGTTGTGTTTTTTACTGAAAATCTCAAATTGTCCTGCCAGATTGTCCCTCACCATCTTCGGCGTGAGAAAACGCATGAGCACAAGCGTCAGCATGATAGTTATCGGCAGAACGAGCCACATGTTTACGGACAGGCCAAGCAGGAGAAACAAGCCAATCCCACCTGCTGCAAAACCGAGAATAAGAAGCCAGATCATACTCGAAATGGCCGTCGGAGCGGACCCGATATTATGAATAGGAAGATTGTCCATACCGAACCAGGCCAGGATTGCAAAAAAGACCAGCACAGGTACCCAGACCAATCCGCTGTTCTGAATCCAGATCGTAGCGCCGCCCAATTCTTGAGGCATTGAAAGTCCACCACCGCCAAGGGCGCCGAACAGGCCGAACGTCATCACAAACGGTAAGAGCACCTGCATGATGCTGACGCCGATATTTCCCAGGCCGGCATTAAGCCCCAGCGACAAGCCCTGCATACGTTTCGGGAAAAAGAAACTGATATTGGACATCGATGAAGCGAAGGCGCCGCCGCCGATTCCCGACATGGCTGCTAAAATGACAAATACCGTGTAGGATGTTGTATTATCCTGCAAGGCCATCCCGACCCCGAGAGACGGTAGGATCAAGAGGACGGTGGTAACCGCAATGACATTGCGTCCGCCGGACAGGGCAATGAAAAATGAATTGGGGATCCGTAAGGTGGCCCCGACCAGACCGGCGACGGCGGTCAACGTGTAGAGCTGGTCCTTACTGAATGGAAACCCGAGGCTCTGCATCTGGACAATGATGATAGACCAGTACAGCCAGACGGCAAAGGCGCATAGCAGGCAGGGGATTGAGATCCACAGATTCCGACTGGCGTGTGACCTACCTGTCTGGTTCCAGAAGGTGTCGTTCTCCGGGTCCCATTGCGTAATTCGGCCCCCCGGCTTCGGCTTTTCACCAACATTGGTTTGCTCTTCAGTTGTCATATTACCGCTCTCCTGCGATGGGAGCGCGTCCCGATTGAAATTCTGCATTCAGATGGTGAAATAGTTGAGGCGACTCCTGTCTGATGAGTTTACGGGCCACAAAATAGAGCCATACCATGCAGACGACCGATAGCCAGAAGAAGAAAATCCAGGTGGTGGTCCATATGCCGGTTCCTCTCAATAGATATCCAAAGATGACCGGGCAGATAAACCCGCCCAGGCCTCCGATGACCCCGACAATACCGCCGACCACGCCGACGTCCTCCGGAAAATATTCGGGGATGTATTTATACACCGCTGCCATGCCGATGCCCATCACTATGCCGACGATAAAAACGAGGAACGTAAAGATCCATACATTGGCCTGGAAGAAGATGTGGGTCACGCCCCGAACCAGAAGCTGCTTTTTAGCTACGGTATCGCCAACCTGGACAGCCGGTTCCTGCCAGAATGTACTCTGAGGCAAGACCAATGTACCTTCTTCCACATCCTCGATCGTTCTGTAGGTTGCAATGGTGTTTTTGTTCAGATAGGTATACTCGACATCGCCGACGATAATCTTTTCACCGGTAACCTCGGTCACAGTGCCACCTCGTATTGCCATAATACCTTCGCCGGGAGATTGAATTTCCATGCGCGGAATAGCCAGGAGGAAACAGCTGATGACGCAACTGCCCAGTACCCAGTACATGATGGGACGAGCGCCGAATCTGTCGGACAGCCATCCGCCCAGAGCACGAATCACACCCGACGGCAGACTGAAAATAGAGGTCATCAGACCGGCCATAGCAACCGTCATACCATAGACATTGACGTAATAAGGAATGAGCCATTGCGCCAGAGAGACAAACCCACCGAAAACGAGGAAGTAGTACAGTCCAAATCGCCATACCCGGATAGACTTGAGTGGTGCCAACCGTTCTCCAAGGGTTTTTGCTGCGGCGGATTCCACGGCCCGGAAATGGGTGAACAGATAAAAAAAGATAGCCATGACTAATAAGCAGGCAGCGTATAATTGAGGGAGCGTACGCCAGCCATCGAGGTTGGTAGCATTGTCGGTGAAGGATAGCAGCAGCGAGGGCGCGAAGATCGCGGTAAGCGCCGCGCCAGCGTTGCCCGCACCGAAGATCCCGAGCGCTGTCCCCTGGTGCTCTCTGCTGAACCAGACAGACGTATAGGCAATGCCCACGGCAAATGAGGCACCGCTGATTCCGAATCCCAGGCTGGCCAGAATGAAACCGGTAAACGAATCTACCAGACTCAGCGAATAGGTCGCCCCTGACGCGACGATCATCAGGATGGGATACACGATTCTGCCGCCATACCGATCCGTCAGCATGCCGACCGGCAATCGTATGATCGCGCCGGTCAGCACAGGTATCCCGATCAGCCAGCCCATCTCGGCCTTGTCCCATTGGTACACGCCGTTTTCGACCAGGAAGGTGATCAGCACCCCATTCATCATCCATACGGCAAAACATACTGTAAAGGCCACCGTGTTCATGATGAGAACCATTGTTGCTTTTCTACTGTCGTCCATGAGAACCTATTCTTCAAGAAAGATAAAATATTCGATTCAGGGCTTACGTTTCGGTGTCTGGAAATCGGGTTTACGAATGCGCTTCCTGTCCCAGTACCAACGAACCATCTGGGGTTTTCTCCAGAGATACGGATTGGGCACCACCAGGGCATGTACCAGCCTGGTAAAGGGGAAAATCAAGATAATGAGATAGGCACCGATGATATGAAATTTCACCATATACGGCATCGCCGTTACGTACGAGATGTAAGGATTGAATTGAACCAGAGACCACAGATAGGGAGATATAGAGGTGGCAAACCAGAAGCTGCCCCAATTGTGGAATATGGCGGTATAGAGCCCGGACAACATCTGGATACCTATGATAGTGAGAATAATCCAATCGGCTCTGGAGGTTACGATTTTGGCTTTGACATTCGTTAATCGACGTATGATGAGGTTGACCAGACCGACCAGCGCAAACACACCGCCGATAAAACCAGTGATTTCCAGCACATACAGCCGGACCGGATCACTGTTCCATAGCAGCAGTTGTTTCGGGATCAGAAAACCGATGACATGGCCGAACAGGACCGTCAATATGCCATAGTGGAAAGGTACCAGTCCCCAGAAATGCGCCTTGTTTTCCAAAAACTGGGAGGACAGACTGGTGTATGTAAACCCTTGACCCACATATCGCTGAATAGTGATCAGAAAGAATATGGCCACGGATACGTAGGGCAATACAGCAAACCAGAAGACGTTAAGATAATCAAACATGGCGATATCTATCATGAGTGTATCCCCGATTTTTATTAATACAATTTCTTGGACCGGTCCACCTGGTCCTCTAAATTATCATAGTGTATCGGTGCGTTATTCAGCACAGGCAGTTCAATGAGCTTGGATTCCACCTCTTCCTCTTCCAACTCTACCGTGCCATATTGTTCTTCCAGTATGTATTGAATCAGATCTATGACACACGTATATGGATTTTCCGCTTCCAGCGCCGTACGTATTTTTGCTATCGCCGGCTGAAGGTATTTCTGAGAAAAAATCTCGGCATCCTCCGGTTCCAGGCGTGTGAATAATCTCAGGCAATGACTCAGATGGTCCGGAAGTTCGACGGTTTCTTCCAATTGTTCCTCTGCCAGCGATTGACGCATATTCACGAGGAACATCCCACGTTGGTAATCCTCGCCATAGAGATGCCAGCCGATTTCCAGGCAACACGACGGATTCATATCAAATAATCTGGTGAACGATTCTTCGATCTCTTCCAATCGGTTCTCTATGATGAAATGGTAAAAGGTCTGCATGGCTTCTGCCTGCGCGGGCGCCACCTTTAGAACCTGTTTGGACAACTGTTCGGCCTGTGCGTAAATTTCTCTGGTTGGATAGGACAGCACTGATGCCAGGTCATTATACAATTCTTTGTTGGCCATGTTGTTGAATTTCCTAATGGGCAATCACAAGGATTGCCGCTACGGTGGTTATGCGCCTCGAACGGGTTCTTCGCGGAAACCGAAACCGGCACTCTGTTTGTGTTCCAACGGGTCACGCATCATCTCAATGGCTTCTTCACGATGAGCAGGCGGAATAACGAAACGTTCGTTAAAGGTACATAACGACGTCAACTTGTAGATTTCCTCCGCTTCTTCAACCGACGAGCCCGCTTCCACCAGTAATTTCATGGCAGCTTTCATCTCAATATCACCGACGGTAAGGGCGCGTCGATAGTGCCGGACAGCCATCTGTTTCTTTAATGCGTAGCGAACCTTACCGGTATCGCCCGCTGCCAGCAGATTAGCCAGAAATTCCATCGGGATACGGGCCTTGTCGAAATCCGGGAAAATCCCCTCCGCCATGGTCTTCACAGTTTTTCCGTCAAAAGACGAGGTGACGGGCAGCATCGGCGGTACATAGAACAGCATGGGGAGCGTTCGAAACTCGCTATGTGGCGGTAGAGCGAGACCCCATTCGATTACATATTTGTAGACCGGGGATTTCTGGGCTGCTTTGATTACATCGTCATGAATCCCATTAGCGCTGGCTGCGGCTATGACTTTTGGATCATGCGGGTTCATAATCATATTCCGATGCGCATCCACGAGTTCGTCTTCCGGCATCCTGGCTACCTCATCAATCATATCCGCATCATAAAGCAAAACGCCTAGATAACGAATACGGCCTACGCACGAATGAAAGCAGGCGGGCGCCTGGCCGGTTTCGAGACGTGGAAAACAGAGGATACACTTTTCGGATTTACCGGTCTGCCAGTTGTAATAGGTTTTCTTATACGGGCAGGCGGCAATGCAAGAGCGCCATCCACGGCACCGATTCTGATCGATCAATACAATGCCGTCTTCACCGCGTTTGTACAGGGCTCCGGAAGGACAGGACGCCACGCAGGCCGGATTCAGGCAATGGTTGCAGATACGCGGGAAGTAGAAGAATACCAGTCGTTCAACCGCCGACAGTTGCGCGCGCACCTCGGCCGACAACCCTTTCAGGTTGGGATCATGCTCTGCATAAACCGGGGAACCACCCAGGTCGTCGTCCCAGTTGGGGCCGGATTCAATCTGTATCAGTTCACCGGTCACCATCGATATAGGCCTGGCCGTGGGCTGGTCATCCCCTTCGGGTGCATTAAACAGATCTTCGTACTTGTATGTCCAGGGTTCATAATAATCATCCATCGTCGGTTGATGAGGATTATGAAAAATGTTGGCGATGATTTTTCTTTTGCCGGTAGACTTCAGCTTAATGTTTTCCCCATCTTTAGCCCAGCCACCCTGGTATTTATCCTGATCTTCCCATTGCGTGGGGTATCCGGTCCCGGGCTTTGTTTCCACATTGTTCCACCACATGTACTCCGTACCCTTTCGATCCGTCCAGATATTCTTGCAAGCGATACTACACGTGTGGCATCCGATACATTTATCAAGGTGAAAGACCATCGATATTTGGGACCTGATATCCATTGTAACGTCCTTTGATTGAGTCTCTATTCATTCGGAAGCTACGAAGCTACAAAGCTACGAATCAATGCTCCATTTCGTCGTTTCGTCGTTTCGCTTCACCATCTTAACTCCGGTAGTTTCCGTACCATCACATGGGTGTCGCGATTGCATCCGATCGGGCCCCAGTAATTGAAGTGAAAGGTGAATTGCCCATAACCGCCCAACAGAAAATTGGGTTTGATGCGCGTACGCGTAAGGCTATTGTGACCACCAGCCCTGCGGTTTCCGCGAAGGGGTGATTTAGGCACAGAATACGTCCGTTCGGGTGAATGATACTGAATGCAGATCCCTCGAGGTATCCGGGCGCTGACGCACGCTCTCGTGACAACCACGCCATGATCGTTGTACACCTCTACCCAGTCATTGTCTTCGATTTCCAGTTCTTCCGCATCGTGATGATTCATCCAGAACGGCTCCACGCCACGAGACAGGGTCGTCATTCGTTGATTGTCGCCATAGGTTGAATGGATGTGCCATTTGCCATGGGGCGTCAGATAGTTAAGCATCATGGATTTTTCCTGCTCATCAGTAAAACGCAGATCCGCATACTGCGACGGCGTTGGCTTCGGCTTGTACGTCGGGACATGCTCGCCCATCTGGATATAACCGGGGTGATCGAGATACATGTGCTGACGGCCGGTCAGGGTCCGCCAGGGAACGAGTCTTTCCACATTGTAGGTGAACGGGGAATACGCCCGCCCGTCGGTAATCAGGCCGGACCACATTGGGCTATTGACGAAACGCCGGGGTTGGGCCTGGATATCTGCATAACTGACGCGATTCGTTCTGGATTTTTCGGCCAGATCGGCGAGCGGTAATCCTACCTTCTCTTCCATATTCTTATAAGACCGATACGCCAATTCACCGTTTGTCACGGATGCCAGGTTCAGGATAGCATTGCAGGTATCCACATCATCATCGATTGAAGGAAAGGTCTGGTCGTTCCACGTCTCGGTGGGACCTGTCGCTACCATTTCATCGTAGAAATCATCCACGGCATATTTGGTTCCGTGGGCGCCGATGCCGTTTTCACGTACCAGCGGTCCCAGCGATATGAATTGCTTGTGCAGATTCTTGTAATCGCGATGGACCACCTTGAGGTCCGGCATGGTCTTCCCGGGAATGGCCTCGATTTCGCCGCTGATCCAGTCCTTGATCTCAGGTTGGGCGATTTCCGCAGACGTATCGTGTGCCAGAGGCGTGGCAACGAGATCAGGGACCGGATCGGGGAAGTGTTTCTCGGCGAGTTCGGAGAATTTTTTAGAAATCTGCTTGAATATTTCCCAATCACTCTTGGATTCCCAGCAGGGCGGTACGGCTTGAGAAAGCGGATGAATAAAACTGTGCATGTCCGTGGAGTTCAGGTCCGCCTTCTCATACCAGGTCGCCGCAGGAAGCACGATATCGGAATACAGTGCAGATGTATCCATCCGAAAATTCAGATCAACCACCAGATCCATTTTGCCTTCCGGGGCTTTTTCGTGCCAGACCACCTCATTGGTCGAGCCTTTGGCAAAATCACTGTCTGAGATGGCGTTGTTGTGCGTCCCCAGGTAATGCTTCAGGAAATATTCATGCCCCTTGGAGCTGGCCATGAGGGCGTTACCCCGCCAGATATACCAGACCCGAGGCCAGTTTTCGGCGGCATCCGGATCTTCCACCGAGAACTTGAGTGATTTATCCTTTAACTGATTGACGACATGATCGACGATATCCGCTTCATCATTTGATCCCGTAGCTTCGGCGGCTTCATTCACCAGATCGATCGGGTTTTTATTAAACTGCGGATAGAACGGCATCCACCCGTTGCGGACCGAGCGGATCTGGATGTCCATGGTATGGCCGGTAGCTACCGAGCCAGGTGGTTGGTTGGGCGGCACGGTATGATAATCTGTAAAGGATTTTTCATACCGCCATTGATCCGTATTCACATAATGCCAGCTTGGCGCATTCTGGAGACGGGACGGCGGATACCAGTCTTTTCCCAACGCGATCGCCCCCCAGGATTCGCCCGGTGCCAGTTTTTCCTGGCCGACATAGTGAGCCAGCCCACCGCCGTTCACCCCGACGCAACCGCAGAGCATCAGGGCTACCATACCCGCCCTGTACATCAGGTTACCATGGTACCAGTGATTGATCCCGGCACCGATAATGATGATACACTTGCCGTTGGAATGCTCTGCCGTCTGAGCCCATTCGCGAGCGAACTTGATGAGATTGTCTCTGGACAGTCCGGTATATTTTTCCGACCACGCCGGTGTATACGGTTTGTCCTCATCGTCATAGTCGACCGGATAATCGCCTTCCAAACCACGAGGAACACCAAATTGCGCCATCAGGATATCGTACACCGTCGTCACGAGCACATCACCGTCTTTTGTCTTTATCCGTTTCGCCGGTACGCCGCGCAACAGGCCTTTTGCCTCACCGAAATCATCCAGCCGAACCTGGACCTGTTCATCGCTCTCATTTAGAAAGGTCAGGATCGGATCGATCTCGCTGCCATCGACACCGTCATTGAGCTGTAGGTTCCATTGTCCTGTTTGTTCCGTGGCATGGCGATGGCCCATAGCGCCCATGGGCATCTTCGGCTTGCCGTCTTTTGTATCCCACATCAGGAATTTCCATTCACCGTTTTCCTGATCCTCATACGGCTTCAGACGCCCGGCGCGGAGTAGCTGCCCCGCCTCATAATGGTCGCCATCCTGATGAAGCTCTACCAGAAACGGAGAATCGGTATACTGCTTGGTGTATTCATGGAAATAGGGAACCTGACGGTCATGGTGGCACTCTTTAAGGATTACATGATTCACGGCCATCCACCAGGCGCCGTCCTGTCCTGCGTTGATGGGCATATACTCATCCGCATACTTGGCCACCTGATTGAAGTCCGGGGCGAACACATACATCTTGGTGCCGTTGTGCCGTGCTTCCGCTGCGAAGTGACAATCAGGCGTTCGGGTCATATTCAGGTTGGAGCCCATGACCGCCAGCATCTTGGCGTTGTACCAGTCGGCTGATTCGTGCACATCTGTCTGTTCTCCCCAGGCTTCCGGAGAAGCCGTCGGCAGATCGCAGTACCAGTCATAAAAAGACAGGGAGAGACCACCCATAAGCTGCAACATACGCGCTCCGCCGGCGTAGCTGATCATAGACATGGCCGGTATCGGTGAGAAACCGGCAATCCGGTCAGGGCCGTGTTGCTTAATCGTGTGTATATTAGCTGCGGCCATAATTTCCAGCACCGTGTCCCAACTGGCACGACGAAAACCGCCCTTGCCGCGGGCTTTTTGCCACCGTGCGCGGGTTTCCGGATTATTGACCAGCGAGGCCCAGGCCTCAACCGGATCGTCGTATTTACGACGAGCTTCTTCCCACAGATCCAACAGAGCGCCCCTGCCATACGGGTACTTCACCCGAAGGGGACTGTACAGATACCAGGAATAGGAAATACCACGCTGACAACCGCGCGGTTCATACGGGGGAAGCCCGTGTTCCAGCATGGGATAATCCACGCCCTGCATTTCCCAGGTCACGATTCCATCTTTGACGTGGATGTTCCAGGTGCATCCGCCAGTACAGTTCACGCCATGCGTACTGCGCACGATCTTATCGTACTGCCACCTGTTCCTGTAAAACTGTTCCCACGACCGCTGTTGTGGGGCGATGTCATCGCGAATCCACGTCTTGGTGCTCATTGTGTATATCCTTAATATTGAGGTTTCAGGAGTTCTTTCTCCTGTCCCGATACGTTTCGTCGATCAACGGGCGGCGTACTGCACGGAAACGATTGCCCCATAAACGATCGAAGATGACGAGTAACACCCCTGCGCCTATAATGCCCGACAGCAAGAAGTTGATTACAGAAGATGTACCTTCCGGGTTATCTTTTTCTGTCTCGTCTTTCAAAAACGCGATGAGTGGTAATATTTCTTCCTCATCAATCGGTTGCGGGGTATACACCGGGGACATCGTCAGACTCGGCGGCGCAGCCAGCCAGGCCGCCAACCCATTACGACCTTCTAATTTGGCATAAACCCGCGTGAGGTTCAAGCCGAGATGACCGCCACCGAGGATGCCGATGCTGTTGACATGATGACAGCCGATACAGGCAGGTCCCCCGTTTTTTAATGGCGTTGTGCCCATAAACAGGGCTCTTCCTTCGACAATGTCATCCGGCAACAGCGCCCGGTCACTTATCTGAATGCCTTTAAACTGCGAAACCTCGAGCCCCGATTCGACTTCAATCAGGTCAAGCAGGGCGTTGGCCAGATCATAGGTGATTCCCGGACTTCGGGCCATGACGGCGCCTCGGGCTTCTTTTAGCAGTCTGGCAGAATAGGGATCTCCACTTGCCAGCACACCCTCCGGATCCAAAATCCAACTCACCAGCCATTCCCGACCCTGTCTTTCTTCCACATTCTTGAGATCCGGTCCGGTCAGACGCCCCCCCCCAATAGTATGGCAACTCATGCAGTTCTGTTTGTAATAAGCTGCGGGCACCTGCGCTGATATGGTAGACGATATAATGGAAAGGGAAAGGACGACCAGCAAACCGACTGGAAACCTAAGGTAGCAATGGGGAAAACAAGGAGGTATTTTCATAATGCTCTCAAGTCATGTGTGATCAATGATGTATTGTGTTCTGAACATGAAATATTCTGTAATGTTAAATAGCACAAATTGTGTGCCAGAAGGCCGAAGAAACGCCAAATTTTTACATTTATTCCACATATCTCATTGTATTACAAACACTTACGGCACATCCATTTCGTCCTGAATTGGCTATCGGAAAACGATACTAAAAGGATGGTTCTGCATATTACCGTATGCATATTATCAGTTCGAAAACCCGTAATCTATTGGGGTAAAATAAGTTCCCCCCTGCATACGGCTGTATGCAGGGGGGATGCGGGCGGATTTGTGTAAAATCAATCAGGCAATAACTATAACATTTATTTATTGATG
>Ga0187827_10006713_pt1 | contig 13035 bp, 12 predicted proteins | sample ETNtaG_39_FD_167969 | JGI IMG/M metagenome (GOLD analysis project Ga0187827, IMG submission 167969) | Marine microbial and viral communities from oxygen minimum zone, Eastern Pacific Ocean - ETNP2014_SV_150_PacBio MetaG (Illumina Assembly) | ecosystem: Environmental > Aquatic > Marine > Hypoxic... | reverse complement strand
TTACTTCTTTTGCTTTTTTCCTAATCATTCCAATCCCATGATCAGCTAGGATAATAGAAAAATCAGTTTTTAAAAAGCTGATTCTTTGGTGAAATAGGTATAATTTGTGTCTAAATCTGGGGGTCATGAGTTCGAATCTCGTCGGGCACGCCAATTAAACTTGAAACAACATCAGCACCTTTTAGCGATTCAGGTAGAATGCCCTTATTATTTGAAGGTTTAAGAATTCATATAGGTTTAATTATAACTGTAATTCTGGTTTTTATTTCTTGGTTTGTTTTTGCAAAAACAATATTTGGTTTTCAACTTAAAGTATCTGGATTTAGTCGAATAGATTCTAAATTCTGACATTTAATCACTTAGTTTTGTTATTTAATAAAGAATCAAAAGTCAAAAAAAATTTGATATAGATTAATTTTTATATATAAAACACTAATAGAATGACTGATATAAGAAGAAAAAATGATATAGATTTATATGATATAATTGGCGTTTGTCTAAAAAATAAACTTACTTTATTTTTAACTATGTTATTGTTTTGTATTCTAGGTTTTATTATAGACTATCGTTATATTGATAGTAATAACACAAAATTATCAAACATTGCCAGTATAAACATTTTAATTCAAGAAAATGACCGGCATTCTTACAAAGAAATAGTTGATAAAGTTAATATTAAACTATCTTCATCTTACTATTATGAAAATTGGTCGAATGTAAACAAGAATTTATCAAATTTATTATTACAAAAAAATGCTACACAACTAACTGTTTTAGAAAAAAATCAAATAGTTGTAGTGGAATATGATAATGAAGATAACTTAAAAGCAATAATTTCATATATAGATTATGTTGTCAAATTGGTTTCCAAAAAAATATACCAAGATTTCCAAAACCAAGCAGTCATGTCACCGATAAAACAGCAAGAAAATCTAGCAAAATTAAAAAATCAAATTAATATTGCAAAACAGAACAGTATTTTTTTAGAGTCTTATATAAAACAAAATAAAAATGTTGAAGTAGAGATTATATTAACCTTACTAAAAAACAAAAACCAAATAGAGGAAAATCTTCTATTCATTGATCAAATGCAAAGTGATATTAAGAAGATTAATCAAAATACTTCAAAGAATAAATCCCAATATAATAAAGAAATAGAAAAGATTCAAGTTTATAAAAATTTAATTACAGTTGGAAGAATTAATAAGGATTCGATAAAAGTTAAAAATAATTTAAACAATTTATTTATTCCCATAAGCCTTCTGTTTGGTTTATTTTTTGGATTTTTTTTTGTAGTTATAAAAAATGATTATTTAATAAAAAAACAATCCGAGTTATAATCTAAAGATCATCATTCTAGATTAAACTCTTAAAACCCTTACGAGTAACTTATACTCGATATGTGTTTTTATTTTTCCATTTTCGCCTTAAAGTATAAGATGTTCGTCCGAATTGGATTTTTGATAAGAACTATACTTCTGAGATGTATTCAGACAATATGCAAAATTGGAGAATATATCTTCCACTAAACCCGTGCCGATTAATTAAACGGGAAAAGGAACCAAGCTCAGTAGGATAGAGCACCAGATTCCTAATCTATTGGGGATCACTTTGTAGGAGTTCGTATGTTTACGAATAGCTACTATAAACACGGGAAAACATAGGAATCTTCATCGCCAGTACTTAGAGACATTACGCATTGATTCGCAGACGCGTGGTACTCATGTGGTACTCACCCCACCCCACCGCTTCTTTGTAGCAATTGTAAAATGTGATTTAAACACAAGGAAAAGATCCTTGTGAAAGAAGATCACATCAGACAACAATAAAAGAGTTTTGTGATCTCTACATTGACCGCCATAATATACACCCAATCAATAAGTTGTTGTAATTAGATCAACCCAAGAACTGTTATTTGAACTGGAATTAACTGAAGCATTAATAAATCTCATTATATGGAGACCGTCATTTTCATTGGGTAATATTTTCTGAATTTCCTTAGCATTGCTAGAACCTTGAATAACGTCAGCTGCGTCTGTATATATTTGTGCAAAAGCCTCTAAAAAACCCTCAGGATGTCCAGAAGGAATTCTTAAATTAGCTAATGATCCATCTTGTTGAATTGGTCCGCCACGAGTAATAATTTGATTGGGTTTATCTACCTTACTTAATGTTGCATAATTTGGATTCTCTTGTCTCCAATGTAAAGCTCCTTTATCACCGTAAATTGAAATAGAAAAATTATTTTCTTCTCCCGTAGCAATCTGAGAAATAGAGAGACTTCCTTTTACTCCATCATTCATCCTAATAAGAATAGAAGCATCATCATCTAATTTTCGATCTTCAACAAAAATAGTAAGATCAGCTGCAACAGATTGAAGCTTTAAACCTGTAATAAATTCTATTAAATGCATCGTATGACTACCAATATCTCCAACTGCACCAGCTGCACCGCTCCTTGTTGGATCTGTACGCCATTCTGCTTGTTTGTTTGATCCAGTAGCTTCTTCTTTAGATCCTAGCCAACCTTGTAAATATGCTCCTTTAACTATTCTAATTTTTCCTAATTCCCCTTTTTGAACTAATTTACGCATTTCTCTTACAACTGGATAACCTGAATAATTATGTGTTAGAAAAAAATGTGCTTTAGAATTAGATGCAGCTTTAACTAAAGTATGAGCATCTTCCATTGTAGATGTCATTGGTTTATCGCAAATAACGTGAATGTTTTTATTTAAAAAGGCTATGGCGGGTGAAGCATGCATATGGTTAGGAGTAACGATTGATACAACTTGCACACCATCATCACGTTTAGATTCTTCCTTAACCATAGTAGAAAAATCAGGATAACTTCTGCTTGTATCCAAACCTATCTCTTTTGCTGATAATAAAGATTTCTCTGGAGTAGATGATAAACAACCAGCAACTAATTCATACCGATCATCAAGTCTTGAAGCAATACGATGTACCTGTCCAATAAAAGCACCCAATCCGCCACCAATCATTCCTAATCGTAATCTTTTGTTCATTTTCACCAAACTCCCATATTGTTTTTATTATCCATTTCTATGATCTCAATACTTTTCCTCGTCCATAAAATATCATTAGAATAAGTAGTGTTGCTCCGAAAATCATTTGTCTGCCTGATTCATCTATCCTTATTGTAATAAGTATGCTTTGAAGTATTATCAATAATATAGCACCCAAAGCAGTACCAAAATAACCCCCCTTACCCCCAGCTAGTGATGTACCTCCGAAAACAACAGCAATAATAGATGGCAAAATATATTGCTCACCTACATTAGCAAATGATGACCCTGAGTATCCTAAAAGACATATTCCAGCTAATGCTGAAAACATTCCAGATAAAACAAATAGACTTACTCTTATAATTTCTACAGGGACAGCAGTCATTTTTGCTGCTTTCTCATTAGTTCCTATGGCATAAATTCTTAAACCGTAGACAGTATGCTTAAGTAAGAAAATTAAAAATAGAGTTATCAAAAACCAAAGCCATAAAATCCCTGGTAAAGTATTAAATAGTGGTTTTGTTGCAAAATGAACGAGGAAAGGAGCAGCGTTTCCAGAAGGAACCCCTTTCCTTACAACAACTAACAAGCCTTGTAACACTCCTAACATACCTAGTGTCATAACTAATGGAGGAATTCTAATAAAAGTAACTCCAAGTCCATTTACCAAACCTATAAATGCGCCAACCATTAATGTGATAGTAACAGCTGGTATTATACCTGCATTACTCCCATCCATAACATTTCCTGCAACTACAGCCGCTATAGATACTATACCACCAACAGAGAGGTCTATACCCTCTCTGCCACCTAGAATAACTAGATTTTGTCCTGCTGATATTATTCCTAAAAGTGAAGCAACAATTAATAAACTAACAATTTGAGTAGGAGAGGCAAATCCTGGTGAAATATTATTTCCTAAAAAAAGTAAAATTATTATTAATGTTAATGCAATTGTTGTTGGATTTATAATCTTATCTTTGTTTAATCTATCTTTCATTTTTGTTAAATTCATGATTGGGCTTTGATATTAATGTAAATACCAATCATTAAAGCAATTAAAATTGACAATCCTTGAATTAAATTTTGCCATTCTGAGGGAGTGCCAACAAAAAATACTAAAGAATTAATTAAACCGATTATTAATACACCAATCATAGAACCAATTACAGATGCTGAGCCACCACTTAACGCTCCTCCTCCTAACACTACTGCCGCAACACTCAATAAAGTCATCTTCGCTCCCACAAGAGGGTCACCGCTTGCCGTTTCTCCAGTAAGACAGAATGCTGAAAGGGCAGAAAAAAAACCACATAACAAAAAACCTTTTACTCTAGTTTTAGTAACATCTAACCCACCTTGAAATGCAGCTAAAAAACCATCCCCAACTGCTAAAAGTCTTGTTACAAAACTTGATCTATGCAAAAAATATATAATAAATAAAATAAAAATTAAAATATATATTACAAAAGGAATGCCAAAATAATTTTCAAAATAAGTTATCCAAAACAAATCTGACGCTGGTGTTCCGGCTACAGGCATTATAAATAATGCTAAACCCATAAAAAAAATAGAGGTTGCAAAAGTTGCTACAATTGCTTGTAAACGTAATACAGCAACAACAAATCCATTAATTAAACCACATAATATACCAATAATAATTCCTAAAATTAGACTTAATAAAATTATATAAAAACCACCACCAAAATGATCCATAAATGCCACAATCGATACGTTTACAAGCGATATTATGCCACCAACTGATAAATCAATATCTGATGACATTACTACATATGTTTGTGCGACTGCTAATAACATTAAAGCTAAGTAAGTACTTATTAATCCAGTTAAAGAACTCAAACTGATACTATTAGGTTCAAATATACCATTTAAAATAATTAAAATTGCTAAGATTATTAATGAAGGCACAAATGGATAATTTCTTAATAATTCTAGACTAAGATTTTTATTATTATTTTTCATAATTTAATTTCTATTGTCATATGAGGCTTCATAAAGATTGTATTTATTTTTTTCTAAACCTTTTAGTAGTCTAGAAACTTTTCCATTGTTAAAAACTAAAATTCTATCCGAGTAAGTCAGTAATTCAACATCATCAGAAGAATATAAAAGTATAGATACACCTTTTTCGGCTAATTTATTGATTATAGAATAAAGATCTGATTTTGATGACAAGTCTATGCCTTTAGCTGGATCATCTAATAACAATATAAGAGGCGAATTAACTAGCCATCTAGCTATTACCACTTTTTGTTGGTTGCCTCCTGAAAGATTGGTAATTTCTTGATTAATATTAGAATAGATCGTTTTTAACATTTCTAATGTTTCAGCTGCTAAAGGTTGTATTTTATTTCTGTGGGCAAAAAATTTATTTTTTTTATAAAAATGTATTGGAAAAATATTCTCAAATATTGACCTTCCTGGATATATGCCATCTCTTTTTCTATCACCAGAAATATAGGACAATCCTTTGCTTATTGATTTTCTAGGATTAGTTTTGTAAATTTGTTTTTGACCAACATACATTATACCCGATTTTGATGATGTAATGCCAAAAATGCTTTTAAGAAGATTTGACTGACCTTGACCATGCAAGCCGCCTAGCCCAATAATTTCACCTTGAGAAATTTCCAGTGAAATATCTTCAAAATTATTACCGCTGAAATTTTTAATAGTTAAAGCAGGAATTTTAATGTTATTATTTTTTCTTTTATGATTGGAGGAAATATTTTTTTCACCGATCATTCTTTTTATTATAGTATTTTGATCTATATCTTTAAGTTTGTTTGTAGAAATTATTTCAGCATCTCGTAAAACTGTAACCTTATCACCAACTTGAAAAATTTCATCCATTCGATGAGAAATAAATATAATTGATCGTCCTTGATTTTTTAAATTTTTTAAAATTTTAAAGAAACATTCTACCTGCGCCCTATCAAGAGCAGAAGTTGGTTCATCAAAAATCATGATTTGTGTATTTAAAGCAAGAACTTTCATAATTTCAACAAGCTGCCTTTGGTCTTCTCGTAGTTGACTGACGGGTGTTGTTAAAGAAAAATCATTTCCCACAACATCTTTAAATAAATCAAATATCTTAGATGCCTTATTTCTTAACTTTTTATGATCTATTAATAAAAAAAATTTAGTTGGTAAATGAGTCATAAAAATATTATTTTCAACTGTGGCATGATTGGCGATTGATAATTCTTGATAAAAAGTTGAGATACCTAACTTTTTAGCATCTATTGGATTATTAATAATTGAGATTTTATTTCTAATAAGTATATCACCAGCATCGGCTTGTACGCTTCCAGATATAATCTTACATAAAGTTGACTTACCAGACCCATTCGAGCCAATTAAAGTATGTATTTCTGATTCATTAATCGAAATTGAGCAATTATTAAGAGCAGTTGTTGCTCCGTATCTTTTGGAAATATTTTTTACTTCTAATATAGGCATAGTTTTAAACAGAGGCAAATTTAATTGCCTCTGTTTTATTTAATTATGTCTTTTATTTAAAGTAATTTGCTGTGTCAGCAATAGTAAGAGCTTCAGAGTATGAATAATATCCTGGCTCATCTTTCATACTATTATAAACAGAATCAAAATTAGTTCCATCTACGAAAGGTATTGGAATATATATAGCGTTCCCATACACACCATCTGTTGCAGCTGTTTTTAGTTCTTTTCCAAGCATCATATGTACAGCAACATTTAGTGCACTTGCCATTACTCCTGGAGGGTTAACAGAAGCTCCAGTTTTATAACTTTCCACTTTCCAACTTTCAAAAAAGTCTCTTCTTATTTCTCCAGTTGCAATAATATTATCCCTGCCAGCATCAGAGATTGCTCTCCAAGCTCCAACAGCCATACCATCTTGAACCCATACACCATCTATATCTGGATATGTTGCCAACAAATTTTGCATAGCTTGTTGCCCTTGTGCTTGATCCCAATTGGCGTTAACTTCCGCAATTATTTCAATATTATCATACTGATTAAATATTTCTGTATAACCATCAACTCTCATTTGGTTAGCGGGGTGACCTGCAAAACCATTGATTGCAACTACCTTTCCACTACCATTTAATTGTTCTGCTAACCATTTTGCAGATTTTGCTGCCCAACCTTTTTGATCTATTCCAACATAAACAGCATCTTGAGATGAAACTTCAGCATCGGTAGATATTACCAAAACACCTTTTGCCTTTGCTTGTTTAAATACAGGATCAAAAGCTGTTGGACTATTTGGATTAATAATTATAGCATCTACTCCTTGACTAATAAAATTCTTAATATGCGCAATTTGCCCTGGTACGTCAACATTTGCACTTTGAACTAATACCTCAATTTCAACACCTTCTCCTGCCCAAGCAGCAGCAGCTTCTTTAGCTTCATCGATCATTTGAGTGCGCCACTCACTGCCTACCCAACCATTACTTAGGCCAATTTTAAAGCTTTCTGCCTGCCCATGACTGCTTAATATAAAAAATGAAAGAAAAGTTAATAAAGCAATTAAATATTTCTTTAACATTATACCTCCTTTTTATTTTGTAATAAAAATTATAATTGATCGAAAAACTATTGCAATCGATTTCATATAATATTATCTTTTTTTTTAAACTATTAACAGTTTATGAAAAAATGGAGAGTAGCAGGGATTAATTTTGACCATCTACACATGGGCGATCTCTTAAGGGAAGTTTACAACCATGCTTTTGCTGAAATAGTTGGAGTGTGTGATCTTGATCAGAACAAAATGCAATCAGCAATTAGTAATTTTAACATTCCTAATAATTTAGTTTTCAATAATCTCGATAAATGTATATTAGAAACAAATCCAGACTTAGTTATTACTTGTCCTGCTACAGCTGACCATGCAAATTATCTAGAAAAAATTTCTAAATACCCCGTTCATATTTTGATTGAAAAACCTTTTGCCCCAAATACTTCAGAGGCAAAAAGAATGATAGAATCTATGAAAATACATAACAAAAAATTAGCAATAAATTGGCCATTAGCGTGGTATCCATGTCACGTTAAGGCAAAAAAAATTTTAGAAAAAGGTTTTATTGGTGAATTAAGAGAAGTCCATTTTTATGATGGTAATAGAGGACCTTTGTATCATCTTGCAGATAAAATAGAGGTCTCAGAAGAAGAAGTTGAAAAGAAAAAAAAGGACTCATGGTGGTATAAGAAAGAATTAGGAGGAGGTAGCTTACTTGATTACTTGGGTTATGGAACCACATTGGGAACTTGGTTTTTTAATGGGAAAAAACCTGAAACAGTTACCACAATAACAGATAAAGTTCCAAATATTGAAGTAGATCAACACTCTATAACCATATGCAGATATGGAAAATATTTATCTAAATTTGAAACAAAATGGGGCACATTTTCTGATCCTTGGACAACTCAACCTCAGCCAAAGTGCGGATTTGTATTAGTTTGTGAAGGCGGCACTATTTCAAGTTATGATTTTGAGAAATATATTTCTATCCAAACAAAAAAAAATCGAGATTTAGAAAAAATTGATGTTGATGAATTACCAGTTGGTAAAAGAAGTCCCGTAGAGTATGTTTTAGACTGTATTGAAAATGATAAATTAATTGAAGGACCTCTAAATCCTGAATTTTGTTTAATAGGTCAAAGAATTGTAGATACAGCCTATCAATCATCTTTTGAAGGAAAGACGCTAAATTTAATTAATGGCTAAATCTAAAATTAAACAAGATACTTATTCACTTAAATCCACTTCTTCAAAAAGAGTTGAAGCACCTTGTTTAAATTATAAACCACCTAAAACTAGAGCTTATGATCCATATATTGCAATAGTTGGGACAGGTGGAATTGCTAGTACTCATTTAGCAGCTTATAAAAAAGCAAAATATAAAATTGCAATATTGTATAATCGTACTCTTAGTAAGGCAAAAAAACTTAGAGATATTTATTTTCCAAACGCAGAGATTACCAATAATTTTAACGATATTTTAAATAATAAAAAAATTGAGGTTTTAGATATTACTCTTCACCCAAAAGAAAGAGCGCAATTTATAAAAAAAGGAATCCTTGCTGGTAAACATATTTTATCACAAAAACCATTTGTTAATAATTTAGTAATTGGCAATAAGTTAGTTAAACTTGCAAAAAAAAATAAAGTTAAAATTGCTGTCAATCAGAATGGAAGATGGGCTCCTCATTTGGCTTACATGCGTGAGGCTGTTAAAAATAATTTAATTGGAAATATTATTAGTTGTCATACATCTATACAATGGAATCATAGCTGGATAAAAAATACTGAATTTGAAAATATTAATGAACTAATACTTTACGATTTTGGTATTCATTGGTTTGATTTTTTATCAAGTGTTGCGGGTAATAAAATTTTAAGTGTATTTGCATCACAAAACAAAGCAGTTACTCAAAATGTTAAACCACCACTTTTATCTCAATGTTTAATTCAATTAGACAAAGGACAAGCTTCTCTTGTTTTTGATGGTTTTACAAAGTTTGGACCACAAGATAGAACAATTGTTACTGGAACTAAGGGAACAATTATTAGTGTTGGCCCAGATTTAGGTAAACAAAATGTTAAACTTTTTACTAGTAAGGGGCAATCCATACCCCAACTAAAAGGTTCTTGGTTTAATGATGGATTTCATGGAACAATGGGTGAATTACTATCCTCAATTGAAGAAAACAGAAGTCCTTTAAATAATGCTAAAGATAATCTCTTAAGCTTAAAACTTACATTTGCTGCAGTAAAATCAAGCAAGACTAACAAAGTCATAAAATTTTAATTTATAGCTAAATACATTTTGAAAGAAAAAAAAATAATTTTAATGTTATTAAAAAAATAATTTTAAAAGATCATCATCCAATAATTTATCAAGAACATACTATTAACAATCTTTTTTTGCCAATTCCAATTGCTCATTATGCAATGATTTATGCTCCTGGAGGTGCAAAATTAAGTTTTTCTAAAAAATCTTATGGTGTCACCCCTGGATCTCCATTGGAAAAAAATCCTAAAAGAGGGAAGTCTATTTTACTCTATCCACAAAAATTTTTAAGCATCAAAAATGTACAAAATAAGAAATTAAAAAAAATAAATTTATCTAAATTTCCTATAAATCAGCATCATGAAGACATAATTATTTTAGTAGAAAAAAACTGATCCTACCTTCCCATTACTTGGATGGTCTGCAGTTTTATGTAAAAAAGATAATTTTATTTTTTTCACAATTAAGGACACATTAAAATTACCTAAGACAGTTTTATGGATGAGCAATGGAGGAAGATATTATAAACCTTGGTTAAAAAAACACAAAAATGTTTTAAGAATTGAAGAGGCATCAACAATTTGTCATGAAAATCATAAATTATCTGCAAGTTTTAAAAAATCTAAATTCGATCATCCAATGGGAGTTTACTCTTCAAATAATAAAAAATTGAAAATCAAATACTGCCTTGGTTGTATTCCTGCTCCATTAAATTGGAACTTTGTAAAAGATTTAAAATTCACTAAAAAAAATATAGTTTTTATTGGTGATAACAATTCAAGGAAAATAATCCCCTTTTATTACAATCATTTTTTTAAATAATTACTTATTTAATATAAGGACTTAAATTGTCTCTAGCCAAGAGAAACCCTTTTTTAAGAAGTTCTTCTGTTTCTTCAAAATTTCTATCTTCATGTTCAATGATAATTGATCCATCATATCCTGCTTTAAAAAGCTCAGAAAAAAAAACAGACCAATTTACATCACCAAGCCCTGGCATTCTGGGGACCTGCCAACCCATGCCTTTTGACATAATCCCATGCTCATATAATCCTTCTGTATCAATCATTAAATCTTTTGCATGCACATGTTTAATGTGAGGACCAAATTCACAAATAAATTTTTTTTGATTAATCATTTGAAGAATCAAATGACTTGGATCAAAATTCATTCCAACTGCTCCATTCCATTCTTCTATAATTCGTCTCCATATATTAGGAGAGTAGGCTATATTATGTCCGCCAGGCCACTCGTCATAACTAAATATCATTGGACAATTCTCAAAAGCTAATTGAATGCCTTGGTCTTTTGTGTATTTAATAAATTCCGGCCAAATTTCTTGAGCTCTTTTCCAGTTTTCATCTATATTCATTTTTGCGTCTCCACCACAAAAGGTATTAACAACAGGAACTTTCATTTTTTTTGCACAATCAACTATATTTTTGAGATGATTAAAAATATCATTACGATGTTGAGCGTCTGGGTGAAGAGGGTTTGGATAATATCCTAACCCAGAGATTATTATATTTTTACTAGATAAAAATTCTACAATTTCACTTGCTTGCATTTCTGAAATATTTGCCACATCAATATGAGCTGTTCCGGCATATCTTCTTATTTCATCTGTCACCAATGGCCAACAGGCAATCTCAAGGGCATGAAAGTTACTACTTTCAGCCCAATTGGCAACTTCTTTTAATGTTTTATTCTCAAAAGGTGCTGTTAAAACTCCTAATTTCATAATTTTATATTTATATTTAAATGAGAGAATATTACAAATGTTTAGTATAAATTATTTATTTCCATAAGGTAAAAGCAGTGCCCGTAGCTCAGTAGGATAGAACACCAGATTCCTAAAGAGATGAATACCATCTATTACCCTACATTTCTCGCAGAAACACTCCATTTTTTACAAAAATAGCACCGTAGTAGAACCGTAGTAGGATAATTAAGGTTCATTTTCGTAGGAATTCTGTTATAAAATCAAAGAACGCATAAACCATACCGTATCATTTATTACTACGGTTTATGTAATAACAACTCGCCACAATTGTGGCTGTATGTAAATGTATTATATAGAACAACATAAATTCTTTGACGATAGACTTACAATATTCAAGAAGAAGGTATCTCAAAATTGGTATGGGAGAGTTTGGATAGATGGTAGGGGAAAAGAAAAATCAAGTAAGACAAGGAATTTTAAGACAGCAAAATCAATTCTACAAGAATGGTATAGAGATTTACAACATTCATTTAAGAGAAAAGAACCGATACACGATATTCAATTTAATAAACTATTTAAGGAATACATCACAGAAAGAAAAAATAATAAAAAAGGTGCATACACTAAAAATATTGAAATAACTTTTGGTGCAGTCATTAAAACATTTTTTCATAATCGCAAAATCAATAGCATTTCTAAAAAAACAATATTGGAATTCATTCGTTATAGAATTGAAAAATTTAGAAAAGATAGAAAAAGAGAAATATCAATTCATACAATTATACAAGACATAATGATGATTAGTGGTTTTATGACTTGGGTTTATGAAAGCAATTATAGACTTAAAAGATTGCAAGTAAGTAAAAAGTGGATTGACGAAGTAATGGGTAAAAAATCAAAAGATACTTTACGAACATATTTTACAATAGATGAATATGATAGATTATTAAAAGTATCCAGAAAAAGAATTAACGAAACCGAACATCCAAGAATAAAATTTAGACGAGAATTTTTACATCAATTTATTATCTTTATGGTTCATTCAGGTTTGAGAACGGGAGAATGTTATAATTTATGTTTTGAGGATGCAAAATTTGTTGATGAGGGAATTAGAAGAAGTAATAAAAAACATTTGATATTAAATGTATCAGGTAAAACAGGTGCAAGAGAAGTAGTTACTCTTTTTGGATCTTATTTTGCACTTAAAAAAATAATAACAATAAAAGAAAAAAGAAAACAAAAAACTGCTGCTAAAAGTAAAATATTTAACCATAAGTTTAGAAAAGGATTAAATAATTTATTGCGAGAAACAGGATTAAAAACAACTAAATTTGGAGACAAGCATTTAACCAGAGATAGTAAATCATTCCGTTCTACATATATTTCTTGGGGAGTTATTAGAGGAGAAAATATAAAAGCATTAGCATTAAACTGTGGAACTTCACCCAAAGTTATTCAAGATTTTTATACAAAATAT
>Ga0187827_10006711_pt1 | contig 13041 bp, 7 predicted proteins | sample ETNtaG_39_FD_167969 | JGI IMG/M metagenome (GOLD analysis project Ga0187827, IMG submission 167969) | Marine microbial and viral communities from oxygen minimum zone, Eastern Pacific Ocean - ETNP2014_SV_150_PacBio MetaG (Illumina Assembly) | ecosystem: Environmental > Aquatic > Marine > Hypoxic... | reverse complement strand
AGTCCAGGGGAAAGCCGATCCCAACGAAAGACCTCGGCCGTCTGCAGGGAATTGCCTTCATTCGCGGGCCGCGTCATCAGCCACGAAAGTTCTTCGACCTGGATGAGTTCTGGCCGGGATCAGACATTTTTCTGAGGCGGTTGACGGCAGGCGAGGCGCTCAAAGAGGCGCGCAGTGAGCCCATAAACCTCACCGCTGGGTTTCACCCGGATGGCCCGACCGAGATTCAATCGTTCGACGTTCGCTACGACGGCAAGGCGATTGTTTTCTCGATGCGCACAAACCGTGAGACTGGTTTTCGCCTTTACGAACTGCAGTTGGACGATGACCTGAATTATCTGGAAGGCAGCCTTCGTCAGGTGAGCTTCTTCGACAACCACCGCAAAGACGGTGAGTTGGTCCACTGCATCGATCCGATCTATGCGCCCGGTCCCAAAGACGCTAAGGGCAACGTTCTGGATGACGTCGTGGTTGCCTTTGTTTCCAATGTTGCTGGCGACTACGCGCCTTCAGACACTTACGCCTTGTTGGGCGAGGCCGACGGCGGTGATGCAGGGACCATTGTTGATGCGCAGCGCACGGAGGCCCCGGGCACATTCGACGGACGTCGCATTCATTTCGTGGATGGACCGAACAAAGGCGAGTGGCGCACGATCACCCACCACCGACAGGATAAACCGAGTGTTGTGGGAGCGCGACTTGAACTGGATCGTCCCTTGCCAAAAGCGGTGGACCGGCGAACAGTCTACACCATCGAGAAGCTCCAGGCGAGCAACCTGCCCGCCTTTGACGTTTGGCGCTGCTTCCCCGACAAGAAAGATGATGCCCGCGCCGCCTTTAAAAACACGGTTCGCCGGATGACGTTCACCAGCGCCCAGGAACGCCGCCCCTCGATGCGGACAACCGGAGAGGTGATGTTCACGTCGGTGCGGAATGCCGGTTTTCAGGCGGACCGCCCGGTGTTCAACGGCGCTATTTTTCGCGTCATGGCGGGCGGGTTCGACTATCACATCCAGGGCGGAAACCGCTCACGATACCCGCTGTTCATCGATTCGCGCGAACTACCGCAGGGGTTGGAGATCAGGCTCTGCCTCGACCCAAGAAATTTTTGGGGCGGCGGCGCCTTGATGTTGGTCGATCACGGTTTTGGAGTGCATATCGAGTCGGACAACCCGGTCGACAACATTCCACTCTCCGACAGCGACGATGTGCTCGGCAAACCGCTGCGATCGTCGTCACGTCGTTATCTGCCGGCGTTGGTGCCGTTCTTCCCGGAAACCGGCAAACGAGCGGTAACGGCCACGGGCCAGTCGCCGGGCGGGAGTTTGCGTGACGCATTTCCGCTTCCCAATGGGACTATTCTCGTCTCCCGCGCAGCTCCGGGCTTCGACCATCTCAATAAACAAGCCGACCCAAACTGGGATGTCCACCTATTGCGATTCAGAAAATCATTGCAGGACGAGCAGGACATTCACAAGGTTGGGCCGTTCGGGTTGGTGAAGATTGCCGGCGCCTCGACACCCGAGTGGGCAGAATACAATCCGCGCCCAATCGTCGTGCGGCTCAAGGAAAAGCCTCGGCCACACCAGAAGTTTGCTCCCCGGCCCGATGGAATCAAGGCCAAATGGGTTGATGGCGTCCAGCGGATGCCTGCCAACCTGGCCGGTGAAATCGAGTGCTACGACTATCCGCTGTTGCAGTCGTTTCTGACGCATTTCGCGCCGGTTGGCCCACGCAATTTTCGAATTGGTCCGGAGGGTCCTGTTGTCGGCGCCAGCGATCCGGATCGCACCTTTCGTTACGTGCGAATTTTGGCGCAGGAACCTCCCAATAAAGAGCAATCGCGCCCGGTCTCGTCGGCGTCTGCCAATTCTGATCCGTTTGCAACGCCCGTCAGCATGGGCGTTCACGCGCGCAAGCGAATCGTGACCGAGGTTCCGCTCGAACCTGATGGAACGTTTTATGCCCAGGTTCCAACGGAAGTTCCGCTTATCGTGCAGGGGTTGAACCACCGCAAGATGGCGCTACACTCCATGAATCGCTGGTTTTATTTGCAGCCCGGTGAAAAGCTTACGTTTTCGATTCCTCGCAAGATATTCCCCAATCTATGCACCGGGTGCCACGGTTCGCTGACCGGCAACTCGCACCACGCGCTGGGGCCTCCCGACGTGGTCTCCTCCGCATCGCGCGTGATGGCGACCTGGGACTTTGCGACCAAACGGCGATTGCCGGCCTACAACGCTGGACAAACTGAGTCGGATTACATGGCCATCGATTTTCGACGTGACGTGCAGCCAATTCTCGACCAGCGCTGCGTCTCGTGCCACGACGGTTCGGGACCCAAGGCGGCGGGATTGGACCTGCGCGGCACACCTACCAAACACTACACCGTGGCCTACGAAACATTGCACGCGCTGCGCGATCCGGCCAGCGGCAATCATGCCGACAAACGGTTCATCAACGAGCGCGAAGCGATGGCCGTCGAGAGTTACCTGATTGAGAAACTACTTGGCCGGGAGCTGGACGCCCCTCAGCAACTCAACACCGTCGGCGCGCCGCACCCGGTGCAAGGTGGGGTCACCGAAGAGGAAATGTTGACATTGATTCGTTGGATTGATCTGGGCGCTACATTTGTCGGCGGCGGACCTCAGAAACTTGGTTCGTCCATCACCCGCGTGAAGGAGAAACAATAATGAAAAGTTTTTACTGGTCGGTTATCATTTGTGCATCCATTGGGGGGGGCGCTGCCTTGATGGGCGCGTCGCAAAGCGGCGACGGCGCAAAGGCAAAACACCACCGGACGCGGTTTAGTCACCTGACCAGCGCTGTATGGCGGCACGGCCAGTCCTTTGAAAAGAATGACCTGACGGCCGTCCCGAACAACAATCCCAATCCCGAGCCTCAACCGCATCGTGACCGGCCTGAGCGACTTGCGCTGGACAAGTCAGGAACCAAATTCTACGTCACGCTGGCCGGCACCGAAGCCGAGCCAGGTCACGAGGTGGCAGTCGTTGACGTCAAGACAAGGAAAGTGATCAAAAGGATCGGTGTTGGTCGGCGACCCTACGTTCCCGTCCTGCATCCGGATGGTCGTTTTTTGGTCGTGATCAACGAGCTCTCCAACTATGCGACTGTCATTGACACCAGGACGGACAAGGCGGTTGGCGAAATTCCGCTGGACTATTATTGCCAGGGCCTGGTGTTCGCCGAGGACGGCAAACGCGCCTGGGTGGCAAACCGCTATCTCGATCAGGTCCTCGTTGTGGAGATCAACGCGACAGTTGACTCCTTCACGGGCAAGATCCGCGAGGTCGGGGGATTCGACGAAAATGAGTTCTATGGCGACAAATCGATCTCTCCGGCGCTGAATAAAGAACTGCTCCACCGCGGCTTCACCCAAGAGCAGATCAACAAATCGCTGAGGCGGGGCGTGGGCGGCATCAACGGTATTTTGCGAGCACGGTGCAGCCGCTGCCACAGCGAACCGGCGGGTGGATATCTGTGTGGACCCGATCGGGTCGAGAACTTCCTTTCGGCGGTTGAATGTTCCATCGGCGGCCGCCCATACGCGAGCATGCTGCTGCGAGCGGTCCTTCCGCAGTCACTGAAAGGCTTTGGCGATCAACAGGTGACTCCGGAAATTCATGCGGGTGGCGCGTTATTCGAGCCCGGTGAGCCGGATTTATTGCGGGTGGTCGATTGGATTCGGAAGGCCGAAGGCGGCCCGGGCATCCCGGTGGGCAATCATCAGAGTCATCCGAAAGATCTGGTTCTCAGTCCCGACGGTCGGCACTTGTTTGTCGGCAACACGGGCACCATGGACATCTCCGTGATTGACGTTGAGGCGGAACATGAAGTCGGTGGCATTCTGATCCAGAACGTCGCCAGCCACGTCGCAATCGTCCCCGATCCGGAGGGAAAACATCCCCAGCTCATCGCATTGACCATGGGCGCCGGTTTCGGCGCTCCCAACGCACGCGACCCTCATGGCGGCGAGACTTGGGATCCAGAACATCCTGAAGCGCAATTCACCGTGCTGCGGGATCCTGTCACCACCGATGCCTATCCCATTGACCAGCAGGCCGTGATGGGGCCATTCGATGCGATCGATGGGACCTGGAACTTCAAGATGCGGGATATTCAAAACGATGTCGTTGCCATCGACCTTTCGCGGCTGAAGATTCCGAAGTGGAAGCCCGGCATGCAGCTCGACTACCTGTTGCACGCCAACGTCTATGAGTCGCATCCGGATTGGGTGCGGTACACGTCGGACACCGTCGAGGCCACCACCGGCGACATCAAGGGGGATATCCCGCCTGAACTGCAGCGGGTTCACGGTGCGTTTGCCGAATGGGCGGCGGTCGTGGGCGATCGCATGTATGTCACCATGGCCGGGACGTTCGAGGTGGTGGAATGGAAAGTCCAGCCCAATGCCAGCGATCCTTCCGAAAAACTCGTTCCATTACGGGTCTTTGAAACCGGATTGCGCCCTGTCGGCATTGTTGCGGGCCGACCGAACACCCCCTCGGCAGACAAGCTGTTTGTCGCCAACCAGCTTGGCGAAACAGTCTCGATCATCGATTTGAAGACTGGTGATGGCGATGAAATCAAGGTGGGAGATCTGGAGGCACCGGCATTGGCCACCGACGCTGAAAAAGGCGAGTTGATTGTCCACACTTCCGTGTTCGCGTCCGACGGCGATACGTCGTGTTTGCACTGCCACTACCGGGACACGGGCGATGGACGGGCCTGGGGAGCGGCGGAGACAGTGGGCCAGGATCGCGAGGGCCACCTGACGCCGGGCGGCACGTTGGGAATTCCCCAGATGCGCAACATCTTCGCAATCCAGCCTTATTACTTTGAGGGAACACACCGCCTCTCAGAAGGCCAGGGCGCCGACATCGCCGAGCCGGCAAGCTCGATCGATTTCGACCGCCCTGTCTGGGTTGGTGATTTCACGCATGTCCAATCCCCCGTGCCCAAGGACCAGCGCCGGCTGATGCACGAGGAAATCAAGGAGCGTGTTGAAATACGAAAACTTGGGGACCAGTGGTACGATCTGGAAGAACGACGTGAAGAGTTTTTCAAACAGCAAACCAAACGTTACATGGGCGAAAAGTATGGCCTGCGCAACATGTTTCGTTTCGTGGGCTCCTGGCTTGGCAACACCACGCACCTGATGCCAAATCCCTATGATCAGGAAAACGCATCGGTCGTGCGTGGGCGGTCCCTGTTCAATGACAGCAGCGTGATGTGTTCGGTGTGCCACACGGCGCCAGAATTCACAAACAAGGATCTTGCGCTGACAAACAACGACCGCCGCGCGCTGCCCCAGCTTACGACGGTGACTCGTCGCGACGCGTCCTACACGTTGGCCAGCGTGCGAATCGTGGACATTGCCAACGGCATCACCGACTTCGAAATGGAGCCGGATGATCCCGGTCGGGTGGAGGACGTTGAAGGCAGCTTTACCACCATGCAACTGCGGGGAATCTTCGATCGGCCACCGGTGTTCCTGCATCATGCCCGCGCCCGGTCACTACGGGAAGTATTGTGCACACCGGGACACCCCGCACTGAGGCAGTATCGTTACCCGGTGCTGCAGGGCGGGGAAGTGGTGCGACCGAACCGATACGAGATCGGCTTCAACGAGACGACCGCTCGAACCACCGAGGGACCATTGAATCCAGAGGACCAGGTTTTCGACACGCACGGCGGGACCTCGCAACTGACTCCTCAGCAGATTGACGATCTCATGAACTTCATGCTGAGCATCGAGTAAAAGCGCAGACGAAACGATGAAACGATCCACAGCAAGCGCATTGGTAGTCGTCGTGGGATTAGTGGCGGCCTGGTTGTGTCGGTCGATGCTTACAACGCCGGTTAGCATACCCGAGCAAGGACCGGGGAAAACGGACTCGAAACGACATGACGAACCCACCATACCACCCGTCACGACTGGCAACTCAGGAATGGTTCGTCGAGAAGCCGTCTTGATGGGAACCTCATTCGTCTTTGTCGTCGATGCCGCACCCAATACGGCAACTCGCGCGATTGAGAAGACGATTAAACGATTGCGCGCGCTCGAACGCGAGATCAGTTCGTGGCGGCCCGACAGTGATGTCTCCAAGCTCAACGCCCGCGCCGGGGTTGAACCGGTCAAAGTCGGTAAGCACACCTTCGAGCTGTTGCGAATCTCAAAGGAACTTCATGCCGTAACCGAGGGCACTTTCGATGTCACCATCGGCGCGGTCTGGGACTTGTGGCCGTTTCGCGACTCGGGGCTCCCATTGCCGACCGCCCCACAGCTTGCAGAAGCACTCGAGCTTGTGGACGCATCCCGGATTGAACTGGACGAGGAGAAAAACACGGCCTACTTGCCCATGGCCGGCATGAAGGTCAACCTGGGAGCGATCGGCAAAGGGTACGCAGCCGAGATTGCCGTTGGGGTGATGTCGAAAGAGGGCATCAAACGCGCCGCGGTCAGCACCGGAGGCGACATCTATCTGTTGGGGCAGAAAACTTCCGGTCCCTGGGTTGTGGGAATTGAACATCCACGCGATCCTCGCCGATATTTCGAGCGATTTGTCGCCGGTGACGTCGCCGTCGCCACCTCGGGAGATGCCAAGCGATTCATCGTTCGATCCGGAAAACGCTACGGCCACATTCTCGATCCCCGAACGGGTTCGCCCACCATGGATTGCCAAAGCGTGACAGTCGTGGCCAACGAAGCGACCAAGGCCGACGCCTATGCAACCGCGGTGTTCGTCATGGGACCTGAAGCCGGCATGAAATGGGTGGAAGCCCGTGCGGATGTCGAGGCGCTGCTGATTGACTGCAAAGGCAATCCCAGTCGCTCGTCCGGGTGGTCAAAAGTTGCCGAACCTTTGCCCGGATCGCCCCAAAAAGCCATATCGCAAAGCGAACCGGCGACCGTCATATCTCCTCCGCGTGAACGATCGACGCCGGTTTCAGCGCTGGATGAATCGGCAGGTCGTGCGATTGATGCGGAGTCGGGTGAGTTGGTGGATGTGGGGGCAGGAGCGTTTCTATCTGGAGACGACAAGACAAGTCGAGAGCAGAAAGTGTTCAGGATCGACCGCACGGAAGTCACCAACCAGCAGTATCGGCGTTTCTGGGAAGCCACGCGCGGCGATCCACACGAGTTTTGTCATCCCGACGAACCGATCGACAAAAAAAAATCAGGTCACAAACCACGGTATTGGCGCGAGTTTCGGCCGCCGCTATTCCTCCAGACCGCTGCTGCTCAATTGGCGCCGTTCAACGAAAAAACGTTTCGCAAATCCAACCATCCCGTGGTTGGTGTTGACTGGTGGGACGCCTACGCATTTGCCCGCTGGGCCGGCAAACGATTGCCGACACGGGTCGAATGGGAAAAGGCGGCGCGTGGAACCGACGGTCGCATCTGGCCGTGGGGCAACCAGTGGGACCGCAAAAAAGCCAACGCTGGCGGCGAGAAATGGGAGGAGCGCGACGGGCACACTTATGCGGCGCCTGCTGATTCATTTGAACAAGGAGCATCCGTGTACGGCTGCGTCAACATGGCCGGCAACGTCGCCGAATGGTCGCAGGAAGGACAGGTGTTGGGCGGCGCTTCCAACAGCAATCCCAGCCAGGTCCGGGCCAGTGCCGCTCAATTGCGCGAGCCGGGTTATCGATCGTTCCAGATTGGTTTTCGTTGCGCGGTGACGGTGTCCGCTGAGTCATCGCAGAGTTCGGGAGGAGACTCCCAGTGACGGAACTGCAGCAAAAAAAACGGCGCCGAAACTTGAGGAGGTTCCTTCTATTCATCCTCATCGTGGGTGTGTACGCGTTTGCGGTGGCCACGAGGTCCAGTCGTGCGACCGATGCAAATCTGCCGATTCCTCCCCTTTCACTCGGTGGATGGGAAAGTGCACACGTCTGGTGGCAGCGGGGCAAATGTAGCGAGTGTCATCGAGAAGAACCGGATGGAAAGATAGGGGAACTTCGAGTTGCCGGCCCGAAGCCGACCAGCCACGAAGCTTCATCATGGGCTGAAACTCACGGTCGAGCGGAGGATTCCAACCAGGACCGCTGTTTTGTGTGCCACTCCAAGAACAATTGCCGGTCCTGTCATGATCGCGCGCCGAAAACACACACGACCGAGTTTCTGCAGCCCAGCAGCGACAGCCTTGATGCGAATCGCCATATCCTGCTTGCGCGTCTTCGGCCCTCCAGTTGCCTTGTGTGCCACGGGAATTTTGTCTCAACGTGTGGCCAATGCCATGCCCCGGGTGAAGTTCATGATTGGCAACAGCAGGGAATGATGAAATTGAAACATTGGCCGGCATTGCTGGACGCAAACGAGTGAGGACAAACGGAGTGAAGAACATCATTTCAAGCCTGCATGATCTAAGAGCACGACTGGGAGCCAAATGGTGCGTCGTTGGTCTGCTGGTGCCTCCCACCGCGTTCGGCATCTACCACTTTGGTGCGAACGCCGCGCTGGTGGTGACGTTTTCCGTTTTCCTGTGCATGGCTGTGGGCATTGTGACACGACTGCTCTGCCGAGAGTCGTTTGAACTGCTCCATCCCGGCGCGATCATCACCGGGTTACTGCTGGGATTAACGCTTTCAACCAACACACCGCTCTACATGATTGTCATTGGAGCGTTGGTGGCGGAATTACCCGGAAAATACAAGTGGAAGTGGTTGGGCCGCAACCCGTTCAATCCCGCCGCGCTGGGACGTACGGCGGTGGCGGTGCTCGAATCCCTCGACTCGAGTATCTACGACGCGCGGAGCGTCGACGTCGACGTCGCCACCGGCGCAAGCGCGCTGTTCAAGGAGGCCGGCGGCAATGTGCCACCTGCATTGGCCGACCTTTTCATGGGGCTGCACAAGGGCGCAATCGGCGAAACGAGCGAGTTGCTGTTGATTCCGGTCGGCCTGCTGATGTTGTGGTTCGTTGCCGTCAAATGGCATGCGGCGTTGGCCATGATCGTGACGGTTCCCCTATTGATTATCTGCCTGCCCGTGTCTCCTGAAGTCGTCGGGCATGCCCCCTGGATGTACGACCCGCTCGTGTATCTGCTGGGAGGCAACACGTTTCTATTGGCCGTCTTTTTCGCCACCGACCCCATGACCACACCGCAGACGCGTCTTGGGGGAGCGATCTTTGGAGTGGGGATCGGTGTGCTCGGCGTGTTGGGGCGATTCTACACGACCATTCCCGGTGTCGAGATGTACGCCGTGTTGATCATGAACTTGACCGTCCCGGTCATGGACCGCGTGCTACAGGCCAGAGCGCTGCGACAAGCCAAGGCCCGGCATACAACGGGGCACCCTTCCGCGCCCGCGTTGCTCAAGTCGAACGATTCCCACCGGGGCGGAGCTTTGCCTCCGCTCAAACCAAGCGCCTTGAACTCGGTGAGAACGTTCTTTGCGGAGGAAACCGAGGAACCACGGGCACTCGATCTACCGAGTCTTGGCAACCTGCAAAGAATCACATCACCGATCGATCGCGAACCGTTTTCCGAATTCAAGAAATTGATCGCTGCGGGGAATCGTGAAGCGGTGTTGGACCTCATCCAGATGACCGATCGTCGTGGCCGCAACGGCGATAGCTACTCTGATGTGGAAAAACTTGTGACCGCCGCAAACCGCAAAACCGTACTGGAAACCATCGAAGCTAGCGGCCTACTCGGTTGCGGCGGCGCTCGTTTTCCGGTGCATATTAAATGGAAGGCGGTTCTGGATCATGCCGGGCCGCGAGTGTTGATCGCCAACGGTCAGGAGGGCGAGCCTGAGACTTTCAAGGACCGGTTTCTGATGCAGCATCACGCGAGGCTGGTTGTCGAGGGTCTTGCCATCGCCGCGTATGTGATTGAAGCGAAGGGAATTGCCGTCGTCGTCACGGCTCGCTGCCAAGACGCGCTCAATGCGATGACCGCCGCAGTAGCCGAGTTCGAGCAGCTTGCCGAAAGAAAGGCAATACCGTCAATCCGGGTGGTTCCAGGGCCAGATTTGTATATCTGCGGTGAAGAAACGGCGTTGATCGAATCGCTGGAGTCGCATCGTGGCGAACCGCGTTTGCGACCGCCGTTGCCGGTTGAAAGCGGTCTGCATGGCAGGCCCACGCTGGTGCAAAACGTCGAAACTCTATCCTGGCTGCCGTCGATTCTACATCATGGCCCAGATTGGTTCCGCGGAACCCGTGGAAACGGTTTCCAACTTGTGTCACTGTCGGGAGCCGTGGCGCAGCCGGGAATCTACGAGGTCGAAACCGGCACTCCGCTGAGACACATTGTGAAAATGGGCGGCGGTTTGACTGAAAACCAACAACTGCTGGCCATTGCGGTCGGTGGACCGTCCGGTGGCCTGCTTCCCCCCTCCAAGTTGGATCTTCCTTTCGAACGAGTCGCACTCAGCGAGGCCGGAACCATGATGGGGACCGGCGCAGTGCGCGTTTTAGGGTCGTCTGATTCCGTCATGAACGAGGCCCTCGTTGCCGCGACGTTTTTCCGGGACGAGTCGTGCGGTCGCTGCACTCCGTGCCGCGTTGGCACATCGGAGGTCGTCCGGTTGTGGCAGAAAGTATCGGACGGCGAAGCGCACGAGCTTGATTTGGCCCAGATACGCGAAGTCGCCGCCGTCATGCGTCAAACCTCGACATGCAGTTTGGGCTCGGCGGCTGCCGGTCGAATTCTCTCGGTAATGGAGCATTGGCCGGAACAAGTTGATACATGCTTATCCGCGTCTGGCGCGGAAAGGACGAATTAATGCAACACATTTCACTGATAATCGATGGACACGACACCAGCGTTCCTGCCGGCACCACGCTTCTTGACGCTGCGCGGCAACTGGGAATCGACATACCAACATTGTGTCATCTTCAGGGTCACAAGACGCGGGCTGTATGCCGGATATGTGTCGTGGCACTCAAGGGCTCAGGGCGCATGGTTCCCGCGTGCGCGACGGCTGCCACCGAGGGAATGCAGATTGAAACGGGCTCGGCGGAGGTTCTCGCCGCGCGTCGATTGCTCATGGAATTCACGTTGGCCGAACATGGTGAGTGTGACGATGCCACATGCGCAATCGAAGAGCTGGCCGGGCAGTTGGGCGTTTCGAAAACGCGGTTTCAAGCGCCGCGTCACTCGAATCGAAGCGACCTGTCCTCCGACTTTGTCAGCGTCCGGCCGGAACTGTGCGTCCACTGTGACCGATGCATCCAGGCCTGCGACCGGGACCAACAAGTCCTCGCCCGCGCCGGCCGCGGCGCGCTGGTGGCGGTTGCTTTTGACGACGATCGAACGATGGCCGACTCGACGTGTACCAATTGCGGCGACTGCGTATCCGTCTGTCCCGCCGGCGGCTTGAGTGCCGTCGTGTAATTCACTTGACCACCCCCAGCACCAGAGCGAGGCGGGTTCCGGGTAAACAAAGATTATGGGTTTGGGGTGACGCAGGATTTCTAGAGTAAAAAAGCTGACCTCTTTTAGAGTGCGTTGTTCTCCTTCTTAATCATTCCTGTCTTGGTCTCGGAAAAAAGAAAACGAAGAAATGAACAAACCTCTCACAGTTGTCTCCACGACTAATTCTCTGACCATCCTCTGAACTCAATCAGAGAAATCCCACAAGCCCAAAGATCCCAATTGGGATAGTGCAGAAAAGAGTGGGATGTGTTTTGGGAATCGAACCTATTTCTTTTTGAGTTTTCCCTAGGGAATTGATGTTTTTCGGGGCCGTTGCAAACGATTGCAAAATGAAATTCTCAAAATCTCCCCCAGCTCGAAGGCTCAAAAGGCTGACCCACCCTCCAAATTCAGAGGGTGGAGTAGGGTGGTTAGGGGACCACCCTAGGGTGGAGTATTAACACCCAATTTTCTCAGAGGGTGGCGCAGATTCAGCCCCATAAGGCAGAGGTTAAAACGAACTACTCCACCCTACTCCACCCTATTCTCTTAAAAGTATATTTGAGATTATATATAGTAGGAACGGGCATAAACGCCTGTTTTTAACGTTCCTCAAATAAAGTTTTCCGAATTTGGGTCAGAGGGTGGGACACTTCTCCTTAACGATACCTAAAACACATCGCTGCCCCTTTGCCCTTCAGCCTTGAGCGACAAACTTCGTTGCCGATCAAATTGTTGAGATTCTGAGCGTCAAAGCTGATGACGGCATGACAGCAAAATCTCTCGTTCCTCAAATATTCTACTTCTGCAACCAACTGCATATTTCACTGTCATGCTGTCATCGCCCGGACTTTAGCGTAGCTAGAACCCGTAGCGTTCTTATTGCAGATAATACACGGCAAAGGTTTTAGATTTCCGGTGTCTAAACGGGTAAGATTTAATAGTTAGAATTGTGCTCCTTTCAGGCCCCAAAACCTTTCGAGACAACCAGCCTTGGGCGGGCTGTATTCCTCGAATACTGAAAGGCTCACGTTCTACTACTTCATTGTTGGATGGATAGGAGAGAACACGCAGGAGGAGCACCGAAGGCTGACCGCGCAGGCGATCAGTGGGTGCCGACGTGTGAGTTCCCGTGGCAGATGGTTGACGGATTCTCCAACGATGCCGAACCGCTCTACCCAATGGAAAAGTTTTCCGATGCCCTGAAGCAAATCGCAATGTGGATTTTAAATGACGGGAAATATCAACAGCGTGGAATTACTGACCGAGCAATGGTGTTTGTATTTATGATCGCACCCGACGCAACCGGATGTTCAACGCAAGCCGAGCTGGCAGAGAAGATGTCGCTCAGTCGCCCACAACTGAACGAATACATAAAACAATTTACTTCACGGTTTAAATTTTGTTCCGGTGTAACCTACACCGACAGGCAAAGAGCGAGCCGTTCCAAACAGGAGTCTCAAGACGTATGAGGCTGTCTCAAATCACGAAGCACGGTCTCGATACGGGGCCAAAATGGTCGCGTAGTTACCTCCACCTGTCGACACCTGGGGTGACCTATTCTGCCATCGGTTTTTGCAGTCTCAGGAACGCCGGTGCTGTTTCAACTTCGTGACTAGACTCCAGCCTTCACACACCGTGGTCG
>Ga0187827_10006707_pt1 | contig 13050 bp, 11 predicted proteins | sample ETNtaG_39_FD_167969 | JGI IMG/M metagenome (GOLD analysis project Ga0187827, IMG submission 167969) | Marine microbial and viral communities from oxygen minimum zone, Eastern Pacific Ocean - ETNP2014_SV_150_PacBio MetaG (Illumina Assembly) | ecosystem: Environmental > Aquatic > Marine > Hypoxic... | reverse complement strand
TTGCTACTTCGTTCGACTTGCATGTATTAGGCGTGCCGCCAGCGTACGTTCTGAGCCATGATCAAACTCTCAAGTTTAAAAACGGCGCACACTAGCTTCTATATAAATTCTAAGAATAAAATTTACATAATTTTGAAGTGTGTACGACAAATTTTGGTAACCTTAACCGTCCACACTTCTCTTCTTAAATTTTTACTAATAAAATAGCTAATTAAGCTTAATTAAGCCTAATAATAAACAACTTTTCTATGTTGAGTGTGACGCTTATAGTATAAATAAATAGGAAATCAAGTAATTAGATTTAAAAAAAAGGGTAAAAAACATACAAAAATCAATGCTTTTTTGCTATTTTTACTATCATGTTTAAGACTAGTTTAAATAAAATAATAAAAAATAATCTTTATCCGATAATATTAATTTCAATAATATTTTTTACAATTCTAATAACAAATTTTTATTCGATACATAAAAAAGATAATCAGGATCAATTAGCCAATTTTTTAGATAATTTTTATTTAAAAAAATCAATAAATTTAATAATAAAAAATTTAAATTCAAAGTTCAATTTTATAGACTATAAAATTAAAAAAGGTGACACATTTGAAAAAATTATAGATCAATTAAACTTGCCTTTAAAAGAAAAAAAACTTGCTATTGAAAATTTTTCTAAATTTAAATTTATAAATAATTTATATGAAGGTCAAAAAATTACATTTAAATTAGATAATTCAAAACCAATAAAAATAATTGAAATGAAAATTGAACAGTCAAAAACAAAATATTTTTTGTTTAATCGTGTAGAGAATCTAGATAAATTTGAATATAAAGAATTAAATAAAAACCTAACAAAAGTCTTGGTTTATAAAGAAGCAATAATTTCAAACAGTTTATATTCAAGTGCAATTGATATAGAAATTAAACCAAATATAATAATTGAGTTTGCTAGAATATATGGTTTCCAAATAGACTTTCAAAGAGATATTTGGAAAAATGATAGTTTTCAGATAATTTATGAGACTTTTTTAGATCCAAGCAATAAAGTTATGGAGACTGGAAATATTATATATGCTAATTTAATTTTGCAAGGTAACGAAAATAATTTGTATATTTTTGAAACTAAAGATGGCATTGAGCATTTTGATGCTGCTGGAAAAAGCATAAGAAAAAGTTTGATGAAAACCCCAATTAATGGAGCAAGATTATCATCAAATTTTGGAATGCGAAAGCATCCAATACTAGGATATAACAAAATGCATCGAGGAACAGATTTTGCAGCACCTGAAGGAACTCCTGTAATGGCTTCTGGCGATGGGAAAATTATTAGAGCAAGATGGTGTGGTGGTGGTGGAAATTGTATAAAAATAAAACATAACTCTACTTACTTTACAGTTTACGCGCATCTAAAAAACTTTGGAAGAGGTATTAAAGAGGGAAAAAAAGTTACCCAAGGTCAAATAATTGGATATGTAGGATCTACAGGGATGTCCACTGGACCACATTTGCACTATGAGGTTATTGTTAATGGAAAAAAAATTAATTCACAAAAATTAAAATTACCATCAGGAAAAATACTTAAAGGAAATGAAAGAAAGCTTTTTGAAGTAAATAAAATTAAAATAAATGTGTTGAAATCTAAATTAATTAGTTCTCTGTAGAAGCTGTAGCTTCCGACTTCTGATCTGATTCACTTGTGTTACTTTGATCTTTATTTGACTTTTCTTCAATTAAACCATTCTTGATTTCTTCATCAGAATCTTTTTTCTTATTCAAAAATAAAGACTTCCCTTCAAGAACTCTGATAAAATGTTCTGCATGCTGATAATAGTTTTCTGAAAGAATTTTATCACCATTTGAGAGAGCTTCTATAGCTAAATTAGAATATTTTTCCACCAATTTAGATGCGTTATGGTTATTTCTACTTGCATTTTTTCTAATAAAATTTGAACCATTTTGTAAATCATTAATCAATTTACTTCCATTTTCATTTTTATAATTATTTCTATCTGAATGATTTTTATATCTACTTCTTCTAAAATTATTTCTAAAATTTCGCATTAATTAATTTAAATTCCCATTTATATTTTTGTAGAAATTATACATCTATTTTTTTTCCCCAAATCTTTAATAACTCTATTATTGTAGAAACCATATAATTGTAATATTTTTAAAGCTTCCCTAGCTTGGGTTGATCCTACTTCCAAAAATAATTTACCACTTTTTTTTATCAAATTTGAACTTTTACTTACTACTAGCCTTATTTTAGATAAACCATCTATTCCTCCGCTTAAAGCAATTTTAGGCTCGTAGTATCTTACATCTCTATCCAAACCATCAATTTCGTTAAACTTTATGTAAGGAGGATTAGATACAATAAAATCATATTTATCTAAGTTAAAATTGTCAATATTTGTATTAAAAAACTTAATTCTATTTTTAAGGTGTTGTATTTTTGCATTATATTTTGCTAGTTTTATTGCATTTTTTGAAATATCAATTCCTGCTCCAATACATTTTTTTCTCTCATTTAATATTGAAATGATAATACATCCAGATCCAGTACCTATATCTAATATTTTTTTTTTAGAATTAACACTAATTTCATTTAAAATTTGCTCAATTAATGTTTCCGAATCTGGCCTGGGTATTAACACATTATTGTTAACTTTAAATTTATTTTTCCAGAATTCTTTATAACCAATAATATAAGCTATAGGCTCATTTTTTTTTCTTCTTTCAATAAAATCAAAAAAAATTTTTGTTTCATTATTTTTAATTTTTTTTTCTAAATTTAAAATTAGATTCGATCTATCAATTTTTAATGTTGATGAGAGTAACAATTCACTATCTAAATTAAAAGATTTTATATTATTCAATTTTAATATTTTTGATCCTTCAATAAGTATTTCTTGATAATTCATTTTAATTTAATTTTTTCAATTCTTCTTCTTGGGCTCGTAGAGTCAAATTTTCAATCATTTCTTCAAATATTTCTCCCTGCATAAATTCTTCAAGCTTATGTAAAGTAAAATTTATTCTATGATCAGTAACTCTGCCTTGGGGAAAATTATATGTTCTTATTCTTTCAGATCTGTCTCCGGTTCCAATTTTATTTTTTCTATCTTTAGATCTAGCTTCATCTAATTTCTGTCTTTCGTACTCATATATTCTTGATCTAAGAATTTTTAAACCTTTTTCTCTATTTCTAATTTGAGATTTTTCATCTTGTTGACTAACTACAATGCCAGTTGGAATATGTGTTATTCTAACTGCAGAGTCAGTCGTGTTTACACTTTGTCCACCAGGTCCACTGCTTCTAAATACATCAATTCTTAAATCTTTTTCTTCAATTTTAACATCTACCTCTTCGGCTTCTGGTAATACCGCTACGGTTGCTGCGGAAGTATGAACTCTTCCTTGTGTTTCAGTATCTGGTACTCTCTGAACACGATGAACGCCACTTTCATATTTTAATAGTGAATAAATATTTTTTCCTTTTATATTTCCTATTACTTCTTTTAATCCGCCAGCTTCACTTTTAGAAATACTAATCACTTCTAAAATCCATTTTTTTTTATGACAAACTTTTTCATACATTTTAAATAAATCCGAAGCAAATAGACTAGCCTCCAATCCTCCGGTCCCTGCTCTAATTTCAATTATTGCATTTTTTGTATCAGCATCATCTTTTGGAAGTAAAAATAATTTTATTTTTTTTTCATTTAATTCATTATTTTTTAATAATTCATTTAATTCTAGTTCGGCCATTTCTTTAATTTCTTTTTCACTACTACTGTCGTTAATTATTTTTTCTAAATCTTTTTTATTTTTTTCAAATTCTATATATTTTTTAGCATGGTTAATAATTTCATTAATATCGGAATATTCTTTTGATTTTGTAGCAAATAATTTTTTATCAATGCTTTCTGAAGACAGTTCGCTTTCAAGACTTTTGTGTCTCAAAATTAATTCTTCAATTTTTTTTACTGGTATCATTATTTTTTATTTTTGTTTCCTCGACTTTTTTTTCAACTAATTCAACTACCTTTGAAATAATATCTTTATTGGCTAGTTTTTCAGTTTGAACCCCTTTCAAATAAAGCATGTTACTATCTTGACCTCCTCCAGTAATGCCAATATCTGTTTGAGCTGCCTCTCCCGGGCCATTAACAACACATCCTATGATAGAAAGAGTTATTGGAGTCTTAATGTGAGATAGCTTTTCCTCTAAAATTTTGACTGTATCTATAACATGAAAACCTTGTCTGGCGCACGAAGGGCAGGATATTATCTTAACTCCTCTGTTTTTAAGGTTTAATGATTTTAATATTTCATTGCCTATTTTTATTTCTTCAACTGGATCGTCAGAAAGCGAGACCCTAATGGTGTCACCAATGCCTTCTAGTAATAAATTTCCTAAACCAATAGAAGATTTTATACTTCCTGGGATGAAACTCCCTGCCTCTGTAATTCCTAAGTGAAGTGGATAATCTGTAACTTTTGAAAGTTCTTTATATGCTTTTATTGATAAAAATACATCTGAAGATTTAACGCTTATTTTAAAATTAAAAAAATCTAAATCTTCTAAAATTTTTATATTCCTAATAGCGCTCTCTACTAAAGCTTCAGGACAAGGTTCTCTAAACTTTTCCAAAATATCTTTTTCTAATGAACCTGCATTCACTCCAATTCTTATAGAACAATTATTGTTTTTTGCCGCAGAAATAACTTGAGCGATTTTTTTTTTTTCACCAATATTTCCTGGGTTAATTCTTAAACAATCTGCTCCATTCTCTGCGGCTTCAATGGCTCTTTTAAAATGAAAATGAATATCGGCAACTAATGGAATGGGAGAATGCTTGGTAATTTCTTTTAAAGCATTAGTAGATTCTTCATCAGGACAAGAAACTCTTATAATGTCACCTCCAACTTCTGATATATTGTTAATTTGATTTAAAGTTTCTTTAACATTTCTTGTCAAAGTATTTGTCATTGACTGCACTGAAATTGGATTATCACCTCCAATTTTTATTTTCCCTACATTAATAATTTTTGTTACTCTGCGCTTTATATCCCTGAAAGGTCTAATACTCATTATTTTGAATTATTTTTCTAATTTAAATTCTTTATGCAAAACAGTTATTGCTTTATTTAAATCTTTTCTATTCACTAAGACTGATATTTTAATTTCTGATGTTGAGATTACAATAATATTTATATTTTTTTTTGCTAAAGCATTAAACATTCTGTAAGTTACGCCAGGAGTAGTAATCATCCCAACCCCAATAATTGATACTTTTGAAACTTTGCTGTCTACAATAATTTTTCTAAAACTAATTTTTTTGTTTTTTTTTAATAACTTCTCAGTTTTAGTTAAATTTTCAGATCTAACTGTAAAAGTTAAGTCTGTTTCTTTTCCATTAGATGATATGTTTTGAACAACCATATCAACATTAACTGAGTTTTTGTAAAGTGGTTCAAATATAGCAGCTGCAACACCTGGCTTATCTTTTACTCCAATTAAAGTTAATTTTGCATCATTTTTTGTAAAAGATACTCCTCGAATTATTTTGCTGCTAAAAATATTTTTTCTTTTTGTAATTAAAGTACCTGGAGATTTTTTAAATGATGATTTAACTTCAATATCAATTCTATTTAATCTAGCATCCTGGATTGAGTTAGACTGCATTACTTTTGCTCCACTAGAAGCCATCTCAAGCATTTCTTCATATGAAATTTTTTTTATTTTTTTTGCTTTTTTGATTGTATTTGGATCGGTAGTATAAACTCCATCAACATCTGTATATATTATACATTTTTCAGCTTTAAAAAATCTTGCAAGCATTATAGCACTAGCATCTGTTCCTCCTCTGCCTATAGTAGTTATTCTATTTTCAGAATTAATTCCTTGAAAACCTGCAACAATAGGTATTCCTCCTGATTTTAAATATTTTATAATATTTTTTTTATATATTGTTTGAATTCTTGAAGAAGAATGTTTTCCTTCTGTCAAAATTGGAATTTGCCAACCCATCCATGATCTAGATTTATATCCTAGGTGATTTAACCTTCCTGCAATCAATGAACATGACATTTGCTCTCCGGCAGAAACTAAAACATCGTACTCATCTGCTACAAATTCATTAGAAATTTTGTTCGATTTTTTTACTAAATCATTTGTTACTCCGCTCATTGCAGAGGAAACAACAATTACTTTATATTTCTTTTGAATGTATGAAATTATTATTTTTGAAACCTTCTTTATCCTGTCAGTAGAACCAACAGAGGTTCCTCCAAATTTTAAAACTACAATTTTCATTGATCAATTTTTTTTTTTAAATAAATTATGTTGATAAAATACATCTTAATTGTAATGTCAACTATCAATCACTTATGAGTACCATAAACAAAAAAGAAATTGAAAAGTTTTCAAAAATAGCTGATGAATGGTGGAATATAGAAGGAAAGTTTAAACCTTTGCATAAATTTAATCCCTTAAGAATAAAATATATTAAAGATGGGACAATTACTCACTTCAATATTAATTCAAAGTTACAGCCGCTAAAAAATATCGAACTTTTAGATATTGGTTGTGGAGGAGGTCTCTTATCTGAGCCCATGTGTAGATTGGGAGCCAAAGTTACAGCTATAGATGCATCTCAAAAAAATATAGACGTTGCAACTTATCATTCAAAAAAAAATAACTTAAAAATTAATTATTTATGTTCTTCTCCAGAAAAAATTAATTTAAATAAAAAGTTTGATGTAATTTTAAATATGGAAATTGTAGAACATGTTAATGATTTAAATTTTTTTTTAAAAAAAAGTACTCTATTATTAAAAAAAAATGGATTGATGTTTGTAGCTACTTTAAACAAAACACTTAAATCATATGTATTCGCTATAATTGGAGCAGAATATGTTTTAAAATGGCTTCCAATAGGAACGCATGACTGGAATAAATTTGTAAAACCTAAAGATCTTATTTTTACAGCAAAAAAAAATAATTTGGAATTAATCAAAACAGAAGGTGTCAGTTTTAATATATTAAAAAATGAGTGGTTAATTTCTAGCGATGAATCTGTAAATTATATCTCTCAGTTCAAGAAAATTTAATTTTCATCATCATTGATCCAAGGTATTATTTCTGTTTCAATTCCTTCTTCAGACAATTCTTTAATTTCATTGATTGACGCCTTGCCATAAATTCCTTTACTTCTTTTTTTATCGTTATAATGAACTGATCTAGCTTCATATGAAAAATTGTCTCCAACATAATCAAAATTATTTTTGATAAATTTTTTATATTGTTTTAATTTTTTCTTAACTTCTAAATATTTTTTTGAATTTAAATTATCATTTTTACTCTTATTATTAATAATTGAAGGTGACATTAATGATTTTTCAATTTTACCTGAATTACAATTTGGACAACTTAAAAGTTTATTTTTTTTTAATTTTTCAAATTCTTTTGAAGTTCCGAACCAACTATCAAAATTCTTAACACAATGGTTGCAAAATAGCTTATATTTAATCATTATTATAATTTAAATATTAATTCACGTATTTCAATAGTTTTAAGTTCTATAGTTTGAATTTATATCAATATATTTTTTTGTTAAATCCATTGTATACGAAGTAAATTCTTTTTTTCCTAAGTTTAAATTTATTAAAATATCTATTCTTTCTTCTTTCATATAATTTGCAGCTTTCTTTTCTTCGTAGGTGTTTGATAATTTACCATTTTCAATAATTGAAATATTTCCAAATTTAATTGATAATTTGTTTGGGTTTAGGTTTACTTTTGATTTTCCAATTGCCATAATTATTCTGCCCCAGTTAGGATCTTCTCCAGCAATAGCAGTTTTTACTAATGGCGAGTTGGCAATAGAAAAACATATTTTTTTTGCGTTATCTTCAGTTTTGCAATTTTTGACTTTAATCGTTATAAATTTTGATGCTCCTTCTCCATCAGCAACTACTCTTTTTGCAAGATTTAAAAGAACTTTAAATAAAGCTGAATTAAATTCAGTCAATTTATTATCTTTTATACTTTTCAAATTTGAATTTGCAACTTCTCCTGTTGCAAATATAGAAACCATGTCATTAGTACTTGTGTCTCCATCACAAGAAATTGCATTAAATGTTTTGTCTATATTCTTTTTTAATAATTGTTTTAAAATATTTGATGAAATGTTTGCGTCAGTAAAAATAAAACCTAATGTTGTTGCCATATTTGGATAAATCATGCCAGAACCTTTCGCAACTCCATAAATTTTTATCAATTTATTTCCAATGTAGCATTCTTCCATTGCAAGTTTTGGTTTTAAATCAGTGGTTAAAATTCCCATGGATGCTTTAATCCATATATATTTATTTTGAGTGTATTTAATTTTTTTTATTAAATCTGGTATACTTTTTTTTATTTTTTCTGTAGGAAAAATCTCACCTATTGTTCCAGTGCATGCAAATAAAATTTCATTTGGTTCAATTTTTTTTGGTTTTTCCTCATCATTTTTTTGTTTTTGCGTTAACTCTTGAGATAGATTTTCTGCTAATATTTTTAAACTTTTAAATCCATCTTTGCCAGTAAAAGCATTTGCATTTCTAGTATTAATTAATAAGGCTTTAATTTTTTTTTTACTTATTTTTAAATTCCATTTAATATTTTCTGAAATTAATTTTGATTGCGTATAAACTGAAGCGTATGAGGCTCCATTTCTAAAGTAAAACAAAACAACATCATCTCTTTTTTGTGAATATAAATTTGCACAAGTTGTAGATACAGATACTCCATCAAGATGATCAAGGTCTTGAAAATCACGCGTTTTTGAGTTTTTGCTTATTGAATTAAATAAATTATTTAGATTAATTACCATGCTATTTAAAAATTTGATTTAGCTACTATATTAAACCTTAAATTTAAATTATAAAACAATATATTTATTAAATGCTCAATCCACTAAAATTTCTATCAAAAATTATTAAATCTAGTAACCAAAAAGAGCTAGATAGGTTAAATAAAATTACAAAAAAAATTAATGATTTGGAAGATCAAATAACAAAGTTGGAAGATGTATCTTTTCCACAAAAAACTAAAGATTTAATAGAAAAAATTGGAAGTGGAGTTTCTTTGGACAAAATACTTTCTGAAGCATTTGCATTAGTAAGGGAAGCATCTAGAAGGGTAAATAATGAGCGTCACTTTAATATCCAAATAATAGGAGGAATTGTTCTTCATGAAAATAAAATAGCAGAAATGAAAACTGGTGAAGGAAAAACCTTAACAATTACTCTAGCTGCTTATTTAAATGCATTAACAAAAAAAGGCGTCCATATAGTTACAGTTAACGATTATCTTGCAAAAAGAGACTGCGAAAACATGAAGGGAATTTATAATTTCTTAGGTCTAACAGCTGGATATATAAATAATGACCAAACTGATGAAGAAAGAAAGTTAAACTATAATTGTGATATTACCTATGCAACAAATAGTGAATTAGGATTCGATTATCTTAGAGATAATATGAAATTTTCTTTTGAGTCCATGGTTCAGCGTGGTCATAACTATGTAATTGTAGATGAAATTGATTCATGTTTAATTGATGAGGCAAGAACCCCTTTGATTATTTCAGGAGGAGATGAGGATAAAACAAATCTATATATGGCAGTTGACAAATTGGTTAATCATTTAAAAAAAGAGGATTTTGAAATTGATGAAAAAGACAAAAACGTTCTACTAACAAATCAAGGAATAGATAATATAGAAAAAATATTTTCAAATGCTGGAATTCTTAAAAATAATAATTTTTATGCTCCGGAAAATTTGCATTTAGTTCATCATGTTAACCAGGCTTTAAGGGCAAATTATTTGTATTTAAATGGTAGGGATTATATTATTAAAGATGGTCAAATAATTATTATTGATGAACAAACTGGAAGACAATTACCAGGAAGAAGATTTGGAGATGGACTTCATCAAAGTATTGAAGCAAAAGAAAGAGTTGAAGTGCAGAATGAAAATCAAACTCTAGCATCTATAACATATCAAAATTATTTTAAACTCTATTCAAAACTTGCAGGATGCACTGGAACAGCTGCAACAGAATCTGAAGAATTTTACGAAATTTATAAACTTCCAGTAATTGTTATTCCTACAAATAAAAAAATGATACGGCAAGATTGGAATGATCAAATATTTAGATCATTAAAAGAAAAAGATGAAGCAATTGTAAAAAAAATAAGTGAATGCAATAAAAAAGGTCAACCTTTGTTAGTTTTTACTGCTAATATAAATAAATCAGAACACTATTCTAAATTATTAAAAAAAAAAGGAATAAAACACACAGTGTTAAATGCAAAAAACCATGAAAGGGAAGCTGAAATTATTGCAAATGCAGGCATGAAGAATTCATTAATTATAACAACTAGTATTTCGGGAAGAGGCGTTGATATAAAGTTAGGAGGAAAAAATCTAAAAGAAAATAATGAAAAAGAAGAAATTAAATCATTAGGTGGTTTATTTGTAATTGGAACAGAAAGAATGGAAAGTCGTAGAGTTGATAATCAAGCAAGAGGTCGTTCGGGAAGACAAGGGGACGAAGGTAGTTCAATATTTTTTGTTAGTCTTGAAGATGATTTAATGAGGATTTTTGGATCTGAATCAATGAACAATATTCTTGAAAAACTAGGTCTAAAAGATGGTGAAAGTATTGATCACCCATGGATAAATAAAGCATTAGAAAGAGCTCAGCAGAAAGTTGAGGCTAGAAATTTTGATGTAAGAAAAACTTTACTGAAATTTGACAATGTTCTTAATGATCAAAGAAAAGTTATTTTTAGTCAACGAAATAACATAATTGGTAGTAAAAATGCTTTTGATTATTCTGATGAATTTTTGAGAGAAATTTTAATTAGATTAAAAGATTTAAAAAAACTAAATTTATCAAAAGATAAAAACAGCGAACAGACTAATCAAATAAAATCTGTTTTAGGAAATTCTTTTGAAGATAATGAAATCAAATCTCTTTTAGACTTTAATGATGAAAAATTTGAAAAAGAAATTAAAGATAAATTTTTTAAAAAAAGAGATGAAAGAAAGCAAATCTTAGGTGAAGAGCAAGCATTAAATTTAGAAAAAAGATTATTGCTGCAGATTATTGACCAAAGCTGGAAATCACACATCCAATATTTAGAACAGCTAAGAGGAGTTATAGGTTTAAGATCTTATGGCAATAAAGATCCCTTAATAGAATACAAAAAAGAAGCATTCTCTTTATTTGAAAATTTATTAAATAAACTAAAAACAGATTTAATTACTGTTCTTTTAAACCTTAAAATTGTTGAGCAGATCAAAGAAAACGAAAGTAAAATTAAAAATCAACAGTTTAATAAAAAAGATTTAGAAAGACTTGCAAATAAAAAAATTGGAAGAAATGAGCCTTGTCCTTGTAAATCAGGAAAAAAATTTAAATACTGTTGTGGTTCTTTATAAAAATAATAAAGAAATTGCTAAAATTAAAATTATTAAGCAAAATAAAATATGAATTTTGTATTTTGAGAATTTTTTTACAAATTTATTAAAGTAGCTAGTTTTCATAGATAATTTATCAGATAATTCGTTAGTACTAATAAATCCTTCACTTCTTCCAATGGATAAAAATTTATTTTTTCTTTGTAATAAAATCTCTTCAGTATTCATTTTGTCAAAAAAATCTAAATTTTTTCTAATTGAATTTCTCACATTATCTATAATTAAATCTCTGTCTCTATGAGCACCACCTAAAGGCTCTGAAATAATTTCATCAATTATTTTTAAATCAAAAAGATCTTTGGATGATAATTTCATTGCTTTAGAAGCTTCTAAAGTCTTCTTAGGATCTCTCCATAGTATAGTCGCACAACCTTCAGGTGATATTACTGAGTAAATTGCGTTTTCTAACATCAAAACTTTATTAGAAGAAGCCAAAGCTATTGCTCCTCCTGATCCACCTTCTCCAATAATTACTGATATTGTTGGGACAGTTAATTCCATGCAGCACTCTATTGATCTAGCAATTGCTTCTGCTTGACCTCGTTCTTCGGCTCCAACACCCGGATAAGCTCCTGGGGTATCTATGAAAGATATTACAGGAATATTAAATTTATTTGCAAGTCTCATTAGTCTTATAGTTTTTCTATAGCCTTCAGGCTTCATCATTCCAAAATTTCTTTCAATTCTTGTTTCAAGATCCTCACCTTTTTCTTGTCCAATCACTAAAACTGATTTGTTCTCAAATTTTGCAAAACCACATATTACTGATTGATCTTCACCATAAAATCTATCACCAGAGAGTGAAATAAAATCTTCAAAAAGATTATCTATAAAATGCTTTGCTTTAGGTCTATCTTCATGTCTCGCAACAAGAGTTGTTTGCCAAGGATCTAGATTTGAATAAATATCTTTCAACCTTGTATCTATTTCGTTTTGTAGTTTGGAAATATTTTGAGTATCAACTTCTGATAAACCTTCTTGATTATATGGGTCTTTAAGTTTGTCGAGCTCTATTTCTAAATTTTTAATTTCAGATTCGAAATTTAAATAGTTTTTCATTTTTTCTTATAGTGTTTATAAAGCAAAAAAAGGCAAGAAAATGTTAATTGTTTTAAAATTATTAATAATAAATTGACTGTTTTGGCACCAAAAAGTTATATTATTCAGAAAAATATACCTTATATGGTAGTTCAAATGAGAGAAAAATACATAAAAATTAAAAATCTTTCTATTTCAGAAAAGCTGGTAACTTTTGTAAATTCTGAATTGTTACCCGGAACAAAAATCACTAAAGAAAAGTTTTGGAGTAAGTTTGATAAATGTGTTCACGAACTTTCAGACAAAAATAAAAAGCTTTTAGAAATAAGAGAAAAATTACAAAAAGCAATTGATACGTGGCATAAAAATAATAAAGGAGAACAATTTAATTTAAAAAAATATACAAAATTTTTAAAAAAAATTGGATATTTAAAAAAAATAGGAAAAAATTTCAAAATTAAAACTAAAAATATTGATGAAGA
>Ga0187827_10006703_pt1 | contig 13058 bp, 11 predicted proteins | sample ETNtaG_39_FD_167969 | JGI IMG/M metagenome (GOLD analysis project Ga0187827, IMG submission 167969) | Marine microbial and viral communities from oxygen minimum zone, Eastern Pacific Ocean - ETNP2014_SV_150_PacBio MetaG (Illumina Assembly) | ecosystem: Environmental > Aquatic > Marine > Hypoxic... | reverse complement strand
CTGCTTTTGGCAACAGACCCATCGCCACAAACATGGGCTCTAGAGTCTGGAATAGGAGCGCGACCAAAAGTAGGGCGACTGCAAATGATACCAATGAACGCGCATATCGGTGGATTGGATTCGGCCTTAGATACCAACCAGTTCGTTGTCGCTCGATAGCAAGTGGCACCTCACGAGTCTCCATCTTCACCTTGCTATCTATCTTGGATTCAATATCACCGTCTGGACCCTCGATATGTATCCGCCTCTCGGCATACCAACCATCGTCCTTTCCAACCTTGAATGTAGGTAGCTGCTGCTCGATGAGCTCTTGCGCATCCTCAAGAGTTTCTACTTCGCCAATCACCTGCTCTTGCTTCAATGGCTGTAATCGCTTAGGAATCATTAGAGAGGACTCAAAAGGAGGGTGGCGGATTCTAGTATTACAGATGATACGATATCCAGACAATTCATCACCTCGGTTTCAACATCTCAATACCGGCCTTGAATGCCAAACCTCTGAAGTCAGGAACTTTTCGTAGCAAAGAAATTCCAAGCGGAACTGGTTTCTCGATATCGCCCTCCTCATTGATCAAATCAATGACCTCGGGACGGGAGAATATCTCGAAATGTGAGTCCAATTCATCATCATTACATGAGGTGACGAATAGATTGCGCAGGGCTCGAGACTTATCTTGGCGCTTCCTCATGGACTGTATTGGCTTACACACCTTCTTCAGATTCTTTTCACTCAAATGATTACGATTAACAGCATTGCATAAGTCCTCAATGATTAGGTCAACCTGCTCAAAACCAGGCCCTATTCCCCCGCCAGTGGTAGGCTTGGCAAGACCAGCAGCATCTCCCAATAGCAAAACACGTTGTTTCCAGGGCCTTTGAATCAAGCCACATGGTAGTGGGCCACAGAAACGAGCATTTTCTCTGCAATTCTCAAATCTTTCAGACCATTGTGAATCTTTCATCAAATACTCGACAAGTTGTTCACAACTCCTGCCGCCGAGATCCTCGGGCCTGGACCAAACACCGATTCGATGAGTACGTCCATTTGGAATAGCCCAAGCAAATAGGCCGGGGGCGATGTCTTGGCCAGTGTACATGTCGAGATATCCAGATTCTCCGATGTATCCACTCACCTCAATCTGGAATCCAATCATCATTTCTTTCGGTCTACCCATACGCAAAGTGCGTCTGACCCAACTATGGGCGCCATCGGCACCCACCAATAATCGTGATTCAACATTGAATATCTGGTCTCCGCGTTTCACGGTCAAACAGACCCTCTGGTCATCAATCTCGACATCGACCGGCCTGCTATCCAACCAAAGTGTGGCACCAGCCTGCATTCCCTGCCTCACTACCGCTTCATCGAATAATTTCCTGCATACAACATGGGTTCGTACCGAACCTTCTCTTCCTATCTTCACCTCGATTCCCGTAGGGCTGTACATTCGTGCACCGAACACGTCACTGAGGATTGTATGTTCTAATCCAACCTTCTTCATAGCCCCCGGATTTACAAGTCCTGCACACTGGAATGGCTTGCCAATCTCAAGATGCTCCTCGAGCATCAATACATTCAGGCCTCTTTCTGCCATCATCCGAGCAGCATATCCACCAATAGGCCCTGCACCTACCACGACCACATCCCATAGGGAAGGATTGCTGTCCACGACCAAGGGGGCTGCATTGCCATTGAATATCCTTGTGCCATACTGGCGTGGGATGATTTCATTTCGAACCTTTCTTCTTGCGACGGCGCTTCTCGAAACGGAATTTCACCTGCTTTCTCGCATCGAGATACAGTGTCGCCTTGAACGGTTTTCCTTTTGCTGAAATGAATTCCTCCAGCGGGCCAACCGCTCCCTTCTCTATCAGTTCCTTTCCTTCATCGCGATTCAATTCCCTTTGTTTGACAGTTCGGGGCACATCATATTCCTTCACACCATCGCGTTGAACTTCGAAATGGGTTGCTGTCTCCACAACTGTAAATCCCTTGCCATCATCGATTAGTGGGGTGGAATCCACACTATACTCAGGCAAGTCCTCAGCAGCGAACTCGAATGATGCCACCATACGCTTTTTGCCACCTCTGATTCTCTCTTCCAAAAACAGGCAGGCACTGAAAGGACGATTGCGTTTAGATATGAAATCATCGAAGATTGGAGTTTTACCCTCCTTGATGAGAATGACCAATTCACCTTCTGACATCTTTCGCCGCCCCATCGTTCTCCTTCCTTGTGCAAGAATACATTCAGGATTACTGCATCCATAGTTCTCATCATCAGCAAAAATAGTTCCAATCTCACAGATTGAACAACCGCATAACTCTTCAGCGTTCTTCTCATTGAGAATCTTGTCTGGCTTCTCTTGGAAATTCAGTTCGCCATTCTCACCGAGGCTGACGCCTGTGGAATATGTCTCGGAATCTGCTCTCCTGACGAAACCATGCAATTCGCTGATACCTCCATCTTTCAGAATGCGAATCATGGTGGTGCGATCGAAATATCGACCCATTGAGCGCTTCCAATACACTATATCACAGGATTCTGAACTACAAGCATAGCGTTGATCAAGTTCGACAATCGGAGATGAACATTTTCGACATTCGCCCAATGGTTCTGAATCTGCGAACAAACCCTCCTTTGTGAATGTAGAGAATCGCTCAATCAGTTCCTCAACTTTAGAAACGACTTCCTTCATGTATTCAGATGATTTCTCATCTCCATTCTCAACCAGCCTCAACTGTGATTCCATCTCTCCAGTCAATTCGGGCGAAGTTATCCATTCAACAGGAATATGTCTGAGCACATCAACCAGTCTTATTCCATCGGGTGTTGCTCTGAGAGAACCACCTTTGAGACGCTGAACAAGTCCCTTTGCAATCAATTTCTCAATTGTCTCAGCACGAGTAGCGGGTGTGCCTAGGCCCTTGTCCTTCATCACCGCTTTGAGTTCATCATCTTCCACCTCACGCCCTGCATTCTCCATGCGAGAGAGAAGCCCTGCTTCTTTGAGGCGTGATTTTGGCTTTGTCATCCCTTCCTCAGCCTGTATGGAATCAACATCGCTCACCGCCTGTGATGCCACAGAACCCCAGCCATCTGGCCTCTTGGAAGCCTTGCTGATGACCTTTCTCCAGCCCTCTTCCAACAACAAGTTGGCCTCTGCATGTAGAGCACCCTCTCCAAGTGGAGCCTTTCGCTTCTCATCTTCCCACTTCGCATTAGGATGGAAAGAAGCAATGAAACGTCCAACAATCAATTCATACACCTGCATGGTGCGAGCACTGATATCAGCAGGAGGGACCTTTCCGGTTGGAATGACGGCATGGTGATCAGAGACTTTTGAATCCTTGAGATTACGGTCAACATGCTCTAATCCTCCATCTGTCAATCGCTTGGCATGTGCCGCCCAAAGGGCTTGAGATTGCAATTTGTTCAGAATGTCATCGACATCATTTCTCATATCCTGAGGAAGGTGTTGCGAATCTGTGCGCGGATAAGTGGTCAACTTGTATCGCTCATACAATTGCTGAGCATGATCAAGGGTCTCTTTAGCAGACATGTTCCACATCTGGTTTGCAACCTTCTGCAAAGTTGTCAAATCGAAATTCAAAGGCGACCTCTCAACCCGCTCTTTTTGAGTCATGAAGACCTCTATGTTACCAGACTTCAATTCTGCTTGCAATGAATCTAATTCACTTTGTTCAACTATGTGTGATTGTGGGTTCTCTCCCTTAGAGGTTCTCCTCCATTTGGCCCTCCACGACGCTTCACCCTGTGATAATTCAGCCTCCAATTCCCAGTAGGGTGAGGGTTCGTGTGAAAGCACCTCCAACTCTTTGTCAACAAGCATCGCCAGCGTGGGGGTCTGCACCCTTCCAATACTGATGGAACCTTTTTGGCCGCGGCTGCGAAGACGGAGGGTTGCAGCCCGTGAACCATTCATTCCAATCAACCAATCCGCTTCTGCTCGACTACGCGCTGCATCTCCCAAAGTATCGAAATCCTTGGAAGGGCTTCTATCATCCCAGGCTTTCTGAATTGAAGAATCAGTCATCGAACGCATCCACATTCGGGACACTGGAGCAGTGCTACCCGAATATTCCTGGATTCTCCTGAAAATCAATTCCCCCTCTCTTGCGGCATCACAAGCATTCACCAGTTCTGTGACATCTGCACGATTGAATAACTCCAGTACGCTTTTCAGATGAGCCGTATCATTGCGCTTACCCTTGGGCTGGGTCTTGAACTCCTCGGGGATGATTGGTAGGTGATCCATCTTCCAAGTCTTGTACTTCTTGTCATATGATTCAGGTTCTTTCAATTCCAACAGATGACCAACCGCCCATGAAACCAACAATCCATTGCCCTCGAAATGTGAGGTGTTATTGGTACTCACTCCAAGAACCCTAGCCAAATCTGCTGCCACACTTGGCTTTTCGGCGAGTATCAGGGCCACCATGTTTCTGCTTCGCCGCCGCCACGCTACTTAATCCCTCACACCACGTGGATTTCTACAGGTACTATACTAGTACCTGCGGGAAATTGAGGTTTCTTATTCATCACCGGCCGTGTTGTGCCGACGCTTGTTCTCATCCCATGGTTCAATACCGGCTGGACCTAGGCAATCACGACAACCGGGATATCCAGCGGCGAGGAATTCTTCTGCCAATTCCAGCACTTTGGAAAGCGAATCGGTAACATCACCTTGGACCCAAACACTCTGAAGATGAGGTTCTGGACCAGAGAGTCTTCCAATCTCAATACCGCTATGGAACAAACTAATGAAACCCTGTGAATGCGTTTCAAGAGAAGGCAACTCTAGACGCGAAGGAATGGCATCTGAAACCATTCTCGGCAATGACTCACAACTATTGAACATGTGTTCAGGAACACGAACAGATACTCCTTCCTCCCTCAAAAGGCGACGTGTGAACTCTCCAAGACTGGGGCGCATGAGCCGGCGAGAGAGCGCAACGCTTGAAGGGTGACGGCTGGGCGAGTCAGATGATGAGCCTGTTGTGGAACCTGCTGGTCAGGCCCGTTATCGCTCTTCAAGATTCAGAGAAAGCACATTCGAGGTCAATGCTCTCGCTCAAGTTGACACAGAAGATTCCTCCAATAAATTGGCTGCTTAAGTTATCATTCAGAGCAAAGGAATTGCCCTGTTCAATGATTGAATGGAGCCTCAGGAATCCTCTTGGCCTCGCTGCAGGAATGGATAAGAAAGCCGAAAATGTCTTGGCATGGGAGAACCTTGGTTTTGGTTTCATCGAAGTAGGAGGTTTCACCGCCATGCCCCAGTCCGGAAATGAGAGGCCACGAATGTTTCGCAATTCAGCCCATGGAGCTCTCATCAATAGAATGGGATTCAACAACCCTGGTTCAGAAGTGGCTGCTGGGACACTTGCTGCAGTGCAAGCCAAACGCAAGAATCCTACAATGAAAATTCTCGCTAATCTTGGTCGGTCCAAGTCAACATCCAATGAAGATGCTGCTGATGACTATTGTACCAGCCTTGCAAGATTGTGGAAACACGTGGATGGATTCGTCATCAATGTATCATCACCCAATACCCCGGGCCTGCGAGAATTGCAGGAAGGTGATGCGTTGAAATCTCTTCTCGATTCTTGTGTTTCCAAAGAAAAAGAATGCGGAGGGGGGAAGCCGGTATTGGTCAAGATAGCACCTGACTTGAGCAATGAACAATTAGAGATGATCATCGATACCTCCAGAGGGGCAGGGTGCGCAGGAATTGTCGCCACAAATACCACCTTAGAACGCCCGCAGCCATTGAATAAGAAGTCATCAGCATTCATCTCCCAGAGTGGCGGCTTGTCGGGTTCACCATTGAAACATCGTTCCACAGAAGTGATTAGACACATTCACAATCATACCAATGGAGAGTGGCCGATAATAGGAGTTGGAGGAATCTCAACAGCAGACGATGCTTGGGAGAAGATAACCAATGGTGCGAGTTCAATACAGATCTACTCATCTCTGGTATTCAAAGGACCTAGTGTCATCAAGGAGATTGTCAATGGCCTGACACGTAAGTTGAAAGAGAATGGACTGCAATCACTCGATGAAGCGATTGGACTAGCACTGAGGGGAGAGTAGATGTTAGGTAGAAGAGCAAGACTGTTGGCAGCCGGTGGCATCGCCATGTTGGCACTCTCAGCCACCCTCTTCCTATCAGAACCTACGCCATCAATGGCAGTGGATGAATTGATGGAGTCACCCGCTTCTTTCGATGGTGATGAGGTTAGTATTCGCGGCGTGGTCAAGAATGGTTCGTATGATGCCGAAAATCTGATATTCTTTCTTGAGGGAGCCGAACACCTGCTGAAAGTGGATGCTGATAACGCTGCAATACCTCAGGCATTCGATGAAGGCCTGACCATTCTGGTCGATGGGACTCTACACCAGAAAGGTTCTGAATGGGTTCTGAAGGCTGAACTGCTGACTGTTGGATGCCCCAGCAAGTACGAGGATTCGAATGCTTGAGTCGGAATCGTAGGGTTGAAATGGAAGAGTCAGTACCCGTTCCTTGGGATAGGAGGGGTGGTGACGTACCCTGTACCGCAAATCGTGACTGGCGGTCCGAACGCTTCCGGGCGGCGCAACCGAGCTCAGGGCTTCCCGCGCATGGACGTCGATGTCTCGCCCCTGAGTGACTCGGGTTGTCGTGAACTGTATCCGGAAGGAGACGGGAATCGCATAACCGGGGAATCAGGTCAGGCCGGGAACGGAGCAGCCCTACTCGGGGCCATGGGTGCCTCAGGGTTCCGGGACGGAGGAAGTGCGTGGGTCTGGTTCTGGGAAACGAGTGTCCACCGGGAGCCCTCCCACCTCATCTGATTCTCAAATGTCGAAAACGAGGTCCGCCACCCAGCCTGGACCGATAGCGACTGGAACTTCTTGGTAGTTTGAACTCAACTCCTCATCGATGGCGAGTTCAATGAATTGCAAGTCATGCCTAGTAACTGCTTTTATCTCAACCTCCCGCTCCACTTGGCTAGCATCAACCCAAGCCACTTGACAGGCAATATGGGATTCATTCTCAGAATCCACACCCTTAGGGAAGATGCTAATGTCTACCACCCATTCATCATGTACCTCAGCTCTGAAAAGAACCTCTTCAAGAATCTTTACGATATCCCTGTCCCAATCCAAAGTCGCTGGTAGGTTCCATTGTGAATGATGCCAAGGAAGAGAGGATTGTTGTTTGCTACCAACTTCAGAAAGCATTGATTGTTGCATCCCAAGAACAACTTGCTTGACTAGATCATCAGGGCTGGCTGCAAAGGCTCTCAAACCAATATCAGCAGTAGTGCCATGCGGCCATATGGACAAGGTATCACCTCTGAGAAATCTGCATGCCCCAAGCGATCTCATCTAGACGAGTGCAGAGAGTGCGGCGGTCGATAGCGAAATGTTCGACATCAACTGCTTGCAGAATACATTCACAGGCAGCATTCACGAGATGTACCATATCTAGATTGCTGAGATCAAGAATGCGACTGACCACTACAGCGACCGCTGCTGCATCGATCAAACCAATCTGTTGCTTTGGAGAGGGGAGTGTGCAATCGACATGGATATGTTCACCTTCCTGCTTGTACATATCAACTCCATTCTGACCACCTAGAACCAATAATGCACCCCATCCATGTTCTTCTACCAGTTCAATTGCTGCTTCGTCCGCAGTAGCCTTGAACAAACGTCTTCGCATCAATTCCAGTCCACGGGACTCGAAGATGACTGCATCTGCTCCTCTAGTTCTATGCAACCCCGTCAATTTAGGGTCGCAGATTACTGGGACTCCCAATTCCTTGGCTGTTGCCATCAAAGCAAGAGCGGTCTCATCGTTGACCGCCCCCTTGCCATAATCACTGAGCACCAGAGCTTTGGCATCTGCCAATCTGGCACTGGCTGAAGTAGAGAGAAGGTCAGCTACCTGTTCTGGAATCTCTAAACTTGATTCTTCGTCGACTCGAAGCATCATCTGTGTGTTCTCAATGAGGCTCTCACGGCTGGCTATGAAACGAGTCTTCACGGTTGTACGCCAATCCTCGAGAACTGCAATTCCATTAGACGATATTCCCACTTCCTCCAGAGCATCGATGACATCTGCGCCTGCTTCATCATCGGCAACAACACCGAACATAGCAACTTCCAATTGCAGTGAATGCAAGCCTCTAGCAACATGGGCTGCTGCACCGGCACCCTGCTCTCGGTGTGTCTCTTTGAGAACTGGAACAGGAGAGCGCCGATTGAGATTGTTGGCATATCCATAGATATAGCGATCAAGCATCACGTCACCTACGAGAACAACTAGGCTGGGAGCCATGTTCTCGACTGAACGTCTAGCACTCTGCAACCCATCGTGGATGGCCCACCCGTCCTCTCCGAGCATTTCTCCTCAAAGTATCCGAGAAGGAGGCGTCATTTCATGTTGTCCCGGATACTGGTGGCGATGGCAACGTGAATCTCGGTAGGGATGGAGAAACTACGACGTAGGCTAGTGAGAATAGCATCCTCATCTAGACTGATGATTCCATCTTCAAGCGCAGTGCGTACAGCATCGACGTACGGATGGTAATGTGCATCCAGACCCTCAAGTAATTCTGCATGGGCGATGACTTGAGCAACCAAACGGCCATGGGCCTCAAGGTCAATATCCAAAGTGCGCCGCAATGTCTCGAGCATGACCTTCTCTTCCTCGATAATCTCACCATCCTCCAATGCTTGTTCAAGCAAGTCGCGATATATCCGCTCTCTATCAGGACCTTTGCTCTCTGAGAGATTGTTGAGTGCATCCTGTTCAATTCTGGTGACTCGCTCCGGACTCATGCCAAGAAAATCCACAATCTCCTCGACAATGCCTCTCTCAGCCTCGGATAGGCTCCCATCTCTCCAGGCTCTCTCAAATACCGCTTTGACAAGCGATTCACTGACCTGACCCTCTATCCCAACTTCACCATTGGCTTCAGAAATAGGCACTAGAAGTGGCGATTCATTCCACTTCCTTGCTGAATCAATATGTGAAATGACAATCAACAACGGCTCATCGCTTTCCAGCTCCTGCAGCGAGACTTCTTCGCCATCCTTGGATATCTTCATTGAAAGTACACGATTACGTATCTCTGCGCACCTCGTAGTACCTGACTCACTCAGGGCATACACTCTCCGTCGTTGTTTGGAACCCTCGACATGACGCATGTCCTGTATCACATCAGTGGAATCCATCATCTTCTTCAATGTCCGAGGTAGATGCTTGCGTTGGATGTGCACTGCACTGGAAATACCGGCTTGAGTATTGGATGTTGACGCTTCCCAAGAGCCTTCTTCGATACGGTTGTCAAAGAGGTGCAGAAGGACTCTTTCCTCGACGGTCAACTCCCCCAATTGGCCCTCTACCACCATCTCACCGAACACCGCACGAATGACACAGCACTTCAGGGATGTGGTTACGTCGGTTTCATGTCGAATGTCCTTCTGCATCAGCACATGAGTGGGGGGAAAGGTAGGGAATACAAGCCTCGTAGCAGGAGTGACCGGCCGGTGACTCTACCCACAAATGATTCAGATAAGACACTCAGGGAAGCTTTGGTGAAATGCCCCGGGGGATGGAGAATCGACCCCCCTGTTTCCAGCAGATTATGGCAGAAATCGGCATTGGGTAGAACCGTGGAAAATGGTTCTATCATTCTACGCTCAGCAGAGGCTCTGTATTGCCATTGGCACAGGAACATCGCATTACCAGATGCTAGGTTCGTGGAAGAGATGCTTGAAGAGGACGAACGTGCGCTTTGCGAGGCTGTTGCAATTGAAACTATCAGGGCAGGAGGAGAGATCCTCATGATTTGTCACCCCGATAGTCCTCACTCAGAATTGCGCCATGACAAGTCATGGGGCATGAGATGGGAGCGGACCGAACACCCAGCCTCAGGACCCCCAACAGCTCAAGTCAGGTGGTTCATCTCAACCGATTCCTTGGATATGGATGAAATGCGAGAATGGGTCTTGGCAGTTGAGGACAATGGCCAGCGAGCAGAAGTGGTTGTAGTTGACCCAGAGTATGATACCACTGTCTATCTACTGACCAGGCCATCTCTACAAGGAACACTTACTCCACCTTCTCAATTGGACGAAGAAACATGGAATCGTATCAAAAAATTATTCGCCGGCGGTTTGAGCAGTCCAGAAGGAATATTCATTCATTCGCAGGAATGGCCGCTTGACAATATTGGCGTTTCCCAATCTGGTGGAGTCAGTCTTGACAGGACTGAGACTGATTGGCTTGAAGCACTATTGAGGGGGGAAATTCCCACGGGTGATGCAGCACTCCTAAACGGATTGCTGGAGAGAGGATTGTTGGCAAGGCCCGGATTCAAGTATGGATGCAGATGGAGAGTGTATGATGGTAAGATGGCAGCGGTCCATGCACCTTGGTTAGTGTCCACCGAAAATGAAAATCCTCGTTCGTGGAATGAAGCCTGCCTGCGAGCAAGGCTGGCTGCAGGAGTGAATAAATTGTGGACAGCGATAGCGATTGATGGAGAAGAGTCAATATTCCTCTCCATGGAAAGAATCCTGTTGGGAAGATGATGGGCTTACTGTATCCACCAATGGTGCTGAGGTCAAATAGAAATCTTCTGCACCTTGGGCTGGTTGATGACGTTCTTGCATGCTATCAATAGGCTGCTTTCTCCGCTCGATCCCCAATAGAACCCATATGGCCGCAAGTGAACACACGAGTAGTGACATGACTGAAGGGTCTCGAAGACCTCTGATGACATCGGCTGAACCACTGATACCCTCGCCAGTCAATTCCACCTCTACACTCTCTATCTTCCCTAATTCATCAACGAATAGGACCTCCCCCCTAGCCAACATCCCTGGAGTCACCAGCCCTTGAGGTTCAATGGCGATAGTGATGACTGAGCCATCTGACACTTCAACCTGTTCCGGAGCAGATGCAATTCTTGACAAAGGACCAGTGATGATGACGTCAACCACTCTTACACCACTACCTTCCACTTCCAGTTCAATCAATACATCACTACTCAAACTAATTGGCACGTCATCCTTGTAGACTGAAGGAAGTATTCGGTTGGAATGTAGTGACCACGGGATTTTGATATTCCATGTATCTTCATCTCCACAGGATACCTCTCCCTGAATGATGCCACTACTGCCTGCTGTGGATACAGAATCATAATTCAAAGTGAGTTGTTGCCATTCATCTCCTCCGATAGGAGACAATTGCCCAATGACTTTCCTGCCATCTGAAACATTCAAGGAAATCAGTGGTTGACATCCTGCTCCGCCCCTGAATGCAAATTCAAAGGACTCCCCCGGCAATGTCCTGACCGCCCCTGAGGGTGGCAGTACCTCAAAAGTGGAGTCACATGAGGGCCTAGTCAGATTGACCTGAAAATTGTTGAAGGAATCCTCAGAGATATTTGCGGTCCACTGCACCAAACGCCCATGTGAGTCTCTGACTTCTTCACCTGATGCACCGAAAGAATCGCCAGAATGGAAGGGGTCGGTAGCCGAACCTTTGTCTGCTGCTCGTTGAAGTTCGTCACCACCATCGGCTTCCACAATATACAACCAAGGCATCCCAACATCTTGGTTGACAGCATTTGCCTCTAAATCTCCCACATTAGTATTCTGAACGCTGACCAACAACCCATGCCCAGGAAGGCGCGAATCAAAGCCATCATTGTTTCGATTCTCCATCCACAACCATTCACCTTCTGCAATATTGATTCTGTATGCATCTGCACCTTGACTGATTGGAGAGATATTGATGGTGGGGTATCGGCACGTATCGCCATCTTCGAACCAAATATCTGTGTTCACATCCGTTGTTCTATCGACTCCGAGTAATTGCATCGAGGCCGCCATTGGCATTGCGGGAACCGCACCATTGCCATTCCAGTTTCCACTGGCCATCACATCCCAACCTCCAACTCCAAACCATGACTGGCTGACTGTCTCATCGTGAACCGCATACAGGTCGACTGCACCAATCTGATGTAACATCTCATGTATCATTGTACCTCGATAATTGGATGATCTGAGTGAAGCCATGGTGTAGTGATGAACCTTCAGCCCTCCTGAAACAGAAACTGGTTCGACCAGCGGCCCGAAATGACTCCATATCCTTGAAGAAGACCCAGAACCATCCTCCTGCGGGCGCGCAGTGTGAAGTATCAACAGACGGTCTATGGCACCGTCTCCGTTGAGGTCAAACTCCTCCCAGTCAACAGAATGGGCAGCTTCTGAAATCACCTGCTCCGCTAAAGAGGCAGGGCCACCATCCATGATTCCAACATCTCTTTCACCATCCTGATCATGCCCGTAATCAGTTGAATCATGAGTTGCCCTGAAAACCTGTTCAATAAATGTGAGATTCAGATTGCTGGTTCCACCTGTCAACTGTTCGATGTATCCTTGAGCACCATTGTCGCCATTGAGTAAGCCCTTGGCTTGTAGAACATCTCTGCCAGCCTGTGCTGGAGAATCATCGAAATCCACCACTATCACCAACCACTTCTCCTGCGCTTGGATTCCAATAATCTCAGCGCCTTCATCAGAACTGACATTCTCACGGACTTCCTCAAAGAGTGAGCCTACGACTTCTGGATTTGACCATCCAAGCAGCCCTAGAACCACAAATGTGATGGCGATTGGTAAGGCGATTCTAGCCTTCATGATAAAATCCCCTGCAGACCAACCGATAGAAGGCTTCTGCATGAATGTCTGCTTTTTATGCATTCTGAGGCCCTAGGTGAAGAATCACATCTGCGCCAGTTTCTTCAAAAGGAAGCACATCAGTTCTTGCGAACCGGCTGCCTGATTCTAGAACCAGCCCCCATGGAAATGATTCTGCAATATGCAATGGCCCATCAATAACAACATCCAGAACACGTGCAGAGACCCGGTTTTGAGGCCAGGGGTCTGAAACAGTAGCCAATGCAAGCTCAAGATCGAGATGGTCGATTCTACCATCTGGTCTTGAAGCAACAATATCCAATAGCG
>Ga0187827_10006702_pt1 | contig 13058 bp, 10 predicted proteins | sample ETNtaG_39_FD_167969 | JGI IMG/M metagenome (GOLD analysis project Ga0187827, IMG submission 167969) | Marine microbial and viral communities from oxygen minimum zone, Eastern Pacific Ocean - ETNP2014_SV_150_PacBio MetaG (Illumina Assembly) | ecosystem: Environmental > Aquatic > Marine > Hypoxic... | reverse complement strand
TAAAAAAACCTTTAGTTGTGATTCCTGCTTTTTTTGCATTGATAAAAGCGTCTTTAAGCTGCTGTAAACTTGCAGGCTTCCTGACAAATTTCAAAACTTCCGGATCAGTAGACTCTACTCCAATTCCTACAGTTGTGCATCCGGCTTCTTTCATTTTCTTAAACACTTCATAGCTTCCCGATTGCGCAGTAAATCCCTGTGCAACACTCCACTTGATTTTTAATCCACTTTTGATTATCTCATCGCAAATTTCCAAAGTCCTTTGCTTTGACATCCCAAAATTATCATCCTGGAACTGGAATTTTTTCGTGCCGTACTTTTTATGAATTAATTCTAATTCATCTACTACATTGTTTGCAGATCGCATCCTATAAGAAGGCACTATTGAGGGCACAGAGCAAAAAATGCAGTTATGCGGACATCCCCTTGCGCTCTGGATTGGAAACTCAATCCTCGATATGTTTCTTTTATATGAGCTTAACGCAAAAATATCCCAATCCGGGAATGGGACATCATCGATATTATATTCTTCTGCCTTTTTGTTGATATGTATTTTATCATTTTCTTTATATCCAAAGCCTCCAATGCCCTGCAACTCTTCTTTTTTGCTGATTAATTTTAAAAATTTTGGAAAGCTTATATCTGCTGCACCGATAAAAATAAAGTCTATTAATTTCAATTTTAAGAAATCTTCAGGAAAAGTTGTTACTTCAGGGCCCCCTGCAATAATTTTTGCATCTAAAAGTTCCCTTACATACTTCATATACCTAAAAGTACAGTCATGTGTCAATGCAACAATTGAAAAACAGACAAAATCCGGCTTATAGCTTTTTAACAGTTCTTTGAATTCAGCATCATTAAACTCCTTAAGCCTGCAGTCAAAAAACTTCACATCATGCCCTTCTTTCTTTAATGTCGAAGATACATAAGCTGCCCATAAAACAGGACGTTTAGGGCTGTAATTCGATGTTTTATCTGTCGGCTGGACTAAAAGTACTTTCATTGTCAAAAACCACCCATCAAAGAAGGATGGTATGTTTTTATTATAAATATTATGATTTAGTGGTTTTTGACTAAGTGAATTCCACCACTATTTTTTACCATCAATAGAAATGGTGGAATTTTAACGTTTTAAAAAAACTAATGTTTAGTCATTTTAAAACCTTTTGGTGAGGGGGTTATTTCTATTCTCAGTGCTTATGCGTAAATTGCCAAAGAAGCAAGCTCAAAAATTGTGCTAAGCGACCTGAGCAAAACTTTGTTTTGCGAAGTTGAGAAGCCATCTAAGGCCTCGCATAAGCACTGAGATTCTTGCATAAACTCACCCTATACATTTAAATACATAATATCTACCCCAAGACTATGGTAAAGCTAGGCATAATCGGTTGTGGTTATTGGGGGCCAAACTTAGTAAGAAATTTCAATAGTATTCAAGATACAGAAATTATTATTTGTGCTGATCTGGATGAAAGCAGATTATCCCATATAAAAAGCCTATATCCAAAAATTAAGGTTACAAAAGATTACAAGGAAATTTTGGAAAATGATGAAATTGATGCTGTAATAATAGCTACTCCGATAGAAACACATTACAAAATTGCCAAGGATTTCTTAAATGCAAATAAGCACGTATTGATAGAAAAGCCCATTACAGCAAGCTCTAAAGAAGCATTAGACCTAATAAAAACAGCTGAAAAGAATAAAAAAGTGCTGATGGTTGACCATACATTTGAATTTTCCAGTCCAATAGAAAAAATAAAGGAGATAATTGACAAAAAAGAACTCGGAAAAATATTCACAATCGACATGATAAGGGTAAATCTTGGATTGTTCCAGGAAAAGGTCAATGTTGCCTGGGATTTAGCACCGCATGATATCTCAATGCTTATTTATTACCTTAATGATATCCCTCTAACTGTAAGGGCAGTTGGCCAGTCTTACATAAGGGATGGAATAGAGGATGATGCACACATAAATTTGGAATTTAAAGACAAAGTAATGGTAAACATGCATGTATCGTGGCTTGACCCATGCAAAATAAGAAGAACAACAATTGTTGGGAACAAAAAGATGCTTGTTTATGATGATACATTAAATGATGAAAAAATAAAGATATTTGACAAAGGAGTTACAATTCATAAGGCTAATATACCTAAGCAGCCATACTACGATACATACGAGCAATGGGCCCTGACTTACAGGTCAGGAGATACTTACACTCCAAAGATAGGAAACAAAGAGCCTTTAAGCGTTATGGCCAATCATTTTATTGACTGTATAAAAAATAATAAAAAGCCATTGACAGACGGCTATTCTGGATTAAGGGTTGTAAAGGTTTTAGAAGCAATTCAAAAATCATTAAAAAATGACGGTAAAAAAATAGTTTTGGAAAATGATAACTAAAGATGTTAAGCTTGGAAAAAATGTAAAGATATACCATAAAGATATGGTTAATTTATTTGGATGTGAGATAGGTGAGAATACAAAGATAGGGACTTTTGTTGAGATAAAGAAAGAAGTTAAGATTGGCAAAAATTGCAAGATAGAGCCCTTTGCCTTTATTCCAGAAGGTGTTACATTAGAAGACGGGGTTTTTATCGGCCCGCATGTATGTTTTACAAATGACAAACTGCCAAGAGCTACTAATACAGATGGCAGCCTTAAATCAGAAGATGATTGGGAAATAAGCAAAACAATAGTTAAAAAAAGGGCAGCTATCGGAGCAAATGCAACCATTATGTGCGGCATAACAATAGGTGAAAATGCAATGATAGGTGCCGGTTCTGTTGTGACAAAAGATGTTCCTAAAAATTCAATCGCTGTTGGCAATCCAGCAAAGATAATTGGAAAAGTCAAAGACGAAATAAAATGATCAAGTTTGTTGATTTAAAAGCGCAATATGATTCTATTAAGCAGGAAATAGACGCAGCTCTGCATCAAGTACTGGACTCTACAAGTTTCATTCTGGGTGAAAATGTAAGCAGCTTTGAAAAAGAATTTGCATCTTTTTGCAATTCAAAATATTCTGTCGGAGTAAATTCCGGAACATCTGCATTGCATCTTGCATTATTAGCCAGAGGGATTGGAAAAGGTGATGAAGTGATAACAACACCATACACATTCATTGCAACCTGTGAAGCTATTTCATATACAGGAGCAACTCCAAAGTTAGTTGATATTGATCCTGAAACATATAATATTAATCCTAAAAATATTGAAAAGGCTATAACAGAAAAAACAAAAGCCATAATCCCGGTGCATCTTTACGGCCAGCCAGCTGATATGAAAGAAATAAGTGAGATTGCTGAAAAGCATAATCTAGCAATTATTGAGGATGCCTGCCAGGCTCATGGAGCAGAATATTATGATAAAAGAGTTCCTGTTTCAGGCACAGGTTGTTTTAGCTTTTATCCGGGCAAGAATTTAGGGGCATATGGCGAGGGTGGCTGTGTTGTAAGCGATGATAAAGAGCTTATTGAATCAATAAAAATTTACAGGGACCATGGCCAGGTAAAAAAGAATATCCACAAATATGTTGGCTACAATTACAGGCTTGAAGCCATGCAGGCAGCAATATTAAAAGTTAAATTAAACTATCTTAACAAATGGACTGATAAGAGAAGAGAGAATGCCGTGATTTACAATGAATTGCTAAAAGATTGCAGTGCAGTAACCCCAACAGAGAAAAAAAATAATAAGCACGTTTACCATGTGTATGTCATAAGGGTAAAAGAAAGGAATAAATTAGTAGAGCATTTAAATTCAAAAGAGATACAAACAGGAATCCATTATCCGACTCCAATACACCTCCATGAAGCTTACAGCCATCTTAACTGCAAAAAAGGAAGCTTCCCAATTGCAGAGCAATATGCTGATGAAGTACTTTCATTGCCGATGTTTCCGGAATTAAAAGAAACAGATATGGGTATTGTCTCAAAATCCATCAAGGACTTCTTAAAATGAAATACATGCATTATCTTCTGGCAGCTTCACTGAGGCGAATGAGAAAAAAGTATGCTAAGACAGAATATCTTGACCACTATAAAAAAACATTGGAGCTAAATGAGCCCACAATGGTTTTCACTCATGATCTTGATGAGGGCTATGAGCCAAATATTGATGATATCATCGATATGGAAAAAAAATATGGAATTAGATCCACTATGTTTCTGCTTGCAATGTCTCATCCTTCAAAAAAATGGATAAATTCGCATTCAAATTGGGATTTCCAGTACCATGCGAACTTCATCGGCAACAATATTAACAAAGTCCTCCGGGAAAAAAAGCTCATAGACAATTTAATCGGCAAAAAAACAGAAATAATGAGGGCACATCAGTATCATATTCCTGATTTTAATCAATTAAAAGGACATTTCCTGGCTGATTCAAGCTATGACAACTGGACAAAATTATCATTATTTAAGCCATTCCTGACAGACATGGGGTTGATTGAATTTCCGCATATTCCTGAGATAGAATTTATCAATCTCTATAAAAATAATGGAGAGAATATTAAAAAATTGTATGGTGAAATAATAGAAACAGGAAGAAAGACTAATGGGCTGATAATTGTATTGACACATCCCACTCCCTTCAAAAAATGGGGGAATAAAATACAGGAATATTTCTTGACTCAAGATGGATTTAAAATAAAAACCCTGAATCAAGTAACAAAAGACCTGAGAAAAAAGCATAAGATAAGCTATAATCTAAAAAACTGAAGAATAAAGTTATCAACTTGAAGAAATCCTTGTTTTTAATACCCTTAACATTGTCCACATCTTCTTCCCGACATTAAACACATATTTTCTTGTGAATTCCGGCTTCCAAGCCAAATATCCAATCTCTCCGAGAACACTGCCAAATTCCCGTTTCATTAAATATTTCATCATATGTGCCTGTGAAACTTTTGTGGCCTTAATCCTTTCTTCTTTTGTAAAATCATCTGTTTCAAATATAGGCTGGTCATCAAAAGATCCTATTGAATTCATATAGACATCAGGGCTTATAATCCATCTTGCATTTTCCTCAACCCATTTGTAAAAGTCTGTTGCAGGATACGGAACAGCATTGTAAAACCTTACCTCATCTAGTGGAAGTTCCAAAGCCCATTTCAAGGTCTTTAAAAATTTCTTATATGTATCTCCTGGCAATCCAACAATAAAAAACGCCCCTTTCTTTATTCCGACTTTATCCGCAAGCAGGATTGCTTCTTTAGCTTTCTCCGCAGTTATTCCTTTCTTGATATTGTCTAAAACTTCTTGATCAGCAGACTCAACTCCAAATGCAACATACATGCACCCTGCATTTTTCATCTTTCTAAGAAGCCTTTCATTTACCTTATCAATCCTGATTCCATTTCTTAATTCCCACTTTATTTTCATTCCTCTTTCAACTATCTGGTCGCAGATCTCTTCTGCCCTTTCAGGCAATAAAGTAAAGTTATCATCATTAAACCCAAAATACTTGTAGCCTTTTTTATACCAATGCTCAAGCTCATCTACAACATTCTTCGCTGACCTTGGTCTGAACATAAAGCCAGAGGTCAAATTTATTGAGCAGAATGTGCATCTGTAAGGGCATCCTCTTGAAGTGATAATTGGAAGTTTCCTGTCTATGTACTTGTCTAATTCAAATAAATCAAATGCAGGAAAAGACATTTCGTCAGGCTCTCTTACGAAAGTATCATCTTCATTTTCAATAACTTCTTTTTCATTCCTATAAATCAGTCCCTTTATGGTTTTAGGGTCTTCTCCATTGCAAAGTTTTACAAGAGCACCTTCTCCTTCTCTTTTAACTGCATAATCCGCTTTTGTATCCTCAATGACCTTTTTTTTAAATGCGGAAACGTGAGGCCCCCCTAAGGCAACCTTGAATCCTTTTTCTTTAAGCAGATCCACCATTTCATAGACTTTTTTATGGTCAGTTGTTACAGTTGTTATGCATACTAGATCAGCATTAAACTCCTTGACTTTATCAAGCATATCCTTTCTATTATAACCCAGCCTCATATCCAATATTGCAACATCGTGCTTGTTTTCCCTGACAACAGCAGCTAAGCATGCAATGCCCCTCTGGGGAGAAGTAGGCTTATCTACAATGCCTTTCTCTGGTGGAATAATAAAGAAAACCTTCATGTTCGTATCGGTGTAATGCAAAAATGTATATAAATTTTATGATTGTTTGTTTTTAATAACACTATTAAGAACTCCAACAATTTTATCCTTTATTATCCTGTTTCTAAATCCATACCTTTCAAGAAACTTCAATCCGTTCCCGGATAATTTTTTTCTGATAATAGGATTATTAAGCATTGTTATTGTTGCATTTCCAAGCTCTTCTGGGTTTTTTTTCTTGACAAGATAAGCATCTTTTCCATGGATAAAGAATTTTTCAGTAAGCCCTGCCTTTGTAATAATGCATGGAACTTTAGAAAGCATTGCCTCCAATATAGTTGTGCTAAAGCAATTTTCAACAGCGCTGCACGCCACAAACACATCTGATACTGCAAGAAACTTATCCACATCAAATGTAGGGCCTGGAATGTACACATAATTTCCAATGCCTAATTTTTTTATTTCACTTTCAATATCTTTCTTTAGATGCCCGTCTCCAACCATTATAAATTTTATATTCTTGATCTTCTTGGCTACATAAAGAATTGCCCTGACAAACGTCAATGGATCTTTTAAATCTTCAAAACGGCCTATAAAAGTCACAACAAATTCATTTTTTATATTGAGATTTTTTTTAATGGTCTTAACATCGTGCTTTCTAAGAAATTTCTCCTCATTCAAGAAATTCTTTACATCAACAACATTATCTATTCCCATATCTTTTATTGTTTTGATCATATCTGAATGCGCTGAAGTTATCATATCCATTCTCTTAAGTACAAATTTGTTAAGCCATCTTGGCAAGCCTCTTATGCTGCCTCCATGCTCGGTAAGTACTATCGGTTTTTTATATATCCATTTTACAGGCAGCCCTGCAAGTCCCGCTAATGTCCAGTGCGCATTTATCACATCACATCTTTTAGCTATCTTAAAAGATTTAATTAAGAAAAAAAGCAGGAAAAAGGGAGCCTGTATTTTTGGCAAAAAACCATGCTTAAAGCTCTCTTTCATACCCCCTGTATATGTAAGCTTCTGTAATTTTTTTGGATAAAAATAATTAAATCGGGATATTTTTACTTTATCCCTTACTTCATAGCTCTTAGTGCCTGGGCCTCCTGACGTTACCACAGATACATCTTCTGTTTTTGCAAGCTCTTTGCACCATGAATGCATAAACGGCACCCAATAGTCATCCTTTGACCTTGGATATGAAGTGGCTAATATGCATATTTTCATAGCTGAACTAGTAATATATGGTATATAAATATGTTTTCAAAAAGGTTTTTAAATACCCTAGAATAACTTAAACCATGCATGTGGTAATATTGTGCGGGGGAAAAGGCACCAGGTTAAACGAATATACAGAAGACATTCCTAAGCCCTTAGTGGAGATTGGGAACAAGCCAATACTGCATCACTTAATGAGCATGTATGCAGCTGCAGGCTATAATGATTTCATACTTTGCCTTGGTTACAAAGGAGATAAGATAAAAGAATATTTCAATGGTAACAAAGAGTTCAATATTGAATTTGCAGATACCGGAGAAGATGCAAATAAAGCTGAAAGATTGATGAAGGTTAAAGATAAGATAAAAGGAGATAATTTCCTGCTTTCATATGGAGATGACCTGAGTGATGTTGATATTAATAAGGTCATAGAATTTCATAAAAAAAACAAAAAGATTGTTACACTGGCTGCTGTTCATTTGGTTTCACCATTTGGAATCATGGAAATAAATGAAATCCATGAAGTTACAAGTTTTAAGGAAAAGCCAAAATTAAACCACTTGATGAACGGTGGTTTTTATGTTATTGAAAAAGAAATTTTTAATTATATCAAGCCGGGATATGACCTGGAAAAAGAAACCTTTGAAGACCTTGCAAAAGCAAAGCAGATTACAGCATTTAAGCATAATGGCTTTTGGAAATCAATGAATACATTAAAGGATGTTATCGAGTTGAATGAGATGTTTGAGAAAGGAGATACACCATGGATAAAATGAGCTGGAAAGGCAGGAAAGTAATAGTAACCGGAGCAGACGGCTTTATTGGAAGTCATCTAGCAAAAGCTCTCGTTGAAAAAGGAGCAGAGGTAACTACAATATTAAGGGATATAAAAAAAACCAACAATATGGATCTATTAGGCATTAGGGATAAAATAAATGCTGTACATGGGGATCTTGTAAATTATAATGATTGTGAAAGGGCAATAAATGAATATGACATTGATTTCTGTTTTCATATTGCAGCACAGGCAATTGTCGGGCCTGCCAACAGAAGCCCATTATCCACATTTGAGTCCAATATTAAGGGTACATGGAACATACTGGAAGCATGCAGATTATCAAAAACAATCAAGGGTTTAATTGTTGCTTCCTCTGACAAGGCTTATGGGCAGCAAAAAAAGCTCCCTTATACCGAAGATTCGCCCTTAAACGGCTATTTTCCATATGACGCATCAAAGGCATGCGCAGATGTTATTGCAAGGTGCTATTTTATGGCATATAATCTTCCTTTGGCAATAACCAGAAATGCCAATACTTACGGCCCTGCTGACATGAACCTGAGCAGGCTGATTCCTGATGTTATCGTAAAAATTATCAAGGGTGAAGAGCCGATTATCAGAAGCGACGGAACTCCTGAAAGAGATTATATGTACATCAAGGATGCAGTTAATGCATATCTTGTTTTAGCAGAGAATCTTAACAGGAAAGAAGTTGCAGGACAGGCTTTTAATTTTGGAACAGGAAAACCTATAAGCGTTTTGGAATTATACAAAAAAATAATAAAATCAATGGGCAAAGATGTAAAGCCAAAAATTCTTGGAGAGGCAAAAAATGAAATTGACAGGCAATATCTGTCTTCAGATAAGGCTGGGAAAATTCTTAACTGGAAGCCGGAATACAGCATTGAACAGGGCTTAAAAGAAACAATTGAATGGTACAGCGATTATTTCAAAAAATGAAAATTCTTGTTATTATGAAGCGGTTTGGCGCAGCTAAAGATATGGTTATGGAAAATTTTGGAAGGCAGATCAGGCTGTTTGAGCCCTTGGCAAAAAAGCATAAGATTGATTTTGTATGCCCTGACTATATAAAAAAAGAGTCTAAAATAATCAAAAGAAACGGCATAAGGTTTATTGTAAGTCCAATTACTCTTTTTTCTGCAGGAAAATTCATTTTATCTCTAAATGGATTAATTAAAAAAGAAAAATATGATGTTATTATTGCAACAACAGATCCATTAATAGGCATCATGGGCTATCATTATTCAAAAAAATTCAAAATTCCTTTAGTTTATGATTTACAGGATAATTTTGAGATATATGATACATATAAAATCCCGTTCATTGGCTATTTTGACAAGAAAATAATTAAAAAAGCTGATATTGTATTGACTGTAAGCGAGAACCTGAAAAAATATGCCTCTAAATTCAGGAGTAAAAAGTCTTATGTCATCCAAAATGGCGTTGATTTGAATTTTTTCAGGACAATAGATAAAAATAAGTCCAGGAAAAAATTAAAGCTCCCCTTGGATATAAAAATAATTGTTTACATCGGCTATTTAAGAAACCTCAAGGGATTCGATATCATGATTGATGCCCTGCATAAAGTAATGGAAAAACATCCTAATACTTACCTTCTTCTTAGCGGTCAGATTGGAAAGGGTATCGATATCAATCAAAAGAATGTAATTTACAGGAAATTTACAAATAGGCAGGATGTTGTTTCTGGAATCAACGCAGCTGATGTTGCTATACTGCCGAATCCCGACAATAACTTTGCAAGATACTGCTTCCCATACAAGATTGTTGAGTATATGGCATGCAATGCTCCTATTGTGGCAACTGATGTTGGAGATGTTTCATTATTGCTAAGAAAATATAAGGGAAGCTTATGCAAGCCGGATGACTCTGAAGACCTTGCAAATAAGATAATCTCAAAGCTGAAAGAAAACAAAAGAGTAGATTACAGCAAAGACATGAGGAATTTTACCTGGGAAAAACTGGCAAAAAAGCTTGATAAGATAATAACAGATTATAGCTGATTAAATGATTGTTTTCTTTAAATTATTATTAATTTGCTTTTAGTTGCGTAGCCATTAGTTAAAAATCAAAGATATTCTATTGTATGAATGATTTAACCATAAAATACAAACATTTAAATATAAAGATTATTCACTTTTTTTCTAGTATTATTCACTGTCAAAAAACACCTATCAATGATAGATGATATGTTTTTATCATAATTGGGCTATTCTGGTGTTTTTTTGACTAAGCGAATTCCACCAGTATCTTCCTTTTATTTATAGAGATGGTGGAATTTTAGCGTATTAAAAAATGGACAACAAGACAAGAATTTTTGAATTTCTGTACAGGAATCATGGTACTGGACATAATATCAACCAGATAGCAAGATTAGTAAATATAAGCGTAGGAAGCTCATTTAAAATACTGAAAGAGCTTCAAAAAAATGGCTATGTTGCTGCAAAACAGGAAAAAAATGCAATTTTTTACCATATTAATCTCAATGAAAAAACAAGGAATTTATTTTATAAGTTAACTCTGGATTCCAATAAGAAAGATAAAAAAAAGACAAAAATAATCTGCACCATAGGCCCTTCCTCTAACGATCCAAAGATCATAAGGAAATTAGCAGATGCCGGAATGGATTGTGCAAGGATAAACGCATCCCACTGCAATGAAAAATCAGCATTAAAGATAATGCATAATATCAGGAAAGTATCTTTAGACATTCCAATACTTTTAGACATTCCCGGCCCTAAAATAAGGCTTAATAATTTAACAAAGCCCGTAAGAATTAAAACCGGAAAAACAATAAATTTTACATTTGATAAGTCAAAAAACAATGAGCTTTACCTGGATACAGAACTGCATACATCTGTAAAAAAAGGACATAGGATATTGATTGATGATGGAAAGATTGAGCTTCTTGTCTTAAAATCAAAACGCAATAGCTTAAGCTGCAAAGCGCTGAATGATGGTATAATAACCAAAAATAAAGGATTGAACTTTCCTGATAGTTTTGTGGATTATAAGGGTATTCTTAAAAAAGACATATTTTGGGTTAAATTCGCAATAAAAAATGATATTGATTTTATTGGAACTTCATTTGTCAGGTCAGTATCAGACATAAAAAAATTAAACAGTCTTTTGGGGTATGGAAGCCTTTCAGATGTAGTAGGAGATAAGATAAAGGTAATTGCAAAGATTGAGACAAAAGAGGCTGTCAAAAACTACAGGGAAATAATCAAGGAATCGTATGGTGTTATGATAGACCGCGGGGATTTGGCTTCAGAGACTAGATTTGAACTTCTTCCCAGGCTGCAAAAAAGAATTATAGATGAGTGCAACAGGCAGGGAAAGCCGGTAATTATTGCAACCCAAATGCTCGATTCCATGGTTGCAAGCAGCCAGCCAACAAAAGCTGAGATATCCGATATTGCAAATTCTGTGCTTGATGGAGCATCATGCCTTATGCTTTCTGCAGAGACTGCTTCCGGAAAATATCCTGTTGAATCTGTCAGGACCATGTCAAAAATAACAATAGAAGTAGAGGACGATATAGAAAATAAAGGGCTTGAAGACACAAATCATTTAACATTTACCGATTGCATAGTTAATGCAATCTCAAAAATCGACGGGCTGATGGATATAGACTCAATAATTGTAATAACATCAGGAGGGTATACAGCAAGGATGCTTGCAAGCAAAAAGTTAAGGCCGAAGATAGTTGCAGTAACAACTAAAAAGAAGATATTAAGGCAGATGCACATATTGTGGGGAGTAGTTCCAATAATCATAGAAGGAAGCATTGACAATATCACAAATAAAGAAAAAGAGAAAGCTATTCTTGCTGCTTTAGAGCAGGGCGTCATTACAAAAACTAATCAAATAATTCTTACAGGCTCTGTTTTCCATTTCAAATCCAAAAGGACAAATATGCTTGAAATGCACAAAGTCAATGAATTTTTAGATTTTGTTAAAAAAAATGAATAAAACCGGACATCACAACAGCAGATTAGTTGACAGAAGAGTTAAGGATAAAGAAGATATAAACTTTGATGTAGAGATAGAAATAGACAGGGACGTTCTTTTAAACATAGAGCAGATAGCAACCGGTGTTTTTTCTCCTCTTGAAGGATTTATGAATGAAAGTGATTTTACATCCTGTGTAGAAAAAATGAGGCTTTCAAACGGATTAGTATGGCCATTGCCTATAGTAGCATCTATATCTGTGGAAAAACATGAGGAAATTAAAAAGAAAAATGCAAAGAAGGCAGGCTTAACCTACAATGGAAAGCTGCAGGCCATACTTTCTATAGAAGATACTTACAAACTGGATAAAAAATTGACTGCAAAAAAAATTTTTAATACAGATGACCTGCAGCATCCGGGCGTTAGAAAATGGATGTCTCAACAAGATTACCTTATCGGTGGAAAAATAAAGCAAGTAATACCAATGAAATATGAATTTCCTGATTATATGTTTACTCCGTCTGAAACAAGGCAGCTTTTTAAGGAGAAAGGATGGAAAACAGTATGCGGATTCCAGACAAGGAATGTTCCACATAGAGGTCATGAAAATCTCCAGAGAATTGCATTGAAAGAATGTGATGGCTTGTTTATCCAGCCACTTATCGGATGGAAGAAATCCGGGGATTTTAAGCCGGAAGCTATAATCAAGGCATATAATGCGCTTATAAAAAGCTATTATCCTGAAGATAAGGTTTTATTAGGAACCCTTTCAACTGCTATGTTCTATGCAGGGCCTAAAGAAGCTATATTTCATGCAATCATACGGAAAAATTTCGGATGCACTCATTTCATAGTTGGAAGGGATCATGCCGGTGTCAGCAAAGATGGAAAAGATTATTATGGAAATGATGAAGCATGCAAAATATTTGAAGATATAGAACATG
>Ga0187827_10006699_pt1 | contig 13061 bp, 11 predicted proteins | sample ETNtaG_39_FD_167969 | JGI IMG/M metagenome (GOLD analysis project Ga0187827, IMG submission 167969) | Marine microbial and viral communities from oxygen minimum zone, Eastern Pacific Ocean - ETNP2014_SV_150_PacBio MetaG (Illumina Assembly) | ecosystem: Environmental > Aquatic > Marine > Hypoxic... | reverse complement strand
GTGGTCTCAGAGTAAAAATATCATCAGTGAATGTTACTGTATCTAAAGGGTAACGTGCTCTTACATCTTCAATTTCTTTTATTACTAGTTCGGGCGATCTGACTCTTAAGATTTGTCCTAAACCTTTATAATTATCATTATATTGTTTATTGAAACAATAACTACATTTATAAGGACAACCTCTAGCCGATACAAAAGATTTAGCACCAACAGCAGCTAAATTTGGATCTGCATCATATAGAATTTGTCGATCTGGAAATGGTAACTCATTCAAATCCGAAACTAAATTGCCTAGTGGATTACGATAAATCTTACCCTTGTACTTAACGTGAAAAGTTTTGGTCAATGAGTAGTCCTCACCTTTTTCTATTTTTCTAATGAATTCTGGAAAGCTATCATCTCCTTCCCCTATACAAATAGCATCGATGCCGTCTTCTTCAATAACTTGTTTGTTAAAAGTTGGATGAGGTCCGCCCATTACAGAAATAAAATTAAAATTTTTTTTTAAAATTTTATTAAGTTTCAGTACTTCATAATGTTCACCAGTCATTACACTATATCCAACTAATTCAGGCCGAAAATCTTTTACAATTTTGTAAACATTGTCGTAAATTTCTGGAACAACAGAATTGTTATTGTTTTGCGCCGAATTTGTAAATGTAAATGGTTTTCCCTCATAAGCATCTGAGTGTAGAAGAGACTTTGTTTTATGCGATCGTTTTGATTTTTTGCCAGCAGAAAGGTTTTTCATCACGGCAGCTTTAACTTGGTGACCTTCTTTTTTTAAATTACTAGATAGTAGCATAATAGCTGTACGTTCATACGCTATCATCTCTTTGCAAACCAATAATACTTTCATAATAAATTTATTTATTAAATTATAAAAAAATTATTATTAATTGAATCCACATATAAATATGAGTAATTTCAATATTTCTTTAACCTAAAAATATGTAAAAAGAAATATATTACTCCTAGCAATATACCAATATTAATAACTTGAATTCCAAATAATGAAAAAAATAACATTTTTAAACCAAAATGCTTTTTTGCAAAGATTAGAAATTTGTATTCAGTAATCATCTGAAAAATAAATAATATCGTTAATCCAGATATAATGAACAATTTATTTAAATTCAAAGAAAATAAAATTAAAACTAGAAATAATAATGTTAATAAACAAGAAAAGGCTTGGCCTGAAGTTGCAAACGAGCCGCGTGGATCAAACTTTTTTTTTATTAATAAGATATGAATATATTTTTCTGTCCTATCTATAATTCTTTTAAACCGCGAATATAAACTTACAAAAAAGGCTTTGTAAGAAGCATTTTTAATCCTAATATTTTTTTTGTTTAGTTGATTTATTTTATATCCTAGATAAAATTCTTCTCCGCCTGCATTTCTTAACGTTTTCCATCCCCCTGCTTGTTTTAATAATTCTTTAGACATTACACAGAAATCCGAAGCACAGGCTTGTAATTCTGTTTCTTGTTCTATTTCTTCAAGTCCATAACATGATTTTAAACATACAAAATTAGAAGACCAGCTTTCCAAATTAAGATTACTAGTCTCTTGAATTCCTGATACGGAGCCAACATTTTTATTTTGATATAATCTTTTGACTAAATTTAAAATTGAATTTTTTAATATTATCAAATCAGAATCAATATAGCAGAGAATTTTATATCTTGCTAATCTTGCTCCTAAATTGCGTACATAACCAACGCCTTTATTTTTTTTTAATTTAATTAATTTTATTATTTTAAATTTTTTTACAATTTCAGATGTTTTATCAATACTACCATCATCAATTACAATTATTTCAGATTCAAATTTTTTTGATTCTTTACATATGCTTTTTAAACATTCTTCTATATTTTTTTCAGAATTATATGCAGGAACAATTATTGATATTCTATACTTATGTTCCATAACATTTAAAATTATATTAAGGATAGCCAGTGCTTTGGATCATAAACTGTATTAATTGCATTTGCACATTCGAATGTGCATGTGCATTTTTTTGCAAATTTACTAAATTCTTTAGCTTTTCTTGATTTAACAATGTCCACAATATCGAGATTACCTTCATTTACACTACCAATTTTTGATATACTCCAAAGTTTTTTGACTTCACAACCTTTAACGACTCCATCTGGAAAAATTTCCACAAATCTTTTACCTGCCAAACATGGTGAATATACTTTGTTGTTATCTATCCTTTTTATTGTTTCCAAATAAATTTTATCAAATAGCTTCCCATTAAAACTTTTTTTCCAATTAGTCGATGATCTTTTTTGCTGAATTTTAGCAAGTCTTTGATAGTCTTCTTTAAGCTCCAATTGTTCTTTTGTAGGAACATCTCTTACCAGTATTAATTCATGAAAATCTATGGGCCATGAAGAAGTTTGATTAAAAAAATCTTCTAAAATATGTTTATTATCTTTGGTTATTACTGAAGCTAACCTTAAAAAAAAATTAGGTTGATTTCTATAAGTTTTCATTACATCAATTGTTTCTAAAACTTTATTATAAGCTCCTTTAAAATTTCTTACTTTGTCGTGAATATTTTCGGGCCCATCTAACGAAACTGATAATGTGAATTCTGTATTCTTATGTTTGTTTATTAATTTGGGAATAAAATCTTTAATTCTATCTTTATAAAAGCCATTAGTTTTAATGCTAATTCTTGGGACGCCACAATTTTGAATAATGTTGTCAATGATCTCAACAAAATCTTTTCTTATAAATGGCTCTCCTCCTGTTACAGTTAAATGTAATAAACTTTTCGCTTTTTTAAATATAGACCCCCATTTTTTTGCTGAAATAATTGGAGTTTTTCTTGAATCCATTGCTGCATAACAACAAAAATCGCAGAGCATGTTGCATCTACCTTCTATAAATATAACTGAATAATTTGGTACTTGATTTAAAAAAATTGATTTAAATATGCGTGACGCTATGTTAATTCTGTTATTCATGATATTTTTATATTTGGTAGTAAAGTATATTCAAAAAATTAAATTACAACTACTTTATAAATATTACTCATTTCTAATAGTATTTTTTTTTAAATATAAAATATAAATATTTCCATCATATAATTTAGGGTAATTTTGTTTATTTATGACAATGTTTTTAGTTATAGGCTTTAATTTTTCTAACGCAATAATTTCCGGTTCTTCAAAATTTATAAATTTATATTCATTAAATTTTTTTTGTAGCCTGCCAAACTCTTCATTTGGTATTGCTGATTGTTGGCTATATATTGGTGAGCTTGAGAGAATGAACTCTTTTATATTTGGTTCAAAGTTTGTTGATCCTTTATAAGTATTTAGTGAATTTGCCTTATATCTGTAAGCAAAAAAACTACCTACATTAGGGTTAAAAAATCTCCATCCCCCTTTTTTGTTTTTTAAAAAATCCAAAAAATCCTTTTCTTTAAGATTTAGAAATTTAAAATTTTTTATTAAATCGTTTTCAATCATATCATGTGTTTTAGGCACAAAGAGTCCATTAATTAAATTTAAATATTTGACCTCATTTAATATAGCCCAAATCATTAATTCATTATCAAATGTTAGTAGAGACATATCTTTAGTAAAAATATCTTTTCTATTATTTAATTCTTCCGTGACTTTTTGAAATTCTATTCTTCTATCTTTGTAACTCTGATTATTAAAATGTTGATTTTTTTCAAGAAAAAAATTTAGATAATAAACACCGATTAATAAAAAAATTAAAGTATTTATTTGTAACGGTTTTGGATTTAATTTTAAATAATGTTTAATCAATGTAATTGAAAAAACAGTAAAAAATATGAAGCCCCAAATAAATATTGCATTGTTAAAATTAGATATTAATCCTGATTGAGGAGAAATTAGAGCGAAAAAAACAGGAGAAACAATAGTACTTAAAAAAATTATAAAAAATATATTAATCAACTTAACATTGTTAATTTTTTTTTTGTTTGAAAAACAAACAAATAATATTGATAATAATAATGTTAATAAGAATTTTAGCTCAAAATATTGACTGAAATAATAATCTATCAATTTAGTTTTTTTTTCAATGGTAAGGGTAAACGTGCCCATACGTTCCGTTACATCGCTTTCATGATAAAATAAATTAATTATAAAAGGGGAAATAGCTATTAAAAAAATAAATATTGAAATTAAAAAATATTTATAATTATGAAATAGCTCTTTAATGATTTTGAATCTAAATTTATAAATTAAAAAAAATAAAAAAGCTAAAAATTCAATTATAAAAAAATAGTAATAACTGGATAAAGAAAAACCTAATATTAATCCAAGAGCAGACATTCTCTTTTTTTCAAAAATTACTGTTTTATCCATAAAAACTAACAAGCATATAAATGAAAAAAAATATAAGGATGGTATAAGCGGCCTAGGTATTCTTAACGAATAAAATTCAAGCTGAAACAAATTTAAATATGGAAGACCTTCCAAATTTGCAATTTTTATTATGCTTGGTATCATAAAAAAAAATAAGCTTAAAAGAATCGATTCATTTTTGGAAAAAAAATAAGAGAAGATTTTATAAAAGATAAGCAAGAAAATAAATATTGCAAAAAATTCAATAATAATTATTCCAAAGAAACCAAATATTTTAAAAAAAATTGCAGGAAAAATAATTGAAGCATAAGGAATGGGCATTAATTTTAAATTTTTTACATAAGGATCTAAAGAATTATCAAGTTCAAAAAAAGCTAAATATTTAATATGTGGATAATAAAAATGACCGTCAGCAACACTCTCAAAGATAACCTTAACAGCTAAACTTTCTTTAAAAAAATAAAATGATAAAACCCATTTAACGGAAAACAGAAGTGTTGTTATTATTAAAATAAAATTGATGGACTTATTTCGAAACATTCAATGAAAATAGTTATAATATATGTAAAAGATAATATATATAAAAGAAAGAATTATTTATACTTTGCGATATTATTTATTTATCTAAAGTCAACAGGGCAATATATAACAAATATTTTATATTATATTTTATGAAAAATAAATTTTGTAGAAATTGTAGAAATAATAAATTTTTTAACTTGTTAAGTTTAGGAAAAATAAGTTTTACGGGTAAATTTTCTAAAAGTCTTTTTAACAATATTCCAAAAGCATATCTTAATCTTATAATGTGTAAAAAATGTAAACTTGTTCAGTTAGATAGAAACTTTAATCCAAAATACTTATATGGCAAAGACTATGGTTATAGATCGGGCATAAATAAAACAATGAACGAACATTTAAAAAAAACAGTAAAAAAGTGTTCAGCTCTAGCAGGGTTAAAAGCCAACGATCTAGTGCTAGATATTGCCAGTAATGATGCAACATTGTTAAATTATTATCAAAAAAATATTATTACGGTTGGTGTCGATCCTTTAGTGAATAAATATAAAACATGTTATAAAAAAATAAATTATAAAATTTCAAAATTTTTTCAAATTAGCGATATTAAAAAATTAAATTTAACAAAAAAATTTAAAATAATTTCCGCTTTATCCGTTTTTTATGATCTTGTGGATCCAAATAGATTTATCAAAGGTATAAAAGAGTGTTTAGAAGAAAATGGCATTTTCGTTTTAGAACATGCCGATCTACTTTCTATTATAAAAAATAATTTATTTGATACCATTTGTCATGAACACCTAGAATATTATTCTTCGAAAGTTATTATAGATATGATGAACTTTAATGGACTAAAAGTTTTTGATTATGAATTTAATGATATAAATGGTGGTAGTTCTAGATATTATATATGTCATCATAAAGCAAAATATAAAACTAAAAAGAAAAAAATCAACAAACTATTATCGGAAGAAAATAAAATTGGACTTCATTCAACAAAAATTTTCAAAATATTTTTTGCAAAAATTTTACATGAAAAAACTAAACTTAAAAAATTAATTAAAGAAATTAATAATAAAAAATTAACTATTCACGGTTATGGAGCCTCAACTAAAGGTAATGTTCTTTTACAATTTTATGATATTGGAAAAAAAGAAATAAATTATATAGCAGACAGAAACCCCTTGAAATATAATTTGTTTACACCGGGCACAAAAATAAAAATTATTTCAGAAAATTATTCAAGAAAATTGAAACCAGATTATTACTTAGTATTACCGTGGCATTTTAAAAAGGAGATTTTAATTAGAGAGAAAAAAATTAGAGAAAAAGGTACAAAATTAATTTTTCCACTTCCAAAAATGCACGTTATTTAATGAATAATATTATTATTATAGTTCCAGTTCTTAATGAAAAAAAAAATATTGAAATTTTATTCAAAAAATTAAACACAATAAACATAGAATTTGATCTTTTATTTATTGATGATAATTCTAGCGATGGTTCACGAGAAATAATTAAAAACTTAGCAAAAAATAATCAAAATATTAATTATATTTTTAGACCAAAAAAAATGGGCGTTGGTTCAGCCCATAAAGATGGTTTTATTTGGGCTTATAAAAAAAACTATAAAATAATTATCACAATGGATGCAGATGGAACACACGATCCAAAGTACATAGAATTCTTAATGGAAGAATTAGAAAATTGCGATATTGTTATTACTAGTAGATTTTTAAAAAAAAATTTGTTAGAAAACTGGCCATTGCATAGAGCTTTTTTGACAAGAGCAAGGCATGTATTAATTTCTTTATTATTATCAATTTCTTATGATGCCTCTGGAGCTTTCAGGTGTATTAATTGTGAAAAGGTTTCCTTATCAGATTTAATTTTAGCAAAAAATAATGGTTATGCGTATTTTTGGGAAAGTATTTTTATACTACATAAAAAAAAATATCATATAACAGAAATACCCATTAATTTGATCTATAGAATTGTTGGTTCTTCAAAAATGACTATAAAAGATGTTTTTATTTCTGTCTCTTATTTGATGATAGTGTTCTTAAAAAAAATCTTGGGCAAATATAATTTTAAATAGTTTAATGAACAGTTTAGTAAGCGTAATAATGCCATATTATAATAAAAAGGATTATTTTTTTGAATCTATCAATTCTGTATTAAACCAAACTCATGCAAATCTTGAAATTATAATTGTATATGATGATGAAAATAAAAATGATTTAGAACATATAAAAAATTGTATTAAGAATGATACAAGAGTCAAAATAATATTTAATGATAAGAATAAAGGTGTGTCGTATTCAAGGAATAAAGCAATTTCAATAGCCCACGGTAAATACATTGCCTTTTTAGATTGTGATGATTATTGGAAGATTAATAAAACTGAAATGCAGCTAAAATTTATGACAGCTCATGGTTATGATTTTTCCCACACAACATATCAAGTCATTAATCAAAATGGAAAAGTAGTCGGTACAATAAAGGCTAGAGAAATATTAGAATATAAAAAATTATTACAGTCTTGTGATGTTGGATTATCTTCAGTCATTATAAAACGTGAACTATTAAATGATATAAAATTTCCTGAGCTTAAAACAAAGGAAGATTTTGTGTTGTGGTTAAGTCTTTCCAAAAAGTCGGTTATACTCTCTGGAATTGACGAACCTTTAATGTTTTGGAGACAAACTCCTAATTCGTTGTCAAGTTCAATATTACAAAAATTAAAAGATGCATTTAAAGTTTATTATTTGTATGAAAAAAAAAATATTTTTTACTCAATCTTTTGCGTAATTAGATTGTCTATTCATGCATTAATTAAAAAAATAAATTTATAATGATTAAATTTTTGAATTATATTAAATGAAAGAACTTACATTAGTAATTCCTGCAAAAAATGAAGCAGAGTGTTTACCGGAAGTTTTAAATGAATTAAAAAATTTTGATTGCAAAAAACTTATTATTATTCCTAAAACTGATTTAAACACACAAAAAGCTGTAAAAAATTTAGATTGTAAGATTGTTATGCAAGATGACGATGGCTTTGGAAAAGCTTTAATACAGGGTATTAAAGAAACCCAAACAAAATTTTTATGTATATTTAATGCAGATGGTTCAATGGATCCAAAATATCTTAAAAATATGCTTAATGAGTTATCAAACAATTGTGATTTTGTATTTAACAGCAGATATGAAAATGAAGGAGGCAGCGATGATGATACTTTTTTGACATACATTGGAAACAAAATAATTACGTTTATTTGCAATTTATTGTTCAGGCTAAATATTTCGGATGTACTATTTACTTTTGTCATGGGCAAAACATCAGCATTTAAATCTCTTAATTTAAAAAGAAAAGATTTTTGTTTTTGTATTGAGTTACCAGTATTGGCTAAATTTAAAAAATATAAATTTATTTCAAAACCTAGTTATGAAAGATCAAGACTATCGGGTCAAAAAAAACTCAATGAATTTAAAGATGGATTTTTAATGTTATTATGTATATTGAAATTGTTTATATTTAGAAAATGAAAAAGAAAATTGCTTTGATAACCGGAATCACTGGACAAGACGGGTCATACTTGGCAGAATTGCTATTAAAAAAAAAATATAAAGTACATGGTGTAATTAGAAAATCTTCGTCATTTAATACAAAAAGAATTGATCATCTTTATATTGATCCACACAATAGAACTAACTTTTTTTTATATTATGGAGACCTTACAGATAGTAATAGTATTTATAATTTAATACATAATATCAGACCAAACGAAATCTATAATTTGGGGGCACAAAGCCATGTGGGAGTTTCTTTTGAAAATCCTGAATATACTGCCGAAGTCTCTGGCATTGGAACTCTAAGAGTTTTAGAAGCCATACGTTTTTTAAAAATGAAAAATATTAAGTTTTATCAGGCTAGTACATCAGAGCTATTTGGGGAAAAATACAAACAAAAAACTTTTAATGAACAATCAAAATTTCATCCAAAGTCACCTTATGGTGCGGCAAAATTATATTCTTACTGGATAACTTCGGTTTATAGGGAAGCCTACGGATTATTTGCCTGTAATGGAATTTTATTTAATCATGAAAGCCCAAGAAGAGGAGAGACATTTGTAACGAGAAAAATAACTAGATTTTTAACTCGAAAAAAACTTGGTTCAGGTGAAATACTTTATTTGGGTAATTTAAATGCGAAGAGAGATTGGGGTCATGCTAAAGATTATGTAGAGATGCAATGGAAAATACTGCAACAAAAAAAACCTGAAGATTACGTTATAGCATCAGGAGAAACCCGTACAGTACGTGAATTTATTAATGTGGCGGGAAAAATATTGAATATGAAGATATATTGGACTGGAAAGGGTTTAAAAGAAATTGGATATATTTATGAAGATGGCAGAAAAAGAACAATTATCAAAATAGACAAAAAATATTTTAGACCAAATGAGGTTGATTATCTAAGAGGAAGCTCCAAAAAAGCTTATAAAAAATTGAATTTTAAACCAAAATATTCATTCATTAATCTCGTTAAGGATATGATAGATGAAGATCTACTTTTGGCCCAAGAAGAATTAAATAAAAAATATTGATACATATAATGAATGTAGTGGGAATTGTTATTGCCGTTCTGTTTATTATAACAATATCAAATTTTGTATTTAAAAAATTCAATATCCTGATTGATCGAACAAATATATCAAATCATAAAAGTTTTATTAATGGACATAAAACCACACCTCTTTTAGGAGGTTTTGTTTTTTTTTTAATATTAGTTTTTTTTTTACCTAAAAATTATCAATATTTTACTATACTAATTTTTTTTTTCTTTTTAATAGGTTTATTATCTGATCTAGATATTTTGCATTCTCCACTTTTAAGGATTATATTTCAGACAATCACAATTATAATATATCTATTTTTATTTGACAATTTTATATCTTCAATAAGAATAGATTTTTTTGACAATTTATTAAACATTTTTTTTATTAAATTATTTTTTACTTCATTTTGTATATTGGTTTTAATTAACGGAACCAATTTTATTGATGGAGTTAATACTTTGGTAGTAGGTTATTTTATTTTAGTTGCCTCAAATATACTTTATTTAACAGAAGTTAAAAACTTAGATTTAAATATATTGTTAGTTTCTACATGCCTAGTTTGTTTGGTCGTCATATATATATTTAATTTTTTTGGAAAAATATATTTGGGCGACGGAGGAGCTTATCTTATAAGTTTTGTTCTTGGCGTTACATTAATCAAGTTTTCTAATGATAATTATTTAGTGTCACCCTATTATATTGTAGCTTTATTATGGTATCCAGCCTACGAAAATTTATTTTCTATAATAAGGAAGAAAGTTTTAAAAAAACTTCCATCAGCACCTGACAATGAACATTTACACCAATTTATTTATTTATACTTAGATAGATCATTTAATATTGATAAAAATTTCTCCAACACTCTATCCGGTATATTAATCTGCTTTTACAATTTATTTTATTTCTTAACTATTTTTGACAATTTTAATCATACTGAAACATTAGTATATTCTATTACTTTTAATGTTTTATTCTACAATCTATTATATTTTTCATTAAGAAAAAAATTATTTAAAAATAAATAAAATGGTTAAATATTTTTTATTATATTTTTATTTAATATTAATTATATCTTCTATTTTGGGTTATGGTTTTTTATTAGCTCAACTATTGAACAAAAATCTACTAAAGTATAATTTAGGATATATTGGAATATTAGGTTTATTAGCTCTTGTAATTCTATCTTATACTACAATTTTTTTTACTAAACATGGTTATGCTCACAATTTAATCGTCCATACCACTGGCTTGATTTCTTTTGCGTTTTTTTTTTATAAACTAAAATTAAATAAAGATTATATTTTATTAATTATTTTAATATTTTTTTTGGGTTCATCACTATTAATTTTAAAAAATCATGATGATTTTTCCTATTATCATTTAACATATTCTTTAGGACTAACCGAAAATAAAATTCAATTAGGTTTGGGAAACATTGGTCATGGCCCCAGACATCATTCATCATTATTTTATTTAAATTCTTTAATTTTTTTGCCGTACATCAAATTTTATCTTTTTCATTCAATTGGTTTGATTACGCTGACTTTTGTTAACTTTATATGTTTGGATTTTATATTGGGTAAAAAAAAATTCAAAAGTTTTGATCATATATATATTTTTTATTTATTAGTTTTTGCATATATTAATGTTAAATTTTATAGGATCAGTGAATATGGCACCGATATTGCTGCACAATTAATTGTTTTAGTTTTAATTCCTTTGGTTTTGATTACGATTAAAAAAAATTTGCATAAATCTGAATTTAAAAGTAATGCTCAATTATTAATTTTGTTTGTATGTTATGTATTAACAGTAAAACCATACTTTGTAGTTTACTCGTTATTTTTATTTTTAATTGTTATTATTTTTTATAAAAGAAGTTACTTAATTAGACTGTTCTTCATCAGTAGAACAACTATTATTGCAGCTCTAACATTTGTTTTATTTTCACTAGTTAATTTATCTTATACAGGCTGCATAATTTATCCTCTAAAAGAAACCTGTTTTTCAAAAAAAATTCCATGGTCACTTAGTCAAAAAGAAGTTCAAAAAATGAAAATGTGGTTTGAACAGTGGTCAAAAGGTGGAGCGAATCCTCATCATAGGGTCAAAAATCCAAAAGAATATATAAAAGAGTTTAATTGGCTTAAGGGATGGACTGATACCTATTTCTTTAATAAAGGTCTTGAGAACTTACTGTTGATTTTATTTTTATCAGTTTTATTTATAATAATTTTTTATCGAAATAAAAAAAAGTTTCCCGAAAGCTTTGATAAAAATATATATAAAATTTTATTTGTCATATTAATTTTGTTTAGTGAGTGGTTTTACAAACACCCAACACTTCGATATGGAGGTTATAGTTTGCTGGCATCTTTAGTATTTTTACCAACATCTTTATTTTTATCTAATTCACCTATTAATAGAAAAACGAAAAGAAAAATGGTTACTACATTAGTGGTAGCTTCTTTGTTAATTTTCAATACAAGAAATATAATAAGAATAAATAAAGAAATAAGTATATATAATTCTGATAGTTTCCCTCTTTTTTATGTTCCGAAAGGAGATGCTGAATTAATTAATTTAAATGAAAATATAAATGTTTATATTCCTAAAAATATTGATGCGTGTTGGGCAACAAAAACACCATGTGCAGGAGGATATCCAAAGAATCTTAATACAAAAAAAATATTTGGATTTAGTGTTTTTCTTGACAAAAATAAATCGAAATAAAAAAAATTGAGAGTATTTACTTTAAAAATTTTTTTATGGAACCAGAAGTATACTTAAGACATATAGAAAACGAAGAAACTCATTGGTGGTTTAAAGCTAGGCGTGCAATAATTTATTCAATAATAAAAAATAATATAAATTTTGAAAGTAAAAAGATAAATATACTGGACTATGGTGCTGGTAGTGGAACGAATATCAGCATGTTAAATAGGTTTGGTTACGTACATGTGTATGAAAAAGATGAAAAAACTTCACGTTTTTTAAAAGAAAAATTTAAAAAATATGAAAATATTAAAATTATTCAAAAACTGAATAATAATAATAAAAATTTTTTTGATCTAATTCTAGTTGCAGATGTTATAGAGCACGTTGAAGATGATATGGCTATTTTGCAATATTTGTCAGAATTACTTAATAAAAACGGACAAATACTCATCACCGTACCAGCTTATAACTTTTTATTTTCGAGCAAGGATAAAGTTTTACTTCATTATAGAAGGTATACTAAAAAAAATATAAAAAAGATAACTTCAAAATACTTCGATATTACCAAATTAAGTTATTATAATTTTTTTCTTTTTATACCAATTGCAATATCAATAATATGCTTAAAAATATTTAGAGTTAGCTTCATAGATTCTGTAGAAAAAAAACCAAATATTATATTGAATAGTATACTATTTCAAATCTTTCATAGTGAAAAATTTCTTTTGAATTTTTTAAATTTCCCTTTTGGAATTTCTTTGATAGCTTTAGCAAAAAAAAAAAAAATATATTGATTTAGATTTTTTTTTTTTAAATATAAATGAAAAAATAAAATTTATTTTTT
>Ga0187827_10006698_pt1 | contig 13062 bp, 6 predicted proteins | sample ETNtaG_39_FD_167969 | JGI IMG/M metagenome (GOLD analysis project Ga0187827, IMG submission 167969) | Marine microbial and viral communities from oxygen minimum zone, Eastern Pacific Ocean - ETNP2014_SV_150_PacBio MetaG (Illumina Assembly) | ecosystem: Environmental > Aquatic > Marine > Hypoxic... | reverse complement strand
CTTGATCATCGAAGACTTGGTGCGAAGGTCCAGTCCACCTTCTTTCACGTCCTGCCCGTGACACATCACACATCGCCGCAGTAACACTGGAATAGCATCATGCTGGCTCACCTTTGGAGCTGACTCAGCCGCAAACACCATCAAGCCAACGGTTGACAGCCATGTTCCGGGTATTTTCAACCGCAACACTCTCTCAATTTTGCCTTTCTTGAGCAAGTTCATTGTCGGGCATCCGCCAGCACCTAGTTGCCGCTAATATTCTTTCTCACGCCATCGATCTTACCCTTAAAGATGGCTGTTTTCGGGGCATCCATGTTTCCCCAGTCACTCAAGCTGACTTTCCATCCGGTAATAGTGCCAATGATCTTGTCTCCATTTAACTTGGCGTTGAATTCGCCAAAAAAATTTCCCGTGGTGTCACGCCCGATCACGGCCTCACCCTCGCAAACCCAAGGGTAATCATATCCATACTCGCCAAGATCCCAATATCCGGCCTGCCTGCGCGCATGGCGGGGAAGCAACAATGTCACCGATTCGCTCAATGGCTTAACCCCCACCTCCCTGCCCTGCTCATCAACGTTTGCCTGGGTTCCTTTGATTGTGACAAAGTATTCGGTGGTGCTTTCGATGAATGGCGCAGTCGATTCACGGATGATCATCCGGCTCGCCTCGCCTTTACTCAACCCACCAATCGACATAATATGTGCTTGGGCAACACGCCCATAGCCCCGCTCCTCAATCATCAGGTCACTATCCTGGCTTTTTGCAGCACTACCATCGGCCAGGACATACTGACCTTGCCCGGCTCCCAGCATCGCCAAGGCAAAATCCTGCATGTACTTGCCATAGTCATCATGCCCGACCCAACGAGCCAAACCCATGTCATCAAGCATGTCATAATCGTCCGGCTCTAAAGGGTTATGCCCAGCCAAATTCCGGGTGGCAGCGAGCATTGTCGTCGGCCGCGCAACATCGCTTCCCTGAACCAACACGTAACTAATGCCCGTGGCAGGCTCGATTCGGCGACCCTTCGAAGCATCAAATTGCGACCAGTTTTCCCGAATGACATCGTTATGCGCACGGCGCTCTGGATCGCATGGGGAAAGCAACAACCGCCCTCCAGCCAGCCCGTCCTTCACTGCGGATACCGCGAAAATTGTATCAGTTGTCGGGCTGAAATAATCCCACCCTCCCCGACCAGCTTGATTGCCAACTGAACTGAAGTGGGCCTTCTGAAGCCTTGGAGTCAGCCTCCAAGGCAAACGCTCCTCATTGTCACCCGCAAAACTGATCAGTCCACGAGCCAATCCACCTAGATTTCCAACACACCTTATACGCTTCGCCTCCACCTTGGCTCGACCCAGCGTCGGGAGAATTAGAGAGGCAAGAACCCCGACAACAACCATGACCACCATGAGTTCGAGGAGGGTAAAGCCACATTGCCTTCCCCCTTTAAATGACCATTGAGTGTTCATCCAATGCGCTCCCATTCACTAAGGCTCTTCCTCGCCCCTGAAAAGGGCGCACACATTAGACGATAAAATATACGCGAATGCAGCAACAAAGAAGGCTGGAGAATACAGGGCAAACAAAATACTCGCCGGCATCTTGATACGATCCGCCTCTCAGTCAAACGGTGTATGCGATTGGGTTAAAGCGAGGCCGTAGCGACAACACCACCCAACGCCGACTTGACTCAGCAAAAATTCATCGCGAGTCTCGATGTGAACACATCTTTGCTCATGCACGAACCCCTGCCCATTCAATCGGTCAACCACATCGCCCGCGTTACGCAAGACCTGGAGGCAAGCACGGCGTTTTATCGTGATGTGCTTGGGTTCCGGCCGATCTGGCGGCCCAACTTTGGGTTCGACGGCGCCTGGTTATTTAATTACGGCGTTCAGATACACCTGATCGTTGCCACCGGAGAATCTGCCATTGACGCGCCGGAAACCTCCATCCGAGCGAGCCATGTCGCCTTTCATGTGCCTGACACCGGCCACGCTGAGGAAATGCTCAAGCAGCACGGCATCGACTACAAAACCAACTATGTGGCTGACGCGGGTGTAACTCAGTTATTTTTCCGGGACCCTGACGGCTTCCACATTGAAATTGGCACCTATCCCGCCACCCGGGAACTGAGTGCCGAGGAATAAGATTGCCGACCTTTCCGGCCGGATGGCCACCATCAATGAGTCGGAGCTTATCTAGGTGTTGCATCCTGCGCCCAGCACCGCATATTTCCCTCTGTTTCACCGAACCACGGACTTATCATGAAGACCATTCTTCTCACTTTATCGTTTATAATCACCGCTTTACTGACGCCACTGTTACGTGCGGATTTGGCTGACCTTAAACACGCGAAACAGAAGCGAGGTATCGTTCTGGTCGCCGGAAACATATCGCCCGATGCTGAGAAACAGGTGGTGTCACTGGCCAATGACACAGAACTTACCATTTATTTCCAGTCGCCCGATGCCTCGCAGGTGCAGGCCATGCGCCGAACCGCAGACAAGGCAGGACTCTTGGGCAAGCGGGTGTTTGTTGAACAAAGTGGGCTTGATCGAATTTGTCTGGGAGACAACATGGTGGACTTGGCAGTGGTGCGCGGCGTGAAAGAGAAGGAACTTTTGCGCGTATTGCGGCCGGGAGCCGAGGCCACGTTGGCAGGCAAAAAAATCACCAAGCCGGCAATGAAGGGCGCAGACTCCTGGAGCCATCCCTTTCACCGGCCTGACAACAACCCACAGTCAACCGATCAAGTGGCACGTGCGCCCTACCTTACACAGTTCATACAAGCCCCCAAGTTTAGCCCCATGCCACAGATCACCGTGGCCGCCGGTGGCCGTGTGTACCGCGCCTTCGGGCATATCGCCCACAAGGCCAACCAGAACCCCATGCTAAACACCCTTATCTGTGCCAGCGCACATAACGGCATCATCCACTGGAAACGCAAGCTGACCCCGGGCTTCATGATCCACCGCAACACGATGATTGCGACCGAGGACGCTCTCTATATGGCCGATAATGAATCGTGCAAAGTCATCGATGCGGTCACGGGAAAAGTGCGCGATGAAATTATCATCCCCAAGGGGGTCGGTGATGGCCCAGTGTGGAAATGGATGGCAATGATCGATGAAACCCTCTATGCGCTGGTCGGCGCCCCGGAAATCAACGTTGCGGCAGTCCCCTCAAAAAACCCCGGCTTGGGACATTGGCCCTGGGGGATGTGGCAGGGGCACGATTACAAGGATCCCAAGACAAGTTTTGGTTACGGACGCACCTTTGTGGCTATCGACCTCAAGACTAAGAAAATCAAGTGGCAACATTCAGATAAGGAGTACATCGATGCGCGTGGCGTATGCATGCGTAACGGAAAGATATATTTCTACAGTCCCGACAAATTCCTGGCAGCAATAGACACTCAGGGCAAATCAGCCTGGAAAAACAAAGACAAGGAACTATTGGAGGCCATCGCCCCAAATGCACGCGCCCAACACTACATCACCGGCTATTCAACAACCACGTATATCAAGTGCTCAGACAACGAGATTTTCTTTGCCGGCCCGGTTCGCCCAAACCTGGTCTGCGCCTCCACCAAGGACGGCCGGCTCCTCTGGCAAAAGAAGGATGGAGGCAATGTGCAGCTGGTGCTGCGCGAGGATGGCGTGTATGCAGCCGGAGCTCAGCGCTCACAAGGGGGCATGGTGCTCGACTACGCCACCGGGAACGTTAAGAGCGAGATGCCATGGCGCCGCGCCTGCACACGGGCCACCGGCAGTATCGACAGCGTTTTCTTCCGCGCCAGCGGCGGCACGGTACGCATGGATGTGCCGAGCAATACCGCCCAACACATCGCGCCCATGCGACCACCCTGCCAGGACGGCGTCATCATTTCTGATGGGAACCTCTTCTGGGGACCGTGGATGTGTGGCTGCCAACTTTCACTCTATGGCCATATCAGCCTCACTGCTGCAGGAAACCAACTCGCCAGCCCCGGCAGTGCCCGATCCCAATTTGAGGCTGGCGAAGGCAATATAAATAAAATCGCCAAGTTGAAGACTGGCAAGGATGACTGGGCTGTTTACCAGGGCAACAACCGCCGAACCGCCACGACCGCCCTCAAGCTGCCGGCAAACATCAGGCAAGACTGGAGTTTCAAGCCTTTCACGAGCTCCATGCCCACTGCCCCGGTCACTGCCGGCGGCCTCACCTTCATCGCTGATCGCAGCGGTGTGCTCCGCGCACTGGATACCCAAGGGAAAGTGAAATGGCAGGTGTACACCGGCGGTGCGATCTACTTCCCCCCAGCCATTTCAAATGGCCGCGTCTACAGCGGAAGCGCCGATGGCCGCGTCTACGCGCACGAGGCCGCCACAGGGCGCAAGTTATGGAGTTACCGCGTTGCTCCTACTGAACGGTGGCTCGCCGTATTTGGCAAGCTCATCTCCACCTGGCCGGTTGCCGGAGGGGTGCTGGTTGAGAAAGGTACGGTTTATGCCGCTGCGGGCATCGCGCATTACGATGGCACACATGTCGTTGCACTGGACGCAGCAACCGGCAAGCTCAAGTGGCATAACGATGCCAGCGGCTCCATCAACGAAAAGGTCAATAGCGGCGTGAGCATGCAGGGCAGCATGTTCCTGCAGGATGGCAAGCTCTGCTTTCTGGGCGGGGGAGTACAGGAGGTGGCACAATTTAACCTTGATAATGGCAAATGCCTTAACACCCCACTGGAAAATGTAAGCGCTGGTTTCCGAACGGCCTTTTACCCCTACTACCCCGAATATGGAAACTACGTCTCGCTCGACCACCAGTTGCCTGATGGACGCGCGCTGATATTTGACGCCAGCTACGAAGGCAACCGTTTCAACTGGCTATCCCTACTCGGGCCACTGCCCGAGGGCGTGAAAAAAATCAATAAGGACCGTGCGCGCTGGAACCAACGCCGCGGCTTTGCAGAACAGCGAAAGGTCCAATGGAGCGACAAGCAGGCCAGGCGGTTTGCCAGCTTCATTGTCGGCAAAACGAACCTCATCGCGGTCGGCGATGTCGGAAATGAAAATAAAATACCCTTCATCGCATCGATCAACCTCAAAACCGGCAAAAATAACTGGGTACATCAACTCCCTGCTCAGCCCATCAAAGGCGGTGCCGCCATAGACAACCAGGGCCGAGTCCTAGTCTCCCTAACCAACGGCCAGGTTATCTGTTTTAGAGGTACAATAGACTAATAGGACCATCAGGCATTATTGATCTAATGCGCGTTTAGAGTTCCTCAGGGCAAGGAGTCAGCTGGCAGCAGAAACCCAGACTCCAGTAATATGTAGGAATTTCCTGATAGCTCAATGACATCTGGTATCACGCGCTTTTCTCCGTAAACCCAGGTTCCTGCCGAGGTCAAAAGCACGATCACTAGAGCAACTGTGCCAAGCAACATTCCCCAGCGCACTTGCAATCCATCAACGGTTGGGTGAATCCAGGGCTTGGGCACAACCCTCGAAGCCGACACATGCCGCAGTGATTCGAACAACACCCTGATCGGCGCAAAAACTCCGATAAAATATCGCCTTAACCTTTTCCCAAGAGCCTCTCCGTCTGGAAAGAAGAGATAGCAAAAAAAGAGCACTAAAACACACACTAAGGATATTTCACCCTCCTCAGGTATTGCACCCTTATATTCTTGAAATAAATAATATTTCGGAAGCAGCTCCAATCCCAATAGGCCAATCATGACGATTACCAGCAAAGACGAGTGTAGCGCGGGGAAACGTACCCCCGCACAAATACCAAGGCACATGACAGGTAACCCAAGAAATAAAACCCGGGCCCAGTAATAATCAAACCCGCCGATATCCTGCCAGGAGTTGACCAACCACGCCAACACCATGGCCCCGGCGAAAATGAAGAAAGCGTTTTCGGTTAGTGCGCCCCAAAAATATCGATTGGCAACTGCATCAGGATTGGCTCGATTCTCCATATGTTTTTGCGGCAGCAGTTTGACATCAAACTTTAGCAAAACAGCCCCGATAGCAACGATCACAAGCAAGCCGATACCAAAGGTGCCAATGATCATATTGCGCAGATTTTCACCAGCCAACATACCCGACCCCAATGCCAAAAGCATACCGATGCAACCTGAGGTGAAAAGAAGGTGCGGTGATTTAACCCGCCATAAACTAATTAGGTGGCCTTCATTTTTTGGACACAGTTTCAGCTTTTTGAAAATACTATCCTTCCGCATCAAGGATTCCGATAACATTGAGGATTCCGAATCCGACGTATATAGCATAAGAAATATCAGACCGATAAAAGTAACGATATACAGAATTTGAGGGTCTACAGTAATGCTACTGACAACCATTCCTAAGATGGCAACCACAAGTCCACCCAGCCAAGAGGCAAACACAATCCATGGCAACCAACGGAATAAAGCTTTATCCCCAATCATCTGTTTGAGCAAAGCCCCCATGCCAAACCAAGCCAAACCCGGCAAACCCAGCAACCACAATGAACTTGCTCCGAAAAACCCTTTTACTGAACCAACAACAGCTCCATAAACCAGAAAGGTCGCCCAAAGAGCCCACCAAAAGGATAACATTGCAGGTGCATGACGCATACGCCGACTCATCATGTCCGCGGTTTTCTCCGCTAACCTGGGCGGTTCATTTTCATGAATGATTACAAAATAACGTCGGAGTGGGTCAGTTGAAAATGTGTAAGGTGTTTCCAGTAATAACGCACAGACAATAAGCCCCGCCCACCCCAAGGTAAAAAACACCAACAGATAGATGATGTGCAGAGGTGTTCTTCGAAAGAACCAACCGATTGTTTGAGGGTTCCTTAATTTGCAGTTCGGCCCAGGCCAAATATCCAGTTGTGGAAGGAGATCAATACCTCGGGAACAGATAATTCCCACCAGGCAAATGGAAAACAAAGCGCCCCATGCCAGAGGAAAAAACTGCGCAAGTAGAAGTGATAAAATAAACAACAATGGAAGTTTACGGATAATCAAATTAAACTGCGTTGAGTCTGAGCGTTGAGCGGACATATCACCCCCACGATGATAATCAAATTTCGGGAAGGGCTCCCAACCCAACCGACCCACAATAAAAAGCAGCAGTGTCGATGCCGGGAGACCAATCACCATTGCGAGAAAAAATATGCGGGTTGCCGGAATGCCCGCACGGTACACAGTCCAGGTCAGGCCCAGAAAAACTGCGAATATGAGTAAGGTTTCAAAGCGCCCAAAAAATGTTTTGGCATATGCAACAACGTCAAAATAAGCCATGGACCGTGTCTGTTCACGACTGCTTTCAACCAACTTATCCAGGCGCCCCCGCCAAATTCCTCGAGCAGCCGTCAAGAACCCAATCCAGCCCAGCAAAACGAGGCCTGAAACCAAGGCGCGACTCACCCGACTGTCTCCTTTCGTGCCATCCACCAAGGACAAGCCCGCCTCATCCGCGCGCGCCTCCCATTTCTCAGCCTCCACCTCATCCACCTCGGTGCCTACGCCATATTCATAACACCAGGCCAGATTCCGAATGGCCGGAACTATCCTCGGATGATCCTCCTTGACCGAACGGTTTAAATTCTCAAACACCCTGATGGCAGGTTTTGGGTCCTTATCCAGTTCACCAGCCAAGTGGCTGGCCAAAAGGAACTGCACCTCAGGATCATTTCTGGCTCCAAATTCCAGCCACTTGGGATCCAGATCTGTATCGGGCACATCCGGCCAATCCCGTGGCTCCACCGGGACCGGCTCCTTAACGGGAGGCACAACCTTCTTGTCCGGCTTGCTAGGCTTGGGCTTTGATTCCTTCGCCTTCCCTGCAGCTTGTTGAGTTCCGAAATCCCCCAAAAGACTAGTGATGCCCCATATCAGAAGCGCGAACACAGCGACGCTGATGGTGCCGATGGCAACTCCTTTCCATGGCAAGTCGGCCCATTTCCAGGGTTCCCTTGGCTCGGGTTGCGGCTTGGGCTCAACAACCTCAGGCGGTTCAAACGATTCGGGTGGAACGACCACCACCGGCTCCTCCTCAACCGGTTCAGGCACTGTTTCTGTCTGGGGTTGTTTTGTTGCCTCCAGACGCCGACGCAATTCCTCCAGGTCAACCCGCTCCAGGTCCTTCGCCTTAAAGCGAAAGCGGATCTTGCGTTTACCTTTTGTTGTCGCCGGATTTTTCATGCGCCGATGGCGCGCTGGGTCAGGCATTCCGGCCGAAATCCTCCCACAGCTTGCTGAACATGCGAGCGAAGGCCTTGAGCAGGCGAGGATCGCCACTGATGATAAAGTTCTCTTCGTTGTTCAACGAGGCGGATCGCGTCCAATTGTAGCTTCCGGTAAGAAGAAGCTGGTGATCAAAGATGGCAAACTTATGATGCATGTGGTGCTGGGTATTGTCCTCCCGGCACTCGACGCCCCGGCTACGCAGGTGACCGATATCGGATCCCTTGTCGAAGGCCTTGTCGTCATCTGAGACAACACGCACGCGCACACCACGCTCATGCGCGCGCAGAATAGCCTCGGCAATCCGGTTGTCGGTGATGGTGAAGACACACACGTCCACCGTCTGCCTGGCTTGTGCGAAGAGATCAATGATGCGCCCCACGCAGTCGTCATCCGGACTGAACCAGCCCTCGGCTTCCACACGGTTGGCGTCCGCACCAATGGGCTCGGCGGGATAAAAAGCCTTAATCACTGCCTCGAGCCATTCCATACCCAACCGACGGTTCTCAGTGTCGCCGGTGGCCATGATGTCCCGGGCAATGTCAAAGGCCATGCTGCGATAGAGCGCGCGTTTTTGATCTGTCACCTCGCGTTCACCCAGCAACTCCCGTAGGGCATCACGCTCTTGGCGCACCAGGCGGCCATCCTCCAGCGTTTTTTGCAAATAGTCCTTAACTTCGTGGTCTTTCATTATGGTTTATTGTCTAATAAGGGCCGAAGCGATGGGGTGGATACAGGCTAGAGGGACAATTGATCCCTGCCAATAAAATATGCAAATTTCCCTTTTCATTAATCACTGAACACCTAGAATTCTCCTCACCCACGCACCGGCAAAGACCAGTATTTAATCAATAACCCGGGACATATCATGGCGATAAGCTTCATAAAAAACCTAAAGGCCAAGGCCGACAAAATCCGAGAATCCATTGAGGAGGGATCCAACACCCTGCGTGAACTCCGCGAGGAGGTAGAGGGCACGGTGGACAAGCTGAAGGTGGATAGCGAGGAAAAGCTAATGGACACCGTGACGGAGATCCGAGAATCCACAACGGTGTTTGAGGAGGCGGGCTACGAACTGATCGGGATGCGCATTGAAATGGGGTTCAACCCCAAGGTGGTGCCACGCATCCGGCGCGTGAAAGATATCAGTGACCGGGAATTTCGAAGCCTCTTGGGAAAACACGAGGACCGGGAAGTGGTGAACGCGCTCTTGAAGGCAATCCGCAAGGCGGAGGAACTGGAGGACAAGGTAAGGCTAAACGACCACAACCTTGAGCTGTGCAATTTTGAAATCGAGGTGGGCGTGGTGCCCGCAATACATGTTACCTGGGCCAAACCCGAACCTGAACCCACCCCCGTGACGGTGGTGTCCCCGGCAACAACTGAGGAGGAAAGCAAAACAGAGGAACCGGCCTCACGCTTTGGCACGTCGACTTTTGCCAGCTCATCATTCTCCAGCAGCTACACACCTTCAAAATACCAGTCCACATCATCGAGTTACACCAGTCCTTCACCCGCGACAACCAGCAGCGAACCGGTGGAGGCACCCAAGGAGCAACAGACGACCGTAGAGACTGTAGCGCCGCAAACCCAAGAGGAGCCCGAAACGCCGACTGAGGTTACCGCTGCCGCCCCGGTTGCCAAAGAGGAACCCAAGCCGGCAGAAAAGAAGGAAACGAGTCTGGACCAGTGGATTAAGTTTCCGGAAATCAAGTAGACATCAGCCTTCGGATGATTTTTCAGGCGACTGATCGTCACCCTCATCGTCACGCAATTGCTGAATCTGATCCGAGATGGCCTTTAGTAGCGCCTCGTTGTCTCCGATCATCTCTTCGCTAAACTCCATCACCACCTCAGGTTCAGCCGCGCGCAACTTTTCGTGAACTTCCTTCAAGCGGGTCCGGTTCTGTGCCAGAACATCGCGCAGACCAGTAAGGCTATTTTGCATCGCCCTCACCTGACCCGCCAACTGGCTGGATTGCATCTGCCCAAGCGCATCGGCAAAGTCGGTGCGGATTGCGCTAAGCCCCTGGTTCATGTGGGTCGCCAGTGCCTCAAGGTAATCGGCTGTGGCAGCACCCTCTGGCTGCTGCGGTTCGCGGGATAAATACGCCTCCACTGCGCCACGCAGGGCATTGAGATTTTCGTTGATCGCTGCAAACTGCGGTGTGGTGTCCGGTGTGACCGAAGCCGGCTGCCCCTCGGCAACCTGCTGGGGTGCATGGGCCAGGTAGGATTCCACTGATGCCCGTAACCCGGACAGGTTCTCGTTGATGGCCTCAAATTGCGGCGCGGTCGATTCGGCCTGCGCGGGTTCTGCCTGGGTTTGCAGGTGGGATGACACGGTCTCGCGAAGGGCATCGAGGCTTTCACTCACGCCACCCAGGTCAACTGACGTTGTGCGCGGCTTGGTGAGTGAATCGGAAAGGGTTTTCTCTATCGACTCCAACCCGCCCTGGAACAGAGACAACTGGCTGACCACACGGCCCACCGGGTCGCCCTGGTCAGCGCCCTGCAGGAACTGGTTGCGTCCATAGGTCTTCCTGATCTCTTCCCAGCGCTCCTTCTCCTCCTCGTTGATCACCCCAATCAACTCGCGAAACTTCAGCATGTTTGCCTCCGCGCCCGTCGTCAGCGTCTGGCTCTCGCCCTCGTAGTGGCCAATTATAAGGTCCTGCACCTCCTCATCGATCATGGAATTACGAATCTTCTCCGCCATGCGATTCATATTCCGGTAACTGCCCTGCATCTTGAAGGCTGGCTCGGTACGGAATTCATCAGCCTGACCCGCAGACTCAATGTACAGCTGGTTCACCTTCAACACCACGTCACGCACAACGATCATCTTTTCCAATACCGAGATAATGTCACCCGATTCCTGTGCCGAATAATTGCCTTCAAACTCCACGCCTTCCTGCACGCCGGTCTCGGCGATACGGATAAAGGCCTGAATATCCCTCTGGCTCTTGTTGGAGAGGGGTTTCAAGACCGGGTTGGACGTAATGGCGTTCTCAAGGTAACTGCCATTAAAGGCGGACTCATTCTCGCGACTCATGTCACCCAGGTTGTAGGTGTCCGCCCGGTTGGCCAGCATGTCCGGAATCCTGAATTTATCTCCACTCTCTGTATACGGGTTGCCGGCCATTACGACTACCACGCGGCGGCCACGCAAATCATAGGTACGCGGACGCCCCCGCCACACGCCCTCGATCTTGCGCTGGGCGTCGCAGAGCGAAATAAACTTCTGCAAAAACTCCGGGTTACAGTGCTGGATATCATCCAGATAAATCATCACGTTGTCACCCATCTCCAGCGAGAGATTGAGCTTGGTGACCTCTTCACGAGCGCCGGCATTGGGAGCATCCTCCGGATCAAGCGACGTCACCTCATGACCGAGTGCCGGGCCGTTAATCTTCATGAAAACCAGGCCCAGTCGATTGGCCAGGTATTCCATTAGTGTCGTCTTGCCGTAGCCAGGCGGCGACACCAAAAGCAGCAGGCCCATGAGGTCGGTCCGCTTGTCCTCCCCGGTGGCGCCTACTTGCTTGGCAAGGTTGTCACCGACAATCGGCAGGTACACCTTGTCAATCAGCTCACTACGAACAAATGAAGTCAGCACTTTCGGCTCGAACTCATTCAGCCGCATGGCCACTCGTTCATGGTCCATGAGGTTCTGCTTGATCTGCTGATAAGCCTCAAAACGCGGCACGCTTTCACGCTCAAACTCACCCAGGCGCTCCTGAAACGACAGGTAATCAAAATCGTAGCTGTTACCATCCACCACCCGATGCGCACCTTGCAGGCCTTCCACCACCCGGCCAGTGGCTTCCTTTACCACCGCCTGTTTTTCATGCAGATTGCAGAGAACCAATGCGGCAATCTCGTCGAGATACTTGTTTTCGCCGTTGCGCGAAAGCAGGAAGCCGCGCACCCAGTCGCGCACCAACTGGAACTGGCTGGCCGGATCAGCCTTGAGCGATTTCAAAGCCGCCTTAAAATCCTTCTCACTGCCCTTCTTGGCGAGGTGCCGCTCAAACTCAGTCAGCAGCTTGTCGGCCTCCTGACTGATGGCAAACTCCTTTCCAGCCACCACCTCATAGAACAGATATTCGCCCGCCGCCGATGCATCGGCCTCGTCAAACAGGCTCGTCTCCGCCACGAATGCGTGCACCAGTTCGCTCAATGCCTCAATGTATTCCTGTTGCACGGGATCGCCGGGAAACAGCGCGTTGCGCTTGGCAAAGGCTTGCAGCTTGGCCGCCCATAGATTTTTCGTTTCTTCCGGGCAAAACCTGTTCCAGTACACGGCCGCACAGGCGCGTACACGCGGCAGGTAACGCGCCAACTGCAGCGCGACATGAGTAGTCAAAAGCGTATGCAGGATCTTTTCGCCGTCCTGGTCGTGAATGCCCTTGGTGTACGCCTCCGCGTAACGATCGCTCATGAACGACTGCACCAGATCCAGGCGCTTCGCCTCATCCATTTCCAGCATGTCCTCAAGCCCATGACCCTCGCCGCCGACAATTTTTTTCCACAAGAGATAAGCCAGATACTCCGCGCGGTATACTTCCCGGTTTTCAGAAATCACCTCCTGATCCCAGACCGCACGTGTGGCCAGGAATTCCTCGTTTGTAATCGGAGCAAAATACTGCGTGCCCGTAAGATGCATACATTGCTCCTCCCCACGCCGGACAATGGTAAGGTCCAGTGGTTGGGTATTGACCGCGAACTTGTGCTGACCAAACTGAATGACGTTCTGACCGTCAACAAAAAGCTCCTTCTTGTCCTTGAGCTGCCTGACCGCCTCTTCATGCTGGCTCTTCATC